>Ga0210407_10002360_pt1 | contig 16272 bp, 34 predicted proteins | sample IncBWC27MmetaG_FD_150860 | JGI IMG/M metagenome (GOLD analysis project Ga0210407, IMG submission 150860) | Forest soil microbial communities from Barre Woods Harvard Forest LTER site, Petersham, Massachusetts, United States - Inc-BW-C-27-M | ecosystem: Environmental > Terrestrial > Soil >...
TGGTGATACCCGTGATTTTGGTTATCTCCGGCGTAATCGGTCTGTCGGTGTTCACTAAGATGCCCTGGCTGTCGAGGCACTTGTGTTGGCTTGTAGAGTACAGCACGCCGCCGTATTCTATTACGTGGTCTTCCTGCTTATTTGTTCCTGTGGTTTCAAAATCTAGACTTAGGAGTATCATTAGTTCACACTTATCGATTCCTTTGGTGGAGGCGGTGGTGCTGGTTCTGGGACCGGAGTTATCGGGTCCTGTATCTTTGTGGGAGGTGGTGTAATGTATGTGACAGCGACTTCGAAGAACGTGACCATCTGCCAGGGAACGAATATGCGCTTGTCGAATGACAGCGTATTCATATCGATAGTCTCATCGTAATCTTTCATTACCACGAGGCCCATGCTCGACACAAGCTGAATGAATCGTTTGTTGACAAGATGCTTCAAATGTTCGTCGTTCTCAACCTCGTACGTTTCGTCAACATAAATTTCGCGAGGGAATCCATCGGGACGAGTACGCTCATTTATGTGTGCTATAAAATGTACAAAGTATTGCATCAGTCTATCTCTTTCACTAGCGGTAGGTCCTCGCCGGGTAGAAGCATTATTTCTAGCTCGCCTCGAATCGGAATAGTGTAGCTTTTCTTCTGCTTGTTTTTCTGTGTGACTTCGACAAGCTTATCGTTGAAACTTTTAAATATAATCTTCCGGCAACAACGATAGATATCTCCAGGATTAGGGAACGGCTGTATCGTCGCCTGAACTTTGTTCTTGATGCACAAGGCCAGAAATTCTGGACTTACGAGACTCGGACCTCGTGCACCTGGAATTGAGAACAGCATTAGACTTGCTGCACCTGTACGCCCTGGCCTGCCTTGAGCGCTGCCGTGGCTTGGGCTGCACGCTTTGCTGCCTCTGCCGCTAGATTAACCTGTGCCTGATTGGCATCTGGTACAATACGCTTTTGCTCTGGGATATTGTGTATGCCTGTACCAGCCGCCTTAATTTCACACTCGTCCGAACAATATGAAATCTCTCGGCCATCCGGTGTACGAACGTGGCGCGTGTGGACCATCCAAGGACTGTCCTTCTGCGCTTGCTGCTGGTCTTCCTTTGTTCGTGCAAAGGTTACGCTTTTACCACAGCCTGCGCCATCACACGATATTGTTACGAATGTAGATTCTACAACCATTAGTTTATTCTCCTGTTGTACAACTCTTGAAACCTTTGTAGAAACATATCCTCGGCATGGGCCGGAGACCACTGCTCAATTAATACATCCGCTGTTCCTAAATTCTCTGAACCCGAACCGTCTGTCCAATCTGTATCCCAAGGTACGAGACCCATTAACTGACGCTTTTCGGCGTATAGCATTTGATTGTCCGCGATTTTAACTGACGATGGTTCTATACTAGATAAACCAAATCTATTGTAAATCAAACTCTGTAAGGGTTCTTCAACTGCCCTATATGCTTCGCCTGCACTTGTGTAATGCTTGAGCGGACGACTAAGGTCGGAAATAAATGCCTCGGAGTCGTCGTGATTCAATCTGTGAAAGGCTTCGTTCTCGGGGCCGATAAAGCTGCAATACCAGGAGTGTTGCGCAATACTATAGTGATACTTACAATGTCCGGTCCAACGGCATTGAAGTGCCAGAGAGTGTGCTATATCGAGTACATCGATGTCTTCGATTCTCGGTTCTAACAGATAGAATTTCTTTCCGGTGAATGTTTCTATCCACGCCTTTTCAGCATCTTGTTTATTCGTCGGCATTGGTAAACTCATTTACTCAATCCTCTCAGATACTCGCAGAGTGTAATTGCTTGTTCACCTAACAATGCTGCATGCCCGTGAGAACCTATTAGTTTGAAATCCCAATTCCAATTATCCAGCGCTGTTTCACTTGGGTGGTCGGCGGGGCGGTCTTCTGAAACGTACACTGAGCCATCCGCGTTTAATCGCTGCACGTTTACGTTGTACCCGCCTCGTTGCTTGATTCCTTCTGCCTCGTTCGGGAATCTGACATCGGATATCAATGCAATATCTGTAATAACCGGAATACTCTGAAATAATTTCTTCACCCAATAGTCAGTGTCCTGCGCCCTGCGATAATCCGTACCCCACCATTGTAGTAACGTGGGGTGCTTACCGTATGGCGCTAACTCAGAGACTTCTGCGTTCGGTTCGGGCTGAACCCAGCTTGGTATTTCTAGAGAAGTCGAATCCCAATCGAGTCCTACTGTTTTTAAAAACTCATTCACTTCTCGATAGAGCGCTGTCGCGTACTTGAATATGCCCACACGAATCGAGCCCGTCCAGGTATTTAGATGCGCCAGCCTGGCCTCGTTCTGCGACTCGTAATAATCACGGATAGCTGTGGCGCAACTGTCTTTGCCCTGGCGTGCCTTGTTACCGAATCCGATATAGAGTGTCATAATTTCTTTGCCGAGCCCTCATACCATCCTGCACAATTTTGGCATTGGTATCTCTGCTTCTTTCTAAGTAGTGTATAACTGAATCCTCTGCGTTGCACATTCACAGACGCGCACTTCGGGCAGGCGGTCTCACCCTTGTTTACGTTCGGATGAGTGCTGGCCCAAGGTCGCAATAGCTTGTAAACCTTCTCTAGCAATACTACGTCTCGGGCATTGTATCGTTTCATCAAAGTCCATGATTTTGCCTCTCCGAGCATGCAGCCGCGCCACAAAACAAATCCGGTGTTGGGCATCTTGCGACCTATACCTAGATAGCGACCCAAATCATCTAACTTATTACTATCGAACTTGAACACTTTTCTAGCAATTTTTAAAGTATCGACTGTACGATACGGTGATGGCGGCGGAAGCTTGTGAGTTAAAAACCGTGTATTTATTTTAGGCAGGTCGAAAGAATCTGAATTGTGCCCGATAACTATGTCGGCTTTATTGATAATCTCCCACAAATCTTCTACCAACTCTTTATCGTTTTCAATATCCTTTTTATAATTCGGATAATCTGCAAGACACTTGACTTGTATTTTTCCTCCGTCAGCCCATTTGATAGCATAACTTAATATATACCAATCTCGCTGAAAGTCTATTACGTTGGTTTCATATTTTTGCCACACCCAGCCGAGTGAGGGGGCTGTCTCCACGTCAATGAAAAGTATCTTAGCTGGTGTTCTCATCGTGCCTTCCTTAAATTTGTTCTCGGATGATGCAGACAAAAACCTTCACCAATTCTTTTGCCCCATTGACAGTTGTAACAAAGTACTTGAAACCCCGAAGGAAAATTCTCTTGAATTAATCTAAGATAAAGACCATTTCCAACTCGTTTAGAATTGTTTCTCCTATCCTGTGCCCCATTATCTCGAATGTGGTCTAAAGATAGAAAACTAAGTTCTTTTTCTCCGCAGCATACACAACCATTGCGACCGTAATACTCTATACAAATTCGTTTTCTTTTTAACCGGGCACGCCTGCTTTGAAGTTTTACCTTATCCGGATTATTTCTTTTCCATTCTTTGTTTACTCGTAAAATTCTAGGCCCGTTTTTATCTCGCCACTTCTTTGCGCTTTTTCGTCTATTTATTTTTCTTTCAGTCTCAGTTAACATAAATCCCTTTACTTGAAAATCGCAATAAATATAGCGGCGGTTGCAGATGCTCCGATTATAACTCCGTGCTTCAATCCCTTGAGATAGGCTGTATGATTCTTATCCTTGAGAACCTTGACATCGTCCTCGTGCTTTTTCTTTTCGTCGGCTAACACGGTCACGTCAGAAGCAATCACAGTATTCTGTTGCGTTGCGAGTTTGTTTGCGTTAGTTAACTGTGTCACAGTGTCGGCCAGGTTCGCTTTGCAAGTAGGCAAATCCTCTAACTGGCCCACCGTCGCGTGTGCTGCATTGTCCGAAATTTGTAGAGTATTTGGGACAGTCGATACCTGGACCTCCTCGGGCTTCACTCTGACTAGTTCGGCCCATCGCACGGCTAACTGTACCTCGGTCATTGCTGCGTCTTGTTTCTTTTGTGTGTCCGTGGCTTCGTTGCGCTTTGCAATCTGTACCTGCAAGGATGCGACCTGCTGCGCGAAGTCTGTGCGCATCTGTCCAAGTTGCTGTACGAGTACTGCGTTCGAGCCCTCGTCCACCTTCAATTTCTGTGCTGCTGCCTCGGCCTGGGTCTGATCGTGCTTGGTGAGATAATCAAATCCCTTTGTGTAGAAATGAATGCCGATGAGACCGCATGCAGCGATAATAAGAATACGCTCGTGAGCCTTGAAGAACGTTATCCATTTTTCAATCATACTTCCTCATTTGTAACGTGTATACCTACGCCCTTTCGCCCACTTGCGATATTCCTTCGTTCCGATACGGCCAGGGTATCCGTAGACCTTTCGGCCTAGCGCTGAAACTGCTGGCGGAAATAAAAGATAACTCGAAAGACTGCCTAATATGCTAGCGACGGTCACGCCTGAAATTTTGTGTAATCCATAGCGCTTGAAAGCGTTTTCAATTTTTCCGAGTAGAGCATTGCAGGATTGACAGAGGAGACCGCGAACTAAACCATCGGTATGAGAATGGTCCGTGGATAGCCGTCTACCCTTGGCTGGTTGACCGCAGGCATAACAGCGACCGCGCTGGTAAACAGCTATCGTGTCCCATTCGGCGGGAGTGATATTAAAGCTTATCCATAACTGACGTGCACGCGCTTTCTCGGTTTGCATTGGGGCTCATTACTACCACCAATGCCTACGCCCTTATGTAACTTATTGAATCTTCGAGGCGCGACGAGGCATACCATCTAACTGGTTGTGCGGCTCAAGGATAACCTGAGGGTCAGAGTTAGGGTTGCCGAGTCCTAAGAGTATTAATACCCTCGCATCCGGCGCGTAATGTGTCTGCCAGTGCCTCTCTGAGGCGATCTGCCGCATTATATCTTGAGTTTGGTGCCAGGAGGCTCCAGGCGGGTAACCGTGCGCCTGGAGGGCCGCACGGATGATCTTCTGCCTCTTCAAGTCCGGCGCTCGCTGCCCTGGCCCTGCTTTCGCGGTGGCCGGAGTCAGCAAGACCAAGGCTAACAGCATTATTATCAGACGCATCTGGGTCCTCCCGTTTGATACTAACTGCCGAAGAACTGACCGCATGCGAGAAATAGTTGGGGTCAATTGAGTGTGTATGACGGTCTCGCTCGAAGTAGGCAAGGCTTTCGTGGTGCCAGTTCTCCGATGTCTCTTCCCGTAAGAAAAGATTTGCTAAATACTGGAGCATAACGACTCCCCTCTGGAAAATATCTGAAATAGCGAATCAAATAGACTTCGGGACCGTCCTCACAGTCCTGGTTTGGGATGAAATGATTTTGGCAGTAACTAGATTGAAGTTTCATGTTGATTCTAACTCCTTGAGAAAGCCGGAGGCGGATTTGAACTGTACCGCCTCACGGATGCATCTCTCAGATTCCAAGCGGTCAATACGCTGGATGCGTTCGCGCAGACACATAATATTTGAATCTTTAATCACGACGGCCCCCGCCGACATATATTTATCGCTGGTCATGATTCCTCCTAGGCTTTGTAGATAACACTTTCGTTATCAACGGTCAAAATGTATGGATAGCATACAGAACAATACAGCGCATGGTCCGCTGAGTCCGAGTTAGCCGGGATGTATGCGCCGTGTGCGCACTTCGTGCCCAAAGCTTCGAGACCCTGGACCATGCCGGAGGGCGCGACCGGGATATCTTCAGCCGGAGGAACCACGTGGCGAATCTTCTGAATAATCTTTGCATCACCGATGAGAACAAGCTTACGAGTTTTCATTTTGTTTTCCTTTCAGATGCTCTGGCTGGGGATATGGTTTCTTGGCACACGCATAACATGCATCGAAATAGGGTCCGTGCGGCTTCGCGTTTTCTGCGCGTTGATAGCATGCATCACCCTTGCCGCAAAAATGACATTTAGAATGCATTTTTCTTGGCTTCCTTTTCCAAGAGATTTTCCGCTGTCATCCAGCCGCAGCCTGGTTTTGATTGTGGGCATCCGCCGTCCCAGCGCTTCGAGCGCAGGATGGCACGCTTTGTCTCGACAAAGTTATACCAATGCTGGCAGGCTTTGCCCTCTTCGGGACCTAGTAAAATCTTTTTGTGCGGTCGTGCCATCACTTCCTCCACTTCTGATCGTTGGGCCATATTAAATCAATCGCGGCCAAGTATACCACAACCAGGATAATTATGATAACCAACATTAGTCCAGGCACCGACCAAGATTTGAAAAACGTTCTGCTTTATTTCTGTTTATGGGGACCTGGGTTATCTCGACGGGCACGCCTGGGTCGTATCCGAAGAGAGCTAGGACGCGTGCACGGGCAGCACGAGCGTCTGAAACATCCTCCACCAAGTATTCTGCCGGGACGCCTGGGTCGTATAAAATGCGAACGATGAAATTCATGACTGTTCCCCTTCTTGGTATAGATACCCATCGATATGCGGCGAACCACATTCGATGCAAGCCGGATAATAAATTTTTCCATCCGTGTGCAATTGAAATTGCGTGTTCACGATATTGTTCAGGGTTCCGTTTCCACAATCCTTGCAGACCGCTTGTCCGTGCAACATTATTCCTCCTAGCTTGCTTTGGCTGCTTTCATGGCTCTGGCGATCTTACCCGCGTCCGGCCTGGGTCCGATAGCAGCACAGAGCATTTGAGTGTGGCTGATTATTTCTGCAAACTCGTGAATTACGCGGCCAGTGCCGCGAAACGGAACCAGGTGCAGTCTCCGCTGTAGCGGATTATTGTAGAAAAACACGTCCAGATTTAATTTCTTGGCTTCATCGAGAGTCATATTATCTCCTAATAAAATTGCAGAGGGTTGCGGGATTCGAACCACGCGTCCACTTGTGCGCCACTCCATCCTTTTACTCCGGGTCCGGGGCTCGCGAGGCCGCACTTTAAATTCACCGGAAAGTCTGGTGTACACTTAGCACTAAGCTGACCACCAACTTTACAGGTCAGTCAAGGTTTAACCCTCGGTTAGATGCTCTACGCGTTTCTCAAAGGCCGCATTGCAGGCGGTCCAGCGGATTAACTCTGAGAGCATCTAACTAAGAGGCCGGATTCTTTAGCCACTAACCCGGCGAAAGTGAGCACCACGTCTCAGGTGGTGACTCCCAAGTTTTTCGTCGTTAGGAGCGCGTACGGACGTTTGGTTTCCCAAATTCGGTGACCCTCTGCCGTGTCTGCGGCATTTTATATCCCGTGGGTCAACGGCTACAAAATTTTACTCGTAATACGTGCCACCGAGGGCACCCTTAACTCGAACCAATCCGCAATCCAACATCGCCTGATGGCGAGCCTTGCGATTACTTCGAGCCCGCGCCAGCTTGCGTTCGTGCTGTAAAGCAAGTTCCAAATCAGCCTGCGCTTCCTTTTTGTTGTCCAGGGCGTCGAACTGTTTGTTTTGGGTCATTTGCTTTCCTCACTGGATACATTCTCTCACAGAACCCAGTTTGGCACAATAGTACGATAGTACCGATTTAAGCGTAGTACCTTTCTGTATCCGAGAACCAGAATATACTCGTCGGCGGTAAGTTGTCCCTTCTCTTCATTACAGCCAGCGCAGGCGAGCACAGTATTATTTTGAGCAAGGGACCCACCTCTGCACTTCGGGATTTTATGGTCCTTCGTCTGTGCTTCCTTGACGCGTGTCACGCCGCGTCTGGTAGTTGAAGGGACCATTTCTTTACCACAGTAATAGCATTGCATCGTCACTCATTCCCAGAATAGTGTACCGGGCAGTTCGAATCACGGACGACGGTGTCCGGTGAAACGGGCGTACAGGTGCAATCGGTCTCGGCGGCTTCGCGCTTCAACTTTTCCTCGAACTGTTCATTCAGAACTTCTAACGTAGCTAAGTCGTACATGATTCCTCCTCTACCAAAGTCCTGTGAATGCTCCGAGTCTGGCCAGCCTGCGCATTTCTTTTTCAAACATTTTCCCGTGTACTATCTTGTACGGCAGTTTGACGTGAACCATTTCGTGTAGCAGGGTAAGCCTTGCTGTGATATTCCAACGCCTGAGGGTCTTGTCGATCAGTATCATTTCGGGGACACGAGCCTCGTAATGCGTGTTCCCTACAGCACCGTATTTATCTATCAGGTCAGTAAATTTGACCTTGACCACGGGTAACTTACCACCGAAATATTTTCGGTTGTAGTACCTGTACAATCTTTCGAGTTTGGCATTAGTCAACATCGTGCAGCGGCTTCTTATGCTTCACTGGCTTCCTGCGCTTATCCGGTATCACTTGTACGGCTCCAGGCTTCTGTGCGCGATTGCGGGCACGTCTACGGGCATCCTTAACCTTGTCCATGCGGGCCTCGCGGCCCTCCCAGATTGCGAAAATGTTAGGATTTGCCATATGAAACCTCCGAATACATTCTGCCGTGATGCTGATGGTAATCATGATTATACTACCCTTAAAACTTCGTCCAACATTTCTTGACGCATCTTGAGTTCGTTGTCCAGGCGGCGGATTGCAGACTGACGAAGTTTAGCCTGCTCGAATGTAGCCGCTGAGATTAACGCTTCTAGATGTGCCTCACGTGCATCTAGGATTGCTGTCTTGCGTGCGTCGAAGACTTCTCGAATCTTCGAACGTATGATGGTGAGTTGCACAGGATTTAAATTTGAATTCATGAATTTTCCTCGGGGGCCATGATGTAGAGCGCCCTGATAAAAGCGAGCCATACTATAACCCAGGTGATAGTGTTCGTTACATCATGGCCATTGACTATGATTGTCACAGCGTACCCTTCCACACGGTTCCGTCGGATTCATAGAGCACGCGGTCCAGTGTTCCTTGAATTTGGCGTGCCAGGCATTCCAGCATGAGCCCAAGCGAGCGACCCTCGACTTCACAGCAGGGCGCATCAAATGCAGCAGAGGTACGAAAGGATTGGTTCGCTGCCTGGACGAGCGCCAGCACCAACTTTTCCATTTCGGCCTTTTGTGTGTCTGTCTTCGGTACGAGTGTTGTCATTCCGATTGTCATCATAACACCTCGTGATGCCATCTAGGTCGATCTAGATTCTCCTAGATGGCATCCCATCGTGTTAGGAGTTCTGCTTCAATTCGGCCATCTTTGCCGCCAAACTCCAGAGGGCCTGGTTCAGTTTGTTGCTCTGGTCAATGCCCTTGACTTCGCGGGTACGGGCACGGCGCGTGTTGCCAGTGTCCTGTCCGGCTTCGTCAACGACCGGGGCCTGGTAACGGAGACCACCGCGAACGGTGTTCTCTTGGATGCGGTTAAACACGGTCCAGAGGTCATTGGACAAGTCCGCAGAACGGCGAGCCTGTAACAAGCGGCTGGCGTCAACGGTAGGCACGTCAAAGCGCAGTGCCAGGGATTCCTCAGCCAGGATGAGGGATTCCGCATCCGTCAGGATAATCTGCTTCCAGGTCTGGACTGCCTCAATCACGACTCCGGCACGCTTCATCAGTTCGTTGGTGCCATTGATAACCAGGTTCACGGCATCGCCAACGTGGCGGACGCGAACGGACTCGGAAAGTGAATCAGGAACCATCATGCCGTTCAGGCATGCCAGGCGCATCGCGCCAAGGTTCAGGATGTAGCAGGAGGTTCCATCGTGCGAACCAGTCAGGATGAATTGGGTGATAACATCGCCAAGGTTCAATGCGGTTTGGGTAGGATTCTGAAAGCGAATCTGATGCTTGGTGAAAAACTGCTTCCCGGCAACGCGGGTTCGGGACTGCGAAGCGAAGACAGGTTCAAAACCATTCGCACGCATGCCATCGATAATTGCCGAGGTGGATACAAACGCATAACGGTCAGAGCGTGAATCGTGTGCCTGACCAGCAAAGACTGACGGGGCTAGGGTTTGAATCTGTTCATCTGAAAGAGGAGTCTGATTTCTCATGATTTGGTGTTTCCTTCTGCCCCTTCGGGCGACTGCGATTTGATATACTGATTATGCCTGAAAGCCAGTTTGATTGCAATAGTACTTTTGGTTCAATTTTAGGTAGTACTATTGCTCGTAAATCGCCTCCGCGATTGCCTGCAATTCGACGCGTACCTCATGCAGCTTGTAGATACGGGCAACGTGTTCGTTTCTGGCACGCTCCGAAATGTGAGGTTCTAGACGCGTTTGATAATTGCAACCGTGCGAATAGTCACAGATACTCAATTTGTGAATTGCGTTCTGGACAGCGTCTACCGCATCCGACAGTTCGGTTAACAAACTTTCCTTGGAGTTGCCATTCATGTTGATGCGTGGTGTAATGATTTTCACTTCTTTCATAATCATATTTTCTCCAGTCTGTAAATGAACCAGTGGGTTTCGATGTGCTCGCCTGCCTGTAACCGAGTCTCGATTTGTGCCCTGGTGTTGTCGAAGAGTCGAGCCAGGATGCAGGCGGTCGCGAACAGACCGACGGTGTCCTCGACACCGTCGTGTTTGTCGAAGCGGATGACGTTAGTTGACATAGGCTGTCACTTCCCAGCGACCGGAGTCCGTGCGATGCCAGGAAACTGAGAGGTACTTGTTCTCACCGATGGATGCGGAAATGCGGTACGGCCCTCGGGAATAATCCTCGGACTGGCGCAGAGCGTCAAATCCGTTGTCTACCAGAATGGCGTCAATCGCAGGCCAGGGAAATGTTTCGTGATAGGTGAGCCCGAGCGTGTGCAGCGCTGAGTTAACCTTGCGCAACCTAGATGCGAGTGTTGGAATCTTTGCTTGGCAGTCCGTGCAGCGTGTCATGTTTGTTTTCCTCACTGTTAGAAGTCTACATCGAGCCCGAGTTTAATGCAATGGTACTTTTAGACAATCTTTGCTAGTACTTTATCGACTCTCATGCTAGAGGCACGCCAGCTTTTTAATCCACCACAGCGTGAGAGCGATTTTGAAAATGACCAGCACGAGAATGTATCGAACTGTCATTAGTCACCGTATGAATCATTCAGGCCCATCACCTCGCGACGGTATCCTTCCGGGTCGGCTTCCCGAGTGCAGTTGTCACAGTGATAGTGATGCTGCGCCTGGTAAGCTGTCAGAACGCCTGTATCGCAGTCCGGGCACCTGGGACCACGCTTCGTGGTTTCCACGCCTGTAACGCACGCCTTGCAGTTTCCTGCATTCTTGCGTGCGAAGGCTTTCGAGGTCGAACCGCCGCAGGATGTGCACTTGACCAGGTACTGAGAATATTGGCTTGAATAGTTTCTGTGAAACATTAGCAGCCTCCCTTATTCAGTTTCACCATTGCTTCGTTGTATGCTCTGGTGTAAGGGTTGGAGTCGGAGAACGCTACGAAAACAGCGCGTGGGTCGATCTTGTCGTGGGCGCACATCTTGTTCCATAGGTTCTTGACCACGAATTTCTGAGGATTTGTCATCTCAGCCTCACCTGTCTCGGGATTAACCGGGAGAATTGCGGTCTCGCCGTTCGATGCATACAGGACGCGGAATTCAACACCGCTGTATTCTTTCGCCAGTTTGTTCAGGTTACGCCTGACCCATGATTGCGATGCTCGGTTACCCATTTTGTTGCCTCCTCTAATCTAGTTACAGTATGCGCCATCGACGGAGCAGATGCAATAGTACGTTGGTACCGATTTTGACTAGTACTCGTTCGATTGTCATTATATTCTCCCTGCGTGTCTGGGGCAAACGCCGTTTGCACAGTTTGGCTTGGAGACAATGTCATGGGATAGCACGCGCCAGAGGCAGCGCACGGCCTTGCAGAATCGTTCAGGATGATTCTCTTTCTCGATTGCGACTTTAGCTTGAGTGTTCATGATTTCCTCCGGCGACGATTGATTCGCATCATTGCAGCATTGCTGATGTAGGATGGCTTGCGGTTCATCTGCTGCCAGAGCATGCCATTCTCGAATGCTTCCATTTGGATGATGATATGGCCCATGACCGAGGCTTTCAGGTCAGCGACCGCGAGGTCGAGTTGACGTTGCATCTCGTGAATAGCCGCAGGATGCGCTAGGGTACGAATATCCTTGGCGAGTAATTCGCTGTACAGGTTCACTCGGGTTAGGCTTGAGACTTTGGTTTCATTTGTTTCGTTTTTCATCATGTAAACATTGTAGCACGGGTTCGAGTTTAAACCAATAGTACTTTTGGTTCAATTTTGAGTAGTACTAGATTTGACTGGTTCGGGCTTGACAGCGGAATCGTTCCAACTAAATCCGCCTGCTCTGTGCTTTTCACCATTCCAACCACGACCATGACCTAACTCACGTTCGCATGCGTGCTCACCATATGTAGCCGGGCAACGAGGTTTCTGTTTGACTTGTTTCTTATTTAGCATAAATTCTCCTTAGTTGAGAGCATGCCACAGATCAGAGCACCTGTCAAGTGCTATTTTGGTGACACTATTTTGGTGACAGAATTTAAAATGCTGTCACCAAGGGGGGGGGTGAGAGGGCGCGAACGAGCACATAAATAATCGATAGTATAATTAAAATTGATCCGAAATATATATAAGTATATGATAATAAAGGACTTATGGGATAATGTTGATTTATAATGGTTTAAATGAAAAATGATTATTTCGAATTAATTTGAATTAAATATGTCATTTATGTGTGTGCGTGCCCTCTCAGGTGGCCATTTGGTGCCAGTATTTTGAATTCCGTCACCAAATTGAAGCGAGCCCGAGCCCGGTCGGCCTGAGGCTGTTTTGAATAAGGGCGTAGGTATTGGCGGTACTAATGGGACCAGGAGAGCACTTGTTAAGTCCACGACAACTAGCAGAGAGCCGGATAGCTCATCGGGCTAACAGAAAAGCAATTCGACAACGAATTTTAAATGTGTATGGTCGCCAGTGCTCGAACTGTGGATACAAGAAAGACGAGCGAGCCCTCCAATTAGACCATATCGACGGTCATCCCGAACGATATAAAGAACGCTCAGGATACACGCTGTACAGTGCGATTTTAAGCGGTTTGATTCCCGAAACATCATTTCAGATTTTGTGTGCTAACTGTAACTTTATAAAGAGGTTAACTACACCGTCTGAGAATCGGATGTGTCTGGGGTTGTGGCTAGAAGAGCCTTACGAATCCTGGGCTTGTGTTGTTCATAATGAGATTATCGAAGCGCCATTGCTTCTATAAGTTGTCTCACATTACAGTCTCATAACGCGTCTCAACTCAAATCAGACCTGAGACAGGTCATCATCGAGTCAATCGCATAGTGAGAATCATCAGTGAGACATCGAACAAGTGGTTTAAAGTCAATGAGTTGGCGGGCTGAACGAGCATCATGAAATAGGGGTCCGTTATCGCCGCAAGTTCATTGCCAAATTTCCACGAGATTTTCGTGAAAATTCGGAAATAATTGTCAGAATCGTCGTAAATATAAGATAACAAACGACTTAATCCTAAAGTCAACGCCAAATAGCGGGTTCACATAATGGTCCCGACGCTATTAAGGATAAGGTTGCATTATCTTTAGACAAATAAGTGCAATAAATGCAATAACTTGCAACCAACGCACAGAGTTAGACGAGAAAAGCGAAGAGGTCATTCAGGCCGTCGAGCCGAGCCGACCAGAGAGCTAGAGAGCAATAAATTATTCCGTAACTCCATGATTCTAAAGGGGTTAGGGAAGTTAGGTTTCAGCGCGAGACCAGATCGCGGTCGCCCCCGGCGTCATGCCGAGTGGCCACTCGAATGCGTAGCACGGAACCTATGGTACTACACACAGATACGTATCTAGCTGATTCTAAACGACTTAGCTAGTTATGCGGGTCTGAAGTGTATCCCGTCTCATCGGGACTGCGCCAGGGGTGTATCCAGGCGTCTCATTGAGACAGGTAATGATATTCCACTGTGTAATTTTTGCGTTTTTAGTGAGACTGCTGCCTTGAGACAACTTTTTTGAGGCGTAAGTCATTAAAAATAATTAATTCGCTCAGTGAGCATGCGCTAGGGGTGTGCACAGTGCGTGATACAATCTATGGTCCTAGCCGAGATGGTCGGGAAGAATAATGTCCGAATACAAAATCGTGAACCGAGTGAGCACTCCCCAGCTAGATGCCGCGATGGCCGAGGCCGGAATTAATCCTGGACAACTCCCGGTGCAGCCGCAACATCTTATTAAGAACTGGCAGCAATATCCAAACTATAGGGAAGGTGATATGCTTCCGATAGATGGAACGGTTCAGACGGCGGAAGGCCAGCGAGCCCCTTATGTAGGAAAGATCGAAGAGCATTTCCCGGAACCGCCTCCGGCTCAATCATTAGAAGAGTCCGAGGAAGATAAGTTGGCCGCGATAGTCGCCGGACAGTTGGGCAGTGCATTCCCGACAGATATTGGATTTGTCCGTAAAAGAGATTTTGAAGATTTCGTAGTTAAGGTCCTGGCGGCATTCAAGCACATGGGCCTAGATATGAGGAAACATTTCCCATGAGCGATATGTTGAACGAGCATGCAGAGAGTTACCCAGGTCGCGCTCTTCCTCCGAAGATGAAGGTCGAGCAAGCACACGATGAACCAGGTCGAACATTGAAGTGTGTGCACCAGCAAGTTTGTGGACCGGATAATATTCCGGATGGTAATCCTCATAAGCGATACGCGAACGATTGGGGAATTCGACAAGACCCTACGTGTTAAAGGAGTGATATGGTTCTCACAGTTCTAGCAGTCGCAGCCGTTGGAGTAATCGGATACGAATTATATTCCCATTATAAGACTTTTAAGTCCGTTACAGCGATTAAGGCAGAGATAGCCAAGGCGGAAGCATCCCCGGCGTTTGTCGCCGCGTCAGCTGAGGTGAAGTCCTTAGTGGCCAGGCTGAAGGCACTACTGTAAAAGTTTAAAATAGTGCTTGACAAGATTCCGAAGTCATGGTACAATGTATTCAGATTGAGGAAGGTCCCGACAGGGATAACCAAAGGGCAACCGCCTTCCTTTAAAGTTTCAATGGCGTGGTTAGTGTAGTAGGTAGCACGCGGGCCTGTGAAGCCCTAAGCTCCGGTTCGACCCCGGAACTTCGCCCCAAGTTTAGCGTGATGTCCGGCAGCGCTAGCCATCTTTCGTAAGACGGGTTAAGTCCCAGCGAAAGATTTTGAAAATAGTTCTTGACAAAGAATTCGAACTGTGAGATAATCCTTTAGTCGAGAAGGTCAGGCGACACCAGGATAACAGACGCGGCTTCCGCTGACGGTATCCTGAAGTTGTCAGGCGACCTACCTCGACAGATATTGAATTTCAATGGCGGAACAAACCTGTCACGGGTTAACGCACATGGCTGGCTTAATAGCCTTAGCAGGCTTACAGTTATGGTTGGGCCGAACTTACAAGTTCAGTGACTAAGGTCCTTGGAAGTAAGTGGTAGGGAGTCGCGCACCTATCCGAACAGTCTTCCTTGATTAAATCTTGACGGAGTCGGCTAACTAAGGTACCAACCGATATCGCCCGTCATTGTAATGGGTGGTGGCCTTCACTCGTGGGAACTACGATAGTGCCAAAGTTTCGACGGACTATACACTCCCGTCGAATTGTAGCGCACTAGAGGCAGTACCTTAGTTGATACGTAAGTCGAACGAGCGTAGCAAACGGTTTAAGGCACTACGCTTTGTTCGAAAGTTTGAGGGCAGATGAGATTACGAGCATTAGTGTTAACCGTAGTTGCAGCATTGATGTTCGCAGTCCCCGGAACCAGCAGGTCGCAGTCTGGTGTAACTTACGTGCAGAGTAATCATGTGTGCTTAATTACCGAGTGTTCGGGTGCGCAGTTTAATCCGACAGCAACTCTATCTTACACGAATTCGCTAAAATTTTATGGTAACGGTACTTTCATAGGCACAGCAACATGGAATGGAACCGAGTATACGGATTTCAGCGGTACATTTACTTATCTCGGCCAGCATGCCGGACGCGCCAATTGGGAATTGAAGGGCGCGTTCAATGAAGGGCACGATGTGCTAACCGAGGATTGGAATTGTTTTCGTAGTTGCGGTGAGAGAGATAATGTATCTGGTAGTGTAGTGCAAAATTAAGTTTATCCCTTGTAGGTGTAACGGTTGCACCCTCGCCTGAAGAGCGATAGGACGTGGTTCAATTCCACGACCTGGGACCAAGTCTCCTGAGCACGAGCAGTAAAGGCGCTTCGTTCAGCGGCATCGACAAGCCGCATTAAATTTCTGTGCCGTAGTGGTGGAATGGAAGACGCGTCCGGCTCAAACCCGGATGGGGTAACTCCCGTGAAGGTTCGACTCCTTTCTTCGGCACCAAGTTTGTTCCTGGTTCGTCTAATGGCGAAGGCCC
>Ga0210407_10002361_pt1 | contig 16272 bp, 14 predicted proteins | sample IncBWC27MmetaG_FD_150860 | JGI IMG/M metagenome (GOLD analysis project Ga0210407, IMG submission 150860) | Forest soil microbial communities from Barre Woods Harvard Forest LTER site, Petersham, Massachusetts, United States - Inc-BW-C-27-M | ecosystem: Environmental > Terrestrial > Soil >...
ACCGATGGAAGCTTTGCGCACGGAGTAATGTCGATGGATGTGGTGGTCCATTGGATTCTTCTCGGCTCAGTGGTCGTCTTCATCATCTACGTGCTTGTCGCCGCATTCAAATTCAGAGGTTCGGGAACGTGGCCCACGACGAACGGGACGGTGGAGGGTGAACCGGAAATTCGCAAAAGCAGAAATGATTACTATGGCACCGTCAGATACAGCTACACCACCGGCAGCGGCCGCTATTCCGGTGAATGGCTAACCCCTGCCTTCTTCAGGCGCGATCAGCTGACCAGCTTCATCTCCAGCCATTTCCCACCAGGCCAGAACGTAACGGTCAGATATCATCCGGGCAAACCTGACCGAAGCTTGCTGGAAGTCGATCCCGAAATTTACAACCGCGATCCCATGATCAAGTTGGGTATCTGATCGGTAGCAGTTTGTTGAAAAATGGGGACTGGTTTCGCTGTCGCAAGCCGAATGATATGCGGAATCAACATCCAGCTCCGCCGGCGCGTGGACGGCGCAGCCTGTCCCCGTTTTTCAACAAACTGCTTTACAGACTGCTCATTTTGGAAGGTCGGGCCCCGGACCCTTCTCTTGCTCATGGACAAACTCGAGAACATCGTAGCGGCGAATCGCGCGGTCTGGAAAGAAGCTGTCCACCGCATCCTGTTCGTCTTTGAAAACTTCGAATACCGTGTCCAGCTTTGTGAGGACCATCAGGCTCAGATGAAGCGGCATGAGATTAATCAGTTTCAGCGCCCCGCCGGACCTCACAATCCGTGCGTAACAGAAGATCAAGGCGCCCAGTCCGTCATCGTCAATCTCCGTCACGCCCGCGAGGTTGAGGATGATGTTCACAGCCCCTGCTTCCGCCAGGTCGACTATTGTCTTCCGGAGGAGTGCTTCCGAATCGCCTATTAGCACATGGCCTCGGAAATCGAGAATCCGAATCCCTTCTTTCTCGCGCTGATGGACTTGGAGTTCCATGACTGTTCAGTAAGACCCTTATCCTCTATTTTAACTTACGGCTCCAGGCCAAATGGACTTCCGCAACGCGACCATCCTGGACTCTTAGCCTTTGCCTTCCGGCCCGAAGACCGACAGCTTGTGTCCGTCGGGATCGTTAAAATTGGCCGCCCACAAAGGGCCGGTGACAGTGCGCGGTTCGTGAGTGAATTGGATTCCGCGCGCGGCCAGCGCCTTATGCGCCCCGCGAACATCCTCAACGGAGAAAACGACCTCGAGGGCCCCTGCGATCGGCCCGCCGGCCCGCGCCAGCGGCTCGCTCAGGCAAAGCGTGACCCCGCCGCCATCCAGAAACGCGAAGCCCTCGTTCTGGCCTTTCAGCACCAGGCCTAGCTTGTCGCGGTAGAAGGCCACCGCGCGCGCCAGTTGCTCCACGCCGAGCATCACCACTCCAATGTCCTTCAGCTTGAAATTTAACTCTTCCACGCGCGCCTCCGGCCTATCATTGTACTCATGCACGATCTCCGCTACGCGATTCGCCAGCTCGTTCGACATCCCGGCTTTGCGCTAGTATCCGTCCTCGCCCTGGCTTTAGGAATTGGAGCCAACACAGCCATTTTCAGCGTGGTGAACGCGGCCCTTCTGCGGCCTTTGCCCTACCGCGATTCCTCGCGCCTCGTTGTGGTTTGGGATCAGCTCGTGAAGCTCGGCCTGGATCGGTTTCCTGTGTCCTACGCCAACTACCTCGATTACCGTGCCGAGAACGGTGTGTTCCAGGATGTCGCGGCCCTCGCGTATACCGAATTCAATCTCACGGCCGGGGACCAGGCCGAGCGCGTGTCCGGCATGCGAGTGTCCGCTAACCTGCTGCCCATGCTTGGCGCGGCGCCCGCGGCCGGCCGCATTTTCACCAGTGAAGAAAACGGACCCGGACGCGGCAACGTCGTCGTGTTGAGCGATTCTATCTGGCGCCGCAGGTTCGGCCAAGACCGGAGCATCGTCGGCAAGACCGTCACGCTTGATGGCAATCCCCTCACCGTCGTCGGCATCCTGCCCGCGAACTTTTCCTTTTCGGCTGGAAACCCGGCTCCGGAACTATGGGTGCCCGTCGAGCTTCGTCCCGATCCGGATCGCACCGCCGGAGCCTTGGAACTCATCGCCAGCCTCAAACCTGGCGTCACGCTCGCGCAGGCGAGCACCGGATTACGCGCCGTCGCCCAGGGCGTCGAAGATCGCTACCACCCATATCGCGGGCCGCACGGTGAGGACGCCGGCTACGGCGTTACGGTGATTCCGTTGCGCGACGAGCTCTACGGGAGCATGCGCCGGGGCCTTCTGGTGTTGCTCGCGGCCGTGGCGTTCGTTCTCCTGATCGCGTGCGCGAACGTGGCCAGCCTGCTGCTCGCGCGCACCGCTGTGCGCCGCCGCGAGATCGCGGTCCGTCTATCACTCGGCGCGGGACGCCTCCGTCTGATACGTCAGTTGCTCGTCGAGAGCATTACGCTGTCCACTGCCGGCGTCCTGTTGGGATGCGCCCTAGCTTTCTGGGGTGTGAACGCGCTGCGCGCCATGATGCCCGAAAGCCTGCCCCACCTCGAAACCATTCCGCTCGATCTCCGGGTACTGGGCTTTGCACTGGCGGTATCGCTGGCCACCGGCGTGATTTTCGGCCTGGCTCCGGCATTGGAAGGCTCGGGACTGGCGCTCAGCGAAACCCTGAAGCGGGCCGCCCGTGGCGCAACCGGAGGTGCGCGCTCCCGAAAAATCCGCCGGGTGCTGATCACCGGGGAAGTAGCGTTATCGCTGGTCCTGGTGATCGGCGCCGGCCTTCTGATCAAGAGCTTCACCCGCCTGCTCAGCGTCGATCCAGGATTCCGCGCGGAAAAGCTGATCACGGCTCGCATCTCGCTTTCCGAGCAAACGTACCGGGAAGGCCAGCGCGTTGCCTCATTTTATTCCGAGCTGCTCGATCGCGTAAGGATGTTGCCCGGTGTGCTCTCCGTGAGCGTTGTTTCGCAACTGCCTCTTACCGGCGGACCGGGCGGCGATCCGTTCAGCATTGAAGGGCGCCCGTACGACACGCATAGTAGAACGCCACAGATCACCAGCCATCAGGTCATCGGTCCGGATTACTTTCGGACCATGCAGATCCCGCTTCTTGCCGGCCGCATCTTTCGAGATCACGAACCCGAACCCGCCGTAATCATCAATCAGACTATGGCCCGCGGCTTCTGGCCCGGAGATCTATCGCAAACGATCGGCAGGCGCATTCTGCTGGGTGCTCCTCGGCCCGGTGCTCCATGGTTGACCATCACCGGCGTGGTTGGTGATGTCCGCAATTCCCGCCTGTCCGCAGAACCCATCCCGCAGATGTACGTGCCCGTCGATCAGACACCCGCGCATTCTATGGCGCTGGTCGTCCGAACGGCGCGTGATACGGGAAGCCTGATTTCGGCTGTTCGCGCGCAGTTATTCTCCCTCGACCCGAACCAACCGCTCTATGACGTCAAGACCATGGACCAACGTGTCGCCGCCACGGTAGCTCAGCCACGTTTCCAGACGGTTCTGCTGGGGGCATTCGGCGCACTGGCGCTGATTCTGGCGGCCATCGGGATTTATGGCGTGATCGCTCAATCTGTCATCGATCGCACGCACGAGATTGGTATTCGCATGGCGCTGGGCGCGCGCCCGGAAGCCGTACTGCGGTCGGTCATTTGGGAGGGACTGGCGATAGGGCTTGCCGGAACGGCTATTGGCCTCGCGGCAACGCTGCCTCTGGTGAATGTGCTGGCCAGCTTGCTTTACGGAGTTCCGGCGCTCGACGCGGCCACGTTTCTTAGCGCTTCTCTTGTGTTAATGCTGGTGGTGCTGGCAGCTTCTTACATCCCCGCACGCAGAGCGGCAAAACTCGACCCGATGGCCGCTCTACGGTGGGAGTGAATTTCTTTTAGGTGGCTGCGGCAGGCGGTACAACCCGCACGCTGCTGGCTGCCATCTTGCCCGTGCGGTCCATGCCCAGTTCGTAGGCAACCCGTGCGCCCGGTACCAAGTCGCTAGCCTCACCTTCGTTCAGCCGCGAGATATGGAAGAAAACGTCCCGGCCGCCGTTATCGGGGCGTAGGAAGCCAAATCCCTTTTCTTCAAAGTAGGTGACCACGGCGCCCGTCTCAGCGGATGGGGTCTCGGAGTCGCCCCCCGCGGGTGCTTCACCGCCACCGGCCGAAGCGGGGCGTCCGGACTTATCGCCTACTCCCTGCTTGATCAGCGCGAGGTCATCCTCACTCCAATTGGAAACTGGCTGGGGTTCGGGCAGTTTTAGGCTCGGATTTTTCTTGCGAGCGTCATCAAATAAGCGTTTTTGTCTTGCGTTCAAGGGAAATCTTTCCTAAGTGGTTAGTGCGCCACAGCGGGTGTCGCGGTCTTCTTGCGGCGCGCCGCGCGCTTTTCGGCAGGCGGCTGCCGGTCGCTCTTTTTGAGCGATGCAACTACCATTGGGGTTACAAACTTCTTTTCACCGTGATCATCAAACTTGATCACGATCCGCTCTTCATTGCTGGACATTACAGTTCCCAGGCCAAAGACAGAATGCTCAACCTGGGCACCTTGGTTATACGGATTAGCAGCCATAAGGCTACGTATTGCTCCTTTGGGTTTCGATTGAAGGTGGGGGGAAACTCAGACCATCCACCGGCTGAGAGGGAAATTGCACAAACTCGTCAGGTCCTATCCTACCAGAATTACTAAGGTGTTGTCGATAGCTTGAAAGTTTACTGCGGTAGCGGTAAAAAGCCGTGATCTGCCCCAATAGCAGGGGTGAACTTTCACGATGTGAGGGTGAAGCGCCATATTCTATGAAACAACATAACTACTCGTACATTTAATGAAATAATCCCCCGGAGCCGTCACCGTAAGTCATTGATTTATTTAACACCTGTATCTGGCTTCCGGCGTGCATTGACGGCTGCTTTCGACGACAGAGGAAACTGGAGGATTCATGCGCACGCTCACCGTTTGGGTAACTTCTCTGATGCTAATCACGGGCTTGGCTTACGGCCAGGCTATTAGCGGCAACATAGTGGGGGCAGTGGTTGACACGAGCGGTGCGGCGGTTCCAAGCGCAACCGTAACGGCTACCCATACCGACACCGGCGTAAAGACGTCGGTGACCGCGAGTTCAGCTGGCGAATACAGGTTGAGCAACCTTCCGGTTGGTGCCTACACTGTTACCGCCACGTCCAGCGGATTTACGCCAGTGACGCTGGGCAACGTCGTGGTTTCGTTAAATCAAACCATTACGGCCAACCTTACCCTTAAGGTTGGTGAGGTCACCACCGTGGTAGAAGTGCAGGAAGTGGGCGCCACCATCGACACCTCCACGGCGCAGTTGCAGACCGCATTTGATGCCAAACAGGCAATCGATGTGCCGCTGGCCGGCATTTCGAGAACTCTTGGCACCTCGGGCATTTACAATCTCAGCCTGGTCGGCGCAGGTGTTGCCACCTCAGGCGGCATCGGCCAGGGAACCGGCCCCTCCATCTCGGGCCAACGACCGGAGAACAACAGCTTCACGGTTGACGGCGTGGATAACGACGACCGTTACGTCACCGGTCCGGCGATGCTGATCTCCAACGAGGCCGTCGCTCAGTTCAGCCTGCTGCAGAACCAGTTCAGCGCCGAGTTTGGCAGCGCATCCGGCGGCGTATTCAACATCGTGGTGAAAAGCGGCACCAACAGTCTTCACGGGTCCATCTACGAGTACTTTCAGAATCGCGATTTGAACGCCATGGATGCTTCCAACGTGCATGCGGGGCAGACCAGCCTTCCTCGCTTCGACAGCAATCGGTTCGGTGCGACCGTGGGTGGGCCCATCATCAAGAACAAGCTGTTCTATTTTGGCAACTACGAGTACAATCCGGTTGGCCAGTCCGCGCAGCCCGGCCAAACGGTATGCGCGCCGACGTCCGCGTCCATTAGCACCCTCAACGGCATGAGCAACCTAAGCAAAACGAACCTGGGAATCTTCGAGAAGTACGTTCCGGTAGCTCCGGCCTCATCCACGGATTGCGCCAGCGCGAACACCACTACCGGCCTTCCCACCACGGTTAATGGGGTCACTATTCAAACCGGTGCGCTCTCATTCGCTTCGCCGAACTTTAACAACGCTTACAATGCGGTAGTTGCTATCGACTGGAACATCAGCGATAAGGATCAGGTTCGCGGCCGCTACATCTACTCCAATTCCACCGGCATCGATTTCAATGCGGCGCTACCCGTGTTTTTCCAGCCCTCGCCAGCGGTCGCCAACTCAGGCTCGATTTCCGAATTTCACAATTTCACCGCGACGATGGAGAACGAGGTGCGCATATCCTTCCGGCGCTTTACCAACAACATCAGTGCCGGAGCCTTCAAGTTTCCTGGCCTAGACGCGTTTCCGAATCTTACTTACGATGACCTGAACCTGCAAATCGGTCCGGATTCCAATACACCCTCGGGCGAGATCGCAAACAATCTCGGACTTCAGGAAAACCTGACCAAGTCCTGGGGCCGCCATACGATCAAGGCGGGCTACTCTTTCTCAGACGTGATCTTGACCGGGACATTCGTACAGCGCGCGCGTGGCGACTACGATTACGCCACTCTGGAGCAATATCTGCTCGATCAGGCACCCACGGGTGGAAACCTGAGCGGAGTTTCCGGCGAGCGCAGCGTGGGGGCCAACAACGGCGTTCCTTTCGGTTTCTTGTCGCACGCGGCATTCGTTAATGACGATTACCGTATCCGGCCGAACTTGACCCTGAATCTCGGCGTGCGCTACGAGTACGTAACCATGCCAGTGGGCTCGCGTGCGCAACAATACAGCGCCATCGCCAGCGTTCCGGGCGTCATCGACTTTAACAAGCCGCATTTTTCGCCCAACGACTGGTCGCCGCGCATCGGCTTTGCCTATTCGCCGGGTAAGAACAATGTCTGGTCCATCCGCGGGGGCTTTGGGCGGTCCTTTGACCTCACCTACATCAACCTCAACCAGAATGCCTCTCCGGCGTATTATCAAACCACGCGCGACTGTCCTGACGCCTGCTCGGCCACCAATTTCCTGGGTGGCGGCGGGTTGACTGCCACGCTGCCCTCGGGAACGCCTTCGGTAGTTGACGCACGCGGGGCCGTAGCTTCTTACACCTTCAGTAATCAGCGCCCCTACGCTTTGACTGGCTCGCTGGGCGTGCAGCGGGTGTTCGCCAGAGACTACACGGTCGAGGCTCGCTACGTGTACACCAAAGGCGTCCACCTTTGGAACCAGACCCGCATGAACATCCTTTCGAGAGTGACGCCTACTGACTTCCTTCCTACGTTCTTCTCAATGCCAGACCCGTCAGTGCTTGCCGGCCTTACAACGACCCTTGGCAGTATCAAAGGCAACGTAAGCAATTACATGGCACAGTACGGTCTAGTCAACAATATTGTCGGATACCACCCCTGGGGCAACTCGCGTTATAACGGTCTCCAGCTCCAAGTGAACAAACGCTACTCCAGGAACTTTTCGTATATCGCTGCCTATACCTGGAGCCACGGCTTTGACGATTCCACGGCAACCAACTTCTCGACCATCCTGTCGCCACGCCGCGCCCAGGATTTCCAGAATCTTCGGGCAGAATGGGCCTCCTCGGCTCTGGATCGCCGCCACCGGTTTACGTTCACGCCGATCTACGATTTCAAGCCTTTCCAGAACGGCAACTGGATGATGAAGAACGTCATCGGTAACTGGAATATCAGCGGCACCTACACGTTCCAGTCGCCGGAGTACGCTACCGTGCAGAGCGGTGTTGACTCGAATCTGAACGGCGACGCACTGGACCGCGCCATCATCAACCCAGCCGGAGCTGCCAACTTGGGCAGCGGCGTCACGGCATATAATACGGCCGGGCAGGCCGTACCGAAGACTTTACCCGACGGCTCCGATAATCCAGTCATCGTCGCCTACGTCGCCAACAACTCCAATGCCCGTTATGTCGTAGCCGGTAAGGGGGCCCTCTCCAACAGCGGACGCAATACGTTCCCGCTGGATCACACAAACAACTTCGATGTGGCGCTCACCAAGCGCATCAATCTCACGGAGCGGTTCCGCTTCGACATTGGCGCACAGGCATTCAACCTCTTCAATCATGCGCAATTCGTCGGCGGCTTTCTCAACGACGTGACCCCGTTCTTTACCAACGCCATCAGCCGCAATTTCCTGGTCCCGAGCAGCAGCTCCTTTGGGGCGTATAACCAGGGGACACCCAACGTCGGGTTCTTCCCGAGCAACTCGCGCGCGGTGCAGCTTGTAGCGCGATTCACTTTCTGACCGGTTCTTTCGCCGCCTCGCAAACAAGGGCGCTCCCTTTGGATCGCCCTTACTTGGATCGATTTTTCAGTGACACAGGGTGGTTATCATGCCACGCGCTCGTTCCCATCACGCGAATACCGAACTCCTTCCGCTTCCCCCGCTCCTTCTGCATATCCTCGTGACGCTAGCCGACGGTGAGCGACACGGCTACGCTATCCTGCGCGAAATTCGCAGCCGTACAAACGCGGCCCTGGATCCTGGCGCCGGCTCGCTCTACGGCGCGATTCAGAAACTCCTCACAGAAGGGGCCATCGAAGAATGCCGCGAACGGCCCCATCCGCATCTCGATGACAAGCGCCGCCGCTATTACCGCATCACCGATTTCGGCCGCCGTATTGCCACCGAAGAAGTCGAACGCCTCCGCGAAGTCGTCCGCTTCGCGCACCCGAAATTCCCGTCGAAGAGCTTAGCCTCGTGAGTCTCGCAGGCTGCTCCCCCTCATCGTGCGATTTTTAACATCCCGCCTCCCTCGTTGTGCCCTACTTTCTTTTTTTGATATAGTTGACTCCGTTCACTACCGAAATCTTAATATTTTGGATTCCAACCTCGAAGGACGCGAAAGGAAGGTGTCGAGTGAGTTCTAAGAAAGACCCTGACGCCCCCAGAAAGCGAACCACTGGATTCTCGCGGCGCGGTTTTATGCGCGGCGTGGGCATCAGCACAGGCGCGCTGGGGACCGGGATTCTCGAGACTGCCGCATTGGCAGCGCCGGCGGGTAACTTCGCCGGTCCGGGAGCCGTGCCAGTCACGCTCAAGATCAACGGGAAGCCCTACAACCTGAATATCGAGCCGCGCGTTACCCTGATCGACGCGCTGCGCAATCACCTGGATTTCACCGGCGCCAAGAAAGTTTGCGACCGGGCAACCTGCGGCGCCTGCACCGTCATCATGGACGGCAAGGTGGTTTATAGCTGCACCACGCTGGCGATCGAAGCGCAGGGGAAAGACATCCAGACCATCGAAGGCTTCTCGCAAAACGGCAAGCTGCACCCGGTTTCGGCGGCGTTCGTCAATCATGACGCGCAGCAGTGCGGGTACTGCACGCCGGGGTTCGTGGTCGCGGTGAAAGGCTTCCTGGACAAGCATCCGAATCCGACCGAAGAAGATGTGGAGCACGGACTAGGCGGCAATTTGTGCCGCTGTGGAACTTACGTGGGAATGCGCAAAGCCGTACTCGAAGCCGCCAAGGAAATGAAGGGAGGACGCAATGCCTGACACGCCCAACACACCCAACTATGCCTGGCCTCCGATGGAGAAACGCCGGGTAATCGGGAAGGCGACTAAGCGTCTGGACGGCCCGATGAAATCCACAGGACGCGCGAAGTACGCGTCCGATTTCGCACAGAAGGACCTGCTGCAAGGCGCGCTGCTGACCTCGCCCCACGCGCACGCACGGGTTACCAGCATCGATACCAGCGAAGCCGAAAAGCTTCCGGGCGTGACCGCGGTACGCGTGATCGCATCGCCGGGAACGGAACTGATGTGGGCGGGACAGGAAGTGGCTTCGGTGGCGGCCGAAACCGAAGAGGCCGCCAAAGACGCCACGCGCCGGATCAAGGTGCAATATGAAGTGCTGCCGCACCTGGTACGCGAGGACGATCTCACGAAAGCCGGCCCGCGTGCCAAAGCCGCCGGTGAGCAGGTAACGGGCGATCCGGACAAAGCATTCCAGGAAGCCGACGCCGTGGTGGAAGGCCGTTACGGCATTCCGGTCATCACGCATTGCTGCTTGGAACCGCACGGGAATGTGGTCGAGTGGAAAGGCGACAAGCTGAACCTCTACCCATCTACTCAGAACGTGTCCGGCATCGGAGGCGATCTTTCCCAAAACCTGAAAGTTCCGGCAACCAACGTTCATACCAACATGCAGTACGTCGGCGGCGGATTTGGCAGCAAGTTTTCGGCGGACCTGTGGGGCGTAGAGGCCGCGCGGCTGTCGAAAGCCAGCAATGGCCGGCCGGTGAAGCTGTTTCTGGATCGCGCCACCGAGTTGATGATTGCGGGCAACCGTCCGTCAGCATACGCCAACATCAAAGTGGCGGCCAAGAAAGACGGCACGATCACGGCGTGGCAGTCGGAATCATGGTCGACCGGCGGTATTGGCGGCGGAGGCGCTCCACCCATTCCGTACGTGTTCAACGTTCCCAACCAGCGCAAGAATCACACGGCGGTTTCGACCAACTGCGGCGGCGTGCGCGCCTGGCGGGCTCCCAATCACCAGCAAGCCTGTTACATCACGAACACGGCACTCGCGGATCTGGCGGCGAAGCTGAATATGGACCCGCTGGAGTTTTACGAAAAGAACCTGGGCTTGACGCCGCGCGCCGAGGTCTATCGCGCGCAAATCAAAAAAGGCGCGGAACTGATCGACTGGCAAAAATTGTGGCATCCGCAAGGCCAGGGTTCCGGTACGGTGAAGCGCGGCCTGGGTATGGCCGCCAGCACCTGGGGCGGCGGGGGGCATAACAGCCAGTGCCGCACAAACATCCATCCCGATGGCACCGTCGAGGTCGAGCTATGCAGCCAGGATCTCGGCACCGGCACGCGCACGATCATCACGATGGTGGCGGCCGAGACACTCGGCTTGCCGCTGGGCGCCATCACGCTAAAGATCGGCGACAGTTCACTTCCGCCCTCCGGAGCATCGGGCGGTTCGACCACTGTGGGCGGCGTCTCGTCGTCTACGCGCAAATCTACCGTCAACGCACTCGCCAAGTTATTCGATGCGGTGGCGCCGTCGCTTGGCGGGGCGGCAGACCAGCTCGAAGCAGTGGATGGCCGCATCCAGGTGAAAGGCGATTCTTCGAAGAGTCTCACATGGAAAGCCGCGTGCCAGAAGCTGGGAGTCAACAAGATCTCCGAAATGGGAGAGAACAACCAGCGCAATCCCGGCGGATTGAATTCGAGTGGTGTGGGCGGCGTCCAGATGGCGGATGTTTCCGTCGATACCGAAACAGGCATCGTCAAGGTGGTCAGAGCCGTGGCGGTGCAGGACATCGGCTTGGTGATCAACCCGAAAACAGCCGAGAGCCAGATCCACGGCGGCTGCATCATGGGCATCTGTGCGGCCCTGATGGAGGAGCGCATTATGGATCGCCAGACCGGGCGCATGCTGAATTCCGACATGGAGTTTTACAAGATAGCCGGGATAGGCGATATCGGCGAAATTATTGTCCACCTCGATATCACGCCGGAGCATGATAAGCGCGGCGTAATTGGTTTGGGTGAACCGGCGGCCATCGCTTTAATCACGGCGATTGCGAACGCCACAGCCAATGCCATCGGCGTGAGGGTGCCGGAGATTCCATTGACACCCGACCGCGTACTGGCAGCGCTTGAAAGGAGGAATGCGTAAATGCAAGCCTTCGAATACGCAAATCCGGCAACATTGCAGGACGCTTTAGGGATGCTGGGCAGCAAGTGGGGCGAGTCGAACGTGCTGGCCGGTGGCACCGACCTGATCAGCCTCATGAAGGAGTACATCGAGACACCAAAGCGCCTGATCAATATCAAAGGCATCAAAGAGCTGGGTGGAATCCAGAGCAGTAAGACGGGGCTGCGCATCGGCTCAGCCGTAACGCTTGAGGAATTGGCGGAAAACGCCGAAGTCCGCAAGAGCTTTCCGTCGCTGGCGGAAGCGGCCCGAGGCGTGGCCAGCCCTCAGATCCGAAACATGGGGACGGTGGGCGGCGATTTGTGCCAACGCCCCAGATGCTGGTACTTCCGCCAGGGCTTTGGTTTGCTTGCCATGAAGGACGGGCAGTCGCTCGTAACGGACGGCGAGAATCGCTATCACGCCATCCTGGGCAACGGAGGCCCGGCCTACTTTGTCAGCGCATCGAGCTTCGGCCCGGCGCTTGTAGCGTTGGGAGCCAAAGTGCGGCTCGCTTCGGCGTCGGGGCATCGGGAAGTGGCGGCGTCCAAGTTTTTCGTCACGCCGCAGAACGAAAATTCCCGCGAGATTGCGTTGCTGCCCAGCGAAATCCTGACCGAGATCATCGTGCCCCACGAAGGCACGAAGAACGCGACCTACGAGGTGCGCCAGAAGCAGGCTCTCGACTGGCCGCTGGCCGCGGCATCGGTGGCTCTCAAAATGAAGGGGAGCACGGTGTCGTCAGCCAGGATTGTTCTGGGGCACGTAGCGCCAACGCCTTGGGAGGCCACGCAAGCCGGCCAGGCTCTGGCCGGGAAAGCGGTCACCGCAGAATCGGCCGAGGAGGCCGGAAAAGCGGCCGTGGCGGACGCCAAGCCCTTAAGCGGGAACGGCTACAAGGTGCAACTGGCTCGGGTAGCCGTCAAACGCGCGCTACTCGAAGCCGTAGGCATGAGGGCGTAGTATGCAGCCTTCCGGGGAGCGCGCCGGGCTGACCAACGTCGGCCAGGACCGGTGTGCGAAGCTGCGCTGGAAAGGCATGTTCATCGAAGCCGCGTGGGACCCTACCGTCCCACACGGCAACGACCGTGCTTTCTGGTGCCAGCACACCTACAACTGTCTCGGACCGGATAATAAGCTTGTGGACGACTACGAGTGCAATCCCGCACGAAAGTGCTACGAGGCGCTCTAGTTTACATTCCTTGCGACTAGTTCGGATCCCGCGCCATCCAACGGGTGTATAATCGTAATTTCATAGGGAGGCTCTGGAATGAAAAGATTCCTTTTAGCAAGTGCGGTAGTGTCTCTGGCTACGTGCCTGAGTTATGCCGCCGCAATCCCATCTACTAGTATTTATGGGAATTACGTCGAGGCTCGCACGGCCGATGTATATACCGGCCCTTGTTTCGCCAATTCCGAAGTCGGTTTGACTGGCCAGCTTGCGGTATTTGGCTGGAAGGTGACTAAGGGTTCGTGGGATGGAGTCGAGCTCAATGACCTGGGCGTGGTTGGTGTAGTTCGTGCGTCCTCTACGCTAGGTGATGTTTATCACACTGCTTATCCCGTGAAGGCGGTACTGATTGTGGACGAACGCGCCAATCCCGAACAGCGCCTGGCTCTCCAAAAGTTTGCGAAGCGCATGGGTGGCGATCTGCTGCAGGATGTTGTGCGTGTCGAGTATCAGCCGATCGATCTGACGCTCGCCAATGGCGATCTGCACAGCATGAAGGCCACACTGACCGCCGGTAACCTGGCAAAGATTGAAACTCGCGCCCTCAATGAGAACGATCATATCTGCAGAAACGAAGAAGTATGGTACCGGCCACTGACGAAGGTGGAACACGCGATGCCCGCATTCGCTGTTGCAAATTCGTTCCGTGGCGAGGGCCTGGGCGAAAAATGGAGCAGCCCCGACAAGCGCAGCGCTTTCGTTGCCAGCTTCGTAACGCCTTCTGAATAAATCAAAATCTGCCCGCTGTTCCTTCTCAACCCGGCGAGGTCCAAACTCGCCGGGTTTTCATTTTGTAAAAGCCCACATTTTGATAGCCTGAGCATATGCTTCTCGAATTGCGGCATGCTCTCCGCCGGCTTCGGCGCAGCCCGGGATTCTCTGGCGTTGCGATTGCATCGCTGGCACTCGGAATCGGGGCGAATTCGGCCATCTTTAATCTCGTTCACGCAGCGCTGATGGAGACGGCACCGGTCCGCGATCTGGATCAGCTCTACTGGCTGCGCGTCAACTACCCCGACGGCGCGAGTGCTCGCGGCTTCTCCTATCCGTTTTACAAACAACTGAGACAGGCCGGAGCGGGTTTCCAAGACGTGATCTGCTCCTATCCTGTTCCGCTCAGCCTGAGCGCTGCAACTGCAGGCGGCAGCGTGGCGGAACGCATCCAAGGGGAGATTGTCTCGGGCAACTATTTTCAAATGCTGGGAGTCGGTGCTTATCTCGGCCGTTTGATCGGCCCCGCAGATGACCGCACACGCGGCGGCGACGCGGTCGCCGTTTTGAGTTTCGATTTCTGGAAGAGCCGGTTTGGCGCAGATCCGGCGATTGTGGGCCGGGAGATTCGGCTCAACAACCACCGCTTCACGGTGATCGGCATTTCGCAGCCCGGATACGATGGCCTCGAAAACGGCACGGCGCGTAAGGCGGTTTTCGCGCCGATGATGATGAAAGCTCAACTCACGCCGGGGTGGGACGCGCTCGAAATGGTAGAGGCCAACTGGCTGTGGATTGTTGGCCGGATGAGAGCTGGCGTGCCGCCCGCACAGGCGCAAGCCATGGCCGACGCGCTTTATCACGGCGTTCGCGAACAACAAATCAGAGCTGTCCCCGGTCTGACCGCGAGCCAGTTGCAAGTGGAGCTTTCCGGACGGATGGCGCTGCGGCCGTTGCGCGATGGCGGAGTCGGCTTCCAGTTCCGCAAGCCGCTGGTGATCCTGATGGCGACCGTCGGACTGCTGTTATTGATTGTCTGCACCAATGTAGCCAATCTGCTTCTGGCTCGAGCGGCGCAAAATCAGAAGGAAATCGCCGTCCGCCTCGCGTTGGGAGCCGGCCGCGCCCGTCTCGCGGGGCAATGCCTCACTGAAGGTCTGGTACTTGCGGGAGCAGGCGCTGCGCTGGGCTTCCTGCTCGCGTTCTGGGTGAATCGCACGCTGCTACATTTCCTGGTCTCGCCCGATGTCCTGAACTCGATCGACCTAAACCCGGGGTGGCCGGTTCTGTTGTTTACCGCTTCAGTATCGGTTGGCGCCGCGATCCTGTTCAGCATGGCGCCGGCACTTGCGGCCTGGAAACTGGATCTCAACGCCGGACTGAAGTCCGCCGGAGCCAGCCAGCGGAATTTGCGAAACGTCCTCGTCACTGCGCAGATTTCGCTCGCCGTGATCCTGGCTGTCGGAGCGACGCTGTTCGCCGGAACTCTGGCCAAGCTTCACACGGTGGATGTCGGATTTCCAGCCGAAAACCTGCTGCTCGCTTCTATCGACCCAGCACTCAACGGGTACACCGCCGAACAGCGGCGCTCGCTGATTGCTCAGCTCGAGGAGCGGATGGCGGCCTTGCCCGGAGTGCGCGCCGCGAGCGTTGCAGCGATTGCGACTCTGGCTGGCGATGACTACGCCGCACTCTTCATCCCCGAGGGCAGCGATCGCGATTACACGCCGAACGCGAACGCCGTAGGGCCAGGGTATTTCGAAACCATGCGAATCCCCATCGTGCTGGGCAGGAGTTTCAGCGCGCTTGACCACAGCAGCAGCCGACCGGTTGCGATTATTAACCAAACGCTGGCCCGGAGAGCATTCGGGGGAACGAACCCGGTTGGAAAGCGGTTCAGGGACAGCAATGGCTCGGGCAACGCGCGCGTTATCGAGATCGTTGGCGTGGCCAAGGACATCCGCTATCGGCGTCCGCAGGAAAAGGAGACGCTGGATTTCATTTACATGCCGTACGAGCAGTCGAATGTTCTCGAGCGCGAGATCGTGCTGCATGTGCGCAGTGTGGGTGATCCTCTGAAATTGACCCGCCTGGTCGAACGCGAGGTACATGCCATCGACCCCAATCTGCCGGTATTCGATGTGAAGACGCAGGAAATGCAGGTGGACGAGATGCTGGATCGCGAGCGTCTGATCGCCGTCCTGTCAGGGCTATTTGGCGTGCTCGCCACTCTGCTTGCTGCTAGCGGGCTTTATGGCGTGATGGCGTATTCGGTAGCCCGCAGAACCAGGGAAATCGGAATCCGCATGGCAGTGGGTGCTTCGGCAAGCGATGTAATCGCCCTGGTGCTTCGCGAGACGGCTCGACTGACAGCGGCAGGAATCCTCATCGGACTTCCGATTGCCTTCGGCCTCGCGCGATTTGCGCAGTCGCTGCTTTATGAAATGCGCGCGGATGACATCCGCATTTTTGTGGGCGTTTCGCTGGTCCTGCTGGCCGTAGGATTGACGGCGGGGCTGTGGCCTGCCCGACGCGCCGCCCGGACTGAGCCGGTGGCGGCGCTACGGAGCGAGTGAGCTGCGTTTATTTTATTGCGAATCCCACGCCACT
>Ga0210407_10002362_pt1 | contig 16268 bp, 14 predicted proteins | sample IncBWC27MmetaG_FD_150860 | JGI IMG/M metagenome (GOLD analysis project Ga0210407, IMG submission 150860) | Forest soil microbial communities from Barre Woods Harvard Forest LTER site, Petersham, Massachusetts, United States - Inc-BW-C-27-M | ecosystem: Environmental > Terrestrial > Soil >...
GCCCATCAAGCCGGGCCAGGAAGCTTCCGGCCTCGCCATGGATCTCAAGACCCGCCGCCTATTCCTTGGCTGCGACAACAAGATGATGGTCGTCATGGATGCGGATACCGGCAAGGTAGTTGCCACGCCTGCAATCGGTGAAGGCGTGGACGCCAACGGCTTCGACCCGGAGACGCAACTCGCCTTCGCTTCCACCGGAGAAGGCACCCTGAACGTCGTCCATGAAGACTCACCGGACAAGTACACCGTCGTCGACAACGTCCCCACCAAGCGCGGCGCCCGCACCATGGGTCTCGACTTGAAGACCCACAACATCTTTCTCCCCACCGCCGACTTCGATCCTCCCGCTCCCGGCGAGCGGCGCGGCAAAATGAAGCCCGGTTCGTTCGTCGTCCTGGTCGTCGGGAAATAGTTCAAGCGAAGACTGATCGCGCGCGATTTAGGCCGCAGGAAATTAGGCCGGAAAAATCGGCGTAGTTGAAATCGGCGCACGGAGAATTAAGCAAGCCGAAATCACAAATCGAATGATCAGCGTCGCAACATTTGGCGCTGAAAAAAGAAGCACAAAACAAAAAAGCGTTCCGGGGGAAGGGTCCCGGAACGCTTTTTTGTCTAGCTGAGAGCTGGGGATCTTTATTAGCTACAGAATTCTTGTAGCTGGATAATTTTAGTGAACGACACCAACGTTGTGCGCGCCCGCCGCAAACGAGAAACTCGCACCCGCGGCTTGCGGCAGCCACCACACGCGCCGCAATAACGGATGCTGGCTGGTCATAAACTTCTTGCCCAGGAAGTCCATCACCAACGGGCTCACCTGTGTCGCCGCATAGAGCGCGTTCGAGTGCGCAAACGGCCGCAGAAACGGATTGGTTTCCGTGCCGAATCCACCGGAGATCGCGCGGCGCGTGGACCAAGCGTCAAATCCTGCGCCCGCACCGCCTGCCGCGGCAAGTGCGTACCAGATCTTCTTCTGGCGCGGCGTTTCATACGGTTTGCGCGCCGCCGGCTTCACTGGCTGAAACGGCATCGCCGCCGGTTCGGCGGCGAGTTCCGCGTCGGACTTTACTTTCGGGTCGGGGGCGGCCGGCAGATCGCCTAGAATTGTCGCCGGAGCGGCCGAGGCGACGAGCGTCGATGCGGGCGCAGTCGAAGCTGCTGGCGCCGTCGAATCTGAATTCTCTTTTGTCGCGCGCTCGGAAATGGCGGCTGGAGAATTGTTGACTACTTTTGCGGTGTCCACCGTTTGCGGAACGGGAAAGAACAGTAGAAGGGCTCCCAGGATCATTTGCCACCTCAGTTACTGCGAGCCTTAAGTGCAATTTGGTCCCCACTCGCAGTGTGGCCACTATACTGCCCTCAAGTACAGGTGACACTGGCCCATTGGTCACATTTTTCCTGGTACGCACCCCTGAACCACTCGTTTCTCCCTCTTCAGGACTCTCGTACTACCTCGTACTAGGAAGACTGTGCGAAAAAGTTTTCTACTTTCTGGCAAAGCCTTACCGCCACGTCCAGCGTTCCGGTCCGTCAGGGTCACTGTTCGCAAGCGCCACTCCGCGGGCGGCTCTGCTATAATCCCGCGCGTGTGACCGCAGCCACACCGAGGTTGCGGCAAATAGTGCGCACAACGGTATAGACACAGCGAATGTCCGCCAACGAAACCGCCGCCAAACGCGCTCGCTCCACCCAGAGCGGGCCGCAGCCTCCGCGCTTCATCGTCATCGAAGGGCCGCTGCGCGTGGGCAAAACCACGCTGGCGAAGATCCTAGCCGAGCGGCTGCATGCGCGGCGCATTTACGACTGCGAGGACAATCCATTTCTGGCGGACTTCTACAAGGAGAAGCCGGGCTCGGCGTTGCGCGCGCAGATGTACTTCCTCATCGAGCGCCAAAAGCGGCTGCGCGAGGCGCTGGCGGTGGATGCCGCCGCGCCGATCCTTTCCGACTTCCTGATGGAAAAGGACCGCATCTTCGCCAACCTGAACCTGGATGACGAAGAGCTGAAACTCTACGAGCGCTACTACGAGGCGCTGACCAGCGATATTCCCGCTCCAGACCTGGTGATTTACCTACAGGCCAAGCCGGAAGTGCTGCGCGCGCGCATCGCGAAGAAGGCGTCGCGGGACGAATCGCACATCTCGCCCGAGTACATCGAGGAAGTGGCGCGAGCGTATGAACATTTCTTCTTCCGGTATGCAGCTTCCGATCTGCTGGTGATCAATACCTCCGACATCGATTTTGTGGAGCGCAGCGAGGACCTGCAGGTTTTGCTGCGGCGGCTGCAAGAGCCGGTGAAAGGCACGCAGTATTTCCTGCCGCTTAGCGCTTCGGAGTAAGTCCTCGACCAATCCAAGATGGGTACGATCCCGGCCGCGTCTCCGATAAGGCCGGAGCAGTCGGGATAGATGTATCGTGACTCTGCGGTTGCCGTTTCTTCTCCCTCGATGAGTCCGGAAAATGGCGACCGATGTGAGGTTGGCCCCCTCCCCCCGTGCTTTTTGTAAGTGTTGCATCTAAAGAAGTTAAGGGGTGCGGTTGGCGTAAGTGTGGCAACTACAGGGGTTATAAGTTGTTTGGATGCAACACTTGCGAGGGGGATGCGTAAATGTTGATTCTGCGGGGGTTGCGGGAGGAAATTGGCGGCTGTAAGTGATTTGAAATGAACACTTACAGGAGGGGTCTGCAATTGTTGATTATAAAGGGGTTGGGACGGCGAGGTCCTGCAAGTGTTGGTTCTGAAGGAGTTAGCGGCTCCGGACAGAGCGGCGGAGGGGGTTGGGCTGATATTCATGAGGAATCATAGCACGGAAAGAATAGCGAGTCAAGGAATATTATGCTGTGGTTACTATTCGAATGGGTTTTGGATTCGTTGCAGACAAGGCAACGTGCAGTAATTCCAACAAGATAAGAGTGACCCACCGTTCATCACGAAAATTCGTCGTGATGGCTCAGAGATGCATAAAACAAAATCGCAAGGGTAGGCCAGCCCGAACTTGCTCCGCCCCTAAGCGTGATCCACCTGTGCACAGGAGTTTTGCCGCTATATTATCCGAAGGACTCTGAGTAAAAGATACAAAAGGCCAATCCCTGAGCAGAATATTAGGCAGCCAAATAATCTGCCCTCAGTGCTTGTCATCTGTCGTTCCCACTCGATACTTTTTGCGTTGTAATCACGGGTCGCTATTCGACGGTATATTCGGACAAAAAGTAACGGCTTACTTGCCCACACGTAGCCTATGGAAATGAAAGCTACCGTCATAACGGCTCCCCAGACTGTCCATGCTATAGACGGTGGTGCGTTATCAGAATTTGTGACATCCCGAAACAGTAACTGAAGCTGATAAGCCTGGAATTCCAAGTGAATACCCTCCGGTGCTTCCGCTAGTGCCAATGAAGCCTTTGAATATAGGAACAGACGGGACGGTTACCGCGATTATAGGAGCCATGGAGTAGACATGATAGAAAACGTCCCGTTCTGTCCTCGGTTTCCGAGCTAAATGGGCCTAATGGTCGTCAGGGCGCGGTTCCGAAATGCCTTCGGTTAAAGAGTCTGGAAACGTTCTTTAACTTCGCGGACGAATGCGAGAAACGGGGCGGAGTTGGTGATACCGGGATGCCAGCAGAGGTCACGTTCGATGAGGTCGTAAGTTTCCTGGATGCGCGCGCCGGGGATGACATTTCCGGCGGCATCGCGGTCGCGGCCCATGAGCCACAAATGATCGGCGACGGTGGCGGCGGCGGTGACGTCGTGAGTGACGACGATGATGGTGTTTAGTTCGTCGAGGCAGGCGATTTCATTGATGAGTTCGCAGACCTTGGCTTCCATGACGAGGTCGAGTCCGGAGAAGGGCTCGTCCATGAGCAGGAAATGTTCGCTGCAAAGAAGTTGCTGAACGATGGCGATACGCTGGCGCTGGCCGCCGGAAATTTGCGCGGGGTAGAGCGGCGAACAGTCGAGCATGTCCAGGCGCTTGAGGTATTTCAGGACTTTTTCATGAGCAACGTCGCTGTTTTTTTCTGTTTGCTTGGCGGCGAGCATGAGGTTGCTGAAGATGGTGCGATTCTCGAAGAGCGGATAATTTTGGGCGACGACGCCGACCATGCCGGCCTTAACCGGGGTGAGGGTGGAATTGACCAGGACTCGGCCTGAAGTGGGGTGATTGAGGCCAGCGATGATACGAAAGAGCTGGGTTTTGCCGATACCGGAGGGGCCGAGAAAACCGACGACCTGGCCTTGGGTGCGGCCCTCGCGAACGATGTCGCAAATTTCGGCGTTCACATCGCGAAGAATGACCTTGTCGTCGTAGGCGAGGCCGACGTGGTCAATCTTGAGAAGAGTTTGGCCGTAGGTGCAACGCTCAGGCACGGGAGATCCTCGCTGATCAGACAAGCACTATCTTTTTTCCAACTGCAAGTCCGCGTAGGGGAAGAGAAATTTCTTGGCCAAGCCCAGCGCGTAGTCCTGAAACAAGCCGATCAACAAGATGGCGATCTGGATGGCGAAGACGGCTTCGAGGCGGAAATGCTTGTTTTGATTGAGCAACAAGGCGCCGATGCCGCCCTCGGAGCGCGAAATGCCTTCGACCATGGTGAGCATCATCCAACCCATGGCGGCGTTTTGGCGCATGGCGTCGAAGGCGGCGTCGGCTCTGCCGAGGACAATGACTTCCCAAACGACGCGCCACTCGCCCATGCGGAGGGTGCGAGCCAAGTCGAATTTTTCTTTGGGGATTTGGGCGACGACGTCAATCATGCTGGTGACAAAGAAGACAGCGACGCCGAAGACGAGGAGGCTAACTTTTAGCCGGTGCCCGCTGGAAAAAATGATGGTGAAGAAAAAGGTGAGACCCACCATGCCGAGAAAGCGGCCCTTGGAGACGGCGTGTGCGATGGGTTGGAAAACGGGAACGACGGTAAGGTAGGCAAGGACCAGAGAAATCACGGTGGCCCAAGCCATGGCTTGCACGTTGAGAAGGAAGCTGACGATGAGTTCCTGGCCCAGGCCCTCGTGGTTCCAGAGGTCAACAAAGGCACGCCAAACGTCCAGGGGTTTGGGGAGGAAGACGTAAGAGGATGTGGCCCAGACCAGGAGGAGAACGGCGATCTGGAAGATGATGATAAAGCGGAACGCGGCTTTGGAAATGATGCGGTTTGGAGAAAACGCGGCGAGCAGATCGTGCAGAAAAGGGGCGCGTCCGCCGGCAGCAGGCGCAGTAGTGGCAATGGTTCCGGCTGCCGGCTTCATGATGGTCACGGAGGGCTTCCTATTCTTTGCCCGAGAGAATGATTTCTACGCGACGATTTTTCGCGCGGCCTTCTGCTGAGTCGTTCGATGCGAGAGGCTTGGAATCGCCATAAGCATGAATGCGGAAACGGCTGTCGGGGAAATTCGCAGGAGCTTTTCGCTGCAGCCAATCGCGGACGGCTTGAGCGCGGCGTTCGGCCAAGTCCATGTTGCCCGCGCGGGTGCCGGTATTGTCGGTGTGACCGTTGAGAGTGACGAAGAGAGCGCCGGCGATGGCCAGATCGTCTTTGATTTCGTACATCTTGTGTTCGCCATCGGCGGTGAAGGACGCTTTGCCCGTGTCGAACTCAATGCTCCAGTCGCGTTTGGAAACGACAGTGCCGGTATCGCCGCTGGAACTGAAACTGGCAACGTCGGCTTCCGCGCCGCTCTGCGAGAGGAGAGAGGAGGCACCGAGAACATAGGAGGTGTCGAGAATTTCTTTGACATCGGGAATCTTGTTGGCGTCCTTGAAAAGGTCGGGGTACTGCTGGGTGGCAATGTTGCCGAAGACCGTGTATGTAGAACGGAAATTGTTGTTGGCACCGGGTTGCAGGCCGAAGAGCAGGAGATTGTCATTTAGATTGTTCACAGCGGAGCCGCCGAGATCGACCATGTTGCCGGACTTATCCTGTTCGCGAGTTCCTTGATAATACTTCAGCCAGTAATCGCCGTTCTGCTCGTTGTAGACCTTGGCGCTGATGGCGGCGGCACGCTTGAGCGCTTCTGGAAAGGCTTTAAGCTGGTCCGCAGCTTCAAAACTGGCCGCCAACATTCCCTGGACTTCGTTGCGGTGATCTTGATTGAACTTCTTGATGCCGATGATAACGTCGGGCATCTGCGAACGATACTGCTTGGAAGAGACGATGGAGACGAGTCCGCCGCGGCCGTGGGCCACGTTGACGTCGCCTGGAGTCCAGGTGACCACGCCATTGACGCAGACGTTCTTTGATTCGCCAGTCAGGCGGCCGTCGTGGACCACTTTGCGATCTTCGCAGGTATTCGCGTTATAGATTTCCGCGGCCTTGATGTAGTCGGGAGCATTAACCCAATTTAGAGCGTCGGGGTCCCAGGTTTTTTCATCGGGATTGTTTTTGATCTGGTTGTCAGAGGCCCACTTCATGGCGATATTCCAATCGCCGTCGCGAAGGACTCCAGCGACAAGACCGCCCTTGGCGGCTTGCGCATTAGACTTCCATTCTGGCGGGCCCATCAGCTTGTCTTCTCCGCGCGAATATCCCGTGGAGCCGATGACCTGGGCGATGTAGTCGCCAGCGCCGTTATCCAGCTTCTTGAGCTGAGGGTTGACGGCGGCGAAAAACTGGCCCGAGCCGTCACCCATGATCAAGACGTAGTTCGCGCCGGAGGAACATTGACTTGCACCGTCGTGGAGCTCTTTGGCGCAGGCGATCAAGTCGTTCTGCATCTGACTGGTGTCATCCTGGCGGATCAACTTCAGGTTCGCGCCATGCTTCTCCATCAGACTGTTGCGGGTGGTATCCGGGCCGCCGTTGGCGTAGATATAATTCATCTGGGCGTTCCAGGCCCATATTTCGGTGCGAATAAGCGGAGCTTTTACCGACGCCGAAGCTGCCTCCGGAAAGGGCGCCGGTTCAACGTTGGCGACGACCGCTTCTTTCAAGTCCGGCAAAGCGGCTTTCTCAGGAATAAGAGCTTTGGCAATACCTGGCGCAGGAATCCAGCCGCGGCTGACGGCCGTGCGGAATCCAAAGAATAAGACGGCGCCAGCGATCAAGAGCAGAAGAATCTTTGCTCCCGGCTTTAACCTATGGCCGGTTGGTGGTGTAGAGATCTTATCGTTAAACATGTGATTCACCCCTGTGCGTGCAGACTACTTGATCAAATCGCTGAAATCGTCCTTCTTGTTCACCGGCACAGCTGGAAGCTGGCCCGGCACGGCCGAGGCGGAGGCCGGCAACAGCTTCTGTTGAAATTCGCTCAACTGCTTTACAGCTTCGTCGTTGATAGCACCAGTTTCCAGGTCCATGTTGGTCATCAGCTTGTTGGCGAGACGATTGAAATCCTCCATCTCACCCAGCATCTGTCCGGCGTCATCGGCCAGATATTCCAGGGTCTGGTCGTAAATCTGGTTGGCCACAGGGTCGCCCCGGAAGATTTTCTTGGCCGCCTGGAACACGGAATAGGCTTTCTTAAGGGCCTTCCGCCGCATCTCTTCTTCGCTGACGCGGTTCTCCTTATCGGTGACCTGAAACTCCGCAGTGGCTCTCCAGCGGATGAGCTGGTCATAGAGGATCTTCAGCTTGTCGCGGAGATCCGTGAGTGACTTATTGATATTGATGAGGCTTGCGGCGTGGCGCTGGTTGGTGACTTTAGCGGACACGTACTGCTGCTGATCCAGCGATGTCAATCCGCCCGCAGCTATTTTCTTGTCCGCCTGGTTGGCCAGAGCCATGCTGTGCTCGGCATCTTTCTGGTTGGTGTCGATCTGGTTTTGAAGCGTGCGGATCGAGCCATTCAGGTTTCCGAGCTGTTCGTCCATGATGGCGAGATTCTTTTTCATCTCGCCGATGTAGTTTTTCAAAATGCCGATGGGGTCCAGCTCGATAAAGAGCCCCGTAAGAAAACGCATGATGCTCTGGAAGACGAGCTTCCCCAGGGTCAAAACGCGTTTGTCCGTGACGATGAAGATGAGCAGCAGGAACGCCCCGATCAAAATGGCGAGGCGCAGCGTATCGGTCGCCGCTGAAATCAAGAACGGGAGGATCTGCACGAATCCATATGCCGCAGCGATGCCACCGAGGACCAGTACGACTTTCCCTACGGTACCTTCCGGCCGCTGCCAGAAATTTTTCAAGCCTTGCAATACAGGGGAACCCGGATTGGTAGCCATAAAATCTCCCTATCCCAAAATCGTTTCGAATTCCTTGCGTTGTTGCTGAATTTCAGCGCGCCGGCGTTCCAGCGCGGCCGCAAAATTGGTCTTCGCCTCTTGCAGCTTGGCCCGTGAGACTTCTGCCTGAGATTGCACCGACTTGGCCTGCTGCTGGAGGTCGGCAATCTCTTTTTGCTTTTGCTGAATGGCTTCATTAAAGTCGTTGATTTGGGCAATCTTCGCATCGACTTCGGTTCGTGACACGTCATCCGTTTGTTTGTTGAAGGTGCTGGCCGAAGAATTCAGGACATTCAGCAAGGCGTCAAAACCCTTCAAAATGGCGTCTTTGGTTAAGCCGCCCTGGGCCTGGGCTGTCGCCAAAGCAGCTTTGTACCGCAATGATTTATCTGCGATGACGGGAGCGAGCGGGGCCGCGAATGCTTCGATCTTGGCCAGCTCCGGGATGGCGGCGAGGTCGGTTTGCTTGGCGAGTCTGGTGTAAAACTGGTTGTCCCGCGTCCCCATCGGGACGTAGGCGGGAGCCAAGTCCGCAGGCCGCGCGGTCGCCGGGCTGGGAGTAGGTTTGGCCGGCTGTTGGACCGCCTGAGGTTCCTCTTCAAAAATCGCCTTCTTGATCAGATCCATGAAGGGCATGGGTCACATCCTCACTTCTTCCATCCAGTTTGGGCAGCCTGGAAACACACTACACGACGCACCCGAAACCGGGCATAGCTGGACATTCAGTAGCAAATCGGTCCACGAATCGCCCGCGTCGCATCCTATAGATAAGAGAACTCTTGCGTTGTACTTGGGATACGCGGCCATCGTAGACCGGGCTTGCTTGCCTTTCAATAAGGAAATTGCCGAAGGTTCGTATTTCATAAACTAGCAATTTCCACTGTCTTCATGGCCCTATTAAACCGCGTGTAGGGAAAGCATGCAATTCAGCTACAATGCACATTCTCATCGTTCAAAATGATGCCGTTTTTGAACTGACAAACATTCAACGGGGGACTAGCCTGTGGCTGCAAAGACGCTGCCCGTAGTGCTGAGCCAGATTGTCGAGGCCAAAGCCGAGTACGACACCCGGCTCCTAGCCCAGCAACTGGGAACGAACTACCGCTCATTGATGTACTGGCTCAGGGGCGACCGCCCCATACCCGCAGAACTGGTGCCGCGGATTTGTGTGCTGTTGAACAATTTCGAACCTCTGGATATTCTCGAGTCACAGGCGGGAAGAGTGGCATTCAAAATCCCAGAACCGGAACAGAGTTCGGAGAAAGAGTTCCTGGTGATTGCCAACCTAATGAAAGACGTAGGTTCGGCAATGGAGAGTATTGCAAATACATTGGCGGACGGGGTTGTGGAAGAAAGTGAATTGAACGCGACGATCCCGAAGCTGGAAGCTGTAATCCAAGAATGCGCGTCGGTAAAATATCTCCTGGAAATGCTTTGCAAGAATAGAAAAAAGAAGGCGAAGAAATAATTCGACAGAACGGAATCCCATATCCGCGGAAGTGATGGCGTTTCAAATTCAAATTGCGGCGAGCGAGGCGACGGCTTTGGAGTTTGTGCCGCAAATGTTCCGGCGCAAATAATTGTTAGGGCGGAATAGGCAGCGCAACCTGGCTATCCACTGAAAAATAGGGGAGTTTTGGAGGCTTGAGAATCCGCTGAAGCGCAGGCTTGAAGTGCGGACTTGAGTTGTCGCGTCCGGCGAGCTGCACTACACTAGCACTCCAACCAAAGAGCGAAAGAGTCGGGACGGCAAGGCGAAGGCGTTCGAAGAGATGAACTGCTTAACGAGCCATCGACTGGCGGAGACTTTCATTTTTTTCCATGGGAGAGGCGAGCGCTTTGGGGCGACGCCAAATCAAAACGCGGAAGCGAGGAGTGTCAGGAGTCAGCGCGTAGAAATTTTATGCGCTGATGGAGATGACGGTTATTTTGAGCGGGTGCCGCTGGTTTCCGAGCACGTATTTACGTCGGGAGTGCCGTCGGCGGGCCGGGAAACGTTCCAACTATTGTTCTACGTGGTCGCGAGCGAAAAGAGTCCACTGCAAAAAGACGCTGAGGTCGTAATTGAGAAATTCGAGTACCTCCCGTGATGGGCGAAAGAAAGGGCATGGACTCGTCAGGAGTTTAGTGGCCGGGCTGGCGGTGGTGTGCCTCGGTTGTCCCGTTCGGGCAATCGACCCGAGCCGGGCGATCTCGCAGTATATGCACGACCACTGGGGGAGCGAGAAGGGATTTACGGGCGGAGCCATCACCGCCCTGGCGCAGACCACCGACGGTTATCTGTGGATTGGGACAGAAAAGGGACTGATGCGCTTTGACGGATTGAGCTTCCGACTTTTTCCGCAAGCAAGTCCGGCGTCGTTTCCGATCGGTCCAGTGCAAGGACTCGTGGCGGACGGACAAGGAAATCTGTGGATCGTATTGCAGAACACGAAGATCCTGCGTTACCACGACGGAAGATTTGAGCAGGGGCGCGAAGAAGCAGAAGTGGGGATCACCGCCGCCGGCAGACGGCGAGATGGCACGGTTCTTTTATCGTCGCTTGCGCTTGGCACGCTTACCTACCGCGGAGGGAAATTCGAACCTCTCACGGGTCCGGCCGAGCGGGCCAACTCCTCACCAGCAACGCCAGGGAATGACGATCTTTCGAGCCGACTGAGTTGGGCCACGGGAGTAGCGACACACCGGTTTGCCGAACCAAACTCCGCGGTCATTTCGATGATAGAAACGAGCGACGGAAAGATTTGGCTGGGGACGCGAGACAAGGGTCTCTTCGTTTTGAAGGAAGGAAAGATTTCAAGTGTTGAGAAGGGAATGGAGGAAAGGAAGATCAACTGTCTTCTGCCGCTGGAAAACGGGGAACTCTGGATTGGAACGGACGAGGGAGTCGTGCGTTGGAACGGTTGGGAAATCACTCGTGGAGGCGTGCCCTCGGCGCTTGGCAAAATTCAGATTCTTTCGATGACCCGGGACCGGGATGCGAACGTCTGGCTGGGAACTTCTCGCGGGCTTTTGCGGTTCAACGCGGAAGGCGTTTCCTCTGTTGAGGAAGCCGGCATCCAGACCGGGACGGCGGTGACGGCTGTTTTTGAAGACCGCGAGGGAAATCTTTGGGTTGGGACTGCCCGGGGGATCGAGCGCTTTCGCGACAGCGTGTTTGTAACCTATAGAGTCGCCGAAGGCCTGCCGTCGGAAAGCAACGGCCCGGTGTACGTTGATGCGGAAGAACGCACGTGGTTTGCCCCTTTGGATGGGGGACTGCACTGGCTAAAGGGGGGACGAATCGGAACGGTCAGAGACGCGGGTCTCGATAAGGATGTGGTGTATTCCATTGCGGGGGACAAAAGCGATCTCTGGATCGGCAGACAACAGGGCGGCTTGACGCATCTGCGATACGACAGGCAAGCGGGATCGGGCGCCGGTGCGATCGTGGCACAGACCTACACAGAATCTGAAGGACTTGCGCAAAACCATGTCTACACAGTGCGCGTGAGCGACGACGGCGCGGTATGGGCGGGGACATTAAGCGGAGGCGTGAACGAATTCAGGAACGGCAAGTTCAAAACATACACGACGGCAGACGGATTGGCGTCGAATACAGTTACTTCGATCGCGGAAAGCGCCGATGGGACGATGTGGTTTGCAACTCCGCGCGGTTTGAGTGCGCTGTCCAAAGGGCGTTGGCGGGTGTACACGGTTCGTGATGGATTGCCGTCGGACGATCTGAACTGTTTGTTGGAAGATTCGGAAGGCGTGCTATGGGTGGGAAGCGCTAGCGGGCTAGTATTGGTGCGATCCGGCCGAATCGAGATGCCGCATGCTGTCCCCGCGTCACTGAAGGAACAGATCCTGGGAATTGCGGCAGACGGAAGCGGATGGCTGTGGATTGCGACCGGAAACCAAGTATTGCGCGTGGCGCGGAAAAAGTTGCTCGGCGGTTCACTTAGTGAGACTGACGTGCGCGCGTATGGACCCGCAGATGGACTCAGTGGCACGGAAGGGGTGAAGCGCCAACAATCCGTTTTTGCCGATCCGCGCGGAAGAATCTGGTTCTCGACGAATCGCGGACTTTCCGTCGTGGATACCATCCGGGCGACAAGAAGTTCGGCACCGGCGCTAGCGCACGTCGAGTCGATATCGGTGGACGGGACGCCGATCGAGCTGCGAGCACCGATTCGCATTCCGCCCGTTCGTCAGAGAATCACCTTGAGCTACGCGGGGTTGAGCCTCACGATGCCCGAACGGGTGCGCTATCGCTATCAACTTGAGGGGTTTGACCGAGACTGGAGTGACGAAGTGGCGACGCGGGAAACGGTGTACACGAACCTCGGCCCCGGGGTGTATCACTTTCGAGTGATGGCTTGTAACAGCGAAGGAGTGTGGAACGAAGATGCGGCGATGCTGGAGTTCCGCATTCTCCCCGCGTTCTACCAGGCCAATTGGTTTTTGCTGCTGTGCATCCTTATGGCAGGGGGGCTTGCCTGGCTGGTTTACGAGTGGCGCGTCCGACTAGTGGCGGCGCGGCTGGATTTGCAATTTGAGGAGCGGCTTTCGGAGCGAACGCGGATCGCCCGTGAATTGCATGACACGCTGCTACAGAGTTTTCAGGGATTAACGTTGCATTTTCAAAGGGCGCGCAATCTTCTTCCTTCGCGCGCGGAAGAAGCGATTCAGACGCTGGACCGAGCGTTGGACGGGGCGGAGCAGGCGATTGTGGAGGGGAGAGAGGCCATCCTTGACATGCGGTCCCCCTCACTGGCGGTTAACGACCTGGCGGGAGAGATCACGAGGCTGGGCGAAGAACTGACAGCAAGCAACGGAGAGGGCGATCCGCTTAGCTTCCGTGTCTTGATCGAAGGAACGGCACGACCATTGCATCCGCTTCTACAGGTTGAAATTTTCCGCATAGCGCGAGAGGCGCTGCGAAATACTTTCAGCCACTCTCACGCGCAGCGAATCGAAGCCGAAATTACGTATACAAAGAGACTCTTCCGGTTGCGTATACGGGACGACGGAAAGGGTATCGACGCGAGTGTGCTTCAAGAAGGGGAGCGGGCCGGACACTGGGGCTTGCCGGGGATGCGCGAACGCGCCAAACGGATCGGCGGACAATTGGATGTCTGGAGTGAGCCCGGGGCGGGCACGGAAGTGGAATTAACAATCGCCGGGTGGATTGCTTACAGGTCATCGCCTGTTCGCGCTACTCTTCAGTCCGTCCGGAAGAAACACAGACAAACTAGCCTATGAATATGAACGAGAATCCCATTCGAATTCTGTTAGTCGATGACCATCCGCTCCTGCGCCAGGGAATCGCCGCGCTAGCAGCTGATGAAACGGATATGAAACTGGTAGCGGAAGCGGCCAATGGGCGCGAAGCGCTGGAACTCTTTCGAAAACACAGACCGGATGTAACGCTGATGGATTTGCAGATGCCGGAGATGAACGGCCTCGAGGCGATGGAGGCGATTCGAAACGAGTTTCCCGAAGCGCGCTTTATCGTCTTGACGACGTACACAGGCGACGTGCAGGTCTCGCGCGCTCTGAAAGCCGGGGCGCGTGCGTATCTTCTAAAGAGCCTGCTGCGAAAAGAGCTGCTGGACACGATCCGTGCCGTTCACGCCGGCCAAAAGCGAATTCCCGCAGAGATTGCCGCGACGCTCGCCGACCATGCCGCCGACGATGAACTGACCGCCCGTGAAACACAGGTGCTACGGCTGATTGCGGCGGGAAATTCGAACAAACGAATTGCCGATCAACTCTCGATCACGGAGGAAACGGTCAAAGGCCACGTCAAGAACATCCTCTCCAAACTTGGCGCCAATGACCGGACTCATGCCGTGACCCTCGGGCTGAAGCGGGGAATCCTCGAACTGTAGACCCCTCGAAAGAGTTCCCGCTGCGTCCCCCCTATTTAGGGTTTCCGCGAAGGTCAATGCTGCATACCCTTCGTAAGGTGACGGATTGCAGCGCCTTTTCTCTACGTTTCCTAGCGGCTGGCCCGGTGCGGGGCTGCTTGTCTTGCGCCTAGCGGCGGGCATTCCCCTATTGCTTGGCGGAGGCTCCGAAAGTCGAGGGGTTCCAGAAGCCACGTTGTTCGTAGTGCACATGGCTGCGATCGGAGCAGGGATTTTTCTGCTTGTCGGCTTGTGGACACCCTTTGTGGGGGCACTCCAGGCCATGCTCGAACTTTGGATCGTTCTCTCGCGAGGCGCCGGCGACGGGATCCATCTTCTGCTGGCGGCTCTTGGTGTGAGCCTGATCATGCTTGGCCCCGGGGCGTGGTCTATCGACGCACAGTTGTTTGGAAGGAAGCGGATTGAAATTGGAGGGCGCTAGAGAAGCGCTCACCCCTCTAAAGGTGTACCCCCCAGCCCCACCGCCGAGTTACCAAGTGAGACCTCTATCTAGGGTTGTTCGCCTAGGAGAGCCGGTCCACCATCAGGGCCAAAATGCGGGGAGTGAGCAATGAGCGAACAGAATTTACTGGGAGGAGCAAGGTTCGGGGAAACGACGGCCTTCGAAGCATTTCGCAAAACACATTCGGAAAGACTCTTTCACAGGATGTATCGCAACACCAGAAACCGTGAAGACGCGGAAGATGCCCTACAGAGCGCTTTTTTAAGTGCGTTTGTGCATATCGACAGTTTTGAAGGAAGGTCGAACTTTTCGACTTGGCTGACGCGCATCGCGATCAATTCGGCGCTGTTGATTCTTCGCAAGCAGCGCAGTTCGCGTGAGATGCCCATGGATGGTGGCGGGGAGAGTGGTGAAAACGCCCCGCCTTGGGAAGCAGCGGACCTCAAAGCAAATCCTGAAAGAGAGTGCGCACAGCGTGAAAGAGAAGGAATCCTCAGGGAAGCGATTCGCGATTTACGGCCAGCGGTTCGGGAAGTCGTTGATATTCAACAGTTGCAAGAATTCTCACTGAAGGATACAGCCGGGATGATCGGCATATCCGTTTCGGCCACCAAAGCACGGCCGTTTCACGGAAAGGCGGCGTTGCGGAGGGAGTTGATAGGGAGGATAAACAGAAATGGGTTGGGTCGGCGACGCTTTCAGCGGTTTGGCTATGGAATGAGGAAGAGCGGAATGAGGCAGTGACAAAAAGGCTCGACAATGGATCGAACTAGTCATGGTTTTCGGACATCCATACTGGTGTCCCGGTGAAGTGTATTTTGCCAGGGTTGCGGCCAGCAGCTTCCGCGAGGACCTCAGCAAAAGTCTTAAGGTCCACATGAAGTACCAAGAGCATCAAAGGAGAACTGCACATGGGAACGATCACGACAAAAGACGGCACACAGATTTACTACAAGGATTGGGGTAAAGGGCAGCCCATTGTTTTCAGTCACGGCTGGCCGTTGAGCGCGGACGACTGGGATGGACAGATGCTGTTCTTCGGGCAGCTTGGCTATCGCGTCATTGCGCACGACCGGCGAGGACATGGCCGCTCCAGTCAGACGTGGGACGGCAATGAGATGGACACGTATGCGGACGACCTGGCGCAGTTGTTCGAAGCGCTCGAACTTCAGGAAGCCATCATGGTTGGGCATTCCACCGGAGGGGGCGAGGTGGCTCGCTATCTTGGTCGCCATGGGAGCAAGCGCGTCGCCAAGGCGGTGCTAATCAGTGCCGTGCCGCCACTGATGCTGAAGACGGACAAGAACCCGGGAGGCTTGCCAATGTCGGCTTTCGACAGCCTCCGGGCGGCACTCGCGGCCAACCGGGGGCAGTTCTATAAAGACATCACACTCCCGTTTTACGGGTACAACCGGCCAGGCGCAAAGGTCTCTGAGGGCATCCGTGAGCACTGGTGGTTGCAGGGTATGTTGGGAGGTGTCAAGGCTCATTACGACTGTATTAAGGCGTTTTCGGAGACGGACTTCACCGAAGACCTGAAAAAGATCGAGATTCCCGTACTGGTGATGCATGGTGACGACGATCAGATTGTGCCGATCGGCACGGCAGGTCTCATGTCCGCGAAGATACTGAAGAATGCGACGCTCAAGGTCTACCCGGGCTTTCCGCATGGCATGCCCGCGACCAACGCAGAGCAGATCAATGCGGATTTGCTAGCGTTTTTCAAAGGCACGGCCGCCTCGGCGTCTGCGTAAAC
>Ga0210407_10002363_pt1 | contig 16264 bp, 13 predicted proteins | sample IncBWC27MmetaG_FD_150860 | JGI IMG/M metagenome (GOLD analysis project Ga0210407, IMG submission 150860) | Forest soil microbial communities from Barre Woods Harvard Forest LTER site, Petersham, Massachusetts, United States - Inc-BW-C-27-M | ecosystem: Environmental > Terrestrial > Soil >...
TGGTGGTCAAGTGGATCAATCGTTTTGCCGCGAAACCGGCGCCGGCCGCAGCACCGACCACCAAGGATTGCCCGCAGTGCGCCATGGCGATTCCACTCGCGGCAAAGCGCTGCGGCCATTGCACGTCGCAACTTGCCTGAGAGAGGAAATCTCGGTAAGGGCTTCAGGCTTTCGGCGTTTTCTTCTTTTGGATTCCTTCCAAATGCGCGCGGAGGCGGTTGACCACGATGTCTTCGTGTCCTTCGTCCATTTCTTTTTGCACTTCTTCCAGGGCGAAGTGCACGACGTCGTGATGGTGCATTTCCAGGGGCGCCACAGCGTCACTGAAGCGCAACCACAGGCGATGCAGAAGATTGACTTCGTTCGCGGTCAGATTGGGCGCGTGCGGACCAAGCACTTTGTATAGCTTGTCCCCATTGGGCAAGTGGATTTCCAGATTGAATTGCGGCTTCTGATCCCCGAGTTTTTCCCAGGCTTCACCGATCTGCCGGGCCTGCTCTTCGTTTGATTCCTTTGTCGAACGCCCCGCAACAATGGTGCTGGAATGGAGTGAGGTCGCGGCGCGCAAGATGCCGTCCCACAGATCGTTTGCGGCGACGACTGCCAGGCGGATCGACTTGCCACGTTTCTCGGCCATGGAGAGCGCTTGCGAGAAGAGTTGTTGCTCGATGCTGCCGAATAGCTGATCGGCCTCAAGTTCGTTCTCGCCCGAAGCGGAGCGTCGCAAGAGCCGGACATGGAGCACGACAAGGTCGCGTCGCCCGGGTTTGATACGGTCCAGCACATTTCCCAGGTGATAGAGAGCGTAGTGGTTGCTGATCGGGACGAGGATATTACCGGGACGCGCACCCACAGCCTCGGGAGTCAATTCCGATTCCAATTCGAGATTGAATTGATCCATCTCGACGTGAGCTGTGCCGCCATGTCTGCCCTGGCGTTCCGAAATCGTGAAGACAATGTAGAGCAGAACGGAGAAGGTGGCGCCAGCCATCGTGGCGATGGGCTTGGTGAATAAGTTTACGATGGCGATCAAGAATAGCATCGAGGTGATCAACGCAAGTCCCACAGGAATCTGCACACCGCGGAACGTGAAATTCAGCGGAACCTGGAATTCCCTCTGTCCTGGACTGGTGTAGCGGAGAACGAGAACGGCAAGGCCGTTCATGGCAAAGCTCCAGATCACGCCAAAGGCGTAAAGGTTCGCGAGAAACGTGACGTCGCCTCGACTGATGATGATGGTGATGATCTGGAGAGCCACGACAATATTGATAATGCGATGGCTGGTACCGAACCGCTTGTGCGGCTGCCGGAACCATGCGCTCAGCACTCCGTCTTCAGAAACGCGGTTCAACACGCCGTTCGAACCCACGATGGCCGTGTTCACGGCGCCCGCCAGGATCAAAGTGCCGACCACGACAACGAAGCCGTGGAATATCAAACGCGCGACAAATGGCCCTTCGAGATTCATGGCCAGCCCGCCAATCAGGTTTTCGAGGAACTGCTGGCGGACGCCGTCCGGAATGATCATCACTGCAAAAAAGGACACGAGCGAGGTAAAAACCAAACTGTAGACAAAAATGACCGCGCCCGCTTTTTTCAGGTTTGGGAGTTTGGGGCTTTCGATTTCACGATAGACCTGGGCCAGCGATTCTTCGCCGCTCATGGCCAGTACGGAGTGACCGAGGGCGATGAAGATGGCGATGATGCCGAACATATGAGGCAGGCTGCTATGTGCGAGCCAGCCGAGGGCGCTGGTGCTCAGCCGGAGGTTGCGCGGATGTGGCCACGGAGGCAACGCGGAATGGCGGACCGCCACGGTGTAAATGCACCAACCAATGAGCATTATGACCATCACGGTGACCAACTTCATGATGAGCAGAGCTTTTTCGCTGGACTCGGAAACGCCCTTGGTGTTCTCCCACCAAAAATAAAGCGTGACGACGATCGCAAAGCTCGCGGCAATGAAACTGATTGTTCCGGGAGCGAGCGGGCCACTCACGTGAAAATACTGCAGAAGCTCGTTGATCAATCCCGCCAGATACTGACCTGCAGCGACGCCGCTGATCGGCCCGGTCAGGATGTAGTCAAACATCAGCGCGGAAACGCTGAATTTCGCGAGCGTCCCGCCGAGGGACATCTTCACGGCTCGATACACGCCGCCGCGCACGAACATGCTGCAGCTTTCCACGTAAACCGCGCGAACGGCGTATGAAAACACCATGATGGCGAGGATGAACCATGGGGCGGTCTTGCCAATGTAGCCTTCGGCTTCGCCGCCGGCATAGTAAGCCGAGGAGGCCAGGTCGTTCAGCACGATGGCCGCCGCCCGCCAGAACGAGATGAAGGTCAGGAGAGCTGTAGTGGCAACGATGACGCGCGGAATACCGCTGCCGCGGCTGCCTGCGGCAGCAGGGTTATGGGAAGTGCTGCTCATGTCTGGGTGTCGTTAAATTGCAGATTGGAATGCTCGCATTTTTAGGGCGGTAAGTCTAGCTTGACGCCCAGCGAACGGTCGAAAGAGGTTATCCGGCATGGCCGCGGAAGGCTTTGGCGCATTCGGCGCAGGGGCAGATGTTGCGAAGGTGATCGTAACTGTAGATGCCGGTGGAATGGCCGTCGGTGAAGCTGAGTTGAACGGCGTAGTTGCCTACCACTGTGGCAGCTTGGGCGCGCGGCTTGGGCTTGAACATGGGCAGGACAGGAGATGATTGGAAAGGCGAAGCTGCATCGCTGAGTGCGGCCTTCTTCTCACGCGCGTCGTTGCACGTGGCGCAGGGGCATTCGTCGCGCAGATAGGCGAATTCGTAATGGCTGGAGTGGCCGTCGGCCCAGGTGATGTCCACACCAGTGCCGTTCTTAACGTGAATCTTGACGCTGGTGGGTTTTTTTCGCGGGTCGAGGGGAGTTGGCATTTTTCAGGTTGCGCGATCAGCCCTTAGGCTTGCCGTTGCAGCAGTCGCCCGGCGGAATGGGATTCCCATGCGGGCAGGTTTTCGGGTGGCCAAGGAAGGTGCAGATGCGCTGGTCCAGCTCTGGGCTGATGATGTGTTCGAACTTGCAAGCTTGCGTGTGCGCTTCGGAATCGTCGATGGAAAAAGTGTCTTTGAAAAGGCGCTCGGCGAGGCGGTGGCGCCGGACCACATCTCGCGCCCGCTGGCTGCCCACAGGAGTGAGTTGCACTTCCCCGTCTTGCATTTGCACCAGGCGCAGGTCGGACATGCGCGAAAGAACGCGCGTGGCAGGTTCGTTGCTTACTACCGGCAGACTTCCCGCCGGACCGGTGGCGTGGAGACTCTCCGCTTGCGCGGGCTTCCCTTCCTCGCCACAGACCCAGATTTGTTCGAGTAGATGATCAAAGCGGATTTCGTCATCGGTGGAAACGGGTGTGCAGCAATCCGCGGTATCTGCGAGCGGGCAAGCTAGCGGATGGCCCGGGCCATGCTGGGCCGTGTCAAAATGCAGGTGGCCGTGAGCCAGCTCGATGCGACGGTCGGCTTGACGCGCGATGTCCGGGTCGTGCGTCACCATCAGGATGGTGTGGCCGGCGTCGTGCAGTTCGCGGAAAATCTTGATGATGATGTTTTCGTTGGCTTCGTCGAGATTGCCGGTGGGTTCGTCGGCAAGAATAATTTTCGGCTGATTGATCAGCGCGCGGGCGATAGCCACGCGCTGCTGCTCGCCCCCGGAAAGTTGGGCGGGGAGATGCGTCAGGCGATCGCCCAGGGCGACACGCTTGAGCGCTTCAGCGGCCTGCGCTTCATCGGTGACGCTATGGAAATACTGCGCCAGCATCACGTTTTCCAAGGCGGTGAGATACGGGACGAGATGGAATTGCTGGAAAACAAAGCCGACTTTTTCAGCACGATAGCGGACCAGTTCGTTTTCGCGAAGTTTCGAAAGATCGACGCCGTCGACGACCACATGTCCTGATGTGAGGGTGTCCAGTCCGCCGAGAATATTAATCAGCGTGGTCTTCCCGGAGCCGGAGGGGCCCATCAGCGCGACCCACTCGCCGCTATGGACATCGAAGCTGACTCCGCCGAGCGCGCTCAGGCTGCCATACTGCTTGATCAGATTTTCGATGACCACTTGTTTCGCCGCAGTTTGCGGCGGCGCTGCAACAAGCGTGCTCACGCTTCACCCCTGAAAACCGATGCCGGGCGGATACTGGCCAACCGTCGCAGCGGATAGGCGCTGACGATCGCAACGATGATTGTCAAAGCCACAGCTACAGGATACACAATCAGGCGCGGCCGCGCCGCCACTCCAAACACCGCTTTGCCCAAACCGATGGACAGAAGAATCCCAGCCGCCGCGCCGATCATGCCGCCCGCAAGTCCAAGCAATGCCGCCTCTGTAAGGAAAAGCCGCAGCACGCGCCGCACCGAGCCGCCGATCGCCTTCATCAAGCCAACATCCATCTTTCGCTCCATCGCCACGTTGGTCATAGCAGCCATCACGCATAGCCCAGTGAGCAGCAGCACGATCCCCACTGTCGCCGTCAGCAACCCGCTGATGCGGTTGTAGATCTTCGCTTCGCCTTCTGTGAATTGCCGAATCGGGCGAACGTCAACATCGGGAAGCAGGCGTTGAAGATCCGTGATGTAGCTTTGGATTTCGCCGGGAGTGCCTGGAACGATTAGCTCAATCGCGCTGATGCGACCCGATAGACTGGCCAAGCGTTGTGCCGCTCGCACGTCAGCGACGATTTGGTCGTCTTCGGGCCCGCCACTCTCGCCTAGCCCTGCCGCGACGCACGTTTCCTTCTGATCACCGTTGCTCAAAATGATTGTAGAGCCTTGCTCGACGTGCAGTTGCTTGCCGATGCGCCCTCCCACCATGCAGATGGGTCCAGCAGGGATGGCAGGGGAACCCAGGGGAGCAAGAGAAGTCGCATTCGCAGGCGCAACCCAACCAATGAGCCTCGGATTCTTTCCCGCAACTACTGCGGACAGCGATTTTCCGGACTGCGGCGACAAAACAGTTGCAATCACGTAAAGCGAAGCAGTCATAGTGACGGGAGCGTTTCCGAGGTTTCGTGGCACGGAAAGAATTGTCGATTCAGGCAAAGTTTCGGAGCCTGAAAGCGACGCATGTTTCGGGAGAACGATCACATTAGCGCCGAAGGCCCGGAATTCCGTGGTGAGGCGGCGCTTAGCGTCCACTTGAAGATTAAGGAGTGCGGCGGTGACGGCGGCGCCTGCGCCAAGCGCCAGTATCATCACGAAAAGCCGGCCAGGGTTTGCGCCAAATAGTCGCCGAATGATGCGCCAGAACATCGCCCGATTGGTTGCGCGACGGTCGGCCATCATTCGCCTCGCAAGATGGGCGCAGGTTCGTACTGTGAGGCGCGACGCAGCGGAATGGCGCTGCCTAGAATCGTGACGCCGGCAGCAAGCGCAATCACCACGAAAAAGACAATCAGCGAGGGTTCAGGCGCCGCACCGAAGATTTTCTCTCCAACCAAGCGCGCCAGAACAATTCCGATTGCGTAACCCAATCCGCCGCCAACGAAGGCGAGCAAAAGTTGTTCTGCCGCAAGCAGGAATCCCACCGTGCCGGAGCCCGCGCCGAGCGCTTTCATCAAACCAATCTCCGTGCGCCGCTCAATCACCGAAGCTGCAGAAGACGCTCCCACAGCTAAGGCCGCCGCGAGCAGCGCCGCTCCCGTAACCAGCCACAGCAGCATGCGCACGCGCGTAAGAATCACGCCTTCGCCCTCCGCCACGCGCCGAATCACGCGCACATCGGCCCCGGGCAATACCTGGCTGATCGAATACGCAATCGAGGAGACATACGGACTGCAGGACCACCGCTCAAATTCGCCGGCGTTCATCGTCCGCGGATCGCGCCGCGCGAAATCGTCTTCCGGCTTCGTCAGCGCACTGACGTAAAGGCGGCGGTATTGGCCTGGTTTCTCCGCCAGCGCCTGTGCGGTTGCTAGCGATGTGACAATGCCGTTGTCTTCCGGTCCGCCTGTACTCAAGATGCCCACGATGTGGAGCGAAAGTCCAACGGCATGCCCTTTGTCGGTTCTAGACATAACCTTGAGCTGATCACCAGTGCGCAATCCAAATCTTTTGGCAAGAGCCGAGCCCAGCACACACTGTTGAGGTTCGCTGAACCATTTCCCTTCGACATTCCACCAGGGATTAGTTTTGGCGATGCCGGTCTCGTACATTGTGCCGTCCGGAATGGGAACATATTCGTCTGACCAGGTGCCGATGAGGGCGAAGTTACCGGGGGTTTCCATGGAAACATGGTTGTGAACGGCTGAAGCGACCACCGGAACTTCCAAAGTGGGGGCGAAGCCCACGATATTGTTGTGCCAGAAGATTGTCTTTAGTTTTGGGAGGTCAGCTTCCGGCAAGTACGCACCCGCGTTCGCGGGCCGATAGTCCACGCCGCCAATTTCCAGCGGTAGCGAATCGGCTTGGGGTGTCACAACAAGATTCGCGCCCAAACTGCGGAATTCCTTCGCTAGCCGGTCGCCCACGTCCAGCGAAACGCTCAGCGCCGCCGTGACTACTCCCATGCCGAGAGCCAGCGCCGCTCCAGTGAGGAGCTTGTGGCGCGGACGCCGTCCAAATGAGTCGGCAACGATTCTCAAGAACATGGAATCAGTGGCAGACGCAGAGCGCGGTATTTCGCGCTCCTACTGCGGAATCTCCTTTGCAGCTTGCGTCAAAGACGAAATATCGATCACCAAGTCTCGGCCATCCAGGTGCGACGGTACGCCGATGGGATTGCATCCGCCCTGATCTCCAATCGACGGAATATAAATCGCCGACGCGCAGTGCCGGCAAATCACGTTTTGTCCGTCCTGCCGGTAGCCTTCCGCGCCGCAGATGCGGCACGCATCCAGCGCTACTCCCCATCCGTTCGGCTTCTTTATGATCATAAAGCGCAGCGACTGCCCGCCCGCATTCACGGTGAAAAGATGCATGCTTCCATCCTGAACTTCGCTAACCGGCACGCGCACGATGTCTCCCACGGCATTAATCGGCCGGGCCGCCGGTGGCGCCGAGTTTGCCCGCGCATAAATGAAATCCGCCGTCAACACCAGAATCACCGTGAGGGAAGCGACTGCCGCGGCCATCATCCACCGACGCTGGCGCCGATTCTGCGATTCCAGCAGCCGCTTCTCCGCGTCGCTCATTGTTCCGCGAGAGCTCTTGTCGTGCTTGGCCGACTGCCATTCGCGCAAGACCAGCAGCGCCGCGGCTCCGAATATGAACACAAAAAAGAAAAGCTCGTTCCGGACAATCGGTCCCAGAACCGCCATCTCCGCCTTGCTCGAAGGCAGCCAACGCGCCTCGCTCAATTCGTGCAGCCCCGTAAGCGCCAGTTGAAACGCCACGAGCATCAAGATCACGCTCGTCGCCGCAAAGAATCGGTGCAGCGGAACCCGCAAAGTGCCCTTAAAGAAGAAAAGCCCCACCGCGACGGCCCCGGCAATCCCCACGATCGTTCCAATCCACGTCTGCAGACCTTCGCTGGAAAGCTCCACCGCCCGCAGAATTAGCGCCAACTCCGCTCCTTCGCGCAAGACCATCAGGAAGACAAAAAGAAAAATGCCCCAGCCCGCCGCCTTTCCTGCTTTTTCGGCGTAAGACTCGACCTTGGCCTCGATTTCTTTTTTCAGGTGGCGCGCAACGCGGTTCATCCATACGATCATCGTAACAACGAAGACCGCGGCGATCAGGAGCATGAGGCCTTCAAAGCCGTCTTCGCTGATGCGCCAGCGCTCCAGCGCCACTGCCACTCCCAGGCTGAGCGCGGCAGCCGCTGCAACGCCATACCACACGAAACGTGTCAGGTGCTCGCGGCCCGTGCGGGAGAGGTAAACTAGAACAATGCCGACGACCAGCGAAGCTTCAACGCCTTCACGAAGAGCGATAAGAAGAGCCGAAAGCACGAAAACTCCAGTTGTTAATGATTTGCAACTACGATTTAAGTGTACCGCAGTCACGCACTTCCGTCAACCGGACCAGCTTGGTCCTATTTGCCAAGCTGGGTTAGGTTATCCTATTTGATGCTCATGCGCACGTTCCGCCCAAGCACCGCTTTGCTGCTTTCGCTGCTGCTTTGCGCGCAGATTCCCTCTCAGACGCCTCTTTCATCCCAAGTTCAGGACAACACGGTGCGCCCTGATACCAAACGCGCACAGAAGGCCGCTGAGCGAGGAGATAAGGATCTAGCAGCCGGGCGTTTCGAAGAAGCGCTGGTAGCCTTCGAAGAGGCCGCGCGTTACGCCCCGCAGGATGCCTCCGTCGTCGAACGGGCCGCCGCTTTGCGCTCCAAACTGGTTCGCGCTTATGTCGAGGTTGCCGAACGGGATGCCCTGGCGGGACACATGACCGAGGCCACCGAGGAATTGGCCACCGCTCTTCGGATCGATCCCGAAAACACTCTTGTCAGGGAACGCCTCGGTCAACTTACAGCCATGGAGGACTCGGAGCGCCCAAAACGGGCGTTCACGAACAAAATTCTTGGTTTGCCACAGCTGCAACCGCAGGCCGGAAAGCGCAAGGTGGATCTGCGAGGTGATACCAAGACGGTTTACGAGCAACTGGCTGGTCTCTTCGGCGTGAAAGTGACCTTTGATCCGGATGTCGTAGCCAGGAATGTGCAACTGCGCATTGACGACGTGGATTTTTACATCGGCATGTCTCTCATTGGCACGCAAACCGGAACGTTTTGGAGGCCAGTGAATGCCGCGATGATCTTTGTCGCCCCAGATTCGGCGGAGAAGCGGCGGCAGTACAGTCTGGAAGCGGAGCAGACCTTTCCTCTTTCCGCAGCCGTGGGCCCGGAGGATGTCACCGAAATGCTGCGCATCCTGCGCGAGATCACCGCTGGGACGCGCATCAATCTTGACAGTCGCAGCCACACCATCACCATGCGCGACACGCCGGAACGGCTCGCCCTTGCCGGTGAACTGATCCAACAACTCGAAAAGGCCCGCGGCGAAGTTATGCTGGAAATCGAGTTCCTCGAAGTGGACCGCGACAAAGCCCGCGCTCTTGGAATTACACCGCCGGCTTCAACGCAGTTGATCACGCTGAGCAGCAACGACATCAACAAGCTCAAAGCGTCAACGACCCTGGCGAACCTGCTGACCAACATTCAACAGGTCTTCGCAGGAAAGGGATTTTCCAGCGTTCCGGCCGTCATTCCCTTCGGTGGCGGCCTGTCCACATTCCTGCTCACTCTTCCCAGCGCCACTGTCGATTTTTCAGACACGCTCTCACTAGTTCAAAGCGGGCGCCAGGTCCTGCTGCGGGCGCAAGACGGAAAACCTGCCAGTTTTTTTGTCGGCGATCGCTACCCCATCACGCTCTCGCTGCTCTCTGGCGGTCTCGGGACCGGCAGCGCAGCGACAGGGGCAGCCGCCTCCACCGTTTTCCCCGAGACCAGTTTCACCGTGGGGGCCAATCCATCGGCGTTGGTGGCGAACCACTTCACGGGCGGCACTCTTCCCGATCTGGCGGTCGTTTTTAACGACACCAAAGCCAATACTTTCACCGTCCTGCAAAATCAGGACAATGGGAATTTCACGCAAGTCACGCCTTCGCCGGTCACTCTGGGGGCCAACGAAACCGGCCAGGTTGCCATCGGCACGGGTATTTTCCGCAACGACATCACAAAGTTTTCAACGGCTCAGCCGCCGGACGTGGTGCTCGTAAATTCCACCTCGAATAACGTTTCGGTATTATTGGGCAGCCTCGATTCCACGGGAAAACCAAATGGGCTTTTCACGGAAGCGCCGGGTTCTCCTTTTCCTGTCGGAAACAATCCCAGATCCGTGATCGTCGCAGACTTCAACGGCGACGGTTTTCTGGACCTCGCTGTAGCCAATCAAGGTGACAATTCCATCTCTTTCTTCCGCGGAAATGGTGATGGGACATTTACGGAATTTCCAGGCTCCCCGTTCAAGCTGACGAATACGGCCGCGATTTCGGAAGCCGCTCCCGTCGCGATGGTCAGTTCGAACTTCCGAAACAGGTTCAACACTGTCAATAATGAGCCTGAAATCGATCTGGCCGTCGTCAATCAGGGCTCCAATAATGTAGCCATTCTGCTGAGCTCTGTTGATCAGAATCTGAATGTCACATTTACAGAGACCCCGAATTCGCCTATCCAGGTGGGAAGCACCCCCGTGGCGATCGCTGCTGGAGATTTGAATGCCGATGGTGTGCCGGATATCGCGGTCGTGAACCAGGGCGACAATAGTGTCTCGGTCTTTCTGGGAAGCGCCAATCTTGACGGCACATTCACTGCCGCGACGGGCTCTTCACTGCCAACATCGGCGAGTCCTGCCGGAATCGTGATCGCCAATTTTGCCAACAGCACTGTTCCTGACATCGCGGTAACGAACAACGGACCGAGCACCGTTGGCGTTTACCTTGGCCTGGGACAGGGTACGTTTGCTTCGAGAATCGAACTCAACACTCCTAAAGGGCCCACCGCGCTGATCGCGTCGCCGCTAACCAGCAGCGGGCTTCCCGACATCGCTTTGGTCTCGCAGGATCCGGCCGCCTCCCAAGGCGAGGTAACGGTGATTCAAGACTCCAGCAGTTTCGCCAACAGCACCGTCAACGGCGTGGCGCAGACGCCATATCCAGGTTCGGAATATGTCGATCTCGGCGTGAAAATCAAAGCGACGCCTACGCTTCATCCCAATAGCGAAGTGACTCTGTTGCTCGAATTCGAGATTCGTGCATTAACGGGCTCCAGTGTGAATGGGATTCCCGTAATCTCGAATCGGACGCTGACGCAAACGGTTCGCGTCAGAGAGGACGAACCCACCCTGATTGGCGGCCTCACCGATGTGGAAGAAACGCGTTCGATCACCGGCTTGCCAGGCTTCGCTGAGATTCCCGTCCTGGGATACACCTTCGGCGGCCGGAAAAACTCACTTCAGGATACGGAACTTTTAATTCTGGTCACGCCGCGAAAGCTGCGTCTGGCAGATCGTCTGACACGGACAATCTTTGCCGGCCGCGGCGATATCGGTGGCCGTGGGTCCACGAGCCCCGGGACTCTGCAGTCCCCTTCGCAACAGCCATTGGAGCCGCCGCAAACGCAGCCACCGCCACCACCGCAACCTCAACCACGGCCTGAGCAACCACGGCCTGAGCAACCACGGCCGGTGCCGCAGCCTCAGCCCTGAGCCCGGGGATAACAAGATCCTTGGGCCTGTCACTCTAGTTGTGACTTAAGGAATTGCCCTTCGGCGGAAATGGGCTATGGCAAGGCTTCGAACACCACAATAGGTTGGTAGGTGCGCGGCACGACGGCTTCGGCAATGGCGATGAGTTTGTCCTGCTGGCTGAATACACGCAGCCTCGGCGGCTTCAGTTCACCGCCATCGAGCTGCGTCGTCGCACCCGGAGGTGGCTCGATGCGGCCCGGTTGAAGCTGCGCGAGCATGATATTGAACTTCGTGCCGTGTCGTACGCGCTTTTCGACCACAGGCAACACGTTGACTCTCGGAAAATTGGTCAGCAGGCCTTCGAGGGGAATCAGGCGGTCCGCGAATTTCCCGGCTTGCTTGGCCTCCGCAAGCTCCTCGAGCGTGATCGCCTGCTCCATCGAAAATTCGCCTACTGCCGTGCGCGTGATTTCCGCCAGGTGCGCGCCGCACCCCAGCTTCTGTCCCATTTCATGCGCCAGCGAACGAATATACGTTCCCGATGAGCACTCAATAACAAAGCGCGCAATGCTGCCGTCAATCTCCCTGAGCTTGTACTCGTAGATTTCGACTTCGACAGGCTTCAACTCGACAACTTGTTTCTTGCGCGCCAACTCGTACGCGGGGCGCCCTTTTACTTTCTTCGCGGAAAAAGACGGCGGCATCTGTTCGAATCGTCCGGTGTGCTCCGCGGCAAATTTCTCAAGTGTCGCAGCATCCAGCGACGGCGCAGCGTCGGGCCCTTGCGCCTCGCCATCGGAATCGTACGTATCCGTCGCGAAACCGAATCGAAACCCCGCCTCATACCGCTTGCGGCGCCCCGCATAGAATTGCACCAGTCGCGTGGCCCGGCCTAGCAGCAGCACAAGAACGCCTGTCGCCAGAGGATCAAGCGTGCCCAGGTGTCCGATTTGCCGGAACCCCGCCAAATGGCGTACCGCATCGACGACGTCGTGCGACGTTTTCCTCTTCGGCTTATTGATGACAAGTGCGCCGTCGTTGGGCGCCGGCTGAGGTTGTCGTGGCATTCTCGAAGTTAAGAGTTCCTGCTTGCGGCTAAGCACCAGGAACTAAGCACTACTACGCCGCGGGCGGATTGTCCTTCTTCATTTCCTTCAAAAGACGCTCGATTCGCTCAACGTGTTCTTGCGAAAGATCCAGAATGAAATGCAGTTCCGGCACGCGGCGGAGTTGCAGCCGCTCGACCAGTTCCCGGCGGATGTACCCGGAAGCATGTTCGAGCGCCTTGATCGCGTCGGCCTGCTCCTTGTTCGTACCCTTGACGCTGATGAATACTCGCGCGTGCTTCATGTCCGGCTGGACGCGCACTTCGCTGGCCACCACGCTAACTTCCAGCCGCGGGTCTTTCAATTCTCCCACCAGCATGGCGTTGATTTCGTGCGCGATCTCCTCGCCCACGCGTTCGTGCCGGTGATTGGCTGGACTCATTGGAGTTCCCGAAACATTGTCTAAACTATCTCGACCGCTTGATTAATTAAGAATGAGCCGAGGATGCGGTCTGCCTCGTCCAAAACCTTCTGCAGCACTTCCCTTAAGTGTTTCTCTTCATTCGAAATCGTCACAATTCCCACGACTGATCTTTGCCACGTGTCGTGATGCTCCAGCTCCGCCACAGCCACGTTGAAATCCCGCCGTAGCTTGTCCTTCAAGCTCCGCAGAACTTGCCGCTTGTCCTTCAGCGATTGCGCATCCGGGATGTGCAGCTCGAGGGTAAGCAAACCGACCGGCATGTGCGGCTCCGGGGGACAGCTTGGCGGTTTATTTCTTGCCGGCGGGCGCGCTGGCTTGTCCGGCGGCTTCCGCGGCGCTCATCTTGCTCACGCTGAAGCATTCCAGGACGTCGCCGACCTTAATGTCGTTGAAATTGGCTACGCCCGCGCCGCATTCAAACCCGGTGCGCACTTCGCTGGCATCATCCTTGAATCGCTTCAACGAGTTGAGCTTCGACGTGTAAATCACCGCCCCGTCGCGCAGCACGCGCACTTGCGCGTCGCGCTTCAGGATGCCATCGACCACGTAGCAGCCTGCAATCGTCCCCGCACCCTTGACACGGAACGTGTTGCGTACTTCCGCGCGGCCCAGATATGTTTCCGTGACCACCGGCTCGAGGAGCCCTTCCATGGCCTTCTTCAACTCGTCCGACACTTCATAGATGATGTTGTGCGTGCGGATGTCCACGTGTTCCTGCTGCGCGAGGTCCAGCGCCTTGCGGTCTGGCCGCACGCCGAACGCAATCACGATCGCGCCGGATGCGGAAGCGAGCAGCACATCGTTTTCCGTGACCGCGCCGACGCCTGATCCGATGATCTTCAGCTTCACCTGGTCGGTCGAAAGTTTTGGCAGCATTTCGCTAAGCACTTCCACGGACCCCTGCACGTCCGCCTTGATCACAATTCCCAATTCCTTGACGTCGCCGGCCTTCAATTGTTCGTGGAGCTGGTCGAGAGTGATGCGCGAGCCGCTGATGCGCGCCATCGCCGCATCGCGCTGCTTGCCCTGGCGGTACTCCACGACGTGCCTTGCCTTGGCTTCGTCGGTTACCTGGAAGAGATCGCCAGCATCCGGCACGCCCTGCAAACCAAGCACTTCGACAGGCGTCGAAGGCGGCGCATCATTCACCACACGGCCGCGATCGTCAAACATCGCGCGCACTTTGCCGAACACTGACCCGCAGATAAAGAAATCGCCGGCTTTCAGCGTGCCGTTTTGTACCAGGATGGTGGCCACTGGACCGCGTCCCTTGTCCACGCGTGATTCCAGCACCGTGCCCGTCGCCGGCGCGTCGGGATTGGCCTTGAGCTCGCGCAAATCCGCAACCAGCAAAATCGTCTCGAGCAGCTTGTCGATGCCTGTTTTCTTTTTCGCGGAAACTTCCACGAACTCCGTGTCGCCGCCCCACTCCGCCGGCATCAAGCTGTTTTCCGTGAGCTGCCGCTTCACGCGCTCTAATTGCGCTTCCGGCTTGTCAATCTTGTTGATCGCCACGATGATCGGCACCTTCGCGGCGCGTGCGTGGTCGATCGCCTCTTTTGTTTGCGGCATGACGCCGTCATCGGCGGCCACCACCAGCACCACGATATCGGTAACCTTCGCGCCACGCGCGCGCATACGCGTAAACGCCTCGTGACCCGGCGTATCCACGAACACTACGGCGCGATCATTGACGACAACTTTGTAAGCGCCGATGTGTTGCGTAATCCCGCCCGCTTCGCCCGCCGCAACATCCGCTTCGCGAATGGCGTCGAGCAAACTCGTCTTGCCGTGATCGACGTGCCCCATCACCGTCACAACCGGCGGCCGCGGCTTCAAACTTTCCTTGGTCTCTTCCTTCGCAACTTCCAGCACCATCTCTTCTTCAAGCGAGACGACGTTCACCACGCCGCTGAACGACTCGGCAAGCGTGGTTGCCGTCGGCACATCCAGCGCCTGGTTGATGCTGGCGAAGACTCCGCGATCAAGCAGGTTCTTCAAGAGATCCTTCGCGCGCACATCCAGCTTTTCAGCAAGTTCGCGAATCGTGATGCCTTCCGTAATTGTCACATCGCGCGGCGGACGCGGTTCCGGCGGCGCGATAACCGCCGCTGCAGCGCTGCGGCCTGCGCCCGGACGCTGACGCGTCGGGTGCAGTTTGCGCTCACCCTCTTGCTCGCGCTTGTCCAGAACAGGGCGCTGCCGCTGTGGCGGCTTGCGCGTGTAGAGCGGCTTGCCCGGCTCCGCCTTTGGTGGCAATTTCTCCGGAAACGGCGGCAGCATTCCCGGACGTCCGGGCGCGCGTGGGCCGGGCCGCGTGCCGGTCGGCATCGCGCCGCGGCGCTGCTCAAATGGTCGGGACTGCGGTCCACCGGGACCGCCAGGTCCACCGGATCGCGGCGTGAATGTCCGTCCTTGCCCGGGTTGCTGCGGGCGCATCGGCTGACCCGGACGCGGGCCACTGGGACGCGACTCGCGGCTTGCATCAGGAAGAGGCCCGCGATTGCCTGTGGGCATCGGCCCACGATTTCCTGTTGGCAACGGCCGAGCCGGCGCGCCTGCTCTCATTGGCGCACCCGAACGCCCCGGAGCAGAGCCAGGCGCAGCTGCCGCGGGACGATTGGCCGAAGGCTGTGAGCCGGAAGGGGCCGCTGGCCGCGCGGGTGCCGAGGGTCGCGCCGCTGCGGGCGTTGCTGGTGCTCCAGCCGGTGCCGGATGACGAATTGGGGTAACAGGCGCGGCAGGCTTCGCAGCAGGTGGTGCCACAACTGGTGCAGGAGCCGGCGCCTTCGGAGCAGCCGGGGCAGGGGCTGCCGGTGCTTCGTGCGCAATCGGCTTCGCCACGGGCGCAACCGGAGCCGCAGGCGCACTCGGTTTCACTACCACCGGTGCCACACTCGCTTGTGGTGGCGCAGCAGGTGCAGCCGGCCTCATCCGCGCGGCTTTCGCCGCCGCTTCCTTCGCTTCTTTGTCCGCTTTGGCAGCCGCTTCCGCCTGTGCTTCTTCTTCGGCGGCGCCTTGAATCTTTTTGCGCACTTTTTCCGCGACGTCCGCGGGGATCGAGCTCGAGTGCGTCTTCTTTTCCGTGACGCCATACCCCGGCAACAGGTCAATGATGGCTTTCGCCTTGACCTCGAGTTCGCGGGCCAGTTCGTTAATTCGGACTTGATTTACGTCGGTCATGCGCTCCGTTCTGAACTACGACTTCGCCTCTTCCGCCTTCGACTCCTCGCCTTCACCGCTGGCGGGCGTGGCTTCTTCAGATGTCTCCGCGGCAGCCGGCGCTTCTTCAACTGCATTTGCCGTCTCTGAGTTCTCCTCTGTCTCCGGCGTCGCCACTTCGGCCGGAGCTTCGGCCTCTTCTACGGAAGTTTCGCCGCCCGCTTCCGCAGCTGCTGCGGGAGCTTCCGTGCTCGCAGCAGCTTCGCCTGTCGCGGCAGCCGCCTCGGCCCCGCCTTCATAGAAGCGATTCACGGCCTGATAAATCTTGTCCACCATCTTTTCGCCGATGCCCGGAATTTCCATCAACTGCTCCGGCGTCATTCCGGCGAGCTTCTCCACGGAATTAATCCCCGC
>Ga0210407_10002364_pt1 | contig 16262 bp, 13 predicted proteins | sample IncBWC27MmetaG_FD_150860 | JGI IMG/M metagenome (GOLD analysis project Ga0210407, IMG submission 150860) | Forest soil microbial communities from Barre Woods Harvard Forest LTER site, Petersham, Massachusetts, United States - Inc-BW-C-27-M | ecosystem: Environmental > Terrestrial > Soil >...
CTTCGTTGGGCCGGACTCTAGCTATATCCTGGAGGAGCTTATCGACAAGAAGTAAGCTCGCCCTAAACGCTGCCGGTCTTTGGCCTACTGAAAAACGAATGTAACTTTTGCCGCCCGGTCCAGCGCTAGATTGTCCTGTCGCTCCCGCGCCAGCACATGTGGCTCGACCGCGCGCATCAGCTCCGCAGTAACTCGCGAAGCCACGCCAAGTCGGCTGTCGAGCCTGCCTGACATCAGCGCATTCGAACGGCTGCGCCCCGAATACCCTGATATCGAGCTGGAGCTGGTCCGCATCGATACCTTCAGCTCCGCCTTCCCGCGCCATCCCCACCGCTGCCGGCTCGTCGCTACGACGAATCTCATCGGCGCATTCGAACCTGTCCGACCAGGCCCCGGGCTCGCCGGCGGTGTCACGCAGCGCGGTCTGTGCCGTCGTATTCCGTGCGTCGGGCTGCCGTCGGGCTGCCATTACCGGGCATCACTGCCCTGCTGCGTGGCGCTGCTGAGAAGGGGAGGGTCGACAACTGCAATTAATTGATCTCTAGGTGGAACGGGCTGCGGCGGGCGGGGCGCGGCCCGACGGTCGTAGCAAATCGCAGCCGGATTGGCTGTCTGCAGTACCGACGGCGTATGGTCCAGAGGACGATCACTCCGACGCTGAACAGCGCCAGACTGGACGGTTCAGGCACCATAGAGACGGGCGTGGCCAGGAAGCCGTGTGCGACGGCAAAGCTGGACTCAAAAGTCCCGACGATCTGTCCCGCGTCGTTGATGCCCTCGGCCGTCGTAAAGCTTGCGCCGGGCACGTCGATGATGGTGAAGCTACCACCAGTGTCGAGGAAGCCGTGGTCGCCCGTGCTGTCGATGAAATACCCGACGATCTGTCCCGCGTCGTTGATGCCCTGGGCCGAGGTCGAGCGTGCACCGGGCACGTCGATGGTGGTGAAGCTGCCGCCGACGTCGAGGAAGCCGTGCATCGTCGTGCTGTCTTGAAAATCCCCGACGATCTGCCCGGCGTCATTGATGCCACGGGCCGCCGTGCCGAATCCGCCCGGCACGTCGAGTTGGCTGAAGCTGCCGCCCGTGTCGAGGAAACCGTGGCTGTCTGCCGCGTTGGTGCCAAAACCAAAACTCCCGACGACCTGCCCCGCTCCGTTGATGCCATACGCCACCGTAAACGCCACCGTACCGGGGGGAGGGGGCGGGGCGGGCACGTCGATGGTGGTGAAGCTGCCGCCAACGTCGAGGAAGCCGTGCGTTGTCGTGCCGTCCTGAAAATGCCCGACGATCTATCCCGCGTCGTTGATACCAGACGCCACCGTTCCGGCGCCAGACGCGCCGGGCACGTCGATGGTGGTGAAGCTGCCGCCGGTGTCCAGAAAGCCGTGGGTCGTCGCACCGGCAACAAAAGACCCGACAATCTGCCCCGAATTGTTGATCCCACCTGCCTGCGTAGACCCGGGTGCTGCGCCGGGCACGTCGATGGTGGTGAAGGTGAAAGCGGCGGCACTTGCGGGAGAGGCGGCGGCTAGCAGGCTGCCGACGGCCATTGTCGCTGCGAGGATCGTTTTCGGGCGCACGTACCTCCCCCTGAATTTTGCGGGCGGGAGCATGCACAAAGTCCTCTGCGGGGTTGGCGCATCTTTCCACCGGCAGCGCTGTAGCTCACGGCTGCCGATATGATTATTATAGTCGCCGAATGCATGACGGTACAAGTGAACTCTCGAAACTCGCAATGTTAACCATAGAATTGTTCGAGCACATTCTGCCTTGTTAACCAATATTACGCGCGGAATTGCACTATCTTGCTTTACCGCGACCGGTATCGCCGGCCCGTACCAGTTCAAGCAGCGGATCGGCGCACTGGAAAAGCGGTTCGCTCAGGCCGGTACCGCCTCCGGTGTGAATACCGGCAGCGAGCACGCCATGGCGCAGGCGGTGCACGGCACGCGCCGGAAAGGGGACGAGGAGAGGTTACTCCGGATGCGCTATCCGAGTGTATCTGAGCACTAGCTGCGGCTGAAGCCCTCGAGCTCGGAGGTCGCCCAATCGATCGCCTGGGCGATCGATTGTCCGCCCTGGGTGCAGCGGGCGATCATCTTGGTCGCGGTGGCCTGCACATAGATCTGGTTGGCGATGCGCGCCGGCGCGGGGCTGTAGGCGACCGACATGATCACCTCGCCGCGCGGCGGATAGTTGTAGATCGTGCCCTTGGGCGGCCCCTCGTCTTCCCAGGTCTTGAAGTCGTGCAAATTGGCGAAAGGCGGGATGTCGTAGCCCTTGCTCACGGCGACCGTCTGCTCGCCCGAGGAGCGCTGGCAGAGATAGGCGAGCAGGCTCTTCGCCGCCGATTTGTTGCGCGAAAAACTCCAGGTTCCCCAGAAGAACGGCACCGCCGCATCAAACCGGCCCTTCGGACCCTTGGGTGTCGGGAAGGTCCAGCACTTTTCGGCGACCTGGGGTGCGTCGCGGACCGCGACGGCCCAGGCGGAGGGCGGGTTCATGATCAGCGCCCCCTTGCCCGAGATCAGCCACTTGTTGTTGCTGGCATCGTCCCAGGCGAACACGTCCCGCGGCAGCACCGGCACCAGCCTCTTGAACCACTCCAGCACCTGCTTGGTCGCGTCGGAATTGACGGTGATGTTGCCTTCCTGGTCGACGAGCTGCGCACCGTGGCCGCGCAGCACCACTTCGACCCAATTGACCGAGTCGTTCGTCGTGCCGAGGGGCATCCCGAACGGGTAGCCGGCCTTGAAGCACTTCTCGGCCGCACTCAGGAACGCGTCCCAAGTCCAGTTGTCGGAAAGCTCCTTGTCGGGCGGCGCTCCGGCTGGATACATCTTGGTCAGGTCGAGGCCGACATGTTCCTTGAACAGATCGATCCGGGCGCAGGGCGGCAAGGTCGGGCTGCCGACGGTTGCCGGCACGGCAATCCAATGGTCCTTTTGCTTGGCAACATACTCGACGCTCTCGCTGACCTTGCCGTTTTCCTTGATCAGCGCCGCCATCAGATCGTCGACCGGTTCGAGATTGTCGGCCTGGGAGGGTGCCGCCCAGGTCAGGAAGGTCAGGATGTCGTGCCCCGAGCGTGCCTGGGCTTCGGCTGCCTGGGTCAGATTGAGCTTTTCGCCCTGCGAGGTGATGTAGTCGATGGCGATTTCAACCTTTTCCTTTGCCGCCCACTCGTGACAGAGCTTGGTCAGGGTGTCGTTGGCGCCGGGAACCCAATGATCCCAGAAGCCAACCGCGAGCTTGCCGGCAACGTGGGCGCCGCGCACACAGGGGTGCCGCCAGCGCGGCGGTCGCCGCGGTCTGCACAACCCTACGCCGCGTTAACCGGATCTTCGCCATCTTCACTCCTCCCTGTGATTGACTGCAGCGCTTTAGTGCAAGTTCCCGCGGCGATCTACGGCCGCGTGAAGCCTTCCAGCTCGGAGGCGGCGGCGCTTCTACTAAATTGCGCCAGCCTTTCCGCTGTCCGCGCGGCCTCGCCACAGTCCAGTCCAGTGTCGGGGGCTTCGGTCGATGGTTAACGGCGTGGGCAAGCCGTCGATATCAGTTGTTTCTCCTGCCTGATCGGTCTGCTAAAATTTTGCCTAAATGCCGCGTTGTGTGGAACGGTTCACACTTGGTCGACGAGAATGCGGAGAATCTTCGCCGCACCCGAGGTTAGGTGCAAAATACTGTGTCTGAGCAAGCGAGAGGGCGCGCCGGGCGCCGGCTAGCCGCGATCTTGGTTGCCGGCTATAGCCGGCTGTTCCCCGGCGACGAGATCGAGAGCTTCGTCGGGCTGAGGCGTTTTCTGACTGAGATCATCGAACCGCAAATCGCCGAATTCGGTGGCAGAATCTTTAAGGAAACCACCGAACTGGTGCTCGTCGAGTTCGACAGCAGCGTCGAGGCGGCGCGCTGCGCGGTCAAACTGCGCGATGCGGTGGCGCAAATGAACCGGACGCTGCCGGACGAACAGCGCATCGCAATGCGGATCGGGATCAACTTCGGCGACGTCATTATCCAGGATGGCGACATCTTTGGCGACGGCGTCAACATCGCCGCGCGAGTCGAGGCGCTGGCCCGGCCGGGCACCGTCTATGTGTCGCAGACCGTTCACGATCAGGTCGCCGGCGACGTCGATTGCGATTTCGAGGATCTCGGCCCTCAGGACCTCAAAAACATCTCCAGGCCGATCAGGGTCTACCGGATGGCCGGCGACCTGGCCGAGCTATCGGAGGAGCTTCTCGCTGCCGGCGTCAGGTTGTCGCGGACGCCGCCGGCATTCGACAATCGGCGCGCCATCGCCGTCTTGCCGTTTGCAAATTTCAGCGGCGATCCCGAGCAGGAGTTTTTTGCGGACGGCATCACCGAGGACATCATCTCGATGCTCGCCGGCTGGCGCGCCTTCCCGGTCATCGCCCGTGCTTCGACCTTCACCTACAAGGGGAAAGCAGTCGACATCAAAAAGGTCGGCGAGGAATTGGGCGTCGGCTATGTCCTTGAAGGGAGCGTGCGCAAATCGGGCCGTCGGGTACGCGTCACGATGCAGTTGATCCAGGCCGATACGAACCATCACATCATTGCCGAGAAGTACGATCGCGACCTCACGGATTTGTTCGAGCTACAGGACGAAATCACCCACGCTATTGCCGGCGCGATCGAGCCGGAACTGCTCAAATTCGAGCGCGACCGCGTCGCCGAGCGGCCGCAACGTAGCGGGGACGCCTACGAAATCTACCAGCGGGGCGTGTGGCACCATTACCGGCACACAAAGGAGGACAATATCGAGGCGCAGGCGTATTTCAGACGGGCGCTGGCGATCGACGCGCAATATCCCCAGGCCGCCGCGGCGCTGACGATTGCGGTGCTGAACGCGGGCTTTCTCGGTTGGACAAAGAGTGCCGAAGCCAATTTCGCCGAGGCCTACGAACTCGGCCAGCGGGCGGTCACTCTCGATCCGCGTTATCCAAATTCCCGCTTCGCCCTTGGTTTGGTCTGCATGTGGACGCGGCGCATCGAACGTGCGATGACGGAATTCCAGGAAGCGATCAAGCTCAATCCGAGCTTTGCCGCCGCTCATGTTCAACTGGGGCAGGTGTACCTTTATGTCGAGCGCCCGGAAGAGACCATTGCACAGGCCGAAAAGGGATTTCGTCTCAGCCCTAGCGATCCGCGCCTGTTCATTTGGCTTCCCGCCCTCGCCGGCGCTCATTACCTGCTCCGCCATTATGCCGAAGCCGTCGAAGCCGGGCGGCGGTCATGGTCGCTCAATCGCAACTGGCCGCACGGTCTGCGTTACGTAGTCGCCGGCCTTGCCCAACTCGGCAGGATCGAGGAAGCCCAGGCGGCGCTCGCCGATCTCAAGCGGATGGACGCTGATCTGGCGTACTCCGCAGGCGTTTTACGACGGGTGTACACTGACCCCGCTGCGGTCGACCACATCCTCGACGGACTGCGCAAGGCCGGGTTCGAATAGCGCTTCTCGGGGTTGCTGCTGGTTCACGCCCCACAAAAACAAATGAATGACTTTGATAAAAAGCTGTGCCAGAATACATAAAGATGCGATCTATTAACTATAGATACTCGGGTCTAAATGAATGTTCCGGCATAAATTTTCTCGGTCAACGAAGCATCCGGCATAAGGGAGCGGGTATCGATGCGCAAGCGGACGAATTTTTTACCAGTGCTGGCTCTGGGCGTTGCCGGAGCGATATCCGCGGCAGCTCCGGCCTCTGCCGTTCCGATCACCTATACGATGCAGTTTATCGCCGACGGCTGCATTGGATCGTCTTCGATCACGCAAAACTGCTCTGCATCGCCTACGTTCATGCAAAAGGACGTAACGCTGACGATGGTCAACGAGACCAACAACATCATGTTTGATTCAGGTTTAGGACTGTACGAAATCAATGGGACGGCCACGGTAAGCATCAGCGGCGTCACCAGCACTCCCGCGACGTTCACAGACACGATGCAATTCTATACTGACAGCAGTACGATCGTCGGCTTGTTCGATGGGTCTGTCAACCCCCCATTCGGCCTCGACGTCGTCGATGTATTTAACACGGCATTAAGCGGCTTTGCATTCAACGGCTACCAGCTGGGTCCAATCGGCCCGACAACGGACGCGGCAGCGCTCGGAGCCGGGCAGCCCACTAGTTTCCCGGGATACGAACTAACGTCCGGCGACTTCTTCGTTCTCAACGGCCTCGGCCCAACTTCCGACGCCACCTTCACGGCGACGGTTGCCGCCGTCGCCGTCGCGGAACCTCCGATCGGCCGTGGCCTCTCCATCGCCTTGGCTATTGGCGGCACGCTGTTCGGCGGCGCCAATCTCTTGCGTTGGCGCTTCCGTAAGCCGCTTACCTGAGGACGCTCAGCGCCGCATTCCGGCGGCCTCGACAGCATTCGGCACTCCACCTGTCATGGCGGCCTGACGAGCGGGCGTAGCTGACCGAGCCGATGCTATGGGCACGGAACCACTTGACCGTGTGCAAGGCAGATTGGGCCTCCGCTTTCAACCCCAGTCGTGATGTTGCTGTCGGATACCGCCACTGGGGCCGAGCAGGTGGTCTGGCCGGAAGGCGGTATGCACGGCGTGTCGGTGGCCCCGACAAACGTCGACGCACTTTGGATCTCGACCGGCATTGTCAAATCCGGCATTTGCGAGGTCGTCGCCACGGTTATTGGGGGGGCGCCAGTCGGGCACGGAAACCGAGTCGCATGGATGGACCCATCGTTGAATAAATAGACTATTTCTGCGCCGCAGAGGTCTGTGACCGGAGCGGAGGAGGCATTGAAGTACATGTTGAATGAGAAATAGTCCGTCGCCGCGGCCCCGGGAAGATTGAACTCGGCTATTAGACAACGGGCCCCATAAGCCCTGCACGTATCATACCACGACCCTATGTAGTAGGTACCACCAACATTATTATCGGCGTCGTCTTTGGGATAATCGAAGTCCTGTATAAGGTTGAGTCGGGAGATAATGTGAGGGCATGGCGGCGGCGGTGACACGGATGGCGGCAGGGCTGGCACGACGGGGAATATGACTTGGGGGGTCGTTGGCGGTAGCACCAGGACCCAGGCGAGCAATCTCTCATCGGGCCTGCCGCCGGTCGGACCGGTAATACAAAAATTCAGAAAGCTTAAGTCTATTGGATCGGTCACGGTCGTCGTCGATGACGGTATCGGGTTCAAAAAGCCCCCCTGCGCGACGGCTTGCTGCTGGCTCGAATTCATCAGGTCGAGCGGCTTGGGCGTCGTGGTCGTCGCCGTAAAATTCGGCGGAACCTGGGTAAACCAACAAGCCTGGGTCGCAGTCGAGCCACAGTTGTTGAGAGAGCTCGGCACTTGCCGCACCCCACTGCCCGCCGTCATCAGGTTCTCCGAACACAAAGAGTTCGGGTACGGCGCCGGACAAGTCAGAGGCCCAGCGTTAAAGATTGTGTGTTCGAGACCGAGCACATGACCGAGCTCGTGCGCGACCGTGTCCGCACTCGCGCCGGAAGAAATGAAGCTGCCGTTGCCATTATCCCAACTGAACCCCAAGATCTTGAGATTCGTCTGACCGGGTGGGGGGGCGATAAATTGGCCATAGAACTGGTTGATCGTGGTCGCGCTGGTGCTCACCGGTACACAGGGTGGCTGGAGAACTCCGTTCGCAACCGCACATTGCCCACTCGGGGGTAACGGGGGTGTCGCAGTGAGCGGCGTCGTCGGATTAGGTACGGTGTTCATCGAGATCGAGGGCTGCTGCGAGATCACCGTCAGATCGTTGCTGCTCGATCCCGTGCTGCAAGAGGGGACGGCTGGGCTGGTGCAAGCACCGGTGCCCGATCCGCAGTTGCAGACGTGCAGCACGCGGTAGTCCGTCGACACGTCACCAAGTCTGTGCAGGGGGTTCGTAGGTGAGTTCCACTTCACAAGGGGCAGAAAACTCACACGGATGCCAACCTGGCTCCAAATCGAGTCGGCAATGTTGACCCCGGTAACCGGATCGTTGAGATTGATAACCGGTGGGCAAGTGTTGCCGTCAGTCGAGCACACGTTGATCGGCTGGACCACGACATAGGATGTCACTGGGACCTGGGCGGATGCGGCGCCCGCAGCCAGACAGGTGGTCACCGACAACAGCATACCCCATAAGGCGCGGCTACGATCCCACCTCAAACCCCTCATCGCTTATCTCCCTTGCCTGAGTGCGGCAAAAATTCCCCGCGTTTTTTCGACCAAGTGTGAGCTAGTCCACACTTGGTCGATATTGGGGGCGATATTTCCTCGGCGAACCATGTGAGCCCAGGATGTGCCCAAAGTCTCTCGCGACGTAACAAAAATCAACAGAAATCCGGCATTCTTGTTGTTAACCAAACAAATTGTTACGATCGGGCGTGACGGTCTGGTACAGATTGGCTGAGGGTACTCAACGGGAACGGCGCAAGAGGGAGCTACGCCATGAAAGTGTCGCTCAGGTCGAGAACCACTCGGCTGGCAGCTGCGGTCTGCGCAATTTGGCTGTGCTGCGCGAGCCCGACATGGGCGGGAGGCGGCGGCGCGGATGCGGGGTCTCTTTTGTCAAGCCTGTCCCAGCTCTGCGCCGACTTGCTTATCCCGTCGTGCCCGCAATATCCGGCGTACCTTACAAAAAGCACTCCGCCCAGCCCGGTCAACAGCCCTGCGACCCCGATCGTGGTGGAGCTTGCCGCCTGGCAGAACTGGAATCCCGACACCGTGCGGACGACCGATTCCGACTGCTTCCAATTCGGAGCCCTGAATCCGTTTCCGGCTTTTTTCTGCCCGCAGATCGCGGTCAACGCGACGAACCCGCCCGCCAATTCGCCGATTTCGGGGATCTTGGGCCTGCAACCGCCTTCGGCGTTGGCCAACCTCGCCTCGCTCGCCTTCGCCCCCAACTCGGCAGCTACGCCGCCGCTGACGGTGACGCAAAATTCCGACCCGACGGCGACGAGCTACGTCTACGCGGTGGTGGAAGGGGCGAACGGGCAGCAGCCCAACACGCTCGATTTGTTTCTTGAAAACCTCGGCTCCAAGGGTCCCGGTGCCGTAACCGTCGCCCTGCCGCTGGCGGTCTTGGCCAAAGGGGCCTCCGCCGAGAATTCGGTGGTGGCCACCCTCAACATCTCGCCCGTGTGCATCCCCGTTTTGGGCTGCCCGGCCACCGTCACGGTCAACCTTGGGGCGGGGAAGAGTACCTACAGTGCGCAGAGCCTGGGCATCAATGTTGACTCTTTCTTCGGCCCTTCGGCGCATTGGGCGACGCCACACTCAATTTACGAGGTGCAGATCCCGCTGTTGGTGAACCAAAAGACCGATCCGTTTTATTTCCTCACCTCGGAATCCTTGCCACAATGTCCCAACGGCATCAACCAGATTTCGGGCATTTGCAACGCCTTCTCTCAGACGAACCCTCCCAATGGCTCCCGGCTTTCGTCCAAGATTTTGCCGAATACCGTCGTTGGGATGGCGCCGAGCGCAGCACCCCAATGTCCAGGTCCCCAGCCCGGAACAGCCTGTCCGACGCCCTATCCGGCCAATCCGATGCAACCGGTGTCGCCCACCTTCGGCTTCTGCGTCAGCTTCTCGAACAACCTGAAAAACCCTAACGCTGCATTCTTTCTTGCGATAGGACCGGATGGCACGACCTATGTCTCTTCACCGGTCAACCTGTCGTCGGCCGCGGCTGGTTCTTTCCCGCCACCAGGGCCATATCCTGCGTGTCCTACCTCCTGACGGGGCGCCGATCCGCAGGCTGAGACTTGGTCGAGCCCCGGGCTGAGGGATTGACGGCGCCGGGGCTCGACGTGAAGGTGGGGGTGCGGGGGTCCGGATCGGGATCGCCGCGAAAGGAGGCGCCGCTGTACGCCCTCGCGATCTTCGGCAGCCTGCTGGTCGTCGCCCTATGGGAATTCTGCCGGCCGCGGCGGCGGCGCGAATTCCCTGCTTTACAGCGCCGATTCGGCAATATCGGCTTCTGGATCCTGAACCTGGTTCTTGCCGCCTTTCTCATTCCCCCAGCGGCTTTCGTCCGGCCGCGTCTCGAGGCGCTGTCGGGCGTCGCTTTTCCGTCGTGGCCGATCGCCGATGCTGGGCTGAGCTTTGTGGCGGGCTTCCTGTTGCTCGATTTGCTGCGCTACCTCGTGCACCGCTGCAAGCATGGGGTGCCGTTTTTCTGGCGCTTTCACGCGCTGCATCATTCCGACCCCGATGTCGACGTGACGACCTCGGTGCGCGTCCATCCGATCGAGCATCTTCTTGCCTCGGGTGTCTTCTGGCTGGCGGTCATCTTGCTCGATATACCAGCCACCGCCTGGCTGACTTACTGGCTCGTAGTATCGGTCATCGAAGCCGTCCAGCACGGCAACATTCGCCTGCCGGAGTGGCTGGAGCAGTGCTTGCAGCCGGTTCTGGTCACGGTCGACATGCACCGCATCCACCACTCCGTCTCGTTTGCAGAGGCGAGCGTCAATTACGCAACCGTCTTCTCGATCTGGGATCGGCTTTTCGGGACTTACACCCGGCTGACACGGGCACAACACGACAGCATTGTCTTTGGCGTTCGCGCATTGCCGCGGCGCGATTGCCTGAAACCGTCGGCGATGATGCTGACCCCCTGGCGGATCGCCCGGGCGGCGGCTACCGAGAGCAGCTAGACACAGGTTTCGGGGAGTGCTGAAGTTCCGCGGAGGCTTGTCGTCGGCCATGGCAGCGAAGGCCAGCGTCGAACGAGCCCCCCGCAAGAGGAGGCGCGCCTGTACCTAGCCGTGGTCTTCGGCAGCCTGCTGGTGGTCGCTCTGTGCGAATTCTGCCGGCCGCGGCGGCGACGCGAATTTCCGGCTTTGCGCCGCCGGTTCGGCAATATCGGCTTCTGGATCCTGAACCTCTTTCTCGCCGCCTTCCTGCTTCCCCCGGCAGGGTTTGTCCGGCCGCGGGTCGAAGCATTATCGGGCCTCGCCTTCCCATCCTGGCCGATCGCCGATGCCGGGCTGAGCTTTGTGGCGGGATTTCTGCTGCTCGACCTAATGCGCTACGCTGTGCATCGCTGCGAGCACGCGGTGCCGCTGTTTTGGCGCTTTCATGCGCTGCATCACTCGGATCCCGATGTCGACGTCACGACCTCGGTGCGCCATCATCCGATCGAGTACGTCGTGGCCTCGGCGGTTTATTGGCTCGCCATGCTTCTGCTCAATGTTCCCGTCGTCGTCGTGGTAAGCCACGGTCTTGCAGTTTTCGGCACGGCCTCTCTCCAGCACGGCAATATCCGTTTGCCCGAGTGGTTGGAACGTTGGCTGCAGCCGGTGGTGGTCACCCCCGACATGCACCGCATCCACCATTCAGTCATCTTCAATCAGGCGAACTCAAACTACGGCGCTGTGCTTTCAATCTGGGACCGGCTGTTCGGGACCTATACGCGGATCAGCCGCGTGCAGCACGATAGGATCGTGTTCGGTGTGCGCGAATTGCCGCGGCGTGACGGACTGAAGCCTTCCGCGATGCTGCTGACCCCGTGGCGGCTCGGCCGGGCGGGAGTACGAGAAGCGGCTTAAAATGCTTTCGCGGTGGTTCCGGTGAGCATGTCGGCCTTGCGGTTCAATGCCGTGATCAGGCCGTCGATGCCCTGGCTCTTCAGAATGGCGGCGAATTCGGAGCGGCGGGTCGCCACCTCGCGGATCGCCCCATCGAGGTAGATGTCGGCAATCAGCCAGGTCTCGCCGCTGCGCCGCATCGAATAGTCGACCTGCACCGGCTCGCCATTGGCTTTGATGATCCGGCTGCGGACCATGACCCCGGCAGCACCAGGCTGCTCGTCGATGACCTGCAGCTGCTGGCCGCCATAGCTGTCAAAGCGTTCGGCATAGATCGCCGAGATGTAGCGCCCGTAGCTGTCCGTCATCTGCTGACGCTGCGCATCGGTCAGCGTGCCCCAAGAGGGGCCGACCGACAATCGGGCCATCGACCCAATATCGAAGCTGCGGCGAATGACCGGCTCGAGCTGCACAAAACGCCCGCTCTGGCCGAGAATGTGGCCGTTCTTCATGGTGTGGAGCAGCGTGTCGTACAGCCCCTTGACAGTAGCGCTGCCGCTCGCCGGCGCGGCGAAGCCCGTCTGGGGCAGCATGGCCAATGCCATCACTACTGTGAGGCAGGCGGCTTTGCGCGTGCGCATCTTCTACCGAGTTGGCTTGCTCATGAAATCGATCTTCCCGTCCCCTCATGCCCCCGATAGCCGTGAGGATCGGCGGAGGCGAACATCACCAAGAAAGCGACGCAGGGAATTGCCGTGCATCCCCAGGTTCCAGGGGAGAGATTGGCGGACCTGCGCGCGCTGATCGACGCGCTCATGGCGTCGTGCGTGGGGAATTCGCCTCCTTGCAAGGCAGCCGACGATGTGGAGCGCACGCCGACGCGAGTTGTACAAAACCGGCCTCTCCAAGAGCTGTAGCACATCGGCTTTGTCGCACATCCATCTGGAAAGAGCTGACTTTGTGAAATCTCGCTGTCGACCGACGATCGCGCCGCACAAGAGGTGGCGTTGCCGTGGCAGCGGTGCGCGAGGCCCACCGTCAGTTGCTCATCATCGCATAACTACCGCACCCCCGGGCCAACGCGGTTTCGTTGAGTTAGCCTTCAAAAGGTCCCGCACTGTGCCCTGCCACTTACCGCCTTGCTGGACCTGCTGCATTCTTCGGCCTCGGAAACCAGAAGGAGAATTATATACGGGGATCGTCAGACAGATCGGCGCCGGCATCTCGACGGAGGATCCCCGCCGCACCCTTTTTATCAAATACCAGCCGAACACCCCCGGCCTCTATCGCGCGGCGTATCGCTATTAAGTTGTTGGGCCGCAGCCTCTGCTCACCTCTCTCGAACGCTGCAATCGCGCGCAGTGAGACATTCGCCTGTCTAGCGAGTTCCACTTGCGGCCACCTTAGCCAGCCGCGTGCCGCGCGACACTGCTCCGGTGTCATGGATCCAGGCCGCAAAGAAATCTTGTGCTGCCTGTCGATTCTGCTTGAATTAAGCAGATACACCTTATATATGCAGATGTGCTCTTTATAGGCATATTATAGAAACCATGGATGGCGACCCTCGAAACCTCAATCACAGCCGGACTGGCGCACACTCGCACCCTCCACCCCCCAACCGACGCGGGGACGGAAACGAGGTTCTCTGGTGTGGCCAACCAACCGACCGGAAGGAATATAGCGGCATCGAGAAGGAGACCGAAACTCGCTTCCAACACGCCATGCGGAAGCGCGAAAGAGGCCTAGAGCCTGCCTAAGCCGTCGAGGAAGACTTCAATACTCATTAAACGCACGCGGGTGGCAGACTCGCCAACCAGGCGCCATGCGCCTTGTTCTAGAAGCGCATCTCCTTCTGGGTATATGGTTCGAGCGGGAAGAAGCGTTGCGACTAAGACTTTCCAAAGACTGAAGATTTGGAAGCTACTGTGGTTTGAAAATTGCCTGCGATGATAGATTTCACAAGCGTCGATTCAACCTTGGGCATCGCGGGAAAAGTGGCGCCATCTTGCCGCGGGTCCCCTGCGAGCCGTGAGGACTGCCTGCATAGCAGGCACGCCGATTTATACGGCAACTTCAAGCTGTGGATCGGCAATATGTCCCGATCGGACAAGGAGGACTTGTGATGGGGAAGCAGGCGGGCGTTACGTTAAAGACCGAGCAAGGCGAACGGCCAAGTGAGAGGCTACTGCTCGCTCCACCATCGGACAGCCCTTCCGCAATTTTGGCGTTGATTGAACAAATAGCGCTTAACCCCGACGCCGATGTCGAAAAGCTCGAACGCATGATGGCGATGTATGAGCGGCTCAAGGCGAAGGAGGCCGAGCTCGCATACAACGCCGCGAAGGGTAGGATCCTGAAGAAGCTCGCCAGTATCAAGATCGTCAAGAACCGTTCGGTTCTACACGAGTTCGAGCAAGGGAAGCCCCAAAAGGGCGCCTATGAAGCATTCAAATACGCTCCCCTGGAGGAGATCGACAAACATCTGCGCCCGCCCTTGGCGGAAGAGGATATGGATCTCTCCTATTCCGACGAACCGCGGGAGGACGGCGGCATCGTGATCCGCGGCCGTCTGAAGCACCTGCCGGGCGGCCATTATGAAGATTCCTTTATGCCGGCCCCGCTGGACACGACGGGTGGCAAGTCGAATGTGCAGGCGGTGGGTAGCACCAATTCTTACCTTCGCCGTTACGTCGCCTGCAATATTTTCAACATCGTGGTCGTTGGGGATGATGACGATGGAACGGGAGGAACGATCGACGAGGCTCAAGCCAAGACGATTCTTGAGCTGATCAAGAAGGCGAAAGTCGGGCCGAAGTTTTTGAAATACATGAAGGCCCGGAGCATCGCGGAAGCCGGTTCTCTCGAGGCTGCCGTGGCAACGATTGCTGCCCGCGACTACCGCAAGGCCATCACCACTCTAGAGGAACAGATAGTCAAGGCAGAGGCCAATCATGCCAATCTTTCATCATGACGTGACGCAATACTCGGAAGAGTATGACCGTCTCAAGCTCGGGATCCCAACGAGCTCCAACTTCCACAAAATCATTACACCACAAGGGAGGCCCTCGAAGCAGTGGCGGGAATATGCCTGCGTCCTGATCGCCGAGCGGATACTGCAGCGGAAAATCGAGTTTTATAATTCACCCGCGATGGAGCGGGGTTTGATTGTCGAGGCGGAGGCGGCCGATTGGTATGAATTCGATCAGGACGTAACCGTTCAGAGAGTCGGCTTTATCGCAGATGACGATCATACGGTTGGATGCAGTCCTGATCGGCTCGTCGGCGATGACGGCCTTTTGGAAATCAAGGCTCCCTTACCGCAGACGCAGGTCGAATACTGGATTTCCGGTGAGGTCCATGAACGTTTCCGGCCTCAATTGCAAGGTCAGCTCTACGTTTCCCAGCGAAGGTGGGTCGATATCCTATGCTGGCACGACGTGCTTCCAAAACTTGTCATGCGGGTCGAGCCAGATGAGGAGTTCATCAAAGCCCTCGACCGCGAGCTGCGGATCTTCAACTACTTCATCGAGTGCGTGATGGAGAAGATTTGCGCTACAAATGAACTGCCGATCCCCCCAGGCAAACTGGCGCTGAGGGCAGCGCTGTACGCAAGCCTCGAGATAGCTCCCTGAGCCGCGACATTTTGCCTGCATCCCGCATTCCCCGTGCCGCGGCCCGCGCCAAGCCTAAGCCGGACCTCCGGAAGCGCATGCAACACTTGACCTTTGTCAGACAGCTTCCTTGCGTGGTCTGTGGTAGAGCAGCTCCCTCGGAGGCGGCGCATGTTCGCTCGGGATCTGACGGTGGCGCCGGAATAAAGCCGTCGGATCGCTATACCGTATCTCTCTGCAGCGACTGTCACGCGCTGCAACACCAGTTCGGTGAACTGACGTTCTGGAGCACCGTACGCATCGATCCGCTCAACGTGGCTTTCCGCCTGTGGACGGTATCGGGGGACATTAGAGCCGGGGAGAGGATCGTCTTCCGGGCGCGACAACAGATCGATCTGACGAAAGCGTATAGCTGAGAGACGCAGCGAACCCCACCAAACCTTCGACGCCGGCTGCTGCCACGGTCGGCGATGCCGTAGCGAGTCGTTCGACCTGGTCGGCCTCCACCGTTTCGAGCACCAGCTCGAGGCTGCTCGGCTTCGCGCGCCAGCTTCTCCGCTTCTCCGAGAAACAGCCAAACTCGGCCCGCCGACGGCCGGCTAGCGGAAACTCAGCCTGGCAATCCCGGCCTGGGCGACGAGCGCAGTCCGCCATCGCGGCGATGATGCGGTTCAACGGTGCAGATTGTCGAGGGCGATCGACACGTCGACAGTGCGGATCCGATCCGCAGACTTTTGGGTCTGCTAAACACTGGTTGAGCCAATTTGCCTAGCCTGTTGCCCAGCGATCAGATCGCACTGTGACAAGGCGAGCTCAATTTATGCGCGAGGACGGTCGGCCTTTTAGTAGCTTTTGCGGCATTTCTACTTGCTTTTGGCGAGCTTTCCTTGAATCAATAATAAGGTAATAGTTGAGTGTTGCACGGGGCAACAGATCTGCCTCGTCCGTGGAAAGCCAATTCCGCCATAATTTCTGGACACCCGAACCGGTTTCACCGCCGAGTAAATCAGTGCGAGAACTCGGGGCGATGGATATTAGGTATGCACACCCATGATCTTTCTTTACCTTTCTACTGACCGCTACCGGGCAACTCCCAGAATTTGCGATTTTCATC
>Ga0210407_10002365_pt1 | contig 16262 bp, 15 predicted proteins | sample IncBWC27MmetaG_FD_150860 | JGI IMG/M metagenome (GOLD analysis project Ga0210407, IMG submission 150860) | Forest soil microbial communities from Barre Woods Harvard Forest LTER site, Petersham, Massachusetts, United States - Inc-BW-C-27-M | ecosystem: Environmental > Terrestrial > Soil >...
TGACGTTCACCGATACCGAGCGTGGATCTCGCCCAAGGTCCTGACTCAGGTCGACCTTGCCGGTATCGCCGAAACTTTCGATCAGTTTTCCGGTGTTGGCATCTACCGCCATCAGTCGATTGCGCGACGTGAACAAAATCCGCTCATCAGTTCCGTCGGCCCAATAGCAAACGCCGCGCAATCGCCCATTGCCGCTAACCGGTGCTCCCTCAGCCGGATCGTGGACCCAGTTCTGCGTGCCAGTGGCCGCATTGAGACTGAAAATGCGCCCCTTCGGAGAAGCGAAATACATGCGTCCTTTGACGACGATGGTGTCACCTTCCATGTCGTTGGTTGGGGCGCCATCACCGGTTTCAAACGTCCACGCGACCCTCAGGCGTTTGACGTTCTTTGTATTGATTTGATCGAGCGTCGAATAGTGTGTTCCGTGCGGATTGCCGTGATAAACGGCCCAGTCCACACTAGAAGCCTGCGAGGAAGGCTCGGCGCCTGTAGCGGAAAAATGGGCCTGAGCGTTAGGCCCTTGCACCTGGCTGGAGGCGAGTAACGCACACGCCACTGCAATTGCGATTCGTTTCATTGGCTCATCCTTCGTGGCGAGCGTATTCGCGTTCGCGTCACCCGCTCTTATCCATGTTCGTTCTTGGTTCTTGCGCCGCTTACTTGCCAGCTGCGGAATGGGTTTCTTCGCTTATTCATCACGCGCGCCGACGCAAGAAAAGTACAGAGGTTTAGCGTTAAATGCAACGCGGCCTTTGCGGAGCCCCAGTTGTGTTGACGTGCCCGGCATGAAATGGTCCAGCTCCCACCGGAATGCGCAGGTGTGAAGTGCTAGCCACCCAATGGCGCGACATCGACTTCGAAAAAATGACACTCAACGTCCGCAGGTCGATTTGGCAACAGCACCTGGGGCCGGTGAAAACTGAAGAGAGCGAGAAGATGATGCCGCTTGACGATGAAATGATTGCTGACCTTTTGCGATGGCGTTCCGAAACGCCTTAAGCAGGAGAGCAGGATTGGATCTTCGCCAGCGGGCGTATGAAGGGTCGTCAACCACTTTGGCCGGAAGCTATCGAGCGGAACTACATCCGACCTGCAGCAGAACGGGCCAAAATCACCAAGCGCATCAGTTGGCACGTATTTCGCCACACATTCTCTACGCTTCTTGCCGAAAATGATGAGGATGTGAAGACCGTGCAATCGCTGATGCGTCACGCCAACAGCAACGTCACCATGAACATCTACACCCACGCGGTCAGCAGCAAGAAGCGGCGGGCGCAGAGCAAAGTGGTGGAAATGATTCTGCCGGAAGACAAAACGACACCGGGCGCAGCGGGTGTCGCTTAATGTGTATTTTCTTGTGTATTGCGCCGATTTTCCAAAAGCGGACTAACTCTTTTGAAAAGAATGGCGGGGACGACGAGACTCGAACTCGCGACCTCTGCCGTGACAGCGGCGCGGGGATTGGTTTTACAACAACTTACAAGAACGCGGGGACTGCCAAACGCCGCGCAAGTCGCACAAGACTACACGAATTGTGGGTTGGAGTGTGGGTTGGGAATTCTTGGGGAAAACTGACCTGAACGCTACCTTGCACGGAAAGTGTTCGGTTTGAGATCAGCTCCGACCACCGGAACCTAGTCGTTGACTGATTACGTCCTCACATCCCACACAGAGGACTTGTGGCCCGCTTGGCTCATCTTAGTTCAACTTCCGGTTTGCCCGTCATCCAGGTGCGATCTGCTGTCTGAACGGCTGAACTTATTTGTCCGCAATGCTTTCCACCAGTACACTCTTATGGGGCGTGGGGGTGCAGACGATGGGAAAGCTGGGCAGGCTTCTTCGTTTTAGGCTGTACAGTTCGAGGACGGTAAGTTTCTTACTTGGCGTTGCGAGTTGTTTCTCTCTTGTACCTGGTGCTTTGTTCTTCGCCGAACCATCGGCCGCGCAGACTCTCACGCCGCCGCAGTACCCCGCCTTGCCGAGTGAAACGCCCACGGAAATCCAGCCCGTCACTGGTAGTTTCGATTACGCCAGGCGCGAGGTGATGATCCCCATGCGCGACAGGGTGAAGCTGCACACGGTCGTGCTGGTGCCGAAGGGCTCCAAGAACGCGCCGATTCTGTTGACACGCACTCCCTATAACGCCGACGAACTTACTACGCATATCAATAGCTCGCACCTTGGGCCGAACCTTTATGGCTATGACAACGCGACCAACGTAATACTCGAAGGCGGCTACATACGTGTGATTCAGGATATTCGCGGCAAGTATGGCTCCGAGGGCGACTATGTAATGAATCGACCGCTGCACGGGCCGCAGAATCCGACGCCAGTCGATCATGCTACCGACACCTACGACACCATCGACTGGCTGGTGAAGAACACGCCGGAGAGCAACGGTAAGGTGGGCATTCTGGGGATCTCGTACGACGGCTTTACGCCGCTGATGGCGTTAGTCAATCCACACCCGGCGCTGAAGGTGTCTGTGGCGATGAATCCGATGGTCGACGGATGGATGGGCGATGATTGGTTCCATAACGGCGCCTTCCGCGAACAGAACATGTCGTACATCTATGAACAGGTAGTGACGCGCAAGAACCAAGCCAAATGGTGGCGAAGTCACTTCGACGACTATGATGAGTTCATGGCGGCTGGATCGGCGGGGGAGTTGGGACGGCAACATGGGTTGGCGCAGAGCGGATTCTGGCGGAAGGTGATCGAGCATCCCAGTTATGACGCGTTCTGGCAGGATCAGGCGATGGATCGAATCCTTGGCGGGCAGCCGCTGAAAGTCCCGGTGATGCTGGTGCACAGCTTGTGGGATCAGGAAGATATCTATGGTGCGATAGCCGTATATAAGGCCATCAAACCGAAAGACACGAACAATGACAAAGTATTTTTGGTGATGGGCCCGTGGCATCATGGCCAGGAAATTGAGGATGCCAGCACGCTGGGCACGCTGAAATTCAGTAGCGATACGGGGCTTTATTTTCAGCGGGAAATTCTGCGCCCGTTCTTGGATCATTACTTGAAAGATGACGCGCCTGCTGCGGACGTTCCGCCGGTGAGTGCGTTTGAGACGGGCACCAATAAATGGCTCAAGCTTCCAGAATGGCCGGCGGGATGTGTGAGTGGTTGCACGGTTCGAGCCACGCCGCTGTATCTTAGCGATGGAATGAAGCTGGGCTTCTCAACGCCGCAAGCAGGTGGAAAAGCTTTTGAGGAGTATGTTTCCGACCCGGCGAAGCCAGTTCCCTACCGGGCGCGACCAATTCAACCGATGGGCTACGGCAATGGAATGACGTGGTCGGAGTGGCTGGTTGACGATCAGCGGGAAGCTTCAGGCCGTCCTGATGTGCTCACGTTTGTGACGGATGTGCTGAGTGCGCCGATGAAGATCAGCGGACAGCCGATCGCCAATCTCGTAGCTTCGACGACCGGAACGGACTCGGACTGGGTGGTCAAGCTGATTGATGTCTATCCCGACGAAGTCGCGGGGCAGCCGGAAATGGGTGGATTTCAGCTGATGATCTCCGCGGACATTTTTCGCGGGCGCTATCGCGACGGCCTGGAGACGGCGAAGCCAATCGCGGCTGGGCAACCGCTGCTGTATAAGTTCGCCATGCCCACAGCGAATCACGTGTTTCTACCGGGACATCGCATTATGGTGCAGGTTCAGTCAAGTTGGTTCCCGCTGTATGACCGAAATCCGCAGACGTTTGTGCCGAATATTTTCTGGGCCAAGCCGAAAGACTTTCGGAGCGCGGTGCAGCGCGTGTATCACACGCCTGGTGAAGCGAGTTTCATCGAGTTGCCTCTGCTCACGATGCGTTGAGGCGGGTTCGGATGAGTCCCCAGTGGAAGGGGGAGTCTGATTGCCGTTGAAATCCCGTTCTTACTCTAAACTTCCCCAGCAATGCTCCCGGGTTTTTGGGGTGAATCAGTATCCGCTTGTCCGTGTAATTCCCGGGTGCCAAATGTCGCTCTGAATTAAGTGATTGAGTTCCAGGGAGTTCTTCGCGTGGGTCAGGACTTTCGATGCCTCGATCTTGCAACCTTACGTGCCTTGTCCGGCGACAGCTCTACGACTTTACCGTTGCGCCAGATGTAGACCGGTAATCCGAGGCGGGAGTGTTCGTCGATCGCCTTTGCCACCGCGATTTTGAAAGCAATTTCAGCACGCTTTTCAAGCGGTAACCGCAGCACGTCTTTAGAAGGCTTTCTCATACGCGACCGTATCGATTAACCAGGGCTGTATAAACGCCCTTCCTTATTATACGGACTCTTTTGTTCCGCTCCAATGCAACCACTTTAGGGACTTGGCCGGAGTTGTCAAACAGCGTCCAGACATCCGCCAACTGGCGATAGTGCACCAGAAAGTTGTGCATGGATCGATCGAATCTTCGGCGGACGACCGCTTCCGGCACGTCGTGGCCGCCTCTTGAAACTCGCTCCCTAACCCTCGAAAGCGCAAGATCCACACTCTTAAGCCACAGAAAGAAGAAATGGATCTCGTAGCCTTGCACTTTCAATCGCCGAAGAAGAGGCAGGTAGGTTCGGCCCGAAAGAGTAGTCTCAAAGGCAAAGGATACGCCTCCCTGGGCAAACGACTGGATTTCCCCAAGCATTGTTCTGCCTGCTCGCAGGGCAGCAGTCTCGGGCGAAAAAGGCGCCATTCCTTGCGCGATCAAGTCAGCATTGACGAAGTTCTTGCAATCCGCATAATTGGGAAGAAATTCCCGAGCGAAAGTTGTCTTGCCGGCTCCGTTTGGCCCAGCGATGATGTATAGGTCCATGAAGGTTCCTATCCTATCGAATCCCGGGCTTCGTCGCCTTTCCAAGTCGCACTCTGAGATTTAGCACTTTGGGTACTAGAGGGGCGAGACAGTTCGCGACGGAAAGGCGCACTCCTTAAGCCCTTGGTGCCGCCGCTTCGAGTGCTACCACGATCTCCTGGAGCGTGTTGAGATTGTCCACCTGGCCAAGTGAACTCAATCTCAAAGACCCAAGAACTCCGGCGAAAGCGGCCAGACCAGCCCGTTCTCGTGCGGCCTCGGCTCGACGTAATCCTCGTTGGGCCCCCTGCATGTGGGCCAGCACTTTCTGTTGAACCTCCGGATTCTGAATATCGATGGATTCCACGCCCTCGCTACGCTTTTCAATAAGCCGCGATACATGCGTTTCCCCACCAGCTGTTCCATCTGTTCAATCTCTTGGACGATCCCGTTCCGGTGAGCACCTCCATAGCGTTGAACATTGCTGCCGTTTCCAGCAGCTGTTCCGATCGGATGGCTTCTGCCCACGCTTGCAACTGGGCCGAAGTCCCTCCAACCAGCCAGCGGGTGTCGCCCACCAAGCCAGTTGCAGAACTGTTTTTCGGTCGCTTGCGGTCATCCAGGTCAACCCAGGTTCCAGTAAAGTAATAAAGATATCGGCCGAGGCCAAGACAAGCGCAGGCCCTTTTGAAGCTCTGAGCTTCCGCACTCGTGCATGCGTTATCATCGTCGGCCCACTCTTCTCCCGTGGCGGAATGCGAGCCCAAGCCGAAGATCGTCAGCTCGCAGTCACCAGCACCTTCGCGACAATCTACTGGTCTTTGCTTCGTTCGAAATTCGCGCTGGTGTGGATGGCGTACCTGCGCGTCCAGTGCTTGGCGCAAGACAAATTGGTCGATGCTATTTTGCCGACGGGTATTTTGCCGAAGACAAACCTAATCCAATAAGCGATGTTTGCGATGGTTCTCGGACGGGACCATTATCGTTCGGCGCTTATCGTCCCCTAACATCCCCTGATTTGCTGGACGTTAGGGTGCAAGTGCTTGAAAAGAATGGCGGGGACGACGAGACTCGAACTCGCGACCTCTGCCGTGACAGCGCTGCGTGAATAGGATTTACAACAACTTACAAGACCGCGGGGACTGCCAAAGTTCGCGGAAGTCGCATAAGACATCGCATTTTGTGGGTTGGATTGTGGGTTGGGAATTTGCCATCTCGCGGGCCACCTTGTCCCGTTTTCATTGCTGCACGTCAGTTGGAAATGCACAGTTTGAGACTCGCCCTTCGAAGATCCGGAAACTACTTGTTCACTGCTGACTTCCCCGAAAGCCGACTTCGGGCCCGGAATCACTCCGGTTTGCCTATCACTCACGCCGAATTAATCGCCACCGCTCATCTGCAAACACTAGCCGACTTGTCAGTACCAATCTCGCGATGGCGCGCTGGACTGCTTCCGGATTGACGACGGTGCGTTTGTTGCCGTTCGCGTCTGGTGCCGCCATTCGCGTCTAGTGCCGAAGACGAATCCTCAATTGAAGCCACAACCTCTCGCAAGATCAACATAGCGAGAGAACCTATCGGAGCACTGAAAGTAACCCGGTTTTATTGCCGTCTTCCCGCTGGGACAGGCCGTTGAAACCTTGGCCAAACAACTGTAATAGCTATACGCAGTGCAATAGCCGTTGAGTTTCCCACCAGACACCCCGCAATATCCTTTATAGCCCCCGTAGAGTGGGCCCAGCAATTGTTCGCCTTCCACATCGACGCCGTCGGTGCTGGCAGAAGACGTTCGCTCCGCAGCAGGCGCCTTCACGGTGCCGGAGACCGGAGTCCGCTGACCCCAGCGAGAACGAAAACGATTCGACATCCCCGCAGGCATGCGGTTGCGCTGATTCCCGGCTGCCGGGCCTTGGGCAGCGGGTGGCGCGCTAGGTTGCAGCGCCGCCGCATCCACCACGCTGTAGTCGCAGCCCTCGACGCCGGGATGATTCCCGTCACACGGAATCAGCAGAACGGCGTGGTTGTTGCCATTCGCGTCAGGGCCTTCGGCGGCGATCTCTCCACGATCGTTGATTTGCTGAGCCTCCACCAACTGAATGCCGGAGTTGGGCGGAATAAGAGCATTTAGATCAACAATGGGGCCGCCATCCTCCGATAGGAATGCGAGCCCGGCCGTTCCGGCGCAACCATCACTACCAATCACTTGGCCGGACTCGTTGATCGACGTGCCTCCGGCGCAACCAGCGAGTGTTCCCAGGTCGGTCATCCGCCATTGCCCTCCACTCTTCCGCCAAAGAACCGCATCCAACGGGCCGCCGTTAACCTCCCCGAGGCCAGCAACATCTCCGTGCTCGTTGATCGCGCCTGCGACTCCATAACCTCCGTCCGGCGTTCCCAAGTCGGTCATCCCGGTGGCGGCATCCCAAACGAAGGGATGCTGGAATTCTCCCGGCACGTCGGATCCGCCGACGACCTGGCCCCGGCTATTGAGATCGTAGGGAAGAGTGCACGAGGTGCCTCCCAAGCCGCCGAGGTCTCTCATCCCATTCTTTGTATCCCAAATGAAAGAGCCGATGGTTAAGGCGAACCCGTCGCACAGGTTATCAAGGTTCGGATTGGAGCTGTTGAAGGACACCCCAACGACTTGTCCGCGTTCGTTGATCAGGCCGGCTATGGCGTCGGTTCCGGTGCCCAAAGTGCCCAAATCCTGCATCACTCCGTTTTTCCAGTAGAACGCCCGCGTTTGATATCCATAACCGGTCAACATCGAGTTGGCGTCGGGGACTGTATTCTGGGCGAATCCCACGACCTCGCCGCGGCTGTTGACGGCGTAGGGAAAGCTCAGGTATCCGCCTTCCGGCAAGGTTCCCAAGTCGGTCATGGCTCCGTGTTGCCAAAGAACCCCATGTATCTGCGGCAGCGTCCCCCCCGACAGGGGATCAGGTTGGCCGTTATCGCCAAGTCCCGTCATCAACCCGCTCGTGCTGATCCAGTTGACCTGGCTGCCTACGCCGCCGGCGAGCACGCCCAGATCGGTCGTCACACCATTCTTCATTTGGAATGCATGAGCGGCATAGCAATCCGGGAAGTCGAGACAATACGGGTCCACCGCGAGCGTGTCCGCCGCGCCGGTGAGCGTCCCACGATTGTTTAGGATTCCGGCGCGGGGTAAGCCACCTACCTGGCTCAGAAAACTCCGGGGCCCGCCGAACGTGCCAGGGTCAATGACCTGGTAGTGATGGTATTGATGGTGGTGATCTGGTTTAGTTTTATTTTGCGCGGCCAGCGAAACTGGCACCGCCACAGCGAACAGCGTCATTGCGATGATGCGCGTCCATGTTTTGGAATTCATTGTTTTTCTCCTTGTAGTTTTGCCGCGTTGCCGCTGGGGGAAACTAAGGGACTGTTTTTCAGCCCCGCCGCTACGGTTCTACGCAGTTCGTAATGCCGCCCCCGATGTTCGTGAGTGCGCCTCTGGTCGCCGGGAATTGCGGGCTGCACAGCACGTCCGTGCCTGCGAGGTTTCCGGTAATGGAGGTACCGCCGGTGAAGAGTGCGAAAGACAGGTCTGCCACCACGACTCCTGCTCCGCCATTGGCGTTTACCGCGCCCGGGCAGTGCTCGTCGCTCAGATGGCAGTAAACAGAAAAAGCGCACAAGTTGTTTTGCTATTCACGTTTTCCCCCCCAGATTCGACACGAGTGTGTCGTTCAGAGGAAGAGTGGTTGAACACACGAGAAACGTGACAGCTTTGCTCAAGAAATACGCGAGGGTCTGGTGTTGGGGCCATTTCCGCCGAAATTCGACTGTGCCGAGGTATAATCCGCCGCGACGGCGAAGGGGGTTGGTCTGTCACCCGACACTAGTGCAGCACAGCCGCGAGCTCTGGCCGAAAGAATCCGGCAGGGCGATGCTTCGGCGGAGACGGAGCTGGTGCATGAGTTCTCCCATCGCATTTTCGTCATGGGCGTCGTGCGCACCCACGACCGGGAAGCAGCGCGCGAGTTAGTGCAAGATGTTCTGATCGCAGTCATCGGTGCGCTGCGCAAAGGTCAACTGCAGGACGCCGATAAGCTGGCTGCTTTCGTCCACGGCACAGCCCGGAATCTGATCAATAACCAACTGCGCACTGCAAGCCACACACCGCGTCTGGAGTCCCTTCCCGACGATCTGGCGCAGGAAGACCTGGTCGAGCAACTCGAAGACGCCGAGCGAGGACGACTGGTCCATCAAGCGCTGGAGCGTCTAGGGCGGCAAGACCGGAAGATTCTGCTGATGACTTTGGTCGAGGGCTGCAAGCCAGGGGAGATCGCCGCAACCCTTGGCCTGAGCTCGGAGGTGGTGCGCGCGCGCAAGCTGCGCGCCTTGAAGAAAGTCACGGATCTTATCGAGAAGAAGCTGTCACGAACCTAGGCAAATTTGCCACATAGTTATAACGCGATGAACTGTAAAGAAGTGGAAGAACGAGAGATTCTGGAGGAGTACCTGCTTGACCGGTTGACTGAGCCGGACCGGGAGGAATTCGAGAAGCATTTCTTTGAATGCGCCTCGTGTTTTTCCCAGCTCCAGACCAGACTGGCGGTGCAGGCGGAGTTGCAGCGACACCCGGCCATGCCGGCCCGGGCGCGGGGCGCCGGTTTCCGCGTCGCGTGGGCCTGGACGCCGGCATTCGTGACGGTCGCCCTGCTTCTGGCGGTGGGAGTCTGGTGGTATTCGGCGCAAAAGCGTACGCCTTCGCAGCAGGCTTCCTCGTCGCCAGCGACTGCGAGCCCGGAAGTATCCCTACCATCTACGCCACCCACGTCGACAGCGCCTTCCCTGGAGGCATTGGCCCGCGTCGAACCACCCCCATATTCAGAAATTGTCCTCCGCGGCGCGGAAGATAAAGGACACGAAGCCTTCCGCACGGCGATGCAGAACTACTCGAAAGAAGATTACGCAAAGGCTATTCCCGGTTTGCAAACGGCGGTGAAGGCCAACCCGCAAGCCGCGAGCTTCAACTTTTATCTCGGCGCCTGTTATTTACTGGCAGATCGGACCGACCCAGCCATCGTGTACCTCCGCAAGACTATCTCTCTCGGCAATCCCGCATACTCAGAATCAGCGCACTTTTATCTCGCAAAGGCCTACTTAAAGAAGAAAGACGTATCTGCCGCGGAAGAAGAACTACACAAAACTGTGCAGCTCCATGGCAGCCGGGCAACCGAAGCTGAGGAGATCCTCCGGGAACTTCGCAAGTGAGGATCGGGCTGTGCTTGTGCGGGAGGTAGCGAATCATGAGTGCTCGACTCGTCCGCGTCTTGGCCTTTCTGTTGGCATGTTGCATATTTCCGCGCCAGGCGAGCGCTGCTGTCGCTGAATCCTCCGAAACAGCACCAGCAGCCACCGAACCATCCGGGCCCACACCGTCGACAGCAGTTCAGAAGATTGTGGATGAGGCGAGCCGCATGGCCGAGGCCAAGCAGTCGTCTGACTCGCTGAAAGCGGCGGACCAAGCTCTCGAAGCAGCCCGGCAAACCAACGACACAGTCGGCGAAGCTTTCGCGCAGCAGGCGCGAGGAAAGGCTCTGAAGGATCTCCAGCGCCCGAAGGAAAGTCTGTCAGCATGGCGGGATGCGCATCAAATATGGGCGCGAACCGGCGACACGCCGGAGCAGATCGTGGCCATGACACGGGAAGCCTTGCTCTGCGCCGAAGACAACAAGAGCGAGGAAGAACGCCTGTTCGCCGAGGCTTTGGCGATGGCGAAGAAAGAAAGTCCGCGCCCCGCCGCGCTCGCTCAGGCGCTGTATGACGCCGGGTATGCCATTGGAATCCAGGGTCCCATGCCGCCAGCGATCCAATACTTCCTGGCGGCTCTGGCCATCAGGGAAAAACTGTCACCTGAGTCGGCGAAAGTGATCGAGACATTGAACGCTCTCGGCAAAGCAGCGAACCACGAAGGATTCCTTTTCGGAGACACGAAGTCTCTCGAGGTTGCGAAAGGCTATCTCACCAGGGCGCTCGAAATCGAGCAGCGGGTCGCCCCGGATTCGTCTCTGTCGGTTGAAACGCTGACCCTGCTCGGTAAAAACGATACCCGAACCACCGGCACAGCCATCGAGCGCGGCAACGACCAGTCTGCCGCAAGACAGCACTATCTCGCGGCTTTGCAGATTCAAAAAAAACTCGCGCCCGGCGGATCGGTGGAGGAAGCGGGCATCTTGGAAAAAATCGGCGACCTCGAATTGGCACTAACTGATTTGGCCGCCGCGCATGAACACCTTGCCGAGGCCGTCGCCGTGGTGGAGAGAGTCGCCCCAGATTCTGCGACGCTCGTTTGGTGTATCCAGGATTTGGGCCTGGTCGAGAAGGGAGAAGGGAACCTTTCCGACGCTCGCGACCACTTGCAGCGTGTGTTAGCTCTCGAGGAAGACCGGCATGAATTTTTGGGATCGTTTTTCATGAATCTTGGAGCGGTCGCTGCCGACCAATACGATTTTTCCGCCGCTCGCGATTACCTTGAAAGAGCGCTGGCTGCATTCACTAAGACGCTTCCCAATTCGACTGGAGTCCTCATTACGCTTGAAAATCTGAGTTCCGTATTCGAGAAACAAGGGGACTTGGCGGCCGCCCTCGACTATGGCCGGCGGGCGCTTGCCAGTGCGGAAAAGAAATACAAGGACAAGGAATCCGGCATCGTCGCTGCGGACTTGATCCAGGTCGGGAACATATTACGCGAACAAGGCAATTTCAGTGCCGCAGCCGAGCACTATCACCGGGCGCTCGACATGTATGAAAAGTTGACTCCGGGGTCCCTGAATGTAGCGGATAGTTTGCGGAATCTCGCCGAATTGGAACGCGCGAGAAAGAACCCAAGCCTAGCGATGGAATACGATTTGCGCGCTCTCCAGGTAGGTCAGAAATCCTGCCCGAATTCCTGGTGCATGGCGGGGATACTGAACGACCTCGGAGAAATGGCTTATGAGCAGGGCGACCTCAACAACTCCGAGAAGTACCTGCGCCAGGCCGCCTACATGCGAGAAAAGGGTCTCGGTCCGACGCACCCAGACTTGGCGCGCACTCTGAATGACCTCGCGCTTACCGAGGCGGCCTTGGGGAGAAGGTCGGACGCCCTTGCGATGGCACTGCGGGCGGAAAGTATCGGCGCCGCTCACTTGCGCGTGTCGGTACGGACTCTCTCCGAGCGGCAGGCGCTCGCCTACGAAACGATCCGGGCTTCCGGACTGGACCTCGCTCTCACTCTCACCACCGACCGTGCCAATACGCCCTCGGCTCGCAGCGAAGTCTTCGATTCCGTGGTCCGCTCACGGGCCCTGGTCTTCGACGAACTGGCCGCCCGACATCGTTCCGCTTATGGAAGCGGGGACGCCGAGGTGGCACAACTGGCCTCGCAACTTTCATCCGCGCGTGCCCGGCTGGCAACATTGGTGTTCCGTGGCGCTGGGGACATGAAGCCTGAGGCGTATCGAAACCTGCTGGAAGAAGCCAGCCGAGGAAAAGAAAAGGCCGAACGGATGCTGGCCGAGAAAAGCGCTGCTTTCCGCCAGGAACAGGCGCGGACGCAACTCGGACTGAAAGAAATCGCTGCCGCTTTGCCGCCAGGCTCCGCTCTGCTGGCATTCATCCGCTATGCTAAGCGCGACCTCCCAAAATCTGGGGTCAACAAAGTCGCTTCAGAGCAGGTTCCTTCCTACGCAGCATTTGTGCTTCGCGCCGGAAAGCAGGAACCTGATTTCGTGCCTTTGGGAGCAGCCCGCGAGATCGAGAGTTTGTTGACCGCCTGGCGAAGTGACATCGCGCTGCAAACTGAGGCGGTCAACATCTCCGCAAGAACAAGCGAGGACGCCTATCGGCGCACCGGCGCATCGCTGCGACGAAAGATTTGGGATCCCCTCGTGCCTCGACTCGGGGACGCCAGGGAAGTATTCGTCGTTCCGGACGCTGCTCTGCACCTGCTGAGTCTGGCATCGCTGCCGGTCGGCAACTCGCAGTATCTGGTCGAAACCAAGCCGTTGATCCACTACCTTTCTACGGAACGGGACTTGGTGCCCGCGCCATCTCGCCGCGGCGAGGGGATTCTGGTGGTAGGCAATCCGGCTTTTGATCAGGTCGGCACGCTTGAAACGGCCTCAAATCAGCAATCCGCCCGAACCGGTACGACGAGCGGCACACCGAAAGCTCTCTTGCGCGGAACGCGCTCGGCTTGCGGGACGTTCCAGACTCTGCACTTCCCTGCTTTGCCCGGTTCCCAGCAGGAGGCGGAGAATATTTCTGCTCTGTGGAAGCAAGCCGCGGGAGAAGGCAGCCAAACCCTGAGGGGCGCGTCGGTTCAGGAAAGTAGCAACTTGCTGCAAATGACCGGTGCCAACGCCAGCCCGGAAGCATTTGTGCAGCTCGCCCCGGGAAAGCGGGTACTGCATCTCGCCACTCACGGATTTTTTCTGGAAGGCAGCTGCCAGTCGGCAGTGCAACTAGGATTGGATAGTCACAAGCAGGATGAAAGCTTCTTACCGGCAACCACCGAAAACCCTTTGCTGTTGTCGGGACTGGCGTTCGCCGGGGCGAACCGTCGAGGCTCGGCAAAGGCTAACGAAACCGATGGGATTCTTACTGCGGAAGAGATTGCCGGTATCAATCTGGAAGGCGTGGACTGGGCGGTACTCTCCGCCTGCGATACCGGAGTGGGCGAAATCAAAGTGGGAGAGGGAGTTTTCGGGCTGCGGCGGGCGTTCCAAGTGGCCGGGGCCAAGACTGTCATCATGAGCTTGTGGCCCGTGGAGGATGAAACGACTCGGCAATGGATGGGAACGATGTACCGCGAGCATTTTCTCAACGGGAAGGACACTGGGGAATCGGTACGTGCTGCAAGCTTACAGATTCTCCGACAACGTCGGGCAAAGAACCAGAGCACTCATCCGTTTTACTGGGGGGCTTTCATCGCGGTTGGAGACTGGCACTAATTGCTCTGCTTGTGAGAGACATCCGAGGGCAAATGCAAGGACCTTTCCGCGATGTTTACTTGCCCTTCACGTTCTGTGTGCTCTGGGTACTCCACTCACCAGAGCCGTCTACGGCCAACGTCGGCATCAGTGGCCCGTATGTGCCCCCCACCCGGTATTGTGAATGAGTGCGGCTAAGCGGAAGTTATGCTTCGAGACTCACTCTCAACGACGCTGTCACAGAAGTTTCTCTTTTGGGAAGTCTGCCATTGACAATCGCTGAAATTCCTCCCGATTGAGCGGCAAAGCAGAAGTTGGCTGTGTTTTCGGGATTTCGCCCTTCCCTCCCCTACCATTCGGCGCGATGCTTGAAGATTCTTCTACGCCGCAACGGCGGCGCGGGAGGACAAAGATGCAACGTGGATGTATGAAACGACGCAGTCGCAAACGAGGCCCTGATGTCTGGCAGTTTCGCTGGTCTGAGACCAGCCTTGACGGCAAGCGCCTTTACCACAAGAAGATCGTCGGAACAGTCGAGCAATACGCTGATGAGAATGCTGCCCGCCGCGCCGTAGTAGGGCTGGTCTCAGAAATCAACACGGATGCCCGATCAAGGAATTCTGGCGTACTGACTGTTGCTCAACTCTGTGACCACTTCGAACAACGCGAACTCGTAAAGGAAAACACGTGGCGCAGTCACGCGACGAAGAAAATCTACAAAGCTTACTTGAGCCGCTGGATTCGCCCGCACTGGCAGGAATACAAGCTTGCCGAGGTTAGAACGATACAAGTCGAGTCCTGGCTTCGCGGATTGCCACTAGCAAAAAGCAGTTGTGCCAAAATCCGAAACCTGATGTCCGTCCCCTTTAATCACGCCTGCCGGTATGAGTTGTTTGACCGCAACCCAATCTATCTCGTCCGTCAGAGCGCCAAACGCCGAACACCACCCGCCGTTCTGTTGCCCTCCGAAATCAAGGCGCTCATCGACGGCCTAGCACTTCGAGAACGCGCATTAGTCCTTCTTGCCGCATCAACCGGGTTGCGGCAGAGCGAGATATTCGGCTTAAAGTGGGGTGATATCGACTTCGAGCGAGGCACGATGAACGTCATCCGTTCCATCGTGTACGGAGTGGTAGGCCCGTGTAAGACCGAATCATCGCAAAAGCCTGTGCCAATGCATCCGACTCTCGCGAACGCTCTGATGCAGTGGAGAAGACGTTGTGCCTACATCAAGCCCGAGGACTGGGTTTTTGCAAGCAAGCGCTATCAGGGCCGAAGACCCTACTGGGGTCAGGCGATCTTGCGCAAATACATACGTCCCGTAGCGCAACGAGCCGGAATTCAGAAGCGATTTGGATGGCATACGTTTCGGCACAGCTACTCGACCCTGCTGCGAAGCGTGGGGACTGAGTTCAAGGTGATGCAAGAGCTGCTGAGGCATTCATCGTTCCGCTCTACGTTGGATGTTTACACGCAGGCAGTAACGCCCGCGAAGCATGCAGCGCAGGCGGCGGTAATGTCGCTGATCTTTTCTTCCGATAAGTCAGGAGGGGCACTCGTTGCTGGATAGGAAACTGCGGGTCGCTGAAATGGGGCACAAAAAGGGCGCGAAACGTGTCCTTTTTGCGCCCTTGATGGTTTCAATAAAATCCGCCTAACTGCTTTGGAATGAATGGCGGGGACGACGAGACTCGAACTCGCGACCTCTGCCGTGACAGGGCAGCGTTCTAACCAACTGAACTACGTCCCCACTTGCCAAATCAACGAGATGCGAAATCGCCAGTGTTTATGCTGCTTTGCACGATTTGCATATCGTGCACCGGTTGCACCGGATTGCCCAAAAGAGCGCGAGTCCTGTCCGAACCGCCCCCAAACCGCCTCCAAATTTCTGCATTTCCGTGCACTTCTGCGATTTCCAAAACAGCCCAGCACAGAGAGCTCCCGGCGATCCAGAGTTCTGCCAATCCGGGCAAAACCATCAGCAAAACTTTCGCAAATCTTTGTCACAGAAATATCCTAACAGCTTCTCGCAGAACACGAAAGACCACCTGCATTTCCCGGGTCGGACTGCTCGAAATTCTCAAATTCGGCCGCAACGCTGATACCAGCTGTTTGTGGGATCGAGCAACGACCTCTGCCTTGTCGCGACACAGGCCGGGCGATCGCTGTTTCGCCGCATCAGAATCCTTCCAATTCTTTGCACTGATCAGTTCTCTTTCGGGTTGCGCATCCAATCCTGAGTTTGAGATGCTTCTCCAGAATGTCCGGGGGCTTGATAGAGGAGGACGAATGGCGCAGGTATGGTTAGTCACCGGCAGCTCTCGTGGTCTGGGTCACGCAATTGTTGAAGCGGGCCTCGCTGCCGGCAATAAAGTGTTGGCGACAGCTCGGGACATTAAGTCGCTGGCTGATCTGTCGGAACGATATGGAGATCAGGTCAAGCTCTTCGCAATGGATGTGACCGACGAAGCAGCAGCAGCAAACGCGGTAATGGCGGCGGTCGATGTATTTGGCTCGCTGGATGTGGTCATTAACAATGCGG
>Ga0210407_10002367_pt1 | contig 16257 bp, 11 predicted proteins | sample IncBWC27MmetaG_FD_150860 | JGI IMG/M metagenome (GOLD analysis project Ga0210407, IMG submission 150860) | Forest soil microbial communities from Barre Woods Harvard Forest LTER site, Petersham, Massachusetts, United States - Inc-BW-C-27-M | ecosystem: Environmental > Terrestrial > Soil >...
ATTCCGCGCAGGGCCATCTTTGGCTCAATCACGAGTGGCTGACCGAGCTCGTCATGGGAGCGCTCTACAATCATCTGAACGTCTTCGGACTGAAGCTGATGAAGCTCGGATGCACTGCGCTGATCTTCGTGTTTATCGCCGCCGCCGAGAGCGAAACGGGCGCGCCGACGCTGATTCAGTTCGCGATTCTGCTCATCGCGTCCGTCACGATGGCGCCGCAGATTCAATTCCGGCCGCAAGTCTTCACCTTCGCTCTGCTAAGCGCGCTGATTTACCTGCTCGCGCGCGACACCTATGGCCGTGGCGCGCGCCTGTGGATCGCAATCCCGATGCTTGCGCTGTGGGCAAATCTGCATGGTGGATTCATCATCGGAATCGCAACGCTTGCGACTTACTCGGCGGTCTCCATCGCGCAGAACATCTATGAGAGGCGCGGCTCCGAACGCGCGCTCCGACTCTGCGGACTCACCGCATTGGCCATCCTCGCCACGCTCGCAACGCCATATGGAATCGGGACCTGGCAATCCGTCGTGCATGCCCTCTTCAACCCCTACACGCACATCGTGGTGATCGATTGGCAGCCGCTCTGGTCCAGCCTGGTGAAGAATTCAGGTTCCGAGGCGATACGCGCGTTTTACCTCGGGCTGGCGGTCGCGCTGATGGCCGCGATGCTCATTTCGTTTATATTTTCTCCCAGCTGGGACGATCTGCCGCTGGTGATGATCGCCGCGGTGATGTCGATCGCCGCGTTTCTCGCGGTGCGCAACATAACGGTTGCGGTGATCGCGATTTGCGCGCCACTCGCGCGTCACCTGCCGCTTTCGCTCGAGCGTCGATGGCCCGCGATCCGCGACGACCCGGGAGCAACTCAGCCAGCGTCGCGCGCGAACCAGGTGATTCTCGCGATTCTTGCGATCGTGATTTTCTGGCGCGGCAACTTCTTCTCGAACCGGCTGACTTCCGTCGATCCGTATCCCGTCAGTGCCTGCGCTTTCATGAAGGATCACGGGCTCAAGGGAAACGTGCTGGTGCTGTTTGGATGGGGCGAGTATCTGATCTGGCATCTCGAGCCCGACTCAAAGGTCTTCATGGACGGGCGTTACGACACCGTCTATCCAAAGAACGTCGTCGAGGCGTTCCTGCTATTCAACTTCGACCAGTCCGGCGCAGAAGACGCTATCACCAAGTATCCGACCGCTTACGTGTTGATCGCTCCGGACACGGGGGCACGCAAGCTGATGGACTCGCGCAAAGATTGGACGCTCATCTACAGCGACTCGACGACGCGCCTCTACGCGCGTGCGAACTCGCCCGCGGCGCATATTCCGGGGGCCCCAATCGCCGGCATCGCGCAACCGGTCCGCTTTCCGTAAGCGTCTTCGTTACGCTGGAAATGCGCCGTCAGTGTGGTAAGTAAAGAGATCGTCACCACGCTCGCGCGTTCGGGGGATTGCGCTCACGCGGGCCGCCAACAATATCGCCGATAAGGAGCACCCAGAATGAAAGCCGCTGTTTTTCACGGGCCCCAACTGCCGCTGAGTATCGAGGACGTCGAACTCGATAAGCCGCAGGATCGCGAAGTTTTGATCAAAACCGTCGCCAGTGGCGTATGCCACAGCGATCTGCATTTCGTCGACGGCTTCTATCCGTATCCCGCGCCCGCCGTGCTCGGCCACGAGGCCGCCGGTATCATCGAGGAAGTCGGCCGCCAGGTCACCTACGTCAAGCCGGGCGACCACGTCATCTGTTGCCTGTCGGTCTTTTGCGGAAATTGCGAGCAGTGCATGTCGGGCCACCCCAATCGATGCTCCAACAAGCAGGCCACCCAGCGCGATCCGAAGGACAAGCCGCGCATCTCGCAGAAAGGCAAGATGGTCAATCAGTTCCTCGACATCTCCTCGTACTGCGAGAAGATGCTGCTGCATGAGAATGCGGTCGTCAAAATCCGCGAGGATCTCCCGCTCGATCGCGCCGCTCTCATCGGATGCGGCGTGACCACCGGCGTCGGCGCAGTCCTAAACACCGCCAAGATCGAGCCCGGCTCGACGGTCGCGGTATTCGGCGCGGGCGGAGTCGGACTCGCCGCAATCCAGGGCGCGCGAATTGCCGGAGCGCGCAAAATAATCGCGATCGATATGTTCGAGGGAAAACTCGCGATGGCCAAGCGTCTCGGCGCAACCGACACTGTGGACGCATCGAGCAGCGATCCCGTCGATGAGATCCGCAAGATCACCGGCGGCGGCGTCGATTATTCATTCGAAGCGATCGGACTCAAGAAAGTCGCCGAGCAGGCGTTCAACGCGCTCAAGCCCGGCGGCACCGCAACCGTGATCGGCATGATCCCGGTCGGGCAGAAGGTCGAAATGGACGGCTACATGTTCCTCACCGAGCGCAAACTGCAAGGCTCGAACATGGGCTCCAACCGCTTCCGCATCGACATGCCGCGGTACATCGATTTCTACATGCAGGGCCGTCTCAAACTCGACGAGATGATCAGCCGCCGCGGCAAACTCGAAGACGTCAACGAGGCGTTCCGCGCGATGAAGGCGGGCGAAGTCGCGCGCACCGTCCTGATGTTCAACTAATTAAAGAAGCATCCCAAGGAGAGCATCCAATGAAAGCTGCAGTCTTCCACGGTCCGGGTCAGCCGCTCACCATCGAGCAGGTCGATCTCGACGAGCCCAAAGAGCGCGAAGTTGTCGTTCGCACCGTCGCGAGCGGCGTATGTCACAGCGATTTGCATTTCGTCGACGGCCTCTACATGTGGCCGACTCCCGCGGTGCTCGGGCACGAGGCCGCCGGCGTCGTCGAGAAGGTCGGCTCGCAGGTTTCCTACCTGAAGCCCGGCGATCACGTGATCGCATGCCTGTCGGTCTTTTGCGGCTACTGCGAGGATTGCATGTCCGGTCATCCGAACCTCTGCTCGAACAAGGCCGCGACCCAGCGCGGCGCCAACGACAAGCCGCGCCTCTCGCAGAAAGGCAAGATGGTCAATCAGTTCGCCGACCTCTCCGGTTACGCCGAAAAAATGCTACTGCATGAAAACGCGCTCGTGAAAATTGGCGACGAAGTTCCGCTCGATCGCGCGGCGCTGATCGGATGCGGCGTCATGACCGGCGTCGGCGCGGCGCTCAACACCGCAAAAGTGGCGCCCGGATCGACGGTCGCAGTGTTCGGCGCGGGCGGCGTCGGCCTCGCGATCATCCAGGGCGCGCGTATCGCGGGCGCGCGGATGATCATCGCCGTCGACAAATTCGCCTCCAAGCTCGAACTCGCGAAAAAGCTCGGCGCGACTCACGCTGTCGACGCCTCCAAGGGCGACGCGGTCGACCAAATCCGCGCACTAACCGGCGGCGGCGTCGAATACTCGTTCGAAGCAATCGGCCTCAAGGTCGCAGCCGAGCAAGCTTACCAGGCGCTCGCGGCCGGCGGCGTCGCGACCATCGTCGGGATGGTCCCGCTCGGGCAGAAGGTGGAAGTCGAAGGCTTTTCGCTGCTCTACGAGAAGCGCATCCAGGGGTGCTTCATGGGCTCGAATCGCTTCCGCATCGACATGCCGCGTATCATCGAGCTCTACCAGCAGGGCCGCCTCGATCTCGACGACATGATCACCCGCCGCGGCAAGCTGGAGGACGTCAACGAAGCATTCCGCGCAATGAAGGCGGGTGAGGTAGCCCGCACCGTCCTGATGTTCGAGTAGTCGCGCAAATCGATCTGCAACGAAATCAGAGAGCCGGTCGGACTTCCGATCGGCTCTTTGCCTTTAAACCCCTCTCCCTTCGGGAGAGGGCAAGGCGCGTAACACGCGCCGCGGGTGAGGGCGCAAGCATCCATCACCCCCCGAGCAACTCCGCAATCCCTTCTTCGATCGACACCCTCGGCCGCCATCCCAAAATCCGTTCCGCGAGCGCGCGATCAGCCAGCGTATCCCGCATATCGCCGACGCGCGCGGGTTTGCGCACCGTCGGCCCGCCGATCATCTCAGCGATTCGATTGACGCTCACATTTTCACCGCGTCCGATATTGATCGCGCCCCCGTCCGCGACCTCGCAATCGATCGCGAGCATGTTCGCCGCGACCACGTCGCGCACGTGCGTGAAATCCCGCGTCTGCTCGCCGTCGCCCTGAATCTCGAGCGGCCGGCCTTCTCGACGCGCCGCGATAAACGCCGCGACCGCGAGCACGTACGCTCCCTCGTGCGCCATCCGCGGCCCGTACACGCCGAAGTAGCGAAGCGTCACCGCCTCAATTCCGAACAGCCGATGAAACATCCGCACGTACTCCTCACCCACGAACTTCTGCAGCGCATACGGATTCATCGGATGCGGCGTCATTGTCTCGACCAGCGGGATTCGCTCCTGCGCGCCATAAACCGACGACGATCCCGAGTACACCACTCGCCGAACCTTCGCATCGCGCGCCGCGATCAGCACGTTCAAAGTCCCGACCACGTTCGTCATATGCGTCTCGACCGGCTTGGCGATCGAAAGCGGAATTCTCGGCAGCGCCGCGACATGAAACACGGTGTCGACGCCCTCGAAGCGACCGCTCAGAGATGCGGCGTCACGAATATCAGCGTTGATCAGCTCCGCCTTTGAATTCACATACTCGCGCCGGCCAGTGGCGAAATTGTCGATCACTCGCACTCGCATCCCGGCCGCGACGATCGCGTCCACCAGATGCGATCCGATAAACCCGGCGCCTCCCGTCACCAGCATCAAGCGGATTTTGTTTTGCGATGGTGTATCGGCGCTCATCTCGCGACCGCTTCTGGAGCCATCGTGCGCAGCTCGCGCACGCGCGCCGGGCAAAATTGCGTGGTTTGCATGGCTGGAGTAGGTTAGTCGTTTACGCCCGCGTCCGTGCGGGCCATAGAAGAATGACCACCGACGCTCAAAGGATCAAGCTCCTCAAGGAGTTGCTCGCCGAACGAATCCTCGTTCTGGACGGCGCATTCGGCACCTTCGTGCTCGGCCAGAATCTGAGCGCCGCCGACTACGGCGGCGCCCGCTACGAAGGATGCAACGAGAACGTCGTGCGCACTCGCCCCGACCTGATTCGCCGCATGCACGACGGATTCCTCGAGGTCGGCGCCGACATAATCGAGACCGCAAGCTTCCAGGCGAGCCCCATCGTGCTCGCCGAATACGGTCTCGAACCCGACACTCGCGAGATCAATCGCCTCGCTGCTTCTCTCGCGCGCGAGGAAGCTGCCCGATTCAGTACGCCGGACAAGCCGCGATTCGTAGCCGGCTCGATGGGCCCGACGACCAAGAGCATCTCGGTCACCGGCGGCGTCACGTTCGATCAGATGCGCGAAGGTTATCGCGTGCAGGCCGAAGGATTGATCGAAGGCGGCGCAGACATCCTGATCCTCGAAACCGTCAACGACACGCTGAACTGCAAAGCCGGCCTGGTCGGAATCGAAGAGGCGATCACGAAACTTGGAGTCGCGCCGGCGGTCGCAGTGTCGGGAACGATCGAGACGATGGGCACGCTGCTCAGCGGCCAGGATATCGAGGCCTTCTACACCTCGCTCGCACATCGCGATCTGCTCTGGATGGGCCTCAACTGCGCGACCGGTCCCGATTTCATGACCGATCATCTGCGCACGGTCGCGGGCATTTCGAAATTCTTCGTCGCCTGCGTACCGAACGCGGGATTGCCAGACGAGGAAGGCAATTACAACGAGACGCCCGAGATGCTCGCTGGTAAAATCGCGCGCTTCGCCGAAAACGGATGGGTCAATCTGGTCGGCGGATGCTGCGGCACGACGCCCGAGCATATCCGCCTGTTGGTGCAAGCGGTTCAGGGCAAGCGTCCGCGCGAGCGCTCGAGCCTGCGGCGATGCGTCGTGTCCGGCATCGAGACAATGGTTATCGATCAGGACACGCGGCCGGTGATCGTCGGCGAGCGGACCAACGTGCTCGGCAGCCGCAAGTTCAAGCGGCTCATCGCCGAAGACAAGTTCGAAGAGGCCTCCGAAATCGGGCGCGCGCAAGTTCGCCGCGGCGCGCATATCGTTGACGTGAATTTGCAGGATCCCGATCGCGAAGAAATCGCCGACGTCACCCGCTTTCTCGAAATCGAAGTCAAGAAAGTCAAAGTGCCCCTGATGATCGACTCGACCGACAGCCGCGTCGTCGAGGAGGCACTGAAACGCACGCCCGGCAAGTCGCTAATCAACTCGATCAACCTCGAAGACGGCGAGCATTCCGACCGCTTCCAGACCGTGATTCGTCTTGCGCGGCGGTTCGGCGCCGCGATCGTGGTGGGTTGCATCGACGAGGACAAGCAGCAGGCGCAGGCGATCACTCGCGAGCGCAAACTGCAGATCGCAGAGCGGTCGTACAAGCTGCTCACCGAAAAATTCGCCATCGAGCCCGAGGACATCATCTTCGACCCGCTGACTTTTCCGATCGGCACCGGCGACAAGAACTACATCGGCGCCGCCGTCGAGATCATCGAGGGCATCCGGCTGATCAAGCACGCTCTGCCGCGCACCAAAACGATCCTCGGCATCTCGAACGTATCGTTCGGGCTGCCGCCCGCGGGCCGCGAGGTGCTGAACGCGGTGCTGCTCCATCATTGCGTGCAGGCGGGGCTCGATCTCGCGATGGTGAATACCGAAAAGCTGCCGCGCTATCCGTCGATTCCGGAAGAGGAGCGCACCCTCGCCGACGACCTCATCTGGTGGCGCGGCGACGATCCGATCGCCGCGTTCGCAGCGCATTTCCGCGAGAAGAAAAGCGCGGTCACGCCCGAGGATCGCAAAGCGATGCCGCTCGACGATCGCCTCGCGCGCTACATTCTCGAAGGCTCCAAGGACGGCCTCGTCGCCGACCTCGATGAGGCTCTGGCAAAACGCGGCGCGCTCGAAATCATCAACGGCCCGTTGATGAAGGGGATGGACGAGGTCGGGCGCCTGTTCAACGCCAATCAGATGATCGTCGCCGAAGTTCTGCAATCGGCGGAGGCGATGAAGGCTGCCGTCACGCATCTTGAACCGCACATGGAAAAGTCCGAGACCTCGACGCGCGGCAAAATAATTCTCGCCACAGTCAAGGGCGATGTGCACGATATCGGCAAAAACCTGGTCGAAATTATTCTCGGCAACAACGGCTACCAGGTCGTGAATCTCGGTATCAAAGTGCCGCCCGAGGAACTGATTCGCGCGTTCCGCGAGCACAATCCCGACGCGATCGGGCTTTCTGGTCTGCTCGTGAAGTCGGCGCAGATGATGGTCGCGACGGCGCAGGACTTGAAGACTGCGGGCATCGATTGCCCAATTCTGGTCGGCGGCGCCGCGCTCTCCAACCGCTTCACGCGCCTCAAAATCGCGCCCGAATATGAAGGCCTGGTCGCTTACGCCAACGACGCGATGAACGGGCTCGACCTCGCCAATCAGATCATGGACTACGAGCGTCGCGACTCGCTCAAGCGCGTGCTCGCCGAGCAATCCAAAAAGCTGCTCGAGAGCGCGCCCAAGGTCGTCGACGCCGCGATCGACGCGACGCCTCGCACATCATCGGTGCGCCGCGACGTCGAAATTCCGAAACCGCCCGACCTCAAGACTCACGTGATCCGCAACTACGACCTCGGCGAGATTTTCGACTGCATCAATCCCAAGACGCTCTACGCAAAGCATCTCGGATTTCAGAACTTCGTCGAGGCTTTCGAATCGGGCGACCCGAAGGCGCGTGACCTTCACGATCGGGTCGAGGAAGTCACCCAGCATATTCTCGGGCGCGCGGATATTTCCGCCAACGCCGTTTACAAATTCTTCCCCGCGCAATCCAACGACCGTACCGTCACGATTTACTCGCCCGACGGCAAGGCCGCGCTCGAGTCGTTCACCTTCGGTCGCCAGAGCGAGCCGCCGCATCTGTGCCTGGCGGATTACGTCGCCGCGCGCGATTCAGGCCGCACCGACTATCTGTGTATGTTCGTGACGACTATCGGCACCGGCGTGCGCGCGCTCGCGGAGCAGTGGAAGAACAACGGCGATTATTTGCGTTCGCACATCCTGCAGGTGCTCGCGCTCGAAGGCGCTGAGGCGTTCGCCGAACTGCTCCATCTCAAGATTCGCCAGATGTGGGGAATCGGCGACCCGCCGGGACTCTCCCTGAAGGATCTCGTGCAGGCGCATTACCACGGCAAGCGCTTCTCGTTCGGCTACCCGGCCTGCCCGCGGCTCGAAGATCAGGAGCAGCTATTCCGGCTACTCGAGGTGGAGAAAAACGCGATCGGCGTGCAGCTCACCGAAGGTTTTATGATGGATCCCGAGAGCGCAGTCAGCGCCGTGGTGTTCCATCATCCCGAGGCGAAATATTTCTCGCTGTCCCCCGCTGATATCGAACGGCTCGAGCGCGAGTTCGACGCCACCACGCGAGCCGCGAGCTGATCGCCGACTACTTCAGATTCGCGCGATGATGACTCGCGCCATTGCGCCCGTTGCCGCCATCGACTGCGCGCAACTCGACGGTCTCAGCCTTCTCGTGCGGACGATACGACTCGCATCGGATCATCACTTCGCGCTTGCGCGCGCCATCCAGCTCGACCATGAAAACGCGCTGCCAGGTGCCCAGCGCCAGGCGCCCGTCAACGACCGGGATCGTCTCGCTGGTCGAGAGCAGCATGTGCATCAGATGCGAGTGTGCGTTGGGACGTTCGTCGGGTGCGATCGGCGGTTGGCGGCGGTCCATGTCGTTGTGATTGTAGCTGCGTCCGGGTGGACATAACTCGCCGAGCCATTTCTTGAAATCTTCGAGCAAGAGTTCTTCTGCCTCGTTGATCTTGATCGCCGCCGTGGTATGCCGCGAAAAAACCGTCACCATCCCGCTCTCGACCGCGTTCGCCGCCAGATGCTCATTGATACGATCGGTAAGATCGATGAATTGAATCGGCTCGACGGTCGCAATCTCGAAAATCGCCTCGGACAGCATAACCGAATGATGCGATCGAGATGCTTCCCGCCGTGTAGTCGTCGTAGCTGGATGACGTTTGTCTGGCATTTCGATTCCTTTGATTGCGATCCGTTTCATGATCGTTTGATGATTAATCGCCGATGCTATGCATTGCCGAGTGACGAGAGCAATTCACACGGCGTCGTCTGACCGACTGACCATAAGGCGGTTAGTCGGTCAAAGGATTCGGCTCAGTTAAACGAGATGCGCGCGCGCTGGCGTGTTACGCGGCGCGTAGGAATCTCTACTGCGCCTTTGCGCGAAGCTCGCGTTCGGCAAGTTCGAGATCCGCCTCGACCATCAACTCCGCCAGCCGCTCAAACCTGATTTTTGGTTCCCATCCGAGTATCCGCTTCGCTTTCGAGGCGTCTCCGATCAGCACATCGACTTCCGCCGGCCGGAAGAACCGCTGATCGATCTCGACGTGATCCTTGATCTTCAGCTTCAGCCGATCGAACACCACTTCGAGAAATTCCTGAACTGTGTGCGTCTCGCCGGTCGCGACAACGTAATCGTCCGGCTTCTCCTGTTGCAGCATCAACCACATCGCCTCGACGAAGTCGCCGGCGAATCCCCAATCGCGCTTCGCGTCAAGATTTCCGAGCTGCAACTTTTCCTGGATTCCCAGTTTGATCCGCGTCGCGCTGCGCGTGATCTTTCTCGTGACGAAATTTTCGCCGCGCCGCGGCGACTCATGATTGAAGAGAATCCCATTGCATGCGAACAGCTCGTAGGCTTCGCGATAATTTACCGTCTGCCAGTGCGCATAGACCTTTGCGCATGCGTAAGGACTGCGCGGATGAAACGGTGTGGTCTCGCGCTGCGGGGTCTCCGCCGCCTTGCCGAACATCTCCGACGAACCCGCCTGGTAGAGCCGCGCACTGCGGCCGCGGCGCTTGTTGTGATCGCGCAGCGCCTCGAGCAATCTGAGCGCGCCCAGGCCGACCACGTCCGCGGTGTATTCCGGCTGATCGAACGAGATGCGCACGTGCGATTGCGCCGCCAGGTTGTACACCTCGTCCGGCGACACCTGCTCGATTATCCGCCTGAGCCCGGTCCCGTCGCCGAGATCGCCGTAATGAAGTTGCAGGCCGCCGGCGCCGGGAGTGTAGCTGCGGCGCAGATGATCGATTCGTCCGGTTGCGAAGCTCGAGGTCCGGCGCACCATCCCATGCACCTCGTAACCCTTCTTCAGCAGCGACTCGGCGAGGTAGGAACCGTCCTGCCCGGTCACGCCGGTTATCAATGCAACTTTTGCCATTTCGATCAGTCGCCCGGCATCAGGCGATGCGAATCGCTGTCGAAATGCTGGGTGGAAAATTCCAGCAGCTCGGCGTCTTCGATCGCTTCCATCTGGTGAATCAATCCGATCGGGACGTCCATGCATTCGCCCGCGACCATCTCGAACTCCTCGATCGTTTCACTTTCGGGAGATTCCTTGATTCGCACCTTCAGTTTTCCGGCGCGCAGGTAAAAGGATTCGGTTTTCAGCTTATGGAAATGGAGCGAGCATTTCTTGCCCTTGCGGATTTCCAGGATTTTTCCGCAGTACTTGTCTCCGTTGGCAACCCAAATCTCGCGGCCCCATCCTTTGGGTACGATTCGGACCGGTTTTCGTGCACGACTCATGGTTTCCCCATCACGCTCCCCGAACGAGATAAATTACAGGACGAGTTTAACTTGGGGAACCCCGCAAAGCGACGCGGGAGGGGATTATGCTGGATTTGGAAGTCCTTCGGCGTCAGTGAACAATCGCGTGCTCGGTTCTGTGGGTTCTTTTGAAGGCTGCATTCGGGTCACCATCGGCAATGATGCCACGGGCTGTTATTCTGCGTAAGGCTGAACAGTTCAGCCCTGAATTTCGTGGCGATCCGGAGAAGTAGGCGACCTTATGATGATGCGGGAAAAGATGAGGTATGGCGCGGGGATTTTGAGGCTGTTGGCGTTTCGCATTTGCAAAGTTGCGACGGTTTTGGTCGTTTTTTGCGCTCGTTGGGGAGGTTTGGGCTTGCTCCAGCGGGCCACGCACCGAGGGCGGTACGCATCCGACGCTTGGCTATCGTCATGAAGTGGCGGCGCCGAGCGCAACACCGCAGCCGACGCCCTCGCAGTGACCACATGGTCGAGAGGTGGAGGCGCGAGCTGGGAGCTCGCGCGTCATGCACGGGCAGGGACGCCCGTGCCACTGTTTGCTGCTAGCGCAGCGGGATCAGAGGCGAGGCTGCGGGTGCCACTGGGTCTTTTTGACTAGGCGCGCTTTTCTACTATCGAGAGCGGGACCGCGGGGATGTCGTTCAGGGCGATTGTGAAACGGCGGACTGTTAGTTCGTGGCGGTCGTTTGGGGCTTGGTAGTCGCCAGATTGTCAAGGCCCAGGATGCCGAAAATCACACCTTGGAAACGGGCTGGAATCATAGGGACGGAGGTTGCTAGATAGTGCTGGCCGTCGCTCATGTTCATAATCTGAACGCGAAACGCCTGGTCGGCCTGCGCGACGGTGCCGGTGAATTCTATATCGCGCCGATCGCGGCGAACGGCTGTCACGCTGAAACCCTGCGAGGTGAGCCAGGCTGCGATTGCGTCGTAGTTGGCTTGAAGCGGGCCGAACATTTCGTCAAATTTTTGCGGGTTAAGCCATTGGTGGTAGATTGGCGATGACGGGTTTTGAAGATCGTCGGTCATCTGCTTCGCTGCTTGCTTGTTGCGGATATCCAGAAGAATGCTCAAGTGAAGCACCATGTCGGGCTGCGCCGGGGCGGAAGTGGGCGGCAGCTGTGACGCTTGCTGCGGCCCCAGGCTAGCGAGCGAAACCATTGGCTCGCTTTCCGCGGAGAGTGCAAGTGGAGAACCGGCATAAGTCGCGTACGCAAAGATGAGGAGAGCCAAAATGATGCTCAACGAAGTTCGAGCCGGAGGTAGTCGTGAAAATGACGTGTTCTTCATAAGGGTTCCTCGTGTTGAACGTTACGCGTCCGTTTCGAGACCGCTGGCGCCTCGCATTTACAAAGTTGCTGCACGCTCGGTCGTTCTTGCGCTCGCCTTTGAAGTTTTAGCGTGCTCCAGCGGGCCACGCACCGAAGTCATAACGGCCCCGACACTTGGCGCTAACCGCCATTGGGTGGCGATGCCGAGCGCAACACCGCAGCCGACGCCCTCGCAGTGATAAATAGATACTTGCTCATCCCAGCCCCTCGCAGAAAGCGATCTGAATTTTGCGACAGTTCGCGCTACTCGGAAGCGATCTCAAATTTTCCCGAAACGCATGCTGGCGCCGCTTGGTTAGGCGGACGAGACTCTGCCATCTGCCTGGCAACATGGGGAAACCCTCCTGCGTTGACGAGCGATTCAGACAGAAAATGTTAGTGCGTGACTTCGGCGGACGGGCAATCGACGCGGGTCAGCTTTTCTGTGGGTCGGTAAACAATCTGTAGCAGAGTGACAACTAACTGTCAAGCGATTTCACCGTCTGGCAGTTAACAATCAGCCAAGCTCCGATCGTTCGGGTTCAGCAGCTTCCGCTCGGAACGACAGACAAAGAGGGGAGATCCAGCGGAGGACTAGGCGCGCTTTTCTACTATCGAGAGCGGAACCGCGGGGATGTCGTTCAGGGCGATTGTGAAACGGCGGACTGTTAGTTCGTGGCGGTGGGCGAAATCTTCGATGCGGGTTAGGCGGTCGGGGCTGATTTCGTCGACGGCTATCAATATCTGGTCGAATGGGGATGCGGCGTAGACGCGGTCGAGGTCGGCGGAGGTGCCGAGGACGCGCTGGCCATGCATCAGCTTGCCCAGTTTGAAGCTGTCGTCGTCGATGAAGCCGACCAGGCGGATTTCCTGGCGGCGTTCGGAGAAAAGATAACTTACTGCTGCCATGCCGATGCGGCCGGCGCCGACTACGATCACTCGCTCGGTCGGCGCGGCCAGATGGCCGATCGCGCGGCGAATGGTCTGGAACGACGAGCGCGTCAGCACCAGCAAATTGAAAATCAGGATTACGTACAGGACCAGGATTGAACCGGAAAGATCGATCGGCAGAACCATCGAGGCCGGCACGATGAAGATTCCCGCCAGCACCGCGCCATTGGCGAAACGGATTCCGTCCGACAATCCCGCGTAGCGCCAGATGCCGCGGTAGATTCCCGCGATCATGAAGGCCGGATAAGTAGCGAGCAGCACGCCGGGCAGACTGTACATCAAGCCGTTAACCATCAGGTCGTTGATCGCAAAATTGCGCCGGAGCAGATTCGCTCCGAAATACGCCGCGCTGATCAACGCGACATCGACCAATGCTTCCGCGATGCGGCGCTTGTATCCGAAACTCAGGATGAACCGCGCCACGCCCCGGCCGTAACCGTAGGCGAGCCCCGGCGGGTTCGTATCGAAGGTGAGATCCATCATGAACAGAGCGATGGTCGCCGCCGCAACCATCGCGAACGGCAGCATCGTCAGCAGATAGGCATGCGGCAACATGCTCGCCGTCACCGCGCATCCACTCCCAACCGCCGCTATCGCCCACGCCACCGTCACCGCCGATCGTCCGGTCAGGCCGAGCGAGACCAGGCGATTGTGCGAGTGGTCCAGTCCGTGCCGCGAGACCGAGTTGCCGGTCGCGAGCCTGGTGATGCTGACGATCCCGGTGTCCAGCAGCGGCACGAGCATCACGAGGATCGGGTACACGTACTTCGTAAGCCGCGAGTTGTGCGCGAGCATCCCGCCTTGAAGAGACATCACGCCGAGCAGCATGCCCACCGACAACGCGCCCGCATCGCCCATGAAAATCGACGCCGGGTAAAGATTGAAAACGAGAAATCCGCCGAGCGCTCCGGCTACTGCCAGTCCTAGCGTCGCCAGCGCCGGGTCATGCTGCAGGATCCCGGTCAATGCGACCGCACCGCCGGCAACGATTCCGGCCCCGGCGGCAAGCCCGTCGAGGCCGTCGATCAAGTTGTATGCGTTGCTGATCGCCGTCAGCCACAGGACCGCCAGCGCGAAATCAACCGCCGGCCACGGCGACAGTACAACCCGCGGAATTGCGATCACGACCGCGATCGCGACGATCACCTGCGCGGCGAGTTTTTCCCGCGGGCGCAGTTCGCGCGCGTCGTCGATCACGCCGACCGTCCACATCGCGACGGCGCAGAAAGCGACCCATCCGGGCAGGACGCCGAACATCGCGAGCGACCCGAGGATCCCCACGATGATCGCCGCGCCTCCGAAGACCGGGACCCGCTCGCTCGCTTGCGAATCCTCACTGCGCGTGGCCGATATTCCCAGCCGCAGACCGATCCGCCGGGCGAGCGGTATGGTGCCCAGCGCGATGGCGAATCCTGCAATCGGTACGCCGACGAGTGTTATGAGCGAATCGTTCACTTGCGATTGTTCCGAGGCAGCGGGGTGCTTCGGTGCCTAATGGCGACCTTCATTAGTCCTACAATCGCAAGTGAATTGCTAGCCCGCGAATAGACGTTTACGCATGCGACAGGTTCGCCCTTTGTTCACCTGGCGTAGAGCTCTGCATATCCGCTGGATCGGGTGCGGAATTTGGAATGCGGCCCCCTCGGCGCGGGTGAGGATAGCTTTACGGGAGAGGAGGCCGGCCGCTTTGCGGCCGTTAGGTGAGGGTTCTGTTCTTCAGCACTAAGCTAGGATGATCTCATGAAACCCCACCCGGAAGCCGCACCCCGCCATCCCGAACACGACCGCATCCGCGACGAAGTCCGTTCATGGTACCGAACTTCCTGGGAGCAGCGCGGCTACCACGTCGAGCACCGCCGCTTCGGATACTACCGCCGCCACGCCGGACATCCAGACTCCGGGCTTATCATCATAGAAACCCTCACCGCCGACGAGGTGCCGGAACTGCTCGCCGATGCGCGCACCTACTTCGACAATCGCCCGGTTCACCTGGCCTTCGATGATAAGACCCTCGACAAGACGCGTGGCCCTTCACTAGTCGCCGCCGGATGCGCGATCGACAATGCGAACACTTACCTCGCGCACGTCGGCCCTCGTCCCGAATCAGTCCAACTACCAAGCGTAACCGTCGAGCCCATCACGTCGGATACATTGATCGACTACGTCCAGGTGAAGCTAAAAGCCTTCGCGAACAGTGAAGCCGCCCCACCCGCCAAGAACATCGACGAGGAACTGTCGATCCGCAAACCCGAATTCGAAACCATCGGCCGCTTCCTAATCGCCCGAGTCGCCAACGACCCAGCAGCCATTATCGGATACTACGAAGGCCCCGACCGCCTGATCTTCAACCTGGCCACCCGACTCCCATTCCGCATGAAAGGCATCGCAAGACAGCTCCTATGCCAGGTAATCACCGACTCCTACATCCAGAACTGCCGCTCAATAATAATCAACACCAACCCCGCCGACACCCCCATCCAATGGTACACCCGCCTCGGCTTCACCGACGAAGTCTACTGGCGCCGCACCTATCTCTTCGATCGGGAACCGTTGAGCGAAAGTATCTAGCGTCGCTTTAGCGAGTACTCCAGGGAGGAAGCAGATAGAAAACCACTACCGCCACAAGCCCCAGAATTACCCACAGAAGGATTGAGCGTTGGAACTGATTCACCCGCTGAAAGTAGCGCTTCCCACGTCGGGTGTTAACAGCCCGCTAATCCTCAAGGGGAGGCGTTAGGTCAACGAGGCAAGATCGCTCTCCCTGTCTCTCCGAGCACCCACCCTGCATGACAACCGTTGTCATTCCGATGCGATAGAATATATCTGTGAGTGAACGACGATGATCCCCTCCCCGCACAACCCGCTACCCACAAACGCATCCATCTGTAACCAACTGGCGCGTTCCAATTCCGCCGCCGATCCGGAAGCTTCGAAACACCGATTCCCCCACACCGGCGCGGGTTTCCCGCTCCTCCACGATCGTCTTCCGATACTCTCCGCACCCAAGATGTCAACTAATGGCCGAATGTCAAAAATCGCACCCGTCTTCGCCGCCCCTTCGCCCGCCAACTCACCCGCCGCTCAGCGCGCAGATGATCTGCACTTCGTCGTCGTCGCTCAGCCGATGCGTCAGATCAATCACCGGCTCGCGATTCACGAACAGCCTGATATGCCTGCGGATGCGATCCTGCTCGTCGATCATGCGGAAGCGAATCCCCGGGAACTTCGCCTCGAGATGCTCCAGCAGCTCGGCGAAGGTCGCGCCCGATGCGATCACTTCGGCGCGGCCGTGTGTGTACGATCGGAGCGGACTTGGAATCGTCACTCGCATCAATCAATGCAGTGTCGCGGCGACCACCGAGTAGATATGCGGCAGAT
>Ga0210407_10002371_pt1 | contig 16245 bp, 13 predicted proteins | sample IncBWC27MmetaG_FD_150860 | JGI IMG/M metagenome (GOLD analysis project Ga0210407, IMG submission 150860) | Forest soil microbial communities from Barre Woods Harvard Forest LTER site, Petersham, Massachusetts, United States - Inc-BW-C-27-M | ecosystem: Environmental > Terrestrial > Soil >...
GCCGAACTACTTCAGGTGTTCCTGATGGGACGCGGTTTCGGGGCGTCGCCCGAGGCAGCCCGAGACGCCGTGGGCCGTGTCGAGAGGTCAGGCTGCTCGATCCCCGTGCTGCAAAGGGAGCTGGAGGACCTCGCGTTGGTAATGTGAGCAGCCACCGATAGAAATTAAGGGATCTGCGGGGACCTCAGAACCTAGTCGTTTCCCCGCAAGGTGATGAACACGAATCAGCCGGGCCAACCAGCCCGGCGTTCTTGTTCTGGTAGCTTCTTGTCGTTGAGCTGATCGAAGGGGAACAGAAATGAACGAAGCCGCCGGTCAGCCGCCAACGAATAGCAGAGTCGTTGATCTATTGGTAGAACGCTGGATCAAGCTTGATGCGCTGGAGCATGTTCTGAAGGAGACCAATCCACTCGTTCATGAGCTTTTCCTCGGCACGATTGAAAATCTGCAAGCCCAAGAGGCAGCGGAGTGAACCGAGTGCTTACCCAAACCCTCAAATCAATGCCTAGGAACGCTAGCAGTTTTTTGGATCACTGTAATCTCGTGTATCTCCGATCCCTCTCCCCGTTGAGGATCGGAATATCAGGAGGCGAAGAAGCTTCTCAGGCAACCAACGGCGATGACTCCGTTACCTGGGCCGGCAAGCTCAAGTAAAAGATTGCGCCTTGTCGCCCGTTACCCATAGCCCACAACCGGCCACCATGCGACTCCACAATGGAACGGCTGATGGCCAATCCCATCCCGCTGCCTTGAGGTTTGGTGGTGAAAAACGCAGAAAAGATCTGGTCAACCCTCCCAGCCGGCAGTCCCGGCCCCGTGTCGCTGACCGAGAACTGGAGTTGACCGTCCTGCAGTTGCGATTTAACCGTAAGTTCTCCGCCCGAGTCCTTCATGGCCTCAATCCCATTGACCATGAGGTTCATGAACACCTGCTGCAGCTGCACACGATCTGCCATGATTTTGGGTAGTTCGGCGGCAAGTTCCGTGTGCATGGCAACCGAGTGTCGCGTTGCCTCACCTCTCAGCAGCGTGAGCATTTCCTGAATAATTCCGTTGACGTCGACCAACTCACGTTGTGGAGGAGACTTCCTGTAGAACGAACGTATGCGATCGATGATCTCCGCCGCACGATTCCCGTACTTATCGATTCTGGCCGCTGCCACACGGGCCCGATCAAGATTGGGCGGTTCGTGTGCCAGCCATTCAATACAGCTGTTGGCGCTGGTGATGGCGGCGGCGATGGGCTGCTTGATTTCATGTGCCAGGGATGCGGCCATCTCCCCCAACGTGCTCACGCGATTGATATGTGCCAGATCGGCTTCCAGTTCTCGCAGTTTTTCACGCTCTTGCTCGGCAGATTTGAGCTCCGAAATGTCGGTCGAGCTGCCTACGAACCCCTCCAAATCTCCGGCGTCGGAAAGGACAGGATGGCCAACAGTGTGGATCCACTTCACTATTCCATTCGGTAAAAAGATACGGAACTGCTGATCGTAATCGGCTTTTTCCTCGATTGCCCGTTCGCCAACGCCCTTGCATTCAAGGCGATCCTCCGGGTGGATGCGTTCGAGATATTCTTCCCGAGTCGGCGCTTCCTCGGTTGGATCGAAGCCGAAAATGCGGTACCACTCCTCGGAGAGGTGTTCCGTCTTCATCTTCCGATCCGCTAAGCGCCAAGCCCAGCTGCCCGTGTGAGTCAGCTTTTGCGCCTCGGTCAAATGCGCTTGCCGACGCTCCAACTCCTGGGTCAGCAGTTCCTGCTCGGTGACATCGATTGCGGTGCCGAGAAACCCCTTCAGGACTTCGCCTTGAACAACGGGAATTCCGACCCAGCGAATGTAGCGTAGCTCGCCGTCGGAGCGAACAATTCGTTTTTTCACATCGCAACCAGAGCGTTCAGCATGCATTCTTTTTATGGTGTCAGCCATAAAGTCTCGGTCTTGTGGGTGAACGGCGGCCAGATACTCTTCAAGTGTCGGGGCTCCCTTCTGCGGATCCAGGCCGTAAATCTCGAACAACTCCTGAGACCAGTAATCAAAAAAACCAGATGGGTTAAATGCCCAACTTCCCATATGGGCAAGGCGCTGCCCCTCAGCGAGATAAAATTGGTTTTGCTGCAGGGCTTCATCGGCGCGTTTGCGGTCAGTAATGTCCTGGACGGTACCGAACATTTGGCAGGGTCTCCCCGACGAGTCTTTTTTCACATCGCCCTGACTATGTACGGTTCGCAGTTCGCCACTGGGACGGATGATTCGGTGTTCTACGTCCGTGCGCAATCCTCCGCGAAGGGCTTCCTCGGCCACTCGGAACACAAATTCTAAATCTTCGGGGTGGACCATTTTTCGTATAACAGCTATGTCTATGGGATACTCCTGCGGCCGCAGTCCATAGATGCGGTAGGTCTCGTCTGACCAGATCACACGATTCGACGTCAGGTCCCACTCCCAGTAGCCGACATGTGCAATCCGCTGGGCGTCTTCAAGCTTGGCCTTGCTGTCTTGCAAGTCGCTAGACACCAACTGCAGGGCTTCCTCAGCACGTTTGCGATCTTCGATGTCGGTCGTGACCCCATACCACTTGACGATGTTTCCGTCTTCATCTCGAAGCGGCGCTCCGCGGTCCAACTGCCAGCGATATTGCCCATCCGAGCGGCGCGAACGCACCTCACTTTCGTGAGGCTCGCCGGTAGCAACCGCTTCCATCCATTTACCTGCATGTCGCTCACGATCATCGGGATGCACTAGCGCTTGCCACCCTGATCCGGCCGTCTGTTCCGCCGATGACCCCGTGTACTCCACAAATCGCTTGTTAACGTAAGTATTGGAGCCATCGGGCAGAGCACTCCACACTAACGCCGGAATCGTATCGATCGCATCGCGAAGCTCTTTTTCACTCCGGCGTAGTTCGGAGGTGCGTTCGGCCACCTTGATTTCTAATTCGTCGCGGGCCTTGCGAAGCTCTTGCTCTTGATCGCGCAACGCTTTTTGGGCGGTACGTAGCTCATTGATAAGGCGTGCGTTCTGAAATGCTGTTGCGGCATTATTCGCAGCCACGGAAAGCAGCTGCTGATCGATCTGGTCGGGAAAATCGGAGCGATCACACGCCGCCGCAATGAGACCGCGCTCGCTGTTTACTCCAATAGGAATTACAACACCGCGGCTGGATTTCTCGACCCCGCCAACATTGGTCACGATTTCCGTTCGAGAAACTTGACCGAACCTGGCGAAGCGTTGTTGCAGCCATTCGGGAAATCCCTTCCAGCAGTCACCCCGTATCACCTCCACCGCTTGGTGCCCTGTTGGATCGCACAAACGTACAAAAGCGAAATCCAGCTCGAGCGATCCGATCAGCAAATTGGCGAGGTCGCGGGCAATCGCATACGGTTCTGTTCCCACCCACGCATCCGGCATTGTCGAAAGTGCCAAGAGATCTCTGACCATTGCGCGCAGGCGGAGGATCTCGGTAAATTGACCGATGGCCATCTTGAGCACTTCGCTATGCTACGGTTTTTCGATCCGACCGTCGTTCCCGCATCTCATCGAGGAACTGCTCGGGAGGAACAAAGAACGGGTTCTCGCGCAGTAAACCACCCATGATCACCAGCGGATGCGTCCGCATGATGTCCATGGCCACACTTGCGCCAAATTTGGACAGATTGTAGACGCAGATTACCGGATCGTCGTACTTGGAAAGAACATGATTGAGTCGTGCCTCATATTCCACCAGGTTGTACGCGGCAGGTTTGTCGAGAAGCAGCCAATCCATGTGATGTCCGACCAACCTGGTAAGCGGGTAACCGGCAGCGACGCCCGATTGGATCCGTCTTTCGAGTGTAGCCAGCATACCGTCCTGGTCGAATTGATGATCGTGCACATATGTGTCGGCCCACGGCACCACCTGCAGTTGGCCAGTATCCGTCATCGCCCGCACGTTTATTCCTGCCCCGGCCAGTCGCTTCAAATGCTCTTCCCGACTCTCGGGATCCACAATCTGGGCAACCTTTTCACCCTGATCGAGGCCATCCTTATAGAACGAGCCCAGCACTCTGTGTTCCTCGTCGATGGTGTTGAAGAACGCGCAGACGTGATTTCGCCCGGCGAGATTGACCCCGGCGAGCTCTACTGAATGTTCGCTGTTTGCCATATGTCACCTCAATTTTGGACTCCGGACCTTCCGGATGCACGATCCGCAGATATTTTAATAGTATCGGCGGCCTGGGGCCCGACCGGCAGAGCGCCGACGAACACTACCGGAATCGTGTCGATTTAGGGTTGCTGGCCCAACCGTCCGTGCTTGCTAACCTCTGACTCTCATTTCACGGCGTTGCCCAGCGAGGCTTTCACACCTTAGCATCCTCGCGTGACTCGCCGAGAACGTCTGCTCCCTCCTGAGAGATAGGTCTCGAAATCCCCAGCCTTCTCATCTTGGCAAGCAGTGTGGTTCGTTTCAGTCCCAGTTTCGCCGCAGCGCCGCGTAGGCCGCCGACGACCCAGCGAACCTGTTCCAGCGTTTCCACGATCAGAGCGCGGTCGGAGTCTTCCGTCGTCATCGACGATGGCAAAGCCTGGGTCTGCTGCAGACTAGCGACGATAGGCCCTGTTCGTCTTTTATGCAGGGGATATGGGAGTACGCCGTCGCGTGAAAGGATCACTGCGCGCTCCACCAGGTTCTGCAACTCGCGTATGTTGCCGGGCCAGGAATGCCACTGGAAGGCAGCCATGGTTTCCGGAGGAATGTTGTCGACTTGCTTTTTCATGCGGTGGCTAAACAGCTTCACGAAATGTGTCACAAGAGCAGGAATGTCTTCCCGGCGCTCTCGGAGCGCAGGCAACAAGATGGGGAAGACGTTCAGGCGATAATACAGGTCACTGCGAAATTGACCACGCGCTACCATCTTGAACAGATCCCGATTGGTTGCCGCCACCAGCCGAACGTCCACCTTGTGGGTGCGGCCACTGCCTAGTCGCTCGAATTCCTGCTCTTGCAGCACGCGCAGCAACTTCGGCTGCAAGGCAGGAGGAATGTCGCCGACTTCGTCCAAGAACAGCGTGCCTTTGTCAGCCATTTCGAAGCGCCCAATCTTCTGCGCGATCGCACCGGTAAAGGCGCCCCTCTCATGACCGAACAATTCGCTTTCCAGAAGATCCAGCGGAATGGCCGCGCAATTGAGTTTTATAAGAGCGCGCCCGCAACGCTGACTGGCGTTGTGAATGGCGTGAGCAATGAGTTCCTTTCCCGTACCGGTTTCCCCTTCGATGAGGACAGTCGAGTCGGTGGGCGCAACCTGCTCCACTTGCTCGAGAACAGATTCGAGGGCAGCGCTATTGCCGATGATCCGCTCGAACGTACGCTCGGCCTGATCCGGCCCAGGGTTCATGACTGTTGCATAATCTTCCACAGAAACCTCTACACTCAAGGCTCTCCGGGCGACCGCAAAGCCGAGGTTGCTCACATATCAAGTGCAGCACGGACCCTTTTGAGCAACAGGTGATGATCGAACGGTTTTGAGAGGAACTCGACTGCACCCTCTCTCATTGCTCGAATTCTCATCCTGGCATCTCCATGAGCCGTGATGAAGATGATCGGAATATCGCATTTCTCTTCTTTCAACCTGGCCTGCAACTGCAGGCCCGACATCTTCGGCATACGGATATCCACACTTAGGCACGCAGCCCGAGTACGCAAATCGGATTCGAGGAATTCTTCCGCGGATCCGAAGCACCGTGCGACCAGTCCAGCCGCTTCCATTAGGTCGCGCAGTGAATCTTGCATAGCTTCATCGTCATCAATGATCGCTATTATTTTGTATGTTCGGTCCGCCGACATGTGGGCAGCTTAACGTCCTTGCTCACTCGGAGCAATCAAACTTTAGGCTGACTGAGCCAGACTTTAGGAGATTAGATCCTTACTATCGATATTCCGGCGAGGGAACATCGATTCGCGCAAAGTCGGCTATGTGATGGACTTCAGCTTGTCCGCCATTCTGACGAGCTCAGGCAAGGATGTAGCCAGCATCTTTTTCATCACTTGGCTGCGATGCATCTTGACGGTGGCTTCACTGGCACCGAGTTCTGCCGCAATTTGCTTATTAAGCATCCCGGAAACGACCAGGCTCATCACCTCGCGCTCCCGGACGCTTAATGTGTTGTATCGCTGTCGCAGTTCGGCAATGTCACGCTGTTTTTCGCGGACGATGCGATCCCGAGTGAGCGATCGCTGAACCGCATCGAGCAAATCCTGTTGCCTGAATGGTTTGGTGAGAAACTCAACCGCGCCAGACTTCATGGCCATGACCGACATCGGAACGTCCGCATGTGCTGTGAGAAAGATGATTGGAATACTAACTTTCCCCCTTTTCAGTTCGTGCTGAAGGTCCAAGCCGCTAATGCCGGGAAGTCTCACGTCAAGAATTAGGCAACTGGGACCGTCAGTGCGCGGACTCAACAAGAACTCCTGTGCGGTTCCGAAAGACTTAGAATGCAAGCCGACGGACTCCAGCAGCTCCTGGAGAGACTCACGCACATCTCGATCATCATCGACAATGAATACGGTTGGCACATCCTGTGTGCTCATAACGACGCGCCTCAATCAGAAGGGTAAAAATCAAAATGTCGCGAGCTTCATTTCTGTTCGTCGCCGATCAAGCGCCGGTTGACAACGCCGGATAGATTGTATCGGATGATGCAATACAGAAGGCGCGCAAGGCCTCGACGTAGGGGCAGTAGGGGGGAACTCGAGGATGGTTGGCGACCGCTCACGCTCACCAGATTTGCATCCTTGCCCGCCTTGAGACATCTGTGTCGATGCAGACGGGAGCCCGAAGATCAATGTGGGGCATTTACCGGTGCAGGCTTGATTTCAGAGAGTTCCTTAGAGAAATTGAAATCCGTGGGAACGCTGCCGGTGATCAACCGTGCACCCCGACTGAATGTCAAATCCTGAATCGCCCATTGAATGAAAACGAGAATGCGACTCTGGAACGAAACCAGATAGGTTACATGGATGAAAGCCCAAACCAGCCACGCTAAGAACCCCGAAATGTGAAGACCGAAAACATCGGCCACCGCCGCTGCGCGTCCAATCACCGCCAGCGTTCCCTTGTCGAAATAATGGAAAGGGGCCAGCTCCGGTTGGTTCTTGACTCTTCTCAGAATCGCTTTTGCTGCGTAGGTTCCTCCCTGCATGGCGACCTGGGCCACTCCAGGCAGTGGCTTTCCTTTTTCATCCATCGCTGAAGCCAGATCGCCTACTACGTAAATATCCGGATAGCTTGGAATCGTCAGGTCAGGTTTTACTTTGACTCTTCCTCCTCTGTCCGTCTCGGCTTTTGTGTGGCTAGCCACGATTTTGCCCAGCGGCGACGCGGTGATACCGCCAGCCCAAACCACAGTTTTCGCGGCGATTGAATCAGTTCGCCCGCCGGAATCAATCGTCAGGCCATCTTTGTCCACGTTTTTGACCATTGCACCGCACCTCACCTCGACTCCAAGCTTGGCAAGCGAACGGCTTGCCTTTTCGGCCAGGTCTTCAGAGAAAGGCATCAGTACTCGAGGCGCACCATCCAGCAGGATGATCTGCGCTTCCTCGGGATGGATGGACCGAAAGTCATTTTTTAGCGTTTGGTGGGCGATCTCCGCAATCGCTCCAGAGAGTTCAACGCCAGTGGGCCCTGCTCCAACGATGACGAATGTGAGCCAACTTCGGCGCTGCACGGGATCCGAAAGGCGCTCGGCCACTTCGAATGCATAAAGAATTTTGTGGCGGATGGCCGTGGCTTCGTCAACACTCTTCATGCCGGGCGCCCACTCTTGCCACTCGTTGTGCCCGAAGTACGACGTCTGTGAGCCGGCCGCAACGATCAATGAATCGTAAGGAACGATGGCCCCATCCTCCAGAAAGACGCGTTTGGAATCAGGATCGATGTCCACGACGGTCCCCAACCAAACCCGAGTATTCTTCTGCCGGCCTAGGACGCCCCGAAGGGGCGAGGCGATCTCTCCCGCCGAAAGCGAGCCCGTCGCGACTTGATAGAGTAGTGGTTGGAAGAGGTGATAGTTTCGCCGATCGACAAGCGTCACATCCACCAGATTTGAGTTCAAGTGCTGGGCCGCAGAAAGCCCGCCAAATCCCCCTCCAATGATGACTACCTTCCGGCGTTCGCTCATTACTTTCCTCCTAGCGGGTGGGTCATCTCTTCGGGGCGCACCCATGAGTCGAACTGTCCTGCGTTGAGGAAACCGAGTTTCACAGCAGCCTCACGCAAGCTGATATCCTCGCGATATGCAGTCAGTGAGATCTTCGCCGCCTTCTCATATCCAATATGTGGGTTAAGTGCAGTCACCAGCATCAATGAGTTGTCGAGATGCTCCTTGATACGCTTGTTATTCGGCTCGATCCCAACGGCGCAGCGCTCGCAGAATGAACGCGACGCATCGGCCACCAGTTCAATCGACGTCAGTAAGTTGTGCAGGATTACCGGCTTGTATACATTCAGCTGGAAGTTTCCCTGCGAACCGGCAAACGCCACGGCGTGGTCATTGCCGAACACCTGGACCGCCACCATCGTGAGTGCCTCGCACTGAGTGGGATTGATCTTTCCCGGCATGATGGAAGAGCCGGGCTCGTTTTCGGGAATCTTGATTTCTCCGAAGCCGCCGCGCGGACCGCAGGCGTACCAACGGACATCGTTTGCGATCTTCATTAACGCACCCGCAAGAGTGCGAAGAGCTCCGCTCACGCCGACCATACCGTCGTGTGCCGAGAGCGCCGCAAATTTGTTGGGAGCTGATACGAACGGCTGACTGGTTTCTTCCGCGATCCATCGGGCAGCGGTCTCACCAAAGCGAGGGTCGGCATTGAGTCCAGTGCCAACGGCTGTGCCGCCGATTGCCAGAGAGTAAATGCCAGGAAGTGCTTGGCGAATGCTGGCAACGGCCTCGTCCAGTTGTGCCGCCCAGCCTGAGATCACTTGCCCGAGTGTTAGCGGTGTCGCGTCCTGAAGATGCGTACGCCCAACCATGACTACATCGCTGTACTGCTTCGATTTACCGTCGAGCACATCTCGCAGGCCGCGGACCGCGGGTAACAACTTGTGCTCGATTGCCTCCACGGTCGCAATGTGCATCGCGGTCGGGAAAGTGTCGTTCGATGATTGACTGTGATTCACATCGTCGTTGGGATGAATTGGTTTCTTTGACCCGATCACGCCGCCGGCAAGCTGAATCGCGCGATTCGCGATCACTTCGTTTGCATTCATGTTGGTCTGCGTGCCGGAACCGGTCTGGAATACGACCAACGGAAACTCGTCATCCCATCGGCCATCGATCACTTCCTCCGCGGCGCGGACGATCAGATCGACCTTTTCCTTCGGAAGCTGGCCGAGTTGCCCATTGGCCAGGGCTGCGCACTTCTTCAAAATTCCGAGAGCTCGAATGACTGGCCGGCCCCAGCGAAAACGATCGACCCCGATTGGAAAGTTCAGGTGGGAGCGCTGGGTCTGTGCACCCCAGAGGTGCCCGGCCGGAACCTGCACGTTTCCTAAGGCGTCCTCCTCGATGCGGAACTCGTTAGCGGTTGCAATACTCATGGTTTAAACACTCCTTAAAATTCATTTTCCCCAGAGCAGAGATGCCCAAGGCACGCCAATTCCCAGAAACAGAACGAGAAAGATCGCTCCGAAAGTCGTTCCGAGGCGCCAGTAATCCTTAGCCGGCAAGTAGCCGCTATTCGCATAAATAGGGCTGGCTGCATCTGCGAACGGTGTGATGACGCCCATGATTCCCAGTTCCATGCACAGGAGCAGCGCGAATTCCTTCACGGGAATGCCCGGTATGGCAGCGCCTGTCAACAGAATCACCGGCAGCAACGCGGTGGTGTAGGCATCCACGCTGGCGAACACATAATGGGCCAGGAAGAAGAGTGCGAGCAGAATGAGCATCGCGAGGCGGGGCGACAATCCGTGCATGTGCCCGGCGATGCCGTCGGCGAACCATTTAACGAAGCCAACTCGGTTCAGTCCATCGCAGAGCGCAATGAGTGCACCCAGCCAGGCGAACGTAGTCCAGGCGCGCTTATGTCCTGCGATGTCATTCCAGCTAAGTACTCCGGTGAGCAACAGCATGGAAACAGCGATGCCTGCGACCGTTGCGGCGCCGACGTAGGCACCTCCTGCGACCCATAACACAAGCGAGAGCACAACAACTCCCGTCAGGATCATCTCGTTGCGAGTGAGTGGCCCAATTTTTTCAAGCTGCGTCGCTGCCCACTTTGAAACTTCACTGTTGCGCTTTACTTCTGGCGGATAGAGCCAATAAGTCAAAACAGGAGTGAGAATCAAAAGCGGGAGTACTACGGGGGCGGCAGTGATAAACCAATCGGTCCATCGAATCTCAACGTGTGCCAGCTTTTCAACAAATCCGGCAGCCAGCAAATTAAAAGACGCGCCGGTAAGGAACAGCGAACTTGTCACGCATGTGGTCATGATTGCTACCCACATGAGATAAGACCCGACCCGGCGTGAAGAAGCGTCATTTGGCTTTGAACCATAGTCAAGGGCCAGATCGCTCGCGATGGGGTAGATGATTCCTCCGCTGCGCGCGGTGGGCGAAGGTATAAATGGCGCCAAAATCGTATCGGCTAAAGCAATGCCGTAACCCAGCAAAAGAGTGCTTTTGCCCATGCGCTTGATGATGACAAGAGCAATCCGGTGGCCGAGCCCGGTGCTGGAATAGGCTAGCGCGAGGATGAACGCTCCGAAGATGAGCCACACTGTCGAATTGCTATACCCTGACAGCGCCCAGGTTAGAGCAGCATTTGCCGGACGAAAACCAGCCTCCGATAACTGTTGAGGACTGAACAGGGCGAAACGCCCGAGCACCGTGACGACGGTTATGCCAATCACCGCGATGGCTGCGCCAGGCAGTGGTTCGAGAACGAGGCCGACGATTACACCAACAAAAATCGCAAAAAAGTACCACGCATGGGGAGCCAGACCCGAAGGCACAGGCAACAATGCGAGGACGACAGCTATTGCGACGGGCGCCAACGCTTTCCACACCGGAGTCTTAGATCGAACTTCAGGGCGTACGCTTGGCGTTACGACAGTCCCGCTGGAAGGTGGAACCTTTACAACATTACTTATTGTTGTGTTTGAAACTCCCATTTCATTCCTCTTCGAAATCGATTCAGTCCTCAAAACCTGATGTCGAGCCACCCGGTCCAATAGTTAATGCTCTTGCCTGGAGTGGACTGTTTCAGGAAGTCGCCTGCAAAGAAGTGTCCGTATTCGCTGAACCAGTTAAGGTTGCGAGTCATGTGCCACTGCAGTTGCGCGGAGGCCTGCGTCGCAATGAATCGAGCGTTGCTCTTCGAGCCTGGAACGATGACGGCATTACCCACGCTATATAGGCCGTCGCTCGTACTTTCACGCCAGAAGAAAGCCGGGTTGAAGGTCAACGATACGGTCTTCGTCAGTTTTAGGTCCGCCAAAGGTTGCAACGCGACCAAATTGCGCCGGGCGAACAGCTCTGCATAACTGAAATATGGACCTTTTTCGTATATGGAGTTGAATGTGCCGACATTACGGCTTGATGGGTTCTGATCACCGCTGTAAGCGACCGCTCGCAGGCCAAACCTTGGGCTCAGAGGAGCTTTCTCCAAACGATAGCCGTGTTCGGTCGAAACGGCCCAGGCTCGAATGTCGCCGGAACGGAACCAACCCCATTGGAACGTGAACTCGTCGTTGTAATCCCAGTGCTCGGTGCTTCCCCACAGTCGTGTTCCGATCGTCTCTCTCTGTTCTCGGCCCTTTCCTTTGCCGTCGAACGCCACACTCTTGTTGTCGAGTCCCATGTAGTAGAGATCGATATTGCCGCGCGGCGGAAATCGAAACGGGTGGACTGCATAGGCGGCCCAAAAACTTTGGCTATGGTTGGGGGGATTGTCGAAATAGTCCGAATTTTCCAATGTCGGCCTGGCGGCTAGGAGATCAACCGTCCAGTTGCCGTTTACCCACGTAAGCCGGGCACCATCGAGGCTGCGCCGGATATTGCGACCGTCACGAGTCGAAACGAGATTCTGTGATCCAAGCGCCATCTCCTGTCGCCCAGCGCGCAACGTGAGGCTGTCGCGGCCCGACTTCCACAGGCCGAGATCGAAGAAACCCTGGTGAACATAGATCTTTTCTTCATCCAGGCTCGCTCGCGGTCCTCCATTCCTGCCGTCGAGGAGACTGCTTGCGAGTTCGCCGAAGAAACGGAAGCGTTCACCCAAGTGAAGGTCCGCATGCAGAAAGTAACGTTGCATCAGATACGGATTTCCGCTCGGCTTGTCTGACCAGTTCGGATTGCTGGCGTACTCGCCACGTTCCCGAATCCAGAAACCAAATGAGACGTAGTAGTTCTCGTTCTCCCGACTGAGTGGAATAAACTTGATCGAATCCAGAAGACTGGTCCGACAGTCAGGAGTCGCGAGATACTGCACCGGCTCATCGTACGTGGTCAGTGGGAGATTTTCCGGCGCTTTGGGACAAGCAGCCGCGTTGGCCTGCGCTACCTGTCCCCACGCCGAAGAACTGGCGAGCAACGCCAATAGGCCCAGAGACCGAGCGGCTCTCCTTAGAGAACCTGGCGATAAGTTCAGAACTGCGCACATAGTAGTTGCGTCCTCTCAGATTTCTGACAAAAAACGGGCGCTATGTCTGTGAGCGTTCCTAAGAGCTCGTGAGGTGATTCAGCGGCCCGTGACGCGAATCAACATCTCCTGCCCACTGTTGAGTGTGATCTTCTGGTGCCCGTGGAATGCAGTAGTACCCAGACCGCCCACGCCGCCGATCACGGATCCAATTCCGGCCCCTTTGCCTCCGCCGAATATTCCACCCAACAAGGCGCCAGCGCCGGCTCCGATGGCTGTGTGCTCGATGCTCTTGCGGCCCCGGCCGCCTGATTCGATTGCTCCTTCCACATCGACCTTCTCGCCTGAGGGCGCGTGATAGAGCTCTACGATTTCGGCGTGAATCGGAGCACGGCGGCCGTCGGACGTCACCAGACGGTCAAAGCGAAGCACCATGCTGGTGCTCCCTTTGACCTTGCCCGACAGTTGAATTTCCGCGATATGACCGTACACTCGCGCACTTTGGTATTCCCCCTGGTCAACAACCGTTGCACTGAAGGGATCGCCTACGCTCGAATCAACGCTGGTGAGAGTGTCGTCTAAGCGAATCCTGAGTGCGACGTCGCTCGGGACCACGAAGCTCGAAGTGGACGCAAGCAACGGGGAAATCGCCAGCATGAGCACTGCGAAGAGAAAAGAGGCCATCACAAACGATGGATCTGGTGTTCTCTTGAGAGGGTTCATCGAAGTTCTCCATTCGAAAGACTTGGGTAGGCGGGCGTCCACTGCGTTTCGAACACGCGACGACGCAGTTCGTCCTCAGTGAGCTTTGGAGCGACGCCGTCTCTTTGCGCCTGGAGGCCAACCGCGACCGCAATGTCCACGGCGACCCGCCTGCTGTCTTTCAGGGAAGAAAGCAGGGACGCGGAAGGATCTTTGAGGGCGGGCGAATTCGCGGCAAGCGCGCGAGCTGCAGCCTGCATCATTGCGTCGGTGACCCGGCGAGCGCCGGAAGCGACAATGCCAAGTCCCATTGCTGGAAAAATGTGAACGTTGTTGCATTGCGCGATGGTGATCTTGCGGCCGTTGTAGCTGACAGGTGCAAATGGAGAACCCGACGCGACCAGAGCCCGTCCGTCGGTCCAACGAATCAGATCCTCTGCCGTTGCTTCGGATTTTGAGGTGGGGTTCGAGAGCGGGAAAATAATAGGCCGCTCGACCTTTCGCGCCATTTCGCGAACAATTGGCTCAGAGAAAGCACCGCCAACCGTGGAGAACCCGATCAGGGCTGTTGCATTGATTTTCCCGATCACGTCGGCCAGGCCGATGTGTCCGTTGGAACTCCTGGGCCATCCGGCTACATTGGTCTCAGGCCGGGCATAGACGCGCTGTTCCGCACTCAGGTCATTTCGGCCGGAATGTAAGAGGCCATCTTTGTCAACGATCCAGAAGCGGCTGTGGGCCTCCTCTTCACTTAGTCCTTCGCCTATCATTCCCGTGCGCAGGCCATCGGCGACCCCGATTCCGCTCCCACCTGCCCCGAGCATGACGATCTGTTGCTCCTTCAAACTCTTTCCAGTCACCTTGACCGCACCTAGGACAGCTCCGAGAACGACCGCCGCTGTTACCTGGATGTCATCGTTGAAGGTCAGTAACTGGTCGCGATAACGCTGGAGAATTGGCCGGGCATGTGGAGTCGCAAAGTCTTCCCACTGCAGTAATGTCTCAGGAAACTCCAGCTTCACCGCCTGAACGAACTGATCTACGAAATCGTAATACGCCTGGCCGGTAATCCGTTCATGACGCCAGCCGAGGTACTCAGGATCCTTGAGTCGTTCGCGGTTGTTGGTGCCCACATCCAGGACGATCGGTAACGTTCGTTCCGGACGAATACCACCGATGCCCGTGTAGAGCGAGAGCTTGCCAATCGAAATGCCAAGCCCGCCTGCGCCCTGATCACCGATGCCCAGAATGCGTTCGCCGTCGGTTACCACAATTACATCGACATCTTTATTAGGGCGATTCCGCAGAAGCTGCGGGATTGAGTCGCGCAAAGGGTATGGAATGAATAGTCCGCGAGGCCGGCGATAGATGTGGCTAAATTGTTCAATCGCCGTCGCAACCGTTGGCGTGTAAACCAGCGGTGTCATTTCTTCGATGTGGTCGACGATGAGCCGGTAAAAGAGAACTTCGTTAGTGTCCTGAAGAGCGCGTAAGTAGATATGCCGCTCCAGATCGTTGTCTTTTGTCTGGAAGGCCTCGTAAGCACGGACCACTTGCTCATCAAGGGTTTCTACCTGTGGCGGCAGAAGCCCTTGCAGGCCAAATTCTCTGCGCTCCTCCTCGGTGAATGCGGTGCCTTTATTCAAGGTCGGAGTGTCGAGGAGATCCGCGCCACGAGGAATATTCAAAACATCTGACTGCGTGATTGGTAGTGTGGTAGCCATTTCGTATCTTTCCTTTCTTCGTTACATTTAAGGATTTGGAATTGATCAGCGAAGCAGATTGACCTTCGCCAGATCGATAAGTTCGTCACCGCGCCCGTTGAGTACGGCTCTCAGCATGAACAGACTGAAGCCCTTTGCCTGCTCGTAAAAGATCGTTGGAGGCATTGATAGTTCCTGTCGTGCGACCTGGACCTCAACCAACGCAGGACCATCATGTTTGAGAGCTTGCGCAATCGCGGGTTCTACCTGGTCCGGAGTTTCGGCTCGCAGTCCAAGAAGTCCTGCTCCCTCGGCGATCTTGGTGAAATCCGGACTACGCAAGTCGGTTGCAAAATTGAGGAAGCCGTTCGCTTTCATCTCCAGTTCCACGAACGCCAGCGCATCGTTCTTGAAGACGATCACCTTCACTGGCAATTCGTGTTGTTTCAGCGTCAGCACATCCCCCATGAGCATCGAGAAGCCACCGTCGCCCGACATGGCGATCACCTGGCGGCCGGGATGACTAGCCTGCACACCGATGGCCTGAGGCAATGCGTTAGCCATCGATCCATGGTTGAAGGAGCCGAGCAGTCGACGTTTACCGTTCATCGTGAGGTAACGCGCTGCCCAGATGGTGGGCGTGCCTACGTCACAAGAAAAAACTGCGTCCTCGGCGGCGAGTTGGTTGAGTACACTGGCGACATACTGAGGATGGATTGGCCTTTTGTTGGAATTACCAGTTGCCAGGTCATCCAAGCCTTTGCGCGCCTTCCGGTAGTGTTCCAGCGAATCTTTGAGGTGCTGTTGGTGTTGGTTCTGTTCCAGCTTGGGCAGCAGGGCGCGCAAAGTGGTCTTCGTGTCCCCAACAAAACCAAAGTCCAGCTTCGTCCGGCGTCCTAGCTGTTCCCCGCGAAGGTCAATTTGTACGATGGTTGCGTCTTTGGGAAAGAACTCCTGGTATGGAAAGTCCGTGCCGATCATCAGCAAGACTTCGCTATTCATTATGGCAAGGTACCCGGACGAGAATCCGAGAAGCCCGGTCATGCCGACGTCGAAGGGATTGTCGTACTCAACAAACTCCTTGCCGCGCAGAGCATGCACGATGGGAGCCTGCAGCTTGCTGGCTAATTCGATCAGTTCGTCATGCGCTCCGGCGCAACCCGCACCGCCCAAAATAGTGATCTTGTTCGACCTATTCAGGAGGTCCGCAAGC
>Ga0210407_10002373_pt1 | contig 16234 bp, 17 predicted proteins | sample IncBWC27MmetaG_FD_150860 | JGI IMG/M metagenome (GOLD analysis project Ga0210407, IMG submission 150860) | Forest soil microbial communities from Barre Woods Harvard Forest LTER site, Petersham, Massachusetts, United States - Inc-BW-C-27-M | ecosystem: Environmental > Terrestrial > Soil >...
ACATCAGTAAACTTAACACCAACAGGTTCAGCTTTACTTATAGCAACAGGCTCAACAAATGCAGTTGCAGGTGTTGGTACTCTTGTATCAGGTACTGCGACCATATCAACAACAAGCTTAACAAATTCATCACTTGTTTTTGTTACAGACACATCAACATCTTTAACAAACGTAGGATCATTAACAGTTCCAACAAACTCTATAACTGGAGGAACTGGATTTAAAGTGGTTTCAACCAATGTTCTGGATACATCGACATTCAATTGGTTTTTCATAAATTAATAAAAATAAATAAACAAAATGATAAATTACATATTAACAAACTTGCTTTATACTTTTGCTCCATTTACTAATACTGATGGAACATTTACACAACGTATACAAATAACTATTGGTATTGAAGGTGATAAATTTGGATTTCAACAACAAGCAACATTTGATGTTATTTTTTTAACAACAGATACTGTTTCTGATGTTCAAAGTAAAATCCAGGCAGCAGCAGTAAATTATGTACAAAATACATATAATACTCCAACAAGTTAATTTTTATTACTATTTATTTTAAATGCAAATTAAAAAACTAGAAGCAGCTTGTAAAATCCTAGAATCCAAATGGAAAAAGGATTTGATTGATGAAATTCATCACGCTGGACACGAAGGAACAGGAAAACTTGAAAAAAGTATTGTAATTAAGGTTCGAGAAGGAAAAAAAGGACCACAAATTACAATTGAAAGTGATTTTTACATTCAATTTTTGGATAAGGGAGTGTTTTTAAAAAAGTTTTTAGAAAAAAGGGAAAAAGAATTAGAAAAAATAATAAAAGATAGTTTATCTCAAGATATTCTAGATGAATTAACAAGTTTTTAAATGGAACCGACAATAACAGAAATAAATTTAGTAAAATCCTTGATATCAACTTCAACTTTTGAAGGAAATGATTACAATTCAGTAACAATTAATCAATTAATACTTAGACCAGTATTAAAAAGAATTGTTTTTACAACAAAAGAGTTTGGAAGAGTTGCAATTTTCGAAGGAGAAACAGATTTTAATCTACATGTTTCGGATTCATCAGATGTTTTGATACAACTTTTTTTAAATAAAATTGATACACTTTATAAAAAATAATATTAAATGGCGATTACAATAAATTCAAGTCCAAGTGTTTTACAACCTGTTTACAATCCTTTTTACTGGAATGTGATAAGTTCTAACGTTGGACAGCCAAACTTCAGGTATGTTGTCGACATTTACACTGGTGCAACTGCATCCACTTACGTAAGTAGATTGAGGATTTTACCAAGACCTGTTACCACTACATGCGTAACATCTCCTGCTCGTGTTTTAGAGTCTTATATTTCTTATGACAGAGGTGTATATTCAAACATAGGAGGAACACCAACACAAAATGAAATACTTCAGTACACAATTGAATTCGGGGAAGAATATGGTTCTACAACAACAGGAACTACTACATATGCAAATTTAAATGTTGCTACAGGTTATACCTGGAACGCAGTTGTTCCTTATGACCAATTAAGTCCAAGTGTTTTTTCATTTAATTTTTATATTTTATCAGGAAATAATTCTAATTCAAACTTCTTGACAAATATGCCAAGTACTGTGTATTTTAAAAATGCAACAGACAGAGCAAGTTTGAGTTGGATTAACAATTGGCAGACACCAACATTAACTGCACCTGGATTTCTTACAGTTATTGTTTCTCATACAAGTGGAGGAACAAGTACATATGAAATACGTAATGATGGATGGACTGGAGCAACTCCACAAGCCATTATAAATCATTTTGGAATTGGACCTTGGAATTTAAATAATACTCCTGCAAGTTTATTTTTGCTAGGAACTCCTGTTTCAGGAACTGGAATATTTAATTTTAATACTGATTATCAATATACAGTACAAGCATATTACAATGGTTTTACTGGACCATTAAGTAAAATCCAGACATATGTACTCGACGATTGTACAAAATACATACCAGTTAGATTACAATGGTTAAATGAATTAGGTGGTTGGGATTATTTCAACTTTAGTTTGATTTCAAGAAAAACAATTTCAGCAAATAGAGGAACATATAAAAAGACTCTTGCATATAATTACACAGTAGGAGATCGTGGTACAACAGTAATTGATGTAACTTCAAATGAAAGTGTTTTAGTAACTGGAAACTATATTAATGATGATATTTCAAGTTGGTTAAGCAAAAGTTTAATGACTTCTACAGAAGTTTACGAACAAAAAACTGATGGAACGATTTTACCGATAATAATATCAGACTCAGATAAAGAAAGATTAAAAAGAATTAATGATAGACTGTATAATTATGAATTTAATTATACTTATGCATTCCCTGTTGCAACACAGAGAAATTAATTATATATTTATAAATGAAAAAAAGCAAAATATGCAGCAACTGCAGTGAAGAAAAAGAATTTATTTGTTTTAAAAAAACAAAAAATGGTAAATATGGATTTGAAAGCAGATGTATTCCTTGTTTAAAAGAAATAAAAAATATTTGGAGATTGAATAATAAAGAAAGTAAAAAATTATCAGATAAAAAGTATAAATTAAAAAATAAAGATGCTTGGAAGAATTGGTATAAAAAAAATAAAATCAAAAAAGATGAATATAATAAAAATTATATTTTAAAAAGAAAAAAAATAGATTCTGTATATAAACTTTCATATAATATTAGATCACTTATACAAAAAGTAATTAGAGTTAATGGATTTAAAAAGACAAGCAAAACATATGAAATATTAGGATGTACATTTGAAGAATTTAAAACGCATATAGAAAAACAATTTCTTACTTGGATGAATTGGGATAATTATGGAAAATACACAGGAAATTTTAATGAAACTTGGCAATTAGATCATAATATTCCAGTATCACATGCTAAAACACAAGAAGAAATTATAAAATTAAATCATTATACAAACTTTCAACCTATGTGTTCTAAAAAAAATAAGCTTAAAGGTAATAAATTAGATTATGTCAGATTATAAAGTAGAACTTTACTTAAGTGGTGGAAATGGTTCAAATGGAGGTCAAATTGATTTGTATCCTGATGAACCAATTAGTATTTCTATGGCATTTAATGACGTAAGTGATGTATCTGTACTAAAAACATCTTTTTCTCAACAATTTTTAATTCCTGGAAGTAAAAATAATAATCAGTTATTCACAAATATTTTTAATATTACATCTGATTCATTATTTGACCCTAGAAAAAAAGTACCAGCATATATTACAGTTAGTGATATTCCTGTAATGACAGGAAATTTACAATTGACAGACATTTTTACTGATGATATGAAGGGATTATCATATCAAATAGTTATTTTCGGAGAAACATCAGGACTTATTGATTCAATAACAGATAATTATTTAGAAAACTTAAATTTTTCTGCATTAAATCATACATATACTTCAAGTGCAATAACAAATTCTTGGTCTTCATCAACTTCTTTGGGTTATTATTATCCTTTGATTGATTATGGTTATGGATTATCATTATATAGATTAAGTGGAGCAGGTGGAGCACCAGCTGCAATTAATACTGATATGATGTTTCCTGCAACATATGCAAAAACAATTCTTGATAATATATTTTCTTCAACAGGGTATACTTACTCGTCTACTATATTTAATGGACCAGATTTCGCAAGAACTTTGATTCCTTTTAATGGAAGTACAAATGTTTCTGAAAGTGTTGCATTTACTACAGGTAGAACCTTTGAAGCATTTTTAACTGCTAACACAATTGTTCAATCAAATTATATTGATGTTCATTCTAATCAGAATAATTCTCCTGAATTTTCTTTTTCAGCGACAAATATTGTTTATAATCCAAATGGACTTTATAACGGAACAACTTTTAAATATTCTGCAGATACAAATTTTATACAGACACTTGGTGTTCAATTATTTTTTAATGCGAACCCATCAAGCAATGCTGCTATACAAGGAACTCAGATAGTTGTACGATTTTATAGAAGTACTTATGCTTCAGGAACTGTTGCTTTTGATACTGACTATTATAATGCTCCACAAACAAATTTATTTCAAACTCAATTATTTGGTACTTATGTAAACGACTTATCAAGTCCAACTAATTATCCTACAAGAGCAGGAGAAACTTTTTGGGCAACTTGGGAAGTATATACTCAACTAGGTAACAATATTGGACCTGGATTTAATATGTTTGAATTAAGTGGAAATTCTTTTTGGTACAATAGTGTTTCAAATCAATTAACTAGTGGCCAGAATTTAGATTATAATATATTTATTCCACAAAAAGTAAAACAAATTGATTTTCTTAATTCTTTGTTGACTATGTATAACTGTTTTGTAATTCAAGACAGAAATCAACCAAACAATATAATATTAGAGAATAGAGATATATTTTATTCAACTGGTGCAACAAAAGATTGGACTTCAAAATTTGATGCAAGTCAAAAAATACAACAAACTCTTATTTCTGAACTTAATCCTAAAAAGATTACTTTAACTCATAAATCTGATTCTGATTATTTTAATGACAACTATCAAACAATAACAAACAGAACTTATGGAGATTATATATTTGAAATAAACAACGATTTTTCTAAAGAAGAACAAATTATTTCTACAATATTTTCTCCTACTCCAGTTTCTGCAATTCCTTCAGGAGGATATGCTTTTTCTAAAATAGGACCATCTTCTTTTATTATTCCTGTTATTGAAAAGTTGAATGCAAGTAATCAAGCTTCTTCAACAAATTTTAATATAAGAATAGTACAAAAAAGTACAGGAGGAACAATTCCACTTACAGGAGAATATTGGATTTTTAATAATACTGTTCAAAATGCTTTACCTTATGTAGGAATGGTGGATAATCCATTATTTTCTAATTCAGATTTATCTTTTGGTGCAACAAATTATGTTTATTATACAGCAAGTACAATTACATCAAACAATTTACAGAATTTATATTGGGATAAATATCTAACCGAAATTTCTGACAAAAATAGTAGATTGGTTGTTGCAAATTTATATTTAACTCCTTCAGATATACAAAATTTTGATTGGAGCGATTCAATATACATAGAAGGAATGACTGATGGTGGTGGAAATTACTATCACGTTAATAAAATAGATTACACATGTACGCAAAATGTTCCTTCGAGAGTTGAATTAATAAAAATAGATTTTAAATATGTACCAAAGACTTTACAACACTATATTCCACTTAATACAGGAGTAAATTTAGGAATAAGAACAAATGGTGTTAATTTAGGAAATAATACTGTTTTATCTCAGTCTTCAGTTGTTGTAGGTGCAGGAAATTTTGTTTCAAGTAACTCTTCTTCTTCTTTTATTATAGGAAATGGTAATACTATAGGTGGAGGATTGATTGGAGATTCAATTATTGGTGGTTCTAATAACATTATCCAGGGTTCTGCTAATAATGTATCACTTATTGGAGTAAATAACTACACAGCTATAACAAGTAATGTAGTTGTTATACCAAATTTACAATTTTCAACAAGTGCTGGTACAATTAATGGAGTTTCAATCAATACTATTATATCTGGATCAACAATTTATACTGCAAGCACAGGTTCAAATACAATTATTGCAAACAATAACACAGGAAACGTTGCTTTAACTTCTTTTGGAGTTATATCTGGAGGATTTAACAATTTTATCAACTAATTTATGTCATATAATTTAATAACTAATGGATATCAGAATTCTGCAACAACAGGTAGCTATGCTACTGTTATAAATGGAGCAAGTAATAAATCTACTGGTAATTTTTCTTCTATTATAAATGGAGTATCAAATATTTCAACAAGCAAATTTTCATTAAGTAATGGAAATTTAAATTCTGCTACAACAAATTACTATTCAACAGTAATTAATGGACATCAAAATTATGCTTCTGGAAATAAATCATTTATTGGTAATGGAAATTTAAATACAGCAAACAATTCTTTTTCTTCTGTTTTAAACGGATTACACAACTCTGCAATAACAGGTAGTTTTGCAACTGTTATTAATGGAAATTATAATAAATCATCAACAAGACATTCTTTTATAGGAGGTGGATCAAGTAATTCTGCCACAACAAGTTATTATTCAACAATAGTTAATGGACAAAGCAATTTATCTAATTCACGTTTCGGATTTGTTGGAAATGGAATTAATAACAAAACTGTTTCATCATATAATTATGCAACTATTTTAAATGGCAATAAAAACACCTCTAATGGAACTCACTCAACAATAATAAATGGATATAACAATAATATTCAAACACTTGAATGTTTAATTGGAGTTGGCTCAAGCAATAGAATAATGTTTGGTGCTAATGGTTCAACAATTTTAGCAGGTTCAAATAACACAATTTATAATTATAGTTCTTCAATTTTACAAGGAGGAGCAAATAAAGTAGGAGGATTTAATTCTTCAGTAATAAATGGAGTTGGAAATTATTGTAATGGAAATCAATCAACAATAATAAATGGACAACAGAATGTAATATCAAGGTTTAGTAATTATAAAACAACAATTTTAGGAGGTTCATTTAATTATATTACAATAGGTTCATATTCAATAATAGCAGGGGGAACGTATAATACAATTAAATCAAAATATTCTGCTATTATTAATGGCAAATCAAATTTGGTAAGAGGTGTTTTTTCTACTATAATTAGCGGAAGTTATAATTCTTTATCAGGTTCTAATTCTTCTATTTTAGCAGGTTCAGGAATTACTTCATCTTTGTCTGGTACAGCAATAGCTCAACATTTTGGAATAGTAACAGGTGGAACAAATACATCTGCAGGAGTTACAACATTATTATTAGGAACTTCAACAGTTACAACTACTGCGGCAAAAGCATCATCTTTGGTTTTTACATCATTTGCAAGTGTCGGTGGAACTCAAGGATTTTTAACATCAGTTCCAACATCAGGTTCATTTACTATAACAAGTTCAAATGTAGCCGACACATCAAAAGTGTACTGGTGGATTGTAAACCCCGCAAACTCTTAAAATAACATATTTATAAAAAATGAAATTTAATTAAAAAATGGCTGACGAGAAGAAAAAAATTAATATCGACGTAGATGTTAATGTTAATGGAAAAGAAGGTATTGATGGGGTTAAGGAATCTTTAGAGAAACTTGGTTCATCAGGTAAAAAACTTCCAGGTATATTTGGTGAAGTAGGTGAAGGTGTTGAAGGAATGGCTGGTGGTATAATGAGTGCTACCAAAGCTGCTCTTGCTTTCTGTGCTACTCCACTAGGTCTTATATTGGGTGCTATTGCTATTGCAATTAGTTCAGTAAAAGCCGCATTTGAATCTTCTGAAGCAGGGCAAAATAAGTTTGCAAAAATTATGTCAGTTATTGGTTCTGTAGTACAGACTGTAATTGATGTATTTGCAAAGGTTGGAGACGTTATAATAGACGTGTTCGAACACCCTATGGATTCAATAAAGAAATTTGTTACGATGATAAAAGAAAACATCATCAACAGATTTACTGGATTATTGGAATTATTGCCAGCATTAGGAGAAGCTATATCTGATGTATTTCACGGAAAGTTCAAAGAAGCGGGTAAAGTTGCTACAAATGCTCTTGCAAAGGTTGCTCTTGGAGTTGACCATATTGTAGAAAAAACAGACAACTTAATTAAAAAAGGAGAAGAGTGGATTAAGCAACAAGAAGTTAATGCTAAACGTGCTGCAAAAGTTGCAGATATGAAAGCAAAAAACGAAAAGGAAGAAAGAGAATTTAGTGGTAAAAAACTTGAACTTGAGTCAAAGATTGCTGATTTAAGAGAAAAGATGGCTGATAAAGAATCATATTCAGCCGAAGAAAGAAAGAAATTTGCAAAAGAAGCTATAGGTTTAGATGAAGAATTATTCGGAGAAGAAAAGAAATTAGCTGACCAAAGAAAAGAAGCTGTTCACCTTGAATTAGATTGGAGAAAAGCATCTGGAAAATTAAATAAAGAACAGTTAAAGCAATTACAAGAGGTAGATGATAAATCTACTGAAGTTGATATAGCAAAAGCTAGGTCTGGTAAAACTCTTATGAAAGCTGAACAAGCTACTCAGAGAGAAATAAATGCTTTAGCTAAAGCCGCTGCTGCAGCTCGTAAAGCAGAGATAAAAGAGCACGAAAAACTTATTAAAGACCTTAATAAAAAAGAACTTAAAGGCGAACAAGAAGTAACCAAAGGAACTTTAACAGAAATTGAAAAAAAGAAGCAAACTGTTCAAGATTCTTACGAATCTGAATTAGCTTCATTAGATGAACTTAAAGATAATAAGAAAATAAGTGATGAAGAGTATACAAAATATACTACTGCTCTTGAATTAAAAAGAGTTGGAGAAATATCTATTATAGATAAGGATGCTGCTGATGTAAAGGCAAAAGAAGATAAAAAGAAAGCAACTAAGGATGCTGTTGATGCTTTAGAAAGAACAAAGGCTGATCTTGCATCTGAAGCTGACACAAAGATACTTGAAGCAGGTAAGAATTCTATTAAAATACTTGAAATAAGAGCTAAACTTTTATCAGATAGCTATGATTTAACTATAAAACAAGCAATATTAGAAGGAAAAACCACTTCAGATATTGAAAAGAACTTCAATAAGGAGAAATTAAAGAATGCACAAGAACTTTCAAAGGCAAAATCTGATTTAGTAAAGAAGAATACAGAAGAAGAGTTTAAATTAGCATCTGATTTACAAGGTTCTTTGGCTGATTTAAATGCTATTGCATTTCAAATTAAGTCAGGTAACTTAGAAAAAGGTTCTGCTGCTGCTGAAGCTGCTGCTCATAGAGAATTTGAGATAAATAAAGCGCTTCAATTGTCATCTGCAGTTATAACTGGTATTAAATCAGTTATGAATGCTTATACAAATGGTATGGAAAATCCTGTACCATTACTTGGACCTGCTACAGCAGCAATTTATGCTGGTATAGCTGCTATAGCATCAGCCGCAAACGTAGGAAAGATATCTTCTACACAGTTTAAGACTACTTCAGGTAGCGCAAATAAGGGTAATAGTGGAACACCTAACATTCCAAGGTCAAATACATCTATGTTACCACCTTCTTTGACCGCTATTGGAGGTAAAAACACGAACATGTCAACTAATATGGGCAATAATTCAGGTTCGTCTAACAACAAGCAAGGAGCAATTAAGGCTATTGTTGTTTCTACTGATTTAACCAAGCAACAAAATAGTGATGCGGCGATACAAAGACGTGCAACTATACGTTAATAATAAATTTTTTATCTATTTATAAACAAAAAATAATGAAGAGTATTGTAATTAATAAAACAAGATATAATATACCCACAAAATGGGAAGATATTACACTTAAATTATTTAATGAAATAAGAAAACTTGATGAAGCAAAGGTTGATGGTAAAATCCAATCAGACCTTAAATTTAGTAATCATTTTTTATCTATTTTAACAGGTATACCTGAATCCAGTTTATTAACACTTACCCCAAAAGAGTGTGAAGAACTTTATAAACCTTTATCAGTTATTATTGCTTCTGAAATGAAGCCATCAAAGGAAAAAACTATTGTTATTGATAAACAAGCTTATGCTTTTTGTTTTAATATAGATAAAATAACTCAGGGACAATTTATTGATTTGGAGGGTTTTACTAAAGAACAAAATTTCTGGGATGTTGCACATAAAATTTGTGCAGTATTTTTACGACCAATGTCAAAAAAGGAATATTACATCTATATGGGAAAAAAAATGTTTAGACCCAAAAAAGTAGATGAAAATAACTTAATAACTGAAGAATATAATTTTGATTCAATTGAAGCTCGTTCACAAATATTTTTAAATAAGCTTCCTATGACATATATTTATAATTGTGTATCTTTTTTTTTGGATTCAAAGAAAAACTTAGAAGAGATTTCCCAATTTTGTACCCCCAAACAATAGAACGAGAAGTTAATGAAAAAAGCATTAAGAAAGAATCAAAAACTGAAAGTGAAGAATTTTATTTTACTTGGTACTGGTATGAAGTACTATATGAAATGGGAATGCAAGACATAACTAGAATGAATGAAATGGCAGGACTTAACTTGTATGTCGCTTTAAACTTTTTACAATACAAAATACAAAAAACACAATTACAAAACTACTTAAACAGAACACAAAACAAATAAAAATATGAAAGACCAAGGACCAAGAAAATTAGCATGTTATAGATTATCAATAGATGAAAATGATGATGCTACAGGAATTGATGCAATAAGTCTTGTAGAAGACCCTGCTATAAAAGTAGATTTTATTTCCTTTTCAAGTGATGAAAAGCCAAAACAACAGGATTTTAAATTTAAAGTTGCAAATGCTGAAAAAAGAATGCTTGCAGGAGTATTTATGAGTGCTGAACAACCTATTTATAGAGTCGACCCAGAGACAGGAGAAGAATATTATGTTATCTTTACTGCTGAAGATATAGAAAAGTGTGTAAAAAAGTTTTTCAAGAAAAATAACAATTCTTCAATAAATAAAGAACACGATGAATTGACTCCTGGATGTTATGTTGTAGATAGTTGGTTTATGAGAGACGACACTAGTAATCCATTAGCTTCTTTTGGATTTAATAATGTAAAAAAAGGAGATTGGGTTGGAACTATAGCTATTGATGATGAAAAGTTATGGAATGATTATGTAAAAACTGGTAAAATAAAAGGATTTAGTATTCAAGGTATGTTTAAATTTTCTAAAAAGACTTTAATTAATTCTTTTAAAGCTGAATATAAAGACCAAGATTTTACATTTGAAGAATTAATGTTTATTGGAAGAATTGCTGATATTTTACTTAATGACGAAGATACAAATGAAATATAAAATTTATACTTTATCAGACCCAATTACTGTAGAAATCAGATATATAGGTTATACTGAACAAAAATTATCAAAAAGATTAAAAAATCATAGAGGAGAATCAAGAAGTAAATTAAAACATAAAATAAAACAAAATCATAGGAATAATTGGATTAATTCTTTATTAAAACAAAATTTAGAACCAATAATAGAATTATTAGAAGAAACAGATAATTATATTTTTTCAGAAAAGTTTTGGATTTCTCAATTTAAATGTTGGGGATTTAATTTAGTTAATGGAACAGAAGGAGGTGAAGAAACTAATACTTCTATAAATTCTAAAGAAAATTTAGAACAAAGAAGAAAAAAATGGTCTGGTAAAAACAATCCACAATATGGAATTGATAAATTTGGTAAAAACAATCCATTTTATAATAAAAATCATTCTAAAGAAACTATATTGTTTTTAAAAAATAGACAATTTAGTTTAGAAACTAAGAAAAAAATGAGTAATTCTGCAAAAAAAAGAGATAGAACATCTTATTTTAAAAAAATAATTCAATTAGATTTTAATAATGTTATTGTTAATAAATTTAAATCTATTACAGAAGCAAGTTTTGAATTGAAAACAAGTCAATCAAATATTATTGGAGCATTAAAAGGAAAACAAAAAACTGCTAAAGGATTTTACTGGAAATATATAGATTAATTTTTCCACAAGAACCTTACGAGTTAGTTTCATTATTTAAATTTAATTTCAAATTCTCCGTGGTTAAACATCAAATTGTATCTACTACCACCATTCATTCCACACAAACACGTAACCATCTTATCACCTTGTTCTTCAGTAAAATAAATTATACGTTTAGTTTTATCAATTCTACCTCTAAAAATTTCATTTTTAATTTCAAATTCAAAATAATCGATGTATTTTTCTACAAAAACTTCACGTTGTAAAATCCAACTTTCATTTTCCTTTTTCTTTTTAAATGGATTCCACATTAGTTTATTTTAAACAAATAAATAGTAAAAGAAAATATAAAAACAAAATTATTTTTCCGTATAAGATTTAATTTCCTACACTTATAGTATATAAGCAAAAATCTTATGAACAAAAAAGATAAAATAACCGAGAAGCTTAAAGAACTTTTCGCTCTTACCAAAAAACTTTCTTTCTACGACTGTACATTAGCTGATGGTTCTATACTTAGAACTGAAGACGATGCAATAGGAAAAGGAAGCAAAGTAACACTTATCTCTAAAGATGGTGTTTCTTCAGAAGTTGCTGATGGAGATGTTACAAGTTCTGACGGTTCAGTAATAACTGTAAAATCAGGGGTTGTTGATTCAATCGCACCAGCATCACCAGAAAAAGCAAACGAAAAAATGGAAGAAGTAGACCCAAATCCAGCCTCTAAAGGACTTAAATCTAAAATGGCTGTACCTCACATAGACGATGTGTCTGAAATCAAAGAAGCAGAAGATGCTCCAATGGATATGGATATGTTAGAAGGTGTAATAAAAAATCTAGTAGACAGAATAGCTGCACTAGAAAGTAAAATTTCTGACACATCTATGACTGTTGAAAAAATGTCTGCTGCTCCAGCTGCAAAACCATTCAATTTTGACCCTCACGGTAAAAATACAATTGGTGAATCACTAGATGCTTACAAAGCAGAACATAAAGCAAAAATTGCTGCAAGAGAAAAACAAATGATGGATTTCCACGCAGAAAAAAGAGTTTCAGTTAAACCTGAAGCACAAACTTTTTCATCAAATTCAACTGAAATAAAGAAGAAACCTTTTGATTTCAATTTTGGTGGTTCATTTTCAATTGATAATGGTAAATAATAATTAACAAACAATAAAAAACAAATAATACTATGGCATTTAACTTCCCAGGCTTAGCCTCTTACGTAGACCAACTTAGTCAGCCCTTAATTTCAAGAGCTGTTCTTGAAGCAAGAACTGCACAATTTATTGATGTAATTCAGGGTGTAAAATACGCTGAACAAATCAACATTTTGGATATCAATCCATTTGTTGTTATGGCGAACAACCAAAGCAATCAAGGATTTATTGATTCTGGAACAACTATCATCAGTGGTATAACTGCTGTTGCTTGTCCTCTAAAAATTCAGAACTCGTTTGTTCTTGAAGGTATTGGAGGTCTTGAACAGATTTGGTATGGTATGCTGTTGAAGTCAGGTTCTTACACAGAATCAGCTCCAGCATTTGAAGAAGCATTTATGTCTCAACTTCAGAAATATACTTCACAAGCTGTAGATTACGTTCTTTGGTTAGGTGGATATATTCCAGGTGGTTCTAACGCTCACTCTGCAGATACTAGTGGTGGTGGTGCTGGATATCTTGGTGGATGCGTAGGTATCTTGAACCAATTATATAACACAGCTGCTTCAGCTTCTACTACAACTGTAACTTACTCTGGAGCTCCAACACAAGCTACTATTTATGCAATCATAGAAGGTATTGTTGCGGCAATTCCAAGTAACATGTTGATGCTTCCAAATATTTCTATCTGGTGTCAGCCAGCTTACATTGATATGTACAAACGTGCTTTGTTTGCTTTGAATAACAACACAGGTAACTATTGGATTAACCCTGCATTTAGCTCACAAGCTACTTCTGATTTGGATATCCAAATCCCAGGACGTTCTAACATCACATTGCGTGGAACTCCAGGTCTTGCAGGTTCATCAGGTGCTGGTTTCCAAGGATTTGTTTGTTCTAACGACAACAACCTTGCACTTATCACTGACTTGATGAATGACTACGAAAGAACACAAGTTTGGTTCAGTAATGACTTCGACCAATTGAGAGCAACAACTAAGTTCAAAGCGGGTGGAATTGCAAAAATTACTGCACAGGTAATTGTATACTAAACGATAACAAATTAAAATTAAAAAGCTGCTGAAAAAAACGGCAGCTTTTTTTACAAATAACAATAATTAAAAAACAAAATTAATATGGCAAATTGTGGACCAACTTCAGGCTTAGCTCTTCCTTGTAAGACATTTATGCCTGGCTTAAGAAGAATCTTTATTGCTTCTTTTTATTCAGGCTCTAGCATAGGAGATAACTTTACCTATACAACTGATGTAAACTCAGTTATTACTGCAGGAACTCTTACAACAGGTTTCTTTTACCAATATGATCTTACCAAAGAAGCTGGTGAGACTCAAGATGCTATGCATTTTAATCCACAGAATGGAACTACAAGTTATGAGTCTACTATAAACGTATACTTGTCACAGTATTCTACGGCCGTGAGAAATAAAATAGTAACATTAGGGAAAGCAAAACTGTTACTTATCACTGAAGACAGAAACGGACAATACTTCGTTTATGGAACTGATGGTACTGGTGTTGTTCCTTCTACATCTAACGGTGTTGACTTAATGGAATCAACTGCTACAAGCGGAAAAGCATATGGTGCTGACCAAAATGGGTATAACCTTGTATTCAATTGTACTGAAAAGGTTCCAGCTCTTGAAATTAGCTCAACAGTTATTGCTGGATTAACTTCTATCTAAAAATAATCTTCCTTAATAGGAATAAAAGGACAATTCCTTCATTGGTTTTGTCCTTTTTTAATTAATTACAATATGAATATAAAACTAAATCAGAATCAATCCAATAATGTTATCTTGACACTTCAGGAAAATTCTGCTTTGTTTACATATAGCGGAATTAATCCTTATTATTTGTTTGTTTTTTCTTCTCAAACTACAAATCAGTCATTTAATTTTGTTGCAAATAACATTTCTTCATTAAGCGCAAGAAATAGTTACGATCAATTTACTATTACATGTACTGGAGCAACATATCAAAACTTAAGCGCTGGAACAATACACTTAAATCCAGGTATGTTCTGGCATTATTCAGTGTATGAGCAAACAAATCAATATAATTTTAATATAAACAACGCTGTAGGTCTTGTTGAACAAGGTAAAGTCCAATATTTCCCTGCTACACAGGATTTTACTTATGTACAAATGACTGGCGACTCTACTTATACCGTTTTTAATACTTACAATTAAAATTAACTCACTATTTATAATAAATATTAAAAAATGGATCAAGAAAATTTAGAAGAATTCAGCAATTTGCTTGGAGCAAACAGTTCAAGATATAAAGAAGGAAGTCAAATCCAAACTGTATCATTTGCTACATACAATACTCCTGTTTTTAAAGAAAATAAGTGGAAGAATTTCATTCAGTGTGGACCAGATAATCTCTGGCCCCAATATTTAGTTAGACTTTTGAACGGTTGTTCAATACATTCAGCTATTATTGATGATAAAGTTCAACAAGTTAATGGAAGTGGTATTGCTATTGAAGATTCTGAAGATAAAGACCAACTTGCAGCTATGACTGATTTTTTAAAGAGGGTTAATATAAAAAAACAACTTAAAAGATGGGCTACTGACCAACAAATATTTGGTTACTGGTTTATTGGAATTACTTGGAGTAAAGACAGAACAAAAATAGCTAATATATATCACGTTGATGCATCAACAATTCGTGTTGGATGTGAAAATGAAGAAGGATTGATTGACCATTTCTGGTATTCAGAGGATTGGTCTAAATATAAAAGACAAAACTTCAAACCAGAGAAGATAGAAAGGTTTGACCCACTAAAACGTATTGATGAGAATTGTTTATTTATGGTTAGAGGTTATAGACCGAACACAAGATTTTATAACCTACCAAGTTATGAAGCAGCAAGAGACGCAATTGAATTATCAGCAGCTCTTACTTCTTATTTGCTTTCAAATCTTAAAAATGGTCTTCATCCTAGTTTAAACATTTCATTCAACAACGGTCAAGCTACTGAAGAAGAACGAGAAACAGTTTATCGTTCAATAAATCAATTATTTTCTGGCGATAAGAATGCTGGAAGGTTCATACTTAGTTTTAACAACTCCAAAGAAAATGGAACAGAGATAACTCCCATCAATCAGGGAAATATGTCTGAGTTATACGCTAAATTAGACGATTATGCAGAGGGTAAAATCCTTAGAGCACATAAGACATCTCCAATACTAGTTGGTATCGCTACAGGCGGTAAAATGGGTGGTGCAGGTAACACTAATGAGCTTGAGAAAGCATCTGAAGACTTTCATAATAAGGTTGTTGACCCTTGTCAAAATGAAATTGAAGAGATTTTACAAGATTTGCTTGAAGTTAATGACTGGCATTTGAGAGTTTACATTAAACCTTGTGCAAAGATATCAAGTGCTTATGGAGACAACGTTCTTCTTAATGTGCTAACGGTAGATGAAATAAGAAGCAAGATGAATTTTGCTCCTCTATCTGAAAATG
>Ga0210407_10002375_pt1 | contig 16229 bp, 14 predicted proteins | sample IncBWC27MmetaG_FD_150860 | JGI IMG/M metagenome (GOLD analysis project Ga0210407, IMG submission 150860) | Forest soil microbial communities from Barre Woods Harvard Forest LTER site, Petersham, Massachusetts, United States - Inc-BW-C-27-M | ecosystem: Environmental > Terrestrial > Soil >...
AGCCGACGTGATCGACTACGACGAGCTCTACACCGGCAAACGGCGCGAGGCGCAGTACAGCGCGTTCTGGTCGATGCTCCCGAAGTTCGTTGCGATACCGAGCGCCGCGGTACCGATCGCGATTCTTGCCTCGATGGGCTATGTGCCCAATGCTATCCAATCGCCGCGCGTGGTCTTCGCGATCCGCGCAATCTTCGCGCTCGGGCCCGCGGTCTTCGCGCTGCTGTCGTTTCTGATCGCACGGACGTTTCCGATCACGGAAAAGATTCATCGCGCGATCCTCGATGGCATCGAGCGCCACAAGCGCGGCGAGGCGGCGCTCGATCCGATGACCAACTTGATGGTGCCGCCGCCCAAGACCGGACGGGTCGAAGACGACAGTGGCTGGTTCCTCGATTACTTTTCCGCGGGCGAGCTTCGCCGCTACCTGCGCAAAGGCAGTGCGCAACCGGTGCGCGACGTCGTCCAGATGGCGGCGTTGTCGCTCGGAGTATCGCTCCTCTCGATCGCATACGTGCTGCACCGGGTGAGCTCGCTGCGGACGGATCCGGGCGCGATGATTTCGATCGTCGTCGTGACCGCGGGAATCGCCTTCGCGATATTCGTCTTCCACCTGATGCGCCTCTCGCCAGCCCGCCAACTAGCCGCCGGCGTCATCCCCGCCGACGCAGTCCGCGCGCACCTCGGCGAGGCAATCGAATCGCTCAAAGAAGGCACTCCGGCGCCCGTCGTCGCCGGAGGTCCGGCAGGCCTCAGCTAGCGATGGTTTCGAAAACGAAGCTGACCGCGCTCGTCAGGGAGTTTCGATGGAAGGAGATAGACGAGGCGCTCACGGAGAACCCGGCTCTCCTTTCGGTTCGCGATGAGCGAGGGCGAAACTGGCTTCATCTCTGCTGCAGCGTGAATCTGAAGAACCGGAAGCCAAAGGCGAAGGACAGCATCAAGACCGCGGAGGTTCTGATCCGACGCGGGCTCGATATCAATCGGGAGGCATTCACCGAGGGCGCCTGGAAGGCGACGCCGCTATGGTACGCGATCGCCCGCGGCGAAAATCTCGCGCTCGCCGAGTTTCTCCTCAAGCACGGCTCGACGCCGAACTACAGTCTCTGGGCGGCTTCGTTCAACAACGACCTCGAGGCGATAAGGCTGCTGATTCGCTACGGCGCGAACCTCGAAGATGCTTTCGAGAACGAGACGCCGTTCTTGAGTGCGATCAAGACGAGTCACTTCAGGTCCGCAGAGGAATTGCTGGAGCATGGCGCCAACGTAAACCATCGCGACTCGAAAGGCATGACCGCACTGCACTACATGCTGAAGAAAGACAGCGACAAGAAACACTTCCCGATGCTGATCGCCCACGGCGCGCGCGGCGACATAGAGAACAAAGACGGTGTAACGGCCGCAGAAATCATGCGCAAGAAAAAAGATCCAGACTTCCGCACAATGGCCGATCAGCTCCGCTGAACGCGAGCGTTTACGGCCAGACGATGCCGTCCGCGATCAGCGACTCCTGCTCGGCGCGGCCCAGGCCTAGCAGCTCGCCGAGTATGTAGTCGTTGTTCTCGCCGACCTCGGGAGCGATCGCGCGGACCTCGCCGGAAACGCCGGAGAGTCTGAACGGGATGCCGGTGACCTGGGTCGTCGCGCCCTTGGTGGTCGAGACTGTCGGCCAGAAGCCGCGCTCTTTCAGTTGCGGATCGCGCGCGCAGAGGTCGATGCCGTTCTCCACGACGCCGGCGGTGATACCCGCGCGCTGCAAAGCGATCATAGCGTCTTCCGCGCTGCGCTCGGCGGTCCATCGCGAGATGTTCGCGTCGAGCGCCGCGCTGTTGCGCATCCTCTGATAGAGCGTCCGAAAGGTCGGCTCGCTAGCCCACGACGGGGAACCAAGGGCGGTCACAAATCGGCGCCATTCGGGACCGGTCCGCACCGTGATCGCAATCCATCGATCGTCGTCAACGGTACCGTCGTCATTTTTGAGCGCCTGGCATCTGTAAACGCCGTGCGGCGCGGCGGGCCCTTCCTGCGATGCGTATCCCGGCGCCGGCTGTGTCCGTCCGTTGACGGAGATATCGAGCATCGCGGGACCGATCACGCTTGCGACCGCTTCGAACTGCGACAAGTCGATGAATTGCCCGCGCCCGGTGCGGCGCCGATTCCATAGCGCGATCAGCGCCGCGAGCGCGCCCGAGTATCCGCCGCACATGTCGGCGTACGAATAACCGTAGCCTGCCGGCGCGCCGTCGGGATCCGCCATGAGGAGCGTGTAGCCGGTGAGCGCTTGCAGCGTCGGTCCGTAGCTGACGTAGCTCGAGAGCGGGCCGGTGTGCCCAAGCCCGGACATCGAGATGCAAATGATATCGGGCTTGACCGCGCAGAGACTTTCGTAATCCATCCCCCAACTGCGCATCACGCGCGCTGAGAAATTGTCCATCACGATGTCGCTCTTTGCCGCGAGTGCGCGCGCGAGCTCGACGCCGCGGGGATGCTGCATGTTGAGTGCGAACGATAGTTTGCCGCGATGGAGATCGCATTGGAGGCCGAGCTTGCGGTTGCCGAGCGGCGGCGGATTTTTGCGCTCGATCTTGACGACCTCGGCGCCGTGATCGGCGAGGATGCGAGTCGCGACCGGGCCGGCGACGACCCAGGTGAAATCGAGGATCCGGACTCCGTCGAGCGACATTCCGCCGGCAGTTGCCATCTTCATTCCGCCCGTAGCTGCCATGTTCAGATGACTCCCTCGACGAAGAGCGTGGCGAGCGCTTCTGGAGCCATCGCGAGCTCATCGCGGAGAATTGCGCCGGTGTGCTCGCCAAGCAGCGGCGGACGGCGCGAAACGCGCCACGGGGTGCCGTTGAACAAGTACGGGGCGCCCGGGTAGCGGAACTTGCGGCCGAGTTCGGGGTGCTCGACTTCGATGAAGAAGCCGCGTGCGGCCAGTTGCTCGTCGTCGAAGAGGGCTTCGGGCGGGCGGACCGAGGCGTAGGGTTGGCGAAGGAGCTGGGCGCGCTCGATCAATTCTTCGCGCGAGTAGTCTTTGACCCAATCGTCGAGGACGTCGAAGAGGTGCTCGGCCATCAGGAAGCGGTACATCACCTGGTGATAGTCGGGCGCCTCGAGGTCGGCGGCTTTGCCGTCGGACTTGACCCATTCGATTAGCGAGGTCCAATCGCCGAGCGTGCAATGCATGATGTGTCCGTCGCGGCATTTGCCGACGCGAAAAAAGCGGCTCCAATGCAGCGTGCCGCGGCGCGGCTCGGCTTCGTGACGTTCAAAGTATCCGCCGGCGACGTGCTCAACGGCCGCGGCGGTGGCCTCCTGCATACTGAGATCGATCCATTGGCCGGTGGAGGTATTGTCGCGGGCGAGCAGCGCGAGCATCACGGCGATCGCGGCGAAGTATGCGGACGAGTGATAGGCCTGGAGGCCGAGCGGACGAACGGGCGGGTGATTGGGAAAGCCGTTGACGTAGAGCATCCCGCCCATCGCAGTCAGCACGGTGTCGTCGGCACTGAAATCGCGATACGGACCGGTTTGTCCGAACGGCGCGATCGAACAGAGGACCAGCGCGGGATTTTCGCGATGCAGCGTTTCCCATCCAAGGCCGATCTTTTCGAGCGTGCCGGGCGCGAAGCTTTCGATCACGACGTCGGCGGAACGCGCGAGATCGAGCGCGATTGCAACGCCGCGCGAGTCGTTCAGGTCAAGCGTGAGTGAACGCTTGTTGAGATTATAGAACCAGAAGAACAGGCTGCGGTCGCGATGCGGCAGGTCGTCGAGGAAAGGGCCGATGCGGCGCGCGTCGTCGCCGAATGGCGGCTCAACTTTGATGACGTCGGCGCCCATGTCGGCGAGCAGCCGGGCGCATAGCTGGGCGCGATGGCCGGTGAGATCGAGGACTCGGAGGCCGGCGAGCGCGCCGTCGGGTTGGGTCATGACTTCTTGGCGGGCTTGGACTTCTTCGCGGGCTTTTCGATTTCCGCCAACTCTTCTTTAACTTTGGGCGGCGGCAGATCCTCGATCGCGAACGCGCTGGTATCGAGCGTCGCGGGAACTTCCATCAGGACTTCGTTATGCGGCCCGGTGCGTTTTCCGCCGCGGACGCGAATGGTCTCGAACGAGTCCGGATTGGTCCATCGCACGCCGAGCACGGCGGGCTTTGCCTGCCCGTCCTCGTCGACCGGGACGATGGTGGTGCCTTCTTTATCGAAGAGAGTAACTTTTCTAAGTCCCATAATTTGTCGGCGTCGAATTCGACATCCCTCTCAATAATCTCTCAAAAACGGAAGGGTTTGGTAAGGCTGAACAGTTCAGCCCTGAACTTTCGTGGCGATCCGGAGAATCAGTTACCCTTATAGTTATTGGGAGAGAGGTGGTTGGAGGGGGTGAGGGGAGGAATAGGATGTGAAATCCAAATTCGAAGCTTGGCCGTCCTCGTCGACGAGGACGAGGGTAAGTGCCTTCTTTAGCGAAGGCGAAGTGCTTTGCGCCGAGAAAGATCCGGGTTTCCCGTTCGGCTTCGCTCAGGGCAGGCTTTCGCTGCGTTCAGAATTACACAGGGGATAGTCGCGGTTTGGGTAGGACACAAAAGATATTCGCGCTTCGGAAAATTGCGCGCACCGAGGTGGTGGTGGCGTGAGTTGGAAACTCACGCATCATGCACGGGCAGGGACGCCCATGCCACTGATTTTTTTCAGTCGGGGATCGGTTGGTGAGTGCAGGGTGTGGTGTGGCGGGCGTCGAGAAAGATCCGGGACTCCCGTTCGGCCTCGCTCAGGGCACGCTTTCGCTGCGTTCAGAATGACACAAAAGAAGAAGGCGCATCCGTCCGCGTGCATCGTGGCCCTGGGATCTGGTTGCTATTTCCATGGTGGCATTGCATCGAGTAGGGACTTGGCTCGCGACTCGATCAGGCCGGCCATGATTCGATCGGTATGGATGTAAAGGCGATCGGTTTTCACGGCGGCTAGGACCATTTCGCCAACCTCGTTAGGATCGACGCCCGCGGCTAGAATGGCGTTGGCTCGCACGATTGCGGTTTCCCGCATTTTCGTTTCCTCGACGGTCGCCGACGATGAGGGCCGGGTGGCGTTGCTGTTCGATATGATCTTCGTATTGACGGGACCCGGGCACAATACGCTGACGCCAATCTTGAACGGTTCGAGCTCGCGCCGCAGGGATTCCGAAAGACCCACCACCGCGAATTTCGAGGTTGTATATAAGAGACCGCTGGTGGCGGCGAGTCCCGCACCCGAAGCTGTGTTGACGATATGCCCGCCACCGCCCCGCTTAAGCATCCGAGGCAGAAAGGTCTGGACTCCATTGATCACGCCATTCAGATTAATTCCGATTACCCAGTCCCAATATTCGTAAGTCAGGCCCGCAACGTGCGGGTCTCCGGCCACTCCGGCGTTGTTGCACAGAATTGACACTGGACCGAGTCGAGATTCCGTTTCGTCGGCGACTCGCGCATAGGCTGAGCGGTCGCGGACGTCGAGCAGGAACGTCTCCACCGTGGTTAAGTCCGAGAGCTCGGATTTTGCCACGGCCAGCGAGGATTGATCGATATCCGCGAGCGCCAATTTCGCGCCGGCTCGCGCGAAGGCGCGAGCGATGCCCAGTCCGATCCCGCGCGCGCCTCCAGTGATGAATGCGGTCTTCCCGTCGACGCGATCCATGCTTCCAACCTCCTTACCGTCCTGTTTGAAGACCCCTAGCACGGCAATCGAGTTTTCGAGAAGCTTCGCTCGCTCAGGTACTTCGGGATCGAACGCCGAGCAATCGCGCAAATGACCCATCTTTGCTATTATGGGTTTTGTGGCATTTCCCATTGGCTGCAATAGAGGGACCTATGAAGAGAAAGGGAAACGTACTGTTGAACGAACGCTTCAAGCGGATTGGCGATGTCGCGCTGGACGAGCGAAAGCGGGTGTCGTTGACGAAGGCTTTGGAGCCGTTGAAAGAGATTCTGGGTAACAAGAATGAGCTGGATGCGGGGATCCGGTTTGGAGTTTATGTGAACGACGCCGGGCAAGTGTTGCTGTCGCCGGAAATGTCAGTGCCGATGCATGAATTGTGGCTGTACCGAAATCCGGAGGCGCTGAAAATGGTCCTGAGGGGCCTGGAAGAGGCGCGCGAGGGCAAATCGATCGACTTGGGATCGTTCGCGAAATTTGCAGATGACGAAATTGAGTAGCGAGGATGGCGCGTGGAAAGTTCAGGCTGTCTTTCATGCCGGAAGCACAAGCGGCGCTCGCGAAACTGGCTAAGGATCGCGGCGCTGCCAAACGATTTCGCGCGGTTCGGAAGACATTAGGACTTTTGGAAAGCAATCCGCGCCATCAGAGTTTGCGGACCCATGAATACTCGCAGCTCTCTGGCCCGAGCGGAGAAAAAGTCTTCGAAGCGTACGCTGAGAACAGGACACCGGCGGCGTTTCGAGTGTTTTGGTTTTATGGGCCGGAAGCGGGGCAGATGACAATCGTGGCGATCACGCCGCATCCGTGAGCGCGGGTTCGTGGAGTGAGTCGTCGCATTGAGCTTGGTGCTGGCGGTCTCGGCCGTCTCGTTCGCGCGACGATCTGTCCTGGGTGAAGCTTCTCTGGGTGTGCGTGGGAATTTCTATTGCGGACCCTCACCCGCCGCGAGAAGACTCGCGTCGGCCTCTCCCTGTCAGGGAGAGGCTATTAGGAGGGTCGTGCCGGCGCTGGTTATGCAAAGGTCTCCGGGGGAGAGGTGTTGGATTTCGTTGATCCTCGCGAAGCAATGCGGCGTGCGTTAATCTGATCTGACTGATTTTCGCGCCGGGTTTATTGAAGTGGCTGTTACTGATTACAAATCTACGCTGAAGCTTCCTAAGACTGAGTTTCCGATGAAGGCTAATTTGCCCAAGCGGGAGCCGGAAATGCTGGCGCGGTGGGACGCGATGAAGCTTTACGAGCGGCTCATGGAGGTGCGGAAAGATGCGCCGGCGTGGGTGCTGCATGATGGGCCTCCTTACGCCAATGGCAGAGTTCACCTGGGGACTGCGCTCAACAAAATTTTGAAGGATTTCGTGGTGCGGTCGCGCTCGATGATGGGGTATCGGACCCCGTTTGTGCCGGGATGGGACTGTCACGGGATGCCTATTGAGCATGGGGTCTCGCGCGGCCTCGGCGAGCGGTCGCGCACGATTTCCAAGCTCGAACTGCGGCGCTTGTGCCGCGCCGAAGCGGAGAAGTGGATCGACTTGCAGCGCGCGGATTTCCGCCGGCTTGGAGCGATCGGCGACTGGTTTAATCCGTACCTGACGATGGCGCCGGAGTATGACGCGGCGGAAATCGGCGTGCTGCGCAAGATGGTCGAGAATGGCTACGTGTACCGCGGGCTGCGGCCGGTGCATTGGTGCTTCGATTGCCGGACCGCGCTTGCGGAGGCGGAAGTCGAGTACCGGGAGCATCAGTCGCCGTCGATCTACGTGGCGTTCGCGTTCAACTCGAATCTTAAGGACGCGTCGACGCTGGCGGCCGATGCGAAAGACGGCGCTGAGCTCGCGACCGCTCACAGAGCGGGCAAGCTGTTGGCGGTGATCTGGACGACGACGCCGTGGACGCTACCGGCGAATCTTGGAATCACGCTTAACGAGACGTTCGAGTACGTCGCGCTGAAGGCGGGCGAGAACTGGTACGTCGTTGCGGCGCGGCTGGCCGACGCGGTCGAGAAAGAATGCGGGCTTAGAGTCGAGAAGCGAATCGCGCTTAGTCGCGATGCGCTCAAGGCGCTCGACGGGAAAGATATTTTTCGGCATCCGTTTCTGGATCGGGACGTGAAGCTGATGTACGGCGGGCACGTGACCGCCGACACCGGCACGGGATTGGTGCATACCGCGCCCGGGCACGGGTACGACGATTTCGTGATCGGCAACAAGTACGGGCTGACGCCGCTCACGCCGGTTGATAACGCGGGAGTATTCACCGGAGACGGCGGAGAATGGCGCGGGCAGAATGTTTTTCGCGCCAACAACTCGATCGTCGCGCGGCTCAGAGAGAACGGCGCGTTGTTGCATTCGCACAACTATACGCATCAGTACCCGCATTGCTGGCGATGCAAGAATCCGCTGATTTTCCGGGCGACGGAGCAGTGGTTCGTGAATATCGATCACGACGGTCTGCGCCAAAAGCTTGTCGGCGCGATCGACGCGGTGAAATGGTTTCCGGGATGGTCGCGCGATCGAATCCGCAACATGACCGAGACGCGGCCGGACTGGACTATTTCGCGCCAGCGTGCGTGGGGCGTGCCGATTCCGGCGGTGCGATGCGCGGAGTGCGACGAGATCGCGCTCGACCTGGCGACGATGGATCGAGTGGCGAAAGTTTTTGCGCGCGAAGGTTCAGATGCGTGGTACGAGCGGCCGGTGTCGGATTTCGTGGCGCCGAGTCTGAAGTGCGCGAAGTGCGGCGGTGCAACCTTTATCAAGGAAGAAGACGTGCTCGACGTGTGGTTCGACTCGGGTTCGTCGCAGGCGGCGGTGCTCGGCGCGCGAAAGGAGTTGAGCTGGCCGGCGGATGCGTACCTGGAGGCGGTCGAGCAGGCGCGCGGATGGTTCGGCTCGTCGCTGGTCTGCGCGGTCGCGGAGCGGGGCATCGCGCCGTTCAAGAGTGTGATCAGTCACGGGCTGACGATCGACGAGAAGGGCCGCAAGATGTCGAAGTCGCTCGGCAACTCGGAGGATGCGGTCGATGCGGCGGGGCGGATGGGCGCCGACGTGCTACGGCTGGTGTATGCGTCGCTCGATTACACGGCGGAGATCGCGCTCGGGCCGACGATTTTCAATGCGGTCTCTGAGTCGTATCGCAAGATCCGCAACACGTGCCGATTCGTGCTCGGGAACCTGGCGGACTTCGATCCGGCGCGCGACGCGGTCGAGTATCGGGAGATGCTCGAGTTCGATCGGTTTATTTTGGCGCGCACTGAAAAACTGAAGAGCGAAGTGCGGGCGGCTTACGAAGTGTTCGAGTTTCAGGCCGCGTATCATACGATTTTGAATTTCATGGTGGTCGATCTGAGTTCACTGTATATCGACGTCGCGCGTGATCGTTTGTATTGCGCGGCGGAGAAATCGATCGAGCGGCGCTCGGCGCAGACGGCGCTGTTCCATATTCTCGACACTGTCGTAAAGATGCTTGCGCCGCTGATTCCGTTCACGGCCGAGGAAGTTTACGGGTATATGCCGGGCGCGCGGCTGGAGAGTGTGCATCTGACGACGATGCGCGATGCGAATCCGGAGTGGCGCGACGCGGATCTCGAAGCGCGATGGGAGCGGCTGATGTGGATGCGCGACGAGGCGTTGAAGCTGCTCGAGGCGATGCGGCAGTCGGGAACGATCGGCGCGCCGCTCGAGGCGGCGATCAGCCTGGGCGTTGACGGCGGCTCTGAGAGCGGGCTTGCGCAAACGGTCAAGAAGTATCGCGAAGAGCTGAAGGATTTGTTTATTGTTTCGGAAGTTGCGATTTTGAGCGACGCGGAGGTATCGGAGCTGACGCGGGAAGCACAGGGGCGCGAGGACTTCGCTCGCGACGGTATGTTTGTGCGCGCCGGTGTGAATCCGGCGATCACGATGGCCGGGAGGCGCGCGTCGGGGGTGAAGTGCGCGCGGTGTTGGAAGTACTTCGATGACGGCGGGGATCTGGAGTTGGATCCTCGGTGCCGGGCGGTGGTGAGGGGGTAGTGGTGGCGGAAAGAGCAAAATCTGAAATTTGGACCCTCACCCGCCGCGCGAAGACGCGCGTCGGCCTCTCCCTGTCAGGGAGAGGCGTTTAGGAGCGTTGTGTCGGCGACGGTTACGCAAGGCTCTGCGGAACATCGAGAGGTGGGAGAAGTTGTGGGGCGACCGCCGGGGCGGCCGTTTTGGGTTTTGATTGGGGCGATCACGATTCCGATCATTGTGCTCGACCAGGCGACCAAGCTGTTCGTGAAGGCGCACATGGAGCTCTACGAGAGTATCGCGATCGTGCGGAACTATCTTGATATCACCTACACGCTGAATCCGGGGGCTGCGTTCAGCATGCTGGCGCAGGCGCCGCCGTGGGTGCGCCGCGCGTTCCTGATGACGCTGGCGGCGTCGGCGATTATCGTGCTGATCGTGTTGCTCTATCGGTCGGCGCGGGTGTCGGTCACGTCGATTGCGTATGCGCTGATTGCAGGTGGCGCGACCGGGAATCTGATCGATCGGGCGTTTCGCGGGCAGGTCATCGATTTCGTCCGCGCGCATTACTACGATTTGAACTATCCAATCTTCAACGTTGCCGACAGCGCGATCTCGATTGGCGTCACGCTGATCATTCTCATGACGATTTTCGGCAATGAGGAGAGCGAAGCTCCGCGTTCAGGCTGACGCGGGCTATTTGACGGCGCCGCGGCGGCGGGTCTAGTTTCGGAAAATCAGGAGCACGCCGCGATGAAAACAATCAATACCGTTACGGGGACTGCGAGTCCGGAACAGCTCGGCACCACGCTGATGCATGAGCATCTGCTGATCGGATGGGCGGGATGGGAACTGGACTGCGCGGCGCCGAAGTTCGAGCGGAAGACGGCGCTCAAGAACTGTGTCGAACGGCTCAAGGAAGTGCGCGACCTCGGGCTGGAGACGTTCGTCGATCCTTGTCCGATGGATATCGGGCGCGACGTGAACTTCATGGCGGAGGCGGCGTCGGCGTCGGGAGTGCGGATTATCTGCGCGACCGGGCTGTACAAGGAGGACCTCGGCAACACCGCGTACTTCAAGCAGCGGACGATTGACGATATTGCGGCGGTTTACGTGAGCGAGATCACGAAAGGGATCGACGACACCGGAATCAAGGCGGGGATTATCAAGTGCGCGACCGGAAAGGGGCAGGTCACGAAGTACGAGGAGATGTGTTTGCGGGCGGCGGCGCGCGCGCAGCGTTCGACCGGCGCGCCGATCACGACGCATACCGACGACGGCACGATGGGCAAGGAGCAGCTGGACATCTTCGCGTCGGAGGGCGTCGATTTGAAGCACGTGATCATCGGGCATAGCTGCGGGTCCTCGGACTTGAGCTATCACGTCGGGATGCTCGATCGCGGATGCACACTCGGGTTCGACAGGTTCGGGCTGGATTTCCTGCATCCCGACAAACTCCGGTTGGCGGCGCTGATCGGGCTGCTCGGCGTGGGATACGAAAGTCAGCTGGTGCTCTCGCACGACACGGTGGCGTGTTGGCTCGGACGCGGGCTCGATCTGACGCCGGAGACGGCCCGGCTGATCGCGAACTGGACGCCGACGCACGTCTTCAAGAATATCGTACCGGCGCTGAAGCGGGCCGGAGTCGGAGACGCGAAGATCCGCGCGATGCTGGTGGAAAATCCACGCCGGTATTTCCAGAACTGACCGGCGCGGTTTTCGAGATTTCCGCAGCGACTGCTACTTGGAGCTTAGCTGAGTTTCGACTTCGCGGGTCGGAACGCCCGACTCGACCGAAGCGCGCCATCGGTCGATCGCCTCGACGGTGAAGCGCCAGTCGCTGCCGACCCTGAACGCAGGGAGCTGGTTTTTCTTGAGCATGCGGTAAATCGTGGACGGATGCACGCGCAGATAAGTCGATACTTCCTGAACGGTCAGAACCTTGCTCTTCAATTCATCTATTCGATCCATTTGACACCTCGCTAGTCGGTTTCCCCCCAGCCAGCCTCCCGTTTTTTGGTTCCGTACGGGACCTGCAAGCCCGACGTACGCTATCTAGTACATAGTTAACACACCACAGATGGGTCACGCACACAAGTGAGATCGTGCCGGAGAGTGCTCACTTTTGGTTATGCAGAGAACACTAAATGTCATCTCATTGCTAATTCAGCCCGCTGAGGGTCGGATTTATGGGTCAGGAACCGCACCCAGGGGTCTAAGAACCTCGTCGATTGACAAACTGCGCGTTAATGCGTGACCCAGGCGGTCGAGGAGGACGAATTCGATCGCGCCGGCGGCGCGCTTTTTGTCGAGATTGAGGGCGCGGAGAAAATCGTCGCCGCGCCATCGGGGAGGCATCGCGGTCGGCAAGCCGGCGCGCTCGAGCAAATGCTGGAGGCGGGAAACCTCGTCGGCGGAGAAGCCTGCATAGGCGCTCGACAGGCGAGCCGCGGCGGCCATCCCGATCGCGACGGCCTCGCCGTGGAGATAGTTGCCGTAGCCGGCGCTCGCCTCGATCGCGTGGCCAATCGTGTGGCCGAAGTTGAGCGTCTTGCGGAGGCCGGCCTCGCGCTCGTCGGCGGAGACTACCGCAGCTTTGTGCGCGAGCGATCGAGCGACGACGGCTTCGAGGAGATCGGGTTTGCGCGCGAGGATTGCGTCGAGGCTGTGTTCGAGGTCGGCGAGCATTTGGGAATCCATGATCGCGCCGTACTTGATCACCTCGGCGAGCCCTTCGCGGAACTCGCGGTCGGGCAGAGTCGCGAGCGTCGTTACGTCGGCGACGATCAGGCGCGGCTGATAGAAAGCGCCGATCAGGTTTTTTGCATGGCGGTGGTTGATGCCGGTCTTGCCGCCGAGAGCGGAGTCGACCTGCGCGACCACGGTGGTCGGAATCTGGACGAGTGGGATACCGCGGAGGAAGGTCGCGGCGGCGAATCCGGCGAGATCGCCGACCACACCGCCGCCGAGTGCGAACACCGCGCTTGCGCGGTCGAGCCCGGAGGCGGTCATGCGATCGTAGAGGACCTCGAGCGTCGCGACGGACTTGCTGGCCTCGCCGGGCGGGACTGAAATCACGACTGGTGCGAAGCCGCTGGTCTCGAGCGCGGTGAAGATTCGGGCGGCGTACAGTTTCTCGACGTTGGCGTCGGTGACGATCGCGCATCGGTCGGGCTTCAGCCCGGCGTCGCGGGCGAGTTTGCCCAGGCGATCGAGGATGCTCGTGCCTACGTGCGCATCGTAGGAGGCGGGGCCGAGATTTACTTTGACGGTATGCATTTTCGTGCTGCGCGGACGCGGAACGCGTCGATGACGCGCTCGGCGACTTGATCCGCGGAGAGATCCGAGGTGTCGATTCGGGCGTCGGCACGCGCGTAGGCGTCGGCGCGCTCGTCCATGAGTTCTCTTACCCGATCGAGCGTGGATTTTCCGCTCTCGGTCAATTTTGGGCGCTTGTTTTTCGATCGATCGACGCGCGCGGCGACGACCTCGGGCCGCGCGGTGAGGCAAATGATCACGCCGGCGCGCTTGAGTGCGGCGCTGTTGGACTCGTCGACCAGCGCGCCGCCGCCGGTGGAAATCACTTCGGGATGCGGGCCGTGGCAGTGTGGGCATCGGCGGCGATCGCCGGCCAGATAAGCGATCACCTCGCGCTCGAATTTTCTGAACTGCGCTTCGCCGTCGTCGGCGAAGATTTGCGCGACTGGTTTCTTCGCGCGCGCGACGATGATCGCGTCGCTGTCCACGAACTGCCATCCGAGGCGCCGGGCGACGAGCGGGCCCACCGAGCTTTTCCCGGTTGCCATGAATCCGGTGAGGATCAATTTGGGCGTCATCTTATTAGCGCGGCGCCGACGACTTAGCGATTCGGAAGTGGCGCGCCCGATTAGTAATTGCGGACCTGTTCGAGAAATCCCTTGTAGTTGCGGGTAACCTCGAAGAGCGAGTCGCCGCCGAATTTTTCGAGGAACGCAACGCCGAGCTCGAACGCTACCACCGCTTCTGCAATCACCGCCGCCGCTGGAATCGCGCATACGTCGGAACGCTCGATCGCTCCGACTGCCTCGGCCTTGGTCTTGATATCGACGGAGCGCAGCGGGCGCATCAGGGTGGAGAGCGGCTTGAACGCAACGCGAACGCGCAGCGGCTCGCCGGTGCTCATGCCGCCCTCGGTGCCGCCCGAATTGTTGGAATGACGGGTGAAGCGGCGATCTGCAGCGTCGTATCCGATCTCGTCGTGAAGCTCGGAGCCGCGGATTCGTCCCGCGGTGAAACCGAGGCCGAGCTCGACGCCCTTGGCCGCCTGCAGGCTGAGCAGGGCGAACGCGAGGCGCCCATCGAGTTTGCGATCCCATTGCACGTAGCTGCCGATTCCGACCGGCAGTCCGGTCGCGACAACCTCGACGATGCCGCCGAGCGTGTCGCCGGTTTTCTTGCATTCGTCGATTTCGGCGATGATCTTGCGCTCCGCGTCGGCGTCGGCGACGCGAACCTGTGAGGCTTCCGTGATGTGGCGCAACTCCTCGATGCCGAGTTGGGCGGGGGTCTTCGCTTCGGTCGCGCCGATACTCGCGACGTAGCCGAGCACGTCGATTCCGAACGGCGAGAGAATTTGCTTGGCGAGGCTGCCGATCGCGACGCGCGCGGTGGTTTCGCGCGCGGACGCGCGTTCGAGCACGTCGCGAATGTCTTCGAGATTATATTTGAGCACGCCGGCGAGGTCGGCATGACCAGGCCTCGCGCGGGTGACCGGCACCGCTTCGGCGCGATCGTTGGGATCGGCGGACATCTTTTTGGTCCAATTTTTGAAGTCGCGATTTTCGACAATGAACGTGATCGGACTGCCGATCGATTTGCCGAAGCGGATCCCAGAGACGGGACGCACTTCGTCCTTTTCGATCAGCATCCTGCCGCCGCGGCCGTAGCCTTTCTGGCGGCGCGCAAGATCGCCGTTGATTTTGGCAACGTCGATGTCGAAGCCGGCGGGGAAGCCCTCGACTATCGCAACCAGCTCCGGGCCGTGCGATTCGCCGGCGGTTAGAAAACGCAGCATCGGTTTGTGCCCATCCTGAGCGCGCACATCAGACGCGCGCCGTATCTCGATTCAACCAGACTCGCCTCGCCCGCGAAAGCGGGTGGTTATCGAGGATTTCGCAAAAGTGCGACGGCGACAGCGGCATCGGGTAAAGTGAACGAATCGGGATGCAGGCAAATATCGTAATCGTCGGCGCTACGCGCGGCATCGAAACGCTGACGTATTCGATTCCGCCGGGGCTCGATGGCCATGTCCTGCCCGGGCATCGCGTGCTCGCGCCGTTGCGCTCGCGGCGGTTGACGGGAGTCGTCACGGAGGTCGGCGAGAATCTTTCGAGCGGGGAGCTGAAGCCGATACTCGAGGTGCTGGAGCCGCGGCCGCTGTTCGACCGGGCGCATCTCAAGCTGATGGATTTTCTTGCGTCATACTACATGGTGTCGATCGCAGACGCGTACCGAAGCGTGATTCCCGCGGTGGCGCGAGTAGAATCGCGCGCCTCGTACCGGCTCGCGACACCGCCCGACGCGCTGAGGCGAGCCGCGTTTACGCCGGTCGAGAAAAAAATAATCGAGGCGATCAGCAAGCGCACGCTCAATGTCCAGCAAATCGTGAAGCTCGGTCCGGTCCGCGAGACCCGCGCAGTGCTGGCGCGGTTTCTTGCCGACGGCACGCTCGAGCGCCGCGACAGCACCCAGGGGCGGCATCGGGAGACAGCGGACCTCGTCGCGCGTCTCGGCGAAGGTGCGAGTGCCGCGGTCGAAGAACTTCGCGGGCCGAAGCAACGCAGCATCGTCGAGGCGATCTCGAAAATGGGGGTGGCAGGGAAGCGCGTTGAGGAGTTGAAAGCGGAAATCGACGGAGCGGGGGCTGCGCTGAAGAGCCTCGTGCGGCGGGGAATCGTCGTTATCGACGAGGCCGAAGTGTCGGCGCACGTTGCGGTGCCGGTGGGATACGATCTCAATGACGAGCAGCAGACGGCGCTCGATGCGATCGCGCCCGCGATCGAAAATCGCAGCTACCAGGGATTTCTGCTCTGGGGCGTCACCGCGAGCGGCAAGACGGAGATTTATCTCAATCTTGCGGCGCGAGCGCTCGCACTGGGACGCAACGTGCTCGTGCTGGTGCCGGAAATCGCGCTGGCCGATGAAGTGGTGCGATCGTTTCGGGCGCGCTTCGGGCGACTGGTGGGCATCGCGCACAGTGCGCAGAGCGTGTCGGAGCGATGGGCGAGTTGGATGGCGGCGATTGGCGGGCAGGCGCGGGTGATGATTGGGCCGCGCTCGGTTATTTTTGCGCCGATTCACGACGCGGGGCTGATCGTCGTCGATGAGGAGCACGATCCGTCGTACAAGAATGAAGAAGGGATCCGTTATCACGCGCGCGATCTGGCGGTTGCGCTCGCGGGCTATTCGAAATGTCCAGTGGTGCTCGGCTCGGCGACTCCGTCGAGCGAGTCGTTCGCGAATTCGCGCCGGGGACGATACCGGCTGCTGCGGCTGTTGCGGCGGGTCA
>Ga0210407_10002376_pt1 | contig 16226 bp, 8 predicted proteins | sample IncBWC27MmetaG_FD_150860 | JGI IMG/M metagenome (GOLD analysis project Ga0210407, IMG submission 150860) | Forest soil microbial communities from Barre Woods Harvard Forest LTER site, Petersham, Massachusetts, United States - Inc-BW-C-27-M | ecosystem: Environmental > Terrestrial > Soil >...
CAATGGCTTCCATCCCGTGCGATAGTAAGTGGATTGTACATGCTGCTCACCGTGCTACACACACTGAATAAGTCGTTGTTTCGATATAGGCTTTGCCGGGCCGGCCCCCAATGTCCGAGCGCCGGTCGACGAATATGCGTAACCAAGGGCACGACAGGACAAGTGAACTGACTTTTGAATTCGAATCGCCATCCGCCTCATCTACCGCTGCTATCGTGAAGGCGTCAAATCGGTCAGATCAGAGCAGGTTTTGCATTTTATGAAAGTCTTTTGAGCCGTTTGGTACTGCCCAAGTGATAGGAACCGTACGATTCAGTTTTAGCCTTGCTGAGTGAGGCTGCTTGACGGTGGGCAACTTGCAAGCAGGCTGATTGGGAGAACGCAATGTCCTTCGGACTGTACATTATTGGATTTATCGTGTTGATTGTTGGTCTCGCCATCGGAGCAAATATGCTACGAATTCCGCAACAATGGATTGGAGTCGGTATCGTTGTAATGGCCGGCCTTGGCATTTTATCCGGCGTTACGATGACGCGCCGGCGAGACCCATCGGACTAATCGGTCTACGGCCTTACTGATCAGTCGTTATCCGCATCGCGATAAAAAGTGAATTTCACGCGTTGCCGACTGTGAAGAATCGCTCTTTAAATTAGATTGGTAGACGGGGCGCTGCGAGACATAGTGACCGTCGTCATGCGGCGTAGCGTTTAGCGAAAAGGGCATTCTGCGGTAATTTTTGCAGCCGGCTTAACGCAGGAATGGTTTGTAATGCCCTGGAAAGCGGTCAGTACCGGTATCTGGTCGTTCGATTGCAAGCCTCCGTTTGTGGGGCAGCCGGTCTGGTCCTCAAGGAGATAACGATGTCAGGAAGAAATACTGCAGTTTTCGGTCTCTATCCGGACGAGACAGAGCTCGTGGAGGGGATTGAACAGTTAAAAGGGGCCGGTTTTCGAACGGCCGATCTGTCGATTCTTCTCCCCGAAAATCTAGGCTCGAAGGACATCGGCCACGAGAAACATACGAAGGCTCCCGAAGGCGCCGTTGTTGGCGGAATTGTCGGGGTCCTTATTGGTGGCGCGCTCGGTTGGCTTACCAGCATGGGGATGATCATGCCGCCGATCACCGGTGCGGGCACACTGATCGTCGCGATTCTTACAGGTATCGGTGCAGTAGGTACTCTCGGTGCAATAATTGGCGCCCTCTTCGGTGCATGCTCGCCGGAGTATGAGGCAAAACGCTATGAGGGCCGGATGCGCTCTGGGGGCGTACTGCTGTCGGTGCATTGCGACAACGCACATTGGCGTATTCGAGCGAAAAACGCGCTCCGTAATACCGGGGCTCGCAGCATTGCATCGAACACCGAATCTAAGGCTGACTTCGGCCGCAGCGAGAAACCAATTCCGCGCGCCCAGGTGAATGGCTTATTAAAGCGTCGAACATTCTTGACGACGGAGCGTTCCATATCGCCCTCAGAGGAGCCGCGCTCACCGGAACCGGCCCTGGTAGAGGTGCACCGTGGCGAGAGCCGCCCATCCGATTAACGAAACACTTCGATCCGCGAGAATCACAATTACTCAGGACCAGCAGCGCGCCTTGGACGAGAGGCGCGCGTGCTGCAGCAAACCATCCTCGTTAAATCCCCCGCGGCACCGATCAATAATTATTGAGTGTCTTGATTGCCCCGTTGTTTGAATACCTTGGTTCGTTCGTATTTTAACTGGATGCAAACGTGCAGGGTCATTCGCGAGGTGAGCCGTGAAGCAACTGACGTCAAGGTGGTTGTTATTGATGATCGCGGTGGCTGCTTTATCATCGATGCCACTTGGCGCCGCCGATTATCGCCACGACGGAGATAATCATTTTTATAACCTCGAGTATGACCTGGCGATCGCCGATTACGCAAAACTGATCCAACAGAATCCCAACGATCCGATTTCATATAATGATCTGGCTAGCGCGCAACTAAATAAGGAGATGTCTCGCCTGGGTCTCTTAGATTCCAGCGCGCTCGGCCGAGATAACCGCTTCCTCCGAATTGGAACGCCGCAGGCAGATCCCAGGGCGCGAGCACTTGTTCTTGATACCCTGGACCGGGGCCGCCGTACAGCGGAAACAGTGCTGGCGCGCGAGGCGAGGAACACCCTGGCACTTTATTCGCTGTGTACAAACTACGGCCTGCGCGCCACATACGAGTTTATGATAGACAGGGCTTGGTTTGCGGCTTTGCGCGACGGCTCTAAGGCGCGCTCCTATTGCGCGCAAGCGCAAAAGTCCCAACCTGAATTCGTTGATACATACCTCGTCCTTGGCGTTTATGAGTACACAGCGGGCTCTGTTCCGCTACCCGTAAAGCTACTGGCCATGGGAGGGTTGCACGGGAGCAAGAAAAAGGGGATCGAGTACGTGAGCCGCGTAGCACAAAACGGTAAATATGATCGCGATGCCGCGCGTGTGTTGCTTACCGTTCTTTACCGCAGGGAGAACCGCCCACTCGAGGCCGTGGCTGTCTTGCAGTCGTTAATCGCGGACTATCCGCGCAATTATTTTTTCCCGTTGGAGCTTGCCGCCATGTATTCTGACGCCGGCGAACCGGAGCTTGCGTTGAGTACTCTCAAGAGTCTTTTGCAAAAGATGGACGAGAATCTTTCAGGCTATCGGTCGCTGCCCAGAGAAACCGTGCGAAGGAGAATTGAGCTCATCGAAGCGCGGCGACTGCCACTTCGTCGCGCCTCCTCAACTTGATCTGTGCCACGGAGTTTAATTGGCGCCTTTTGAAGCGCTTCGATCATGAAGCGGGCTTGATTCCAGTCGTCTCGAGCGCGGAAGAAGACAAGTTCGTGAAAAATAATACAAACGAAACGCCGTGCTGGCACTCTACGTGCAAATGAACACGAAAGAGAGCCTCTCTCAACCCCGAAAGCCTCACAAGAGGAGACCAAGAATGCTCAAAACAGCGGCGTACGCCTGTGTATTTTTCATTGCGCATCAATGGTCCATTGCACAGCAACCCGGTTCCGCGGAGCGGGCAGATCGGACGCAAAAGGAAGCTGCAGGAATAGCGTCTGGGCAAAGCAAATTTAAGCCCATGACTCAGGCAGAGAGATTGGACTACTACTTTAAGAGCACATTCGGCGTGGAGGGGCTGTTGCGCAGTGCCGCAGGCTCAGGCATTTCTCAATGGCAAAATACTCCGAGCGAGTGGGGACAAGGTGCGGAAGGATATGGCAAGCGCCTCGCCAACTCTTACGCACAACACATTATGCGCGGCACGATGATGTACAGTGCATCGAGCTTACTCCATGAGGACAACCGATACATCCCGTCGGCCGAAACCGCTGCCGGCGCACGCCTGAAGTACGCCATCACGAGTTCGTTTTTAGCCCGTCACGACGATGGTACCCGCCACTTATCGCTTTCCCGCCTTGGTAGTTACGTGGCAACTGCTTTCATTTCCCGCGAATGGCAGCCACATAGTACCAACGGCGCACAAAACGCCGTCATGAGCTTCGGAACAGCAATGGGCACGACAGTAGGTTTCAACGTGGCTCGCGAATTCCTGCCAAAGGTCTTTCGCCGCCACAGGGATTGAAACATGCCTCAGTTACACCTTGCGAGTGTGCATTCTGTAGCCTCGCTTGGATATGTGTATCCGAAAACTGGTACTCTATTGGCCAGCGAAGTAATGTTCGCCAGGCGTATGAATCCACGTGATTGGGCTGCTTAATGAGTAGCCAGCCTAAGAAGCGAGATGCATTGAGCATCAAGGTTCTTCTAAAGCCTCATTCGAAGGCTTTGGGAGTCGGCATCCTGGCCGTCATTGGCGAGGGTATCGCAAACTTGCTTGAACCGTGGCCACTAAAGGTTGTCCTGGATATTGTCCTGAAGTCTCGCCAGTCCAGTGGTTGGTTGAACCACTTCATTCTATCGGCCATTGGCCAGGATAAGCTAACCATCCTAAAGTACGCGGCCGCGGCGGCCCTGGTGATTGCCGCCTTCGGAGCGTTGTGCTCATATGCCGAAAAGTACCTTACCACCAGCGTTGGCCAATGGGTGATGCACGATCTGCGGCGGACGCTCTATTCTCACATCCAGCGCCTTTCGCTTGCCTATCACGACCAGAAGCAGACCGGCGACCTCATCAGCCGCGTGACCAGCGATATTGATGCGATCCAGAGCTTCATTGTTTCGGGGCTATTGGGTGCGTTAATTAATATCCTGACGCTGGTGGGGATGGTGGGCGTGATGTTTTATCTGGACTGGCGTTTTACGTTAATTGCCCTCTCCGTGGCGCCATTGCTCTTTGTCGTGGTTTACACCTATACCCGCCGCATCAAGAAGGCAGCGCGGGAGGTGAGAAAAAAAGAAGGAGAGATTGTCTCTGTCATTCAGGAGGTTCTGTCTTCCATTCGTGTCGTCAAGGCTTTCGCGAGGGAGGAGTACGAAGAGCACCGCCTGGAAGAAGAGAGCCTGGAGGGCGTTGAGATTGCCTTGCGAGCCAGAGGCCTGAAGGCCAAGCTTTCCCCGCTTGTCGAGATCATCGTGGCCGTTGGCACCAGCCTCGTGCTCTGGTTTGGAGGACGTATGGTATTGAATGGCAGCCTCTCGGCCGGTTCACTGGTGGTGTTTATCCTATATCTCGGTAAGATGTACAAGCCGATGCAAGAGCTTTCGAAAATGACGGATGCCTATTCAAAGGCGGCGGTAGGATATGAACGCATAAGTGAGGTTCTCGAAACAGACAGCGAAACAGTAGACTTACCCAACGCCCGCACGGCTCCGCGGTTTAAAGGGCGAATCGAGTTTGTAAATGTCAACTTCAGTTACCGGCCGGACCTTCCAGTTATCAAGAACTTGAGCTTCAAAATCGAGCCGGGACAAGTAGCGGCGTTTGTCGGCCCCACCGGAGCCGGTAAAACTACAATCATCAGCCTGATTCCGCGTTTCTATGATCCCAGCTCAGGGGTCGTAAAAGTTGACGGCTATGATGTACGGTCCTTCAAGCAGAAGTCCCTGCGGCAGCAAATTAGCTTCGTTCTACAGGAAACGCTGCTGTTCCACGGACCTATCTGGAATAACATCGCCTATGGCAAGCCGGACGCGACCCGCTCCGAGATCCTGCATGCCGCTGAGTTCGCCAATGCACACGAGTTTATCGAAAAGATGCCGGACGGCTACAGCACCATCCTCGGAGAGCGCGGCGTGACATTGTCAGGCGGCCAGCGCCAGCGCATCGCGATCGCACGCGCCATTATTCGCAATACTCCCATACTAATTCTCGATGAACCAAGTTCCGGTCTGGACGCCGCATCGGAAAAGCTGGTCTTCGAGGCGCTGGATCGCCTGCTTGAAGGCAAGACCTCGATCGTGATCGCCCACCGGTTGTCGACCATCCGCCGCGCGGACGTCATATTCGTCGTTAAGGACGGTGCGATTATAGAGAGCGGTAAGCATGAGGAACTGCTAAGCTCAGGTGGCCTATATTCTGAACTGTACGAATTGCAGTTCAGCAGGGAAGAGGATACTGAAAAGGAGGCCGTGAGCCCCAGTTGACGGGCTGCGGCGCCATAGCAAACTGGACGCATAATGAGCAATTTATGCCTTCAGTTCAGGCGCAACGACTGCCAAATGGGCAGTCAAACGACCTGAGACCCCAGCTCCTTCCAGACACCAAGCTATTTGTTACCATATACTTACCCGATCCTTCTCAGAACGGCACCTCGAATGCCGTGTACTAGAGTTCAATACCATGGCGGGTTTGAGCCGGGTATTGTCTGAGGCCATGGGTACTGTCTTAAATGCCGCGTCGCGTGCCTGGCGCTGGATGGCAACCTTTGCAGCTCACGCCAGTGTGTTCGTTCTAGTTTGCCTTCCAGTCCTTGCGCAAACGCCCCCGCCCGAGACCAATGCAGCTTCCGGGAATGAGCCTGCGACAGGTTCCAGCTCGTCAAGCGCTCAATCCCCGACTCCGCTAATGGATTTTCGAGATCGCGTTTTTTATCCCGACGATACGGAACGTGTCAAACCGCTTGCCCGGAAGTTGGTGGGGAACATCCTCTTGGATCAGAAGGAGATATGGACAAGCCCGTTCCGCATGCATGCCTCGGACGCAAAATGGTGGATTGGTTTTGCGGCTATAACGGCGGCGCTGATCGCCACGGACCACAGCACTTCAACACTGCTTGAGAACAGTAAGGGTCAGGTCACCTGGGGAAACAATCTTTCGAATATTGGGACTGCATATACACTCGCACCCCTTATCGCCGGATTCTACACCTTCGGAGTGCTCCGAGATGACCCGAAAGCCCGTGAGACGGCGGTTCTTGGCGGCGAAGCCCTGCTCGACAGCATCATTGTGGTCGAAGTCCTAAAGCCGATCGCCGGCAGGAACCGTCCGGACAATCCTGTTGAAAAGGGAAAGTTCTTTGAGGGCGGTGCCTCCTTCCCCTCGGGCCATGCCATCGAGTCGTGGACAATGGCGTCAATCCTTTCATACGAGTATGGACATACTAAATGGGTACCGATCGTTGCCTGTAGTCTTGCAGGTGTCGTGAGCATGTCGAGATTTGCCGCACAAAAACACTTCGCTTCGGACATTGTGGCCGGCGGGGCCATGGGTTGGTTCATTGGCCGGTACGTGTGGAAAACCCATCAGGATCATGCGATTCACCCTCATTCAACCTGGTTAAGGCCGAAGGTTTTGCCGCAAATTCAGCCAGGCGCGCATACATACGCCGTTGCGATGAAATTTGGAGGTTGATGCAAGAATTGCGCGGTTGCGTGATGCCAGTGAAGCCTTACTCCGCGCGGTCTACGGACTCCGCAAGCGTTGATCCCGAAGCATTTTTCCGTCGTAGGATCCTGATCCTCCGGCCTCCGGTTTGGACGCCCAAGATAAACATCAGGATCAACGCTAACATGATAGTCGCGGCGGCCGCGACCGGCAGAATTGGAACGTACAGAAAAAATGCTCCAAAGCTCCCAAGAATGAGAACCCCGAGAAGAACTCCGACGGCGGTCATAAGATGGCGTGCCACGCCATTAGCAGGAGCAAGCAGAGGGCCAATTCCAGCACGGTTGAACCCAATCTGTGGCTGCGGTTATCAGCGTGCCAGTCCCGAGGGCGCTAACGCTCTTGATATCAATGACGTTCACCGCCCTCGGTGCTTTTTCGCGCAACATTTGAGGGTGCCACTGGCAGTGATTTTTGTAACATGACTCCTATAAGAAAGATCTAAGTGAGTTTGAGTCCTAAGGAGGAAGTTCATCTATGAAAACCGTGCAGAGCACCGAGAGCCGCTCGAAGACATCTGAGGCCAATATTCTCCTTAAAACTCTGATTGCCTTCAAGAAAGGGAACTTCTCGGTAAGAATGCCGGTCGACCAAATCGGGGTTGCGGGCAAGATCGCGGACACCCTCAATGACATTTTGGAGTTGAACCAAAAGATGGTCAGTGAGTTTGAGCGAATCAGCCGGGCGGTTGGCAAAGATGGAAAAATCTCCCAGCGAGTGTCCATTGGACCCGCAAGCGGCGCTTGGGCAGACTGCGTCGAGTCGGTGAACAGCTTGATTGGAGATCTTGTCCAGCCTTCTACGGAGGTGGCGCGCGTAATCGGCGCAGTGGCGAAGGGGGACCTCTCTCAAACGATGTCGCTCGAGGTCGACGGACGGCCTCTACGCGGTGAGTTTCTGCACACGGCACGCGTTGTCAACACCATGGTGGATCAGTTGAATTCCTTCGCTTCGGAGGCGACCCGCGTCGCCAGAGAAGTAGGAACAGAGGGCAAACTGGGCGGTCAGGCGGTAGTCACCGGAGTCGCCGGTACCTGGAAGGACCTCACGGAAAGCGTGAACTCGATGGCCAGCAACCTGACGAATCAGGTGCGCAACATCGCCGGGGTGACCACGGCCGTAGCTAAAGGCGATCTGACTACCCGCATTACGGTTGATGCCAAAGGAGAAATCCTTGAACTGAAGAACACGATCAACACCATGGTCGATCAGCTCAGCTCGTTTGCCGCTGAAGTGACCCGCGTGGCTCGTGAGGTCGGTACCGAAGGTTTGCTAGGAGGTGAGGCGGACGTACCCGAAGTGGCCGGCGTGTGGAAAGACCTGACGGATTCAGTCAACTCCATGGCGGGTAATCTTACCAACCAGGTTCGCAACATTGCCGAGGTGACCACCGCTGTGGCCAAGGGCGACTTGTCCACTCGAATCAGCGTTGACGCTCGCGGCGAGATCCTGCAATTGAAAAATACCATCAACACGATGGTAGACCAGCTCAGCTCGTTTGCAGCCGAAGTAACCCGCGTGGCGCGCGAAGTCGGCACCGAGGGTCTGCTTGGTGGCGAGGCCGATGTGCCCGGTGTGGCCGGCACCTGGAAGGACCTCACGGACTCGGTCAATTCCATGGCCGGGAACCTCACCGCGCAGGTTCGAAACATTGCGGAGGTTACCACAGCCGTCGCCAGGGGCGATCTCTCGCGGAAGATCACTGTCACGGTTCGCGGCGAGATTCTTGAGCTGAAGGACACCATCAACACGATGGTGGACCAACTGAGTTCGTTCGCATCGGAAGTCACTCGCGTGGCCAAAGAAGTAGGGACCGAGGGCAAACTCGGCGGACAAGCGGAAGTGGAAGGTGTTGACGGAACATGGCGCGATCTCACGGAAAGCGTGAATTCCATGGCCGGCAACCTCACAAACCAGGTCCGTAATATCGCCGGTGTTACAACAGCCGTGGCCAAAGGAGATCTCTCGACAAAGATCACCGTCGATGCCCGCGGCGAAATTCTGGAGCTGAAGAACACCATCAACACGATGGTGGACCAGCTCAACTCGTTCGCCAGTGAAGTGACGCGCGTGGCTCGCGAGGTGGGCACGGAAGGCAAACTCGGCGGCCAGGCCCAGGTGAAAGGCGTCGGCGGCGTCTGGAAGGACCTCACGGACTCCGTCAATTCCATGGCCGGCAACTTGACCGGCCAGGTCCGCAATATCGCCGAGGTCACCACGGCCGTGGCGAAAGGCGACCTCTCCCGCAAGATCACAGTCGACGTCCGCGGCGAGATTCTGGAGCTTAAGAACACCATCAACACGATGGTGGATCAGCTCAACTCGTTCGCCAGTGAGGTGACGCGCGTCGCCCGAGAGGTTGGCACCGACGGCAAACTCGGCGGGCAAGCGCAGGTGAAGGGCGTGGGCGGCGTCTGGAAGGATCTCACCGATTCGGTGAATTTCATGGCCGGCAACCTTACGGCCCAGGTCCGCAACATCGCCGAAGTAACCACGGCTGTCGCCAACGGTGACTTATCCCGTAAGATCACCGTGGACGTCCGTGGTGAAATCCTGGAGCTCAAGAATACGATCAACATCATGGTCGATCAGCTCAACGGGTTCGCGAGCGAAGTGACGCGCGTGGCGCGCGAGGTGGGAACGGAAGGCAAGCTCGGCGGTCAAGCCGTTGTCAAAGGCGTTGCCGGAACCTGGAAAGATCTTACCGACAGCGTCAACTCCATGGCGAGCAATCTTACCAACCAGGTCCGCAACATTGCGGAGGTGACTACGGCCGTCGCAACCGGCGACCTCTCGCGCAAGATCACAGTCGAGGTGCGCGGCGAAATTCTGGAGCTGAAGAACACGATTAACACCATGGTGGACCAGCTGAGTTCCTTCGCCTCTGAGGTTACGCGCGTGGCGCGTGAAGTGGGCACAGAAGGCAAGCTGGGCGGCCAGGCCGACGTGCACGGCGTCGCCGGCACATGGAAAGACTTGACCGATTCGGTGAATTCCATGGCGAGCAACCTGACAAGCCAGGTGCGCAACATCGCCGAGGTGACCACCGCCGTGGCGAAGGGCGACCTGTCGCGCAAAATTACGGTGGACGTGTGGGGCGAGATCCTGGCGCTAAAAAATACGATTAATACCATGGTGGATCAATTGAACGCGTTCGCGGGCGAAGTGACCCGCGTAGCGCGTGAGGTGGGTACCGAAGGCAAACTCGGCGGTCAAGCGGAAGTGAAAGGCGTGGGCGGCGTTTGGAAAGACTTGACGGAGAGCGTGAACTTCATGGCCGGCAACCTGACCTCGCAGGTACGCAACATCGCCCAGGTGACCACCGGCGTCGCCAAGGGCGACCTGTCGACGAAAATTACCGTAGACGCGCGCGGCGAGATTCTCGAGCTGAAGAATACCATCAACACCATGGTGGACCAGCTCAATGGCTTTGCTTCTGAAGTGACGCGCGTGGCGCGTGAGGTGGGCACCGAGGGCAAACTGGGCGGCCAGGCGGACGTTCGTGGAGTTGCCGGCACCTGGAAAGATCTCACTGACAGCGTCAATTACATGGCCAGCAACCTGACCAATCAGGTTCGAAACATCGCGGGCGTCACCACGGCCGTAGCTCGCGGCGACCTCACCACGAAAATCACAGTGGATGCCCGCGGGGAAATCCTCGCTCTAAAGAACACCATCAACACCATGGTCGATCAGCTTAGCTCCTTCGCCTCCGAAGTGACACGCGTGGCGCGCGAGGTGGGAACAGAAGGCAAGTTAGGCGGCCAGGCCGAGGTGAAGGGGGTTGCCGGCACGTGGAAGGACTTGACCGAAAGCGTCAACTCCATGGCGGGTAACCTGACGAATCAGGTACGCAATATCGCGGAAGTCACGACCGCGGTAGCTCGCGGCGATTTGTCCCGCAAGATCACGGTCGATGTGCGCGGCGAGATCCTGGAGCTGAAGAATACGATCAACACGATGGTGGACCAGCTCAGCTCGTTCGCCTCGGAGGTGACCCGCGTGGCCCGCGAGGTTGGCACCGAGGGTAAACTCGGCGGCCAAGCGGACGTGCGGGGCGTCGCCGGCACGTGGAAAGACTTGACGGACAGCGTGAATTCGATGGCCGGCAATCTTACCGCCCAGGTCCGCAATATCGCCCATGTCACCACCGCGGTTGCCAATGGCGACCTCTCGCGCAAGATCACGGTGGACGTCCAGGGCGAGATCCTCGAACTGAAGAACACCATCAACACCATGGTGGACCAGCTCAATTCGTTCGCCAGTGAGGTCACCCGTGTGGCCCGCGAAGTGGGCACCGATGGCAAACTCGGCGGCCAGGCAGAAGTTAAAGGTGTCGCCGGCACGTGGAAGGACCTGACCGACAACGTCAACTTTATGGCCGCTAACCTCACCACGCAGGTCCGCGGCATCGCCAAGGTTGTGACTGCGGTGGCCAACGGTGACCTGAAACGCAAGCTCGTGCTGGAAACCAAAGGCGAGATCGCTGCGTTGGCCGATACGATCAACGGAATGATCGACACCCTGGCGACGTTCGCCGATCAGGTGACTACGGTGGCGCGCGAGGTCGGCATTGAGGGTAAACTGGGCGGCCAGGCGCGCGTCCCGGGTGCCGCCGGCATCTGGCGCGATCTGACCGATAACGTTAACCAGCTTGCCGCGAACCTCACCACTCAGGTCCGCGCCATCGCGGAAGTGGCCACAGCGGTTACCAAGGGCGACTTAACCCGTTCTATCGCCGTGCAGGCGCAGGGCGAGGTGGCCGCATTGAAAGACAACATCAACGAAATGATCGTCAATCTTGCAGCCACTACGCGTAAGAACAATGAGCAGGATTGGCTCAAAACCAACATCGCTAAGTTCACTGGAATGATGCAGGGGCAACGGGACCTTCTGACGGTTTCACAGCTGCTGCTCTCCGAGCTGACACCTCTGGTAGGCGCCCAGCAGGGAACGTTCTATATTGCCGAAACAGTGGAAGAGACCCCAGTGCTGAAACTGCTGGCCGGGTATGCGACCGACGACTCGAACGGCGTCCCCAAGCAGTTCAAAGTCGGACAGGGGCTGGTTGGCCAATCAGCCAAGGAGAAGGAGCGTATCCTGGTTACGAATGTGCCGAACGGTTATGTCCGGATCAATTCCAGTCTGGGCGGATCCGCTCCCCTGAGTATCGTCGTGCTGCCGGTGCTGTTTGAAGGCGATGTCAAGGCAGCCATCGAACTGGCGTCTTTTGCCCAGTTCAGTGACATTCACCTCAATTTCCTCGATCAGCTTACGCAATCCATTGGAATTGTGCTGAACACGATCGCAGCTACCATGCGGACAGAGCAGTTGTTGCAGCAAAGCCAGGCGCTCGCCGAAGAGCTCCAGAGCCAGCAACTCCAATTGCAAACGACCAACGCAGAGCTACAGGAGAAGGCGCAATTGCTCGCGGAGCAAAAGACCGAGGTGGAAACGAAGAACCGGGAAGTCGAACAGGCCAAGGAGGCGCTGGAGGAAAAGGCCGAACAACTGGCGCTCACGTCCAAATACAAGAGCGAATTCCTGGCCAATATGAGCCATGAACTTCGGACACCGCTCAATAACCTCCTCATTCTCGCCAGAATGTTGTCTGAGAACTCAGACAAAAACCTCACTCCTAAGCAAGTGAAATTCGCCGAAACCATTCACACTTCGGGAACGGATCTCCTGGCTCTGATCAGCGATATTCTTGACCTCAGTAAGATCGAATCCGGCAAGATGGATGTGGAAGTAGGGGGCGTTCGCTTCACAGAACTCCAGGACTACTGTTCGAAGACATTCCGCCACGTGGCGGAGGGCAAGGGCCTGGACTTCACGATCGATATTGGCGGTTCGCTACCGTCGGAGGTCATCCACACTGATGCCAAGCGTCTTCAGCAAGTGCTGAAGAACCTGCTTTCGAATGCACTCAAATTCACCGAGCAGGGATCTGTACGCCTCATGATCGACCGGGCCGCCGCGGGATGGAGCCCGGCCCACACGATTCTCTCTCGCGCAAAATCCGTAATTGCGTTTTCGGTAATCGACACCGGCATCGGCATTCAGGCCGACAAACAGCGGATAATTTTCGAAGCTTTCCAACAGGCTGATGGTACGACGAGCCGGAAATACGGAGGCACCGGATTGGGCCTGTCGATCAGCCGCGAGCTGGCACGCCTGTTAGGAGGCGAGATCCACCTGAAAAGTACACCCGGCGTCGGCAGCACATTTACGTTGTATCTGCCGCAAACATATGTCACCTTGGCGCAACCGCCCAAGAGCGAAGCTCTGATGTCCACTCCGGTTCTGCTGGAGCAGGCTGCGGCACATCCGGAAAACGCGGTTGACATGGTTCTGACGGCGCCCAAGCTGAATGACCAGGAGCTGGTCGAGGACCTCGTCATCGACGATGACCGCAGCCTGATCGGGCCGGGCGATTCGGCTCTGCTGATTGTGGAAGATGATATTACTTTTGCGCGTATTCTGGTCGACATGGCCCATGATCGCGGCCTCAAGGCGCTCGTAGCCCTAAGAGGCAGCACCGCATTAGCCCTGGCCCGTGAATTCAAGCCAGGCGCGATCACATTGGATATCAATCTTCCGGACATGGCGGGTTGGACGATACTAGACCGCCTCAAACACGACCCGGCAACCCGCCACATTCCGGTTCACGTTATTTCCGGGGACGACAATCGCCGGCGCGGACTTGCGCTGGGCGCTATGACCTACCTCGAGAAGTCGGTAGGCGATGAATCGCTTGTAGACGCTTTCGCCACGATCGAGGAGTCCACTCACAAACAAGTGAAGAAATTACTGGTTGTGTGCGGCGATGAGGCCACCCGGAATGCCATTACCCAATCGCTGGATGCCCCGGACCTGGACATCGTCAGTGTTGGTACTGGTAGCGAAGCGCTGGCGGCGGTGAAGGAACAAGATCTTGACGGCATCGTGATTCACCAGCAGGTCGATGGCGTCAGCCCGTTGCGGTTTATCGATGAGGTCCAGGCGGCCAAACGCCCGTACGTGCCGCCCATTATCTTGGTGACAAACGGAATGACCTCGGCAGAAGAGGCCGAACTTGCGCGACTCATGCGAGGTAGCATTGTGAAACCCGCACATTCCCTGGAGCGCCTCCTGGATGATTCGGTCTTTCTGCTCCACCGCGCCGAAGCCGATCTCAGGCCGGAACAGCGCCGGATTCTCGAACGATTACGAGAGACCGATAGCGCGCTGGAAGGCAAAAAGATCCTGGTTGTGGACGATGACGTCCGCAACATATTCGCCCTCACCAGCCTCCTGGAAGATCACCATCTCCAGGTTGTGCACGCAGAAAATGGCCGCGCAGGAATCGAGGTTTTGAAGAAAACGCCAAACGTCGATCTCGTGCTCATGGATATCATGATGCCGGGAATGGATGGCTACGAAACCATGCGAGCGATCCGGCAATTGCCCAATTTTCAGTCTGTTCCAATTATTGCGTTGACGGCTAAAGCTATGAAGGGAGATCGCGCGAAATGTATCGACGCCGGCGCGTCCGATTACATTACCAAACCAGTCGATCTGGATCAGCTCTTTTCTGTGCTCCGCGTCTGGATCAGTTATGGACAAGAAATGGCGCAAATGGCTGTTCCGGGAACATAGATACCGTTCAGGGAAAAACGTGTCGCCTCTCTTCCCGAGGACTTGTGGTCCTTAGACTTGCGAGACGGGTAAAAAGTACTGATTTCCCGCGCTCGCGCCCAGGGTGTGGGACTTCTCGCAAGTTTGCCAAGCCGCCGGAGTTAACGAGATGGCGCCAGTAAACGGCATGTCAGTCACCCACGAGCCAGCAGCGGAGGATCGGGCTAAAATCCTCTTGGTAGATGATTCGCCGGAGAATCTTGTCTCTCTGGAAGCTTCGCTGGAGGGTCTCGGACAGCAACTGGTCACGGCGCGGTCCGGTATGGAAGCGCTGCGTCATCTGCTGGAAGATGACTTTGCCGCGATTCTGCTGGACGTGAAAATGCCGGAGATGGACGGCTTTCAGACCGCAGAATTCATCCGCGCCCGAAAGCGTTCGCGTCACACTCCGATCCTGTTCCTCACCGCCTATAAAAGCGAGGAACATCTGTTCCGGGGATACGATCTCGGAGCCGTGGATTTTCTTTTCAAGCCGATCGTACCGGAGATCCTTCGCTCCAAGGTCTCCGTGTTCGTGGAACTCAGCCGCAATACAGCTCTTCTTCGGCGTCAAACGGAGGTCCTCAGCAAAGCCGAACAAAAGTTCCGATACCTGCTCGAGGCGGCGCCTGACGCCATGATCATCAGCTCCGAAAATGGCGAAATCAGTCTTGTCAACTCCCAAGTGGAAGTCCTTTTTGGATTTCATCGAAACGAACTCATCCACCAGAGTATTCGAGCGCTCGTTCCGGACTGGAACGGTCTGCCTGCTTCAGCCGGCTCCCCAAAGGAGTTTAGAGCGCGCCGTAGGGATGGAACGGAATTCCCAGCTGAAATCAATCTTAGCCCGTTGCAGACAGAGGAAGGGTTGCTCGTCACGTCTGCGATACGAGACATCACGGAACGGAAGCGGGCCGAGCGCGAGATCCGCGAGTTGAATGCCGGGCTCGAACAACGCGTGGCCGAACGCACCCAGGAGATCCTCGAGTCCAATGAAGCCCTCCGGCTATCGAACGACGACCTGAATCAGTTCGCATATGCGGCCAGTCACGATCTTCAAGAGCCGTTGAGAATGGTCGCACTTTACAGCCAGTTCCTCGAGATGCAGTATGGCGAAGGGCTCGACCAGAAGGCGCACCAGTACTTATCGTTCATCGTAAACGGAGCCCAACGCATGGAGCGGCTCCTAAGGGACCTGTTGGCGTATTCGCAACTGGGAGCCATTGGCGAGGAGCGGCCCGGCTTAGTGGACTGCGATGCCGTGATGGACAAGGTGCTGCTCAATCTGCGGGCTTCCATTGAGCAGAATGGCGCCTCTGTCACCTTCGAAGGTTTGCCCACAGTGCAAGGGCACGAGATCCGGCTGGTACAACTGCTTCAAAATCTCGTCGGAAACGCAATTAAGTATCGCGGCTCCGATGCGCCTCGAATCCATGTCACCGCTCAGCAGCGAGAGGCTGATTGGCTCTTCTGCGTGCAAGACAACGGAATAGGGATCAAACCCGTATACGCCCAGCAAGTCTTCGGCATTTTCAAGCGCCTCCACGGGAATAGCTACCCTGGAACGGGCATCGGCCTCGCGATTTGCCAACGCATTGTTGAGCGGTACGGTGGCCGTATTTGGGTCGAATCCACACCCGGTGAGGGCTCGTTGTTCTGTTTCACCTTACCTCTGGCAGCTCCAAAGCCGGTGTCAGAGACCGCCGCCGTTGGATAGGTCTCGTCATATCTTCTGGTTAATGAGTTGGCCGTTCGTGGTCAGGTCCTCGTAGAAGAC
>Ga0210407_10002377_pt1 | contig 16220 bp, 19 predicted proteins | sample IncBWC27MmetaG_FD_150860 | JGI IMG/M metagenome (GOLD analysis project Ga0210407, IMG submission 150860) | Forest soil microbial communities from Barre Woods Harvard Forest LTER site, Petersham, Massachusetts, United States - Inc-BW-C-27-M | ecosystem: Environmental > Terrestrial > Soil >...
CGCGCATGGGCCCCGATCCCAGGCTCACGCGAGCCACGCCCAGTTTTTCGAGTTCCGGAATCGAAGGCGTTCCCGGCCCGGCCAGAATGTTGAGTGGACAATTGACCGCTTTCACCAGCCGCCAAATCGTGCCCGCATCCTTGAGTCCGGGAGCGAAGACGCAATCGGCGCCAGCTTCGCGATACGCAACCAGCCGTCGCAAAGCTTCGGAATGGTCAGCGTCCGGATCACCTCCCGGCAGCAGGTACACATCGGTGCGAGCGTTCACCACAATTTGAGCATTCAGCTGCGCGGCAGCCGCGAGCGCCGCCTTGATCTTCTCGACCGCTAACTGCAAGTCGATCAAGGGCTCATCCCGATTGCCGCTCGCATCCTCCAGGTTCATCCCGACAGCTCCCGCCTGAATCAATTCGAGCGTCGTCGCGGCGGCCGCTTCGGCGCTGGAACCATATCCCGCTTCGATGTCGGCGGTTACAGGTACATGAACGGCGCGAGCGATACGGCCGATACGAGCGAGCATTTCCTCCCGCGGAATGCGTTGGCCGTCGGGATAACCCAGCGAAAAAGCGATGCCCGCCGACGTGGTTGCAATCGCGGGAAAGCCCGCATCCTCAAAGATGCGGGCGCTGGCCACATCCCACGCGTTCGGCAGGATGAGCACCCCTGGTCCGCGATGAAGCTGCCGAAACTGAATCGCTTTATTAGCCTGGGATTCCATAACTTCTTATTTCCGCCCGGCTTGCTTTGACTCGCTTCAGCTGCCGCGAGCTTTTTCGCGCATCCGCTCGACGAAACTCGGTACGTGCACCACGGCGCGCCCCACCGTACCGTTCCCAATTTCCTGAGCGCCATCGTGGGCTCGGACGCGCATAATATAGAAGCGTCCGTCAAACGATTCCAGTTCCGCCTCGGCATGAATTCGCATTCCAATGCCGCTGGCCGCACGGTGTTCGACGTGGACCGAGATCCCCACCGTGATTTCACCCTCATCGCAATATGGCTGCAGCGCATGGAAGGACGCCGTTTCCATCAGCCGAATCATGTCCGGAGTCGAATACACCGGTGGCAACTCCGCGTTATGTGCGGAGAGCGTGTGCTTCAACTCGACAGTTTCAGAAGCCTCGCCGCGCACGCCGATGGGGATGGGTCGAGCCATTCGATGGGTAGAGACGGGGCTTGCCCCGTCTCCTCTGGACTCAGCTGGATACTCCGCAAGCCGTCTTTACAGGAACCTACGCTGCCGCGCGTTCCATCCGCCGCGCCTCGACGCCATCCAGCACGGTCCATAAAGCTTTGGCCGCACTCTCAGCCGCAACCAGCGCCTTTTCGGCAGTCTCCGGATTGGCCTGGACCCGCTTCTCCAACTGCGTGCGCCACACTTGCGCGTGCTGCACGTCGGCGGTGGCATGCAAAGTAAAATAGCCGCGGGTCCTCTCATCGGCGCCGTAGAGTTCACGCAAGCCGCGATCTTTCTCGAGCGCCAGGCGCGGCACCTGCGATTCGTAAGCGTAGAAAGCCGCCAGCGCCTCTTCCGAAGTGCCCTCGCCGGCGACACCTTGGAACCAGGAGATGAGCTTTCGAACCTCCCCAGCTGGCCGCCGTTTCGGAACCCGGCTTCCGCCCACGCCTTCCACAAAGTCGAGCCACAGTTCCGCGTGCGAACGTTCCGGCTCGCCGAAGGAATCCTCCCCGCCCTTCTCATCGGTCATATTCGCGAGAACGGCGCGGCGCAGCTCCCCTTCTTCCAGTCGGACGCCAAGCTGAGCCAGGTAGCCCGGGAACGCATCCACGTGAGGATAATAATCCTCCGCGTACGCGCGCAGATCGTCGCGGGTCAGTTCGCCCGCCGACCAGGCCTTATAAAAGGGATGACAAAGCAAGTCATATTGATGAATGCGTTCTTCCAGCAGAGAGAGAAATGCGTTCGTTTCCATAGTCACCTCGGGACCCTTCACTATACCGGGCTGGGCGGGAGGAGAACAAGGAGGCTGGCTACAACCGCTACAACCTAATGTTCCACCTGGATGAGCTTTGTGTCTTCAATAATTATCTGCCGGGTAAATCAAGGGGGTGGATCACTATGAACGCCCCGCTTTCGGCGATCCGATGCCGCAATAAAAAAAGCGGCGCTTGCGCGCCGCCCTGTCATAATCCGGAAAACTCAGTCTCCAAAGTAGCTGTCGATCAGAAATTCATAAGTGCTCGCCGCGCCGCTAATGACCAAGGTCTGGTTCGCGCCAGTTTGATCCATAACATAGATGTCGTACGACGAGCTGGTGGAGTTCCACCGATCAAACAGAATTAGATTCTTATTCAGCACCGCAGAGACACTATACGTGTCGGTGAGGGTCGTAAGCGGAGTCAGTCCCGTTCCGTCGAGGTTGACGCTGGAAATGTTGTACTGGTTGCCATCGTAATACGTCGTCAGCAGTTTCTTTCCATCCCCAGAGTAGACCGCAGGTCCCCACCAGTTCGTGGTCGCGAAGGCCAACGTCGGAGTTGTGCCGGTGAGAGCCATTGTGTACCAGCCAGTCGTCGGGGTGGCGACCTGCGCTCCGACGGAGGCATGTACTGGAGCCGCATGATGGCTATCCTGTGCGTGCAGGCGCGAGGCTTCTTCGGCAGCTCCCCATCGGTGTTGTGACGCGCAGTTGCAGCCGCTCACGTAGAGGAAAAAGGAGACTGATTTGCCATCAGGTGAAAACTGCGGATAATACGAGTACAGGCCCGATCCGGGCGCGTACAACGCTGTCTGGTTGGCTCCGTCCAGATTCATCGTGACGATCGAGCTGGAGCCGGACACATAGCTATGGAAAGCGATCGTTTTTCCATCGGGCGAAAAAGCAGGCCCCCAGGCATCAAGTCCCGTGGTCAACTGTTTTTCTGTGCCGTCCTTACCCATGACAAAAATGTCATATCCCGTCGTGTTGTAGCGTGTATAAACCACCATCGTCGCGTTGCTGTTGGACGCGACATTGAAGGCACTTGCGGGGATGGGAATCGCTACCGCGGTGGACTGCTGTGTTGTCGGGTTCAGAATGAAAAGGTGAGGCGCGTTACTGTCGCTCGATGCCCGCGCAACGTAGGTGAGCAAAGGCGACGTGGAATCGGTTCCGCAGCCGGTCAACGCGACTATCATTGCCGCGGCCAGTGTAACTGCTAATTTCTTCATTAGTGTTGTTTCTCCTTAAATCGGTCTCGAATGAACTGCATGAGTCACTTGTGTCCGTGTACAAGGCGGACACTCCGACCCGCGATGTGACAGCAAATTACGACCTGTTCAGAAATGGCGCGATGTTCGACGCTGGGGACGTCTTCAGGTGATCGACAGCCGCAGGCGGGTTGGGACTCCCCTGCACACCTGATGCAGACCTTAACCGAAGATCGCTGGCGACATTAGAGAAAACTAATGGAAGGGATTACTTTGGTCTGTTTTCCTTCTCGAGTTCTGCATTAGGTTGAACTGCGAGTTGATTGACCACACGCGCCACTCAGGAATGCAGCCTCCAGGCCGGAATCAAAGAGTCATAGTGAAGCAATGCGCTGAGAAATATGTGGATCACGATGTAGATCGCCCAGATCAACACGTAGGCCGTCGCCATTTTGCGTGGCTTTCGTAAGACATACCAAAGAAGCAGAATATCCAACGGAACCGGCGCGGCAACCACCGCCCATTCGGGCGCACCCAGGCTCTCGACACTGTATCCGAATAGACAAACAAAACAGCCGACTGCAAGCGAAGCAAAGATGTACACCTTTTTTTCAACCAGGTAGAGACCGAGTCCCCACGATAGCGCGGTGAAGAAGATCGCGATGTCGAGCAGAATCGGAGTGGGTAGTGCGTTGAGCATAGTACCGAGCATAGTGTCTCTCGAAGTCACGTCATTGTGCGGGATGCTGTGACGGAAAACAAGAGTTTAGGTGCACATGCGATACTGAAATTTATGGCGTTGCCTGATTACAAGCCTCGGGTGGGGAACGATCCGAAGTCCGTATTGATCCAGTTGACGACCGGCACGGGGATGGAGATTGAATGGAAGGATGGGCACCGGTCTGTTTATACGTTTGCGTTCTTGCGCGAGGCGTGTCCGTGCGCCCTTTGCGAGGACGAGCGCACCAAGTCGGGACGGAAGCCGGGCGAGGCGGCGAAGCTGGCGCCGGGAGCTTTGCCGATGTTCAAGCCGGCGGTGAAAGCGCTGGCGGCCGAGGCAGTGGGCAAGTACGCGCTGAAGTTTTCATGGAACGATAGACACGACCTCGGAATTTATTCGTGGTTCTATCTGCGGGAAGTTTGTCCGTGCGCGGAATGCGCGGCGGCGCGGAAGCTGTAGTGCGGGCCTAAGTCGTGGTGACGATGGCATCCAGGTATTGGTGCAGGAGTTGTTCCGCCTGACCTTCGAATTTCTCGAACATCATGCCGTTGCCATATTGTGGATGACAAGTCACGACGCGTCCCTGTATGACGATGGGGTGATCGTTGAGCCAGAGTGTGGCTTGAATGTTAGTGCCGATGGGGAACGGCATTATCAGCTCAATGTAGCAGCCGCCGCGACTAAGGTCGGTAGTGGCGAGGCGAATGGGGACGTCGCTGCCCTCCTGGTGGATCTCGATTTGGACCTGGACAGTATAGCGGCGATGAAAGCGGCGATCGCGTTCGGTTAAAGCCGTCGTAGCGGGTTGTAGGTTGGGCGAATCCATAAATCGGTTCCAGGGCTCGGTGCTTACAGAGCCCCTGGAGTGGTTATCGGCAGTCGGGTGGGTGAGCTTAGGCGGGGTTTGCGGTTAGTGGGCACTGAGGGGAGTGTCCCGAGGCCGAGGAGTCTCCAAAGGCCATGGCAGCAGCGGGCCGATTAGCTTCCTATCACCTATGTGTCCCTGACGGATTGAAGCATTGCCAGCTTCGAACCCTTCGCAAACTTCCTCTGGAGTGACCGTGAAAGCGGATACCCCAGTCTGGCGAGCATCTGCCGGGGGCGAGAAAACGCGAGAATGTCATACCAGATCCTATCCTCGTCTCGATTCCATTCAACTGTGAATCGCTCTTCGCCGCTCTCGGCATGTTCCCCCAAGGTGCCGTAGGCAAAGCCGAACCGCTCAATGGGGCCTTCCTCATCGACGACGTACACGATGCGACAGCCATTCAGCGAATAGAACCCGAGGTGACGTACCGAAACCGCAACATCGGTTCCGACCTGTATCGGGGCACTCGGCCAATGGAGGCTCACCCATGGCATGCTGAACATTCGCCATGCGCGAATCGCCTCTACTGCCCGCTGCCAAGTAACTTGACCTCTGCCAAGCTGAACACGATTGTGGTCTACGTTGTATCCCGTTGGCACGGTGGTAGCGGACGCTCCGACATCCGGGTACGAGAAGCCTGCGTCTTTCTGCTTCGAAATGAAGCGTCGAATCTCATCTTCCGAGGGTTCCGTCAGGCTGAACAAGGAGATCGTCACTCTCCTCCAGAAATGCGAATCTCATAGACAGTTGGAAGCTGGTCGTCATTCGTGCGAACGAAGCTGCGTACCAGTTCGGTGCGGGAAAAATGCCCGAGACTCAGAAGCCGGATGCATTCGTCGGTGGCGCAACTTTCCCAGGAAGTACGCCTTCCCCATGGAAAGCAACTTGCCTCGATGACGCGCACCGGAAGCCCTTCTTGAAACCCAGCTTCAATCTGTTCTCGCAGCCAACGCAAGTAGTCTAACTTCTGCGATATGGCGATCTTGGGGTCCTGCCGGATCACGACGCCGGGGAAATCGGGGATGTCAGCCCGCAAGGTGTGAATGTGCCCGTGTCCTTCGACCAGAATCTCGATGTCGAGTTCCATGAGCCGTTCGAGACTGAGGAGCCACTTCCGGCTGTCCACGTCGGGATTGGGGGTTGCAAAGTAACTCCCCATGAACGCATCGCCCGCCAGCAACACCTTCTCCTTGGGATCGTATAGAACGACGTGATCATCGCAGTGGCCGGGAGTCCCGATTACCTGCAAGTAGCCGGATTCGATATCGAGCGTCTCGCCCAACAGATGGTAGGGCTGCTTCAAATTCGGAGGCTGGCCGATTATCGTAGCCCGTACCCATGGGAGCTTCTTAAATGGAGTCAGGAAGCGGGCGGTCATCTCGGAAACGCAGATGGGACCACTCGTAACTTCAGCCAGCCAATTGAGGTTGCCGACGTGTTCTTCGTGGGCATGGGTGGCTATGACCTTTGTGATTTTCGGTTTCACCTGCCGAAGGTGCCGCGCGAGCGACCGACGCATCTTGGGGGAGCCGGGATCGATTGCGACTCCATCGTAAATAATTGCCGTGAATAGTTCTCCGAACAAGAGAGGCACGGTGTTGGGCAATATGCCGTTCAGAAATAGAATCGTGAGCTTCCCGTTCAGTAGATCAAGTCGCTTGCGGTGCGTCCGCGCAAAAATACTCGTTCTCTGTACCGCAGACTTGATGCCCGCCCACAAGACCAGCGGCAACCGAATGAAGAAGCCCAGTGTGTAGCACGACCAAAATGCGCCCAAACGGGCTTGCCGTCGTACCGCTTCTGGTTTTGCAACGCGGCACGCGACACTTACTGAGGGAATATCTGTTCTTAGCAACGAACCCGTAGAGCCACCGCCCCGCATTGCGAAAGGGGAGCCGCTGCCCCAGTGCGCCGATGAGCCAAGTGGACGGAAATAGACGCGCCAGACACGCGACGGCATCCCAGCCGACACGGATTTCACCTCCGGGAGTGACGACGTGCAACTGCCGTAGGCATTCATCCATCTGGAGCCGGGAATCGACCGCTGCCAAGACTTCTGTGCTGATCGGCAGGGAGATCGTCTGATTCTCGAGGTCGAGTGTGCGCAGCCATGACACACAGGACTGACAAACCTCGCACTGCCCGTCGTAGAGCAACCGGTACGCTGGGTTTGCGCCATGCCTCTCGTCAGGCTTTTCGGCGATGGCCTCAACCAGGTATCCACTCATGGCGGGAATGTTAGGTCGGACAGGAGGGAAAGGTCAATCGCAACGCTGACTGAAACGGGTTTCGTGGGTGGTGCGGAGGGGGGTGCAATTCTCACTTAGTGTAAACGCACATCTACTGGGTACTGGCCGAACGGATAGGCACTGTTTTCCCTGCGCCGCTTATGGCGTCACACCGAGTTCGGCGTAGAGTTCGGCAGAGTTATAAAGGACTCCATCCTTTACCACCACGACTGTCTTTCGGATGTCGCTGATGTTCGCGACAGGATTGCCGTCGACCAGCGTTACGTCGGCGAGTTTGCCCGGAGCGATCGAGCCCAGATCTTTATCGAGGCTCATAATGCGGGCTGAGTTCAAGGTTGTGTTTTGCAGAACCTGGCTCGCGGGAATGCCGGCCTGCACATCGAGTTCGAGTTCCCGGTGGAGGGCGAATCCGGCCATGTTATCGGTGCCGTCTTCGATGGAGAGGCCGGCGCGATAGAGCATGCCGGCGAAGTCGAGCATCTTGGCGAAGGATTTCTTGTAGATGTCGTCCATGCCTGGGGGCGGAGTCATTCCAGCCGTGAGGAGACCGCGGCGAACCTGCGGCGGGAGACGACTCGCTACGGGTTTGAATCCGGGAGGGATCTGACCGGGGCGGGACATGTATTGGTCTTCGAAAACGCTGAGCGTCAAATCCAGTCTGGTGTGGTGATCCTGTAAGAGCTTGATGAAGGATTGCACCTGGGCCGAGGTAAGGTCGAGTCCGGCGGTGACTTCTCCGGGCTTGGTGAGGCGGCTAATGGTATTGGTGTCCTTGATTTCAGGGAAGAAGTTGAGAACGAGAAAGTTGATGTGTTGAATCTCGTCGTAGCCGAGTTCGACACATTGCGCGGCAGTCATTTCGGCAGGAATGTGCCCGCTGACGCGAAGCCCGTTCTTGTGGGCTTCGTCAATGATGGCGGGCACGAGAGCGGGCGGGACCGAGCTGTAGATTTTAATTTGCACATAGCCGAGGCGCTTGTAGTTGTCAACGGCGGCGCGCGCTTCGGCTTCGGTGGAGACGAGAACTTTGGTTGGACCCTGGAAGGGCCCGCGGCCATCGATGATGCCGGCGAGAACGATGCGCGTGCCGATTTCTTTCCCGTCGGCGATGCGCTGGCGGCGGGCCAGAAGTGAGTCGGTGTCGTTGGCCAGGTCGCGGACGGAGGTTACTCCAGCAGCCAGATTTAGGAGGCCGTCGTTATCGCCGACGTGGGCGTGCATATCCCACAAGCCGGGGAGGAGAGTTTTGCCGGTGGCGTCAATGGTCTTGAAGGTCGGAACCCTCTCTGACCAAATCGGGGCCGGTCCAACGCTGACAACGCGATTGCCGCTGATGAAGACTTCCTGGTCCGGAATAATTTTCGCGGACTCGGCGTCGAACACGTTGGCATGGGTGAAGAGGATTCCGTTGGGTGCGCGATGGGCGAGCTTGGCAGCGAGATCGGCGGCGCGGGACTCTTTTACCTTATTTTGTGCGGCCAGCAGGGTTGGGGCTGAGGACTCCCATCCTTCGGGAACGACGGTGGCCCAGTTGTCGACCGTGCCAAAGAATTTGTCGGAGGCCTCCCCCCAGAAATAGGTGGGCGAGAAATCGAGTCCGGTGACAGCGTAGAGGGCGACGTGCTTTTTGTGTCCGGCGGCTTCGATGTCAAGCTCGGTCATGCGCTGGACGCGAGCCTCGCCTTCGGGGAGCAGCGCGATCTTTCCTCCATTCTGAAGAGCGGCTTGGGCCAGAAGCGCAATCTCGGAAGGTCCACCGTTGAGAGGAGCGTAGTAGGCAGGAGTTGAGACTTTCTTTTCGCCTTGTTCGTCGTCGTTTTTCCAGCGGGCGGCGCCAGCTTCGAGCGAATAGTTTTCATTGACGGGCGATTTCAGATAATCGTTGCCGGTGATGACTTCAGAGACTGGAATGCCATTGGGACCGACCTTGAGAATGCTGGTGGTCTTGGGGCCGCGTCCACGGTCGTTGAATTGAAAGAAGATATGGAGCGTGCCGTCGGAGGCGGTCCAGACGGCTTCTTGCCCGGCCAAATTTCCCATCATGAGGAAGGAATACCGTTCGGCAGTGGAAGGAATATCGGCGGGCAGGGCCGGGACGGCGGATTGCTCAGCCGCTGGCGTCGCTGGTTGCGGCTGCTGCGACCAGAGCAGAGATGAGAGTAAAGAAGTAAGAAGAATTGGAATCAGGATGACCGCGCCGTGCAGCCGTTTTTTTCCCGCATTCATAGTGATCCTTTCGCGCAACGGGCAGCGAAGCTTATAAAAGGATGCGTTACAGTATAATCTTCGCCTTGCACGAAACTGCATGAACGAAACGGCATGACCGACACCACACACATTCCGACCGAAGAACCAGAGCCGGTAAAAACCGGGATGGATATTGGCGATATTCTCAAGATCCTGCCCCATCGCTATCCCTTTCTCTTGATCGACCGCGTAATCGAACTGGAGCGGATGAAGAGCATCGTCGCGTTGAAAAACGTGACCATCACCGAGCCCTTTTTCCAGGGACATTTTCCCGGCAAGCCGATCATGCCGGGCGTGCTGATCGTGGAAGCCATTGCCCAGGCGGGCGGCCTGCTGCTGCTGACCGAGGTTCCGAACCGCGACGAGATGCTGATGGTGTTCACGGGGATCGAGAAGGCGCGATTCCGTCGTCCGGTGGTGCCGGGAGATCAGCTGCGGATTGAGGTGGTAGTGAAAGCCTGGCGGATCACCGCGGCTCGTCTCGAAGGCAAGGCGTATGTAGACGGCAAAGTAGCAGCGGAGGCCACGGTGACTTGCCGCCTGGTGCCGCGTGCTATGGGCGCGGAAAGCGCGGAGGCGGACTAGTGGTGACTGGCCACTGGCCACTGCCCACTGGCCACTAGGTTTCAATGTCTATCCATCCCACGGCGATCCATGCTACGGCGATTATTGCTCCGAAAAGCAAGATACATCCGTCATGCAAGATTGGGCCGTATTGCGTGATTGGCCCCGAGGTCGAGCTAGGCGAGGGTTGCCGCTTGGTTTCGCACGTAGCAATCGAAGGCCCCACGAAAATTGGCGCGGACAATAGTTTCTTCCCTTTCGCTTCGATTGGCCTGGCGCCGCAGGACATCACCTACGCGGGCGAACCAACACGCCTCGAGATCGGCGACCATAACGCGATCCGCGAGTTTGTCACCATCAACCGCGGCACGGTAAAGGGCGGGGGATGCACCCGAGTCGGCGACCACAACCTGATCATGGCCTATACCCACATTGCGCACGATTGCCAGATTGGCAATCACATCATCATGGCGAACGCGGCCACGCTGGGCGGGCACGTAACCGTGGAAGACTGGGCCAGCGTCGGCGCACTGTGCCCGGTGCACCACTTCGTGCGGATTGGTACTCATTCCTTCATCGGCGGGGGCACCACCATAACGCGGGACGTGCTGCCATTTTCAAGAACTTCGGCCGAGCGCGGAACGCACGCGTATGGATTGAATGCCGTAGGCTTGGAACGGCGCGGATTCACAAAAGCGCGCATCAGAAAAATTCATCATGCATATCGAGTCTTGCTCGCTTCCAAACTGAATACGTCGCAAGCGATAGAAAAGCTGAAGTCCGAAGCCGATCTCGGCGAAGACGTAGAGATGCTAATCCGATTCATCGAAGCGTCCGAACGCGGAGTGATTAAGTAATGGGCATCTTCACCACTCGCGTAGGGACGGACGCATTCGTCCGTCCAGCCGCGCGGAGCGCGGCAGCTATGGCACAGTCCAATCGAAGCCCGCTGCGGAACCTCTCTCCGCAGGGCGGACGAATGCGTCCGCATCTACGTGGTTCTTGCTCATGACACGTCTTGGTCTCATCGCCGGCAACGGCAAGTTCCCTTTCCTGGTGCTGGACGCGGCGCGGGCACAGGGCTTTGAGGTTGTGGTGGCGGCGATTCGCGAAGAAACTTTCCCCGAGATCGAGTCGCACGGCGCCGCTTCCGTTCACTGGCTTTCGCTGGGCGAGTTGTCGAGACTCATCGACACTTTCAAAGCCCAGGGCGTCACCCGCGCCGTAATGGCGGGCCAGGTCAAGCACAAGCAGATTTTCTCCAGCATCAAGCCGGACTGGCGGCTGGCAAAACTGCTGCTCTCGTTAGGCACGCGAAACACCGACTCGCTCCTGGGCGCGGTCGCGGAGGTTCTGGCGGATGAGGGCATCATGCTCGAGAACTCGACCGCACTGCTCGAACCGCTGCTCGCGAAAACCGGAGTGCTCACGAAGCGGGCTCCGAGCGCGCAGGAATGCAAGAACATCGAGTACGGACGCGCCGTGGGCCGGCGGCTGGCGGAGTACGACATTGGACAAACGGTAGTGATCGCGGAAGCCGCATGCGTGGCGGTCGAAGCGATGGAAGGCACGGACGCAACGATAGAGCGCGCGGGGCATTTAATGCGATCGTTGGAGCGAGAACGGGAACGGGAATCGGATTTGGAGTCGAAGGCCGAGGCTTCGACCCTCAGCCGCGCGCTGACGGTAGTGAAGGTAGCGAAGCCGGCGCAAGACATGCGCTTCGACGTTCCGGTGATTGGCGTGAAGACGATCGAGACGATGGCGCGCGCCGGCGCGACTTGTCTGGCAGTAGACGCAGGACGATGTCTGCTGCTGGACGGCGAAGCGATGACGCGCGCAGCGGATGATGCGGGGATCGCGGTGTGCGCGGACTAGGCCGGGTTGATCAGTCTGTGTTGATCAGCGTGCGTTGATTAGTCTGCGCCTTGGGCGCGACGGCGGACTTTCGCGGTCGTCTTGATTCTGGTGATTCCGCCGGGGCGCTTCCGCATTTCCTGCCGTGCGCGCGAGAGATCATGGGCGGTTTGGAGATTCATCCAGAACTCGGCAGAATTCCTGAAGTACTCCGACAACAAAAGGGCGGACTCCGGTGTGATACCGCGCTTGCCGCGCACCAGTTCGTTGACCCGGTTCAGAGGGATATGCAGAGCGCGAGCAAGCTCGGCCTGAGTCAGCCGCAGCGGTTCGAGAAACTCCGCGAGCAGGATTTGACCGGGATGGGTTGCGATACGAAATTCTGGCAACATGGCCGTGACTCCTCAGTGGTAGTCTATGCAGCGAACCTCTTCACATTTACCGTTCACGAACTTGAAGACGATTCGATACTGCTGGTTCACCCGAATACTGTAAAAGCCGGCGAGATCTCCCTTGAGCTTCTCCAACCGGTTGGCGGGAGGTATACGCAGGTCCTCGATGGATGTGCAGGCATTCAGCAAATCGAGTTTGTGCTGTATCCGGCTCCAGAGCTCGCGTCTAATTCTACGGGCCGTTTTGGTGTCACTCCCGTGATAGATGTCGGCAGTCGTTTCATCCGAGAAACTGGAGATCACGAAGAGAGTATACCTGAATACCCGTTATTCATGTATGAATTCGAAATAGAGGCTTTCTATGCCTGAAGATCGGTCCGAAGCAACCCGCATAGCCGACCAACTTCGCCGAGCGTTTGCCGGCGACGCCTGGCACGGCGATTCTGTGTTTGAAATTCTGCACGGCGTCACGGCCGCGCAGGCCGCAGCGCGTCCCATTAAGAGCGCTCACACCATCTGGGAACTGGTGCTGCATATTGCGACATGGGATAACGCCGCGCTGCAGCGCTTAGATGGCGTCGCGGCGGAGCCCTCCGATGCGCAGAATTTTCCGGTGGTCACCGACGCGACCGAGACGGCATGGCGCAAGGCGCTGGCCGATGTGCAGAGCGTCCACGAGCAACTGGTCAAGGCCGTTTCTGTTCTCCCCGACTCGCAGCTTGACGAGCTCGTTCCCGGCAAGGAGGGAGCGCACTACACTTTCTACTACATGCTTCACGGCGTGGTGCAGCACGAACTCTACCACGCAGGACAGATCGCGCTGCTCAAGAAGATGTGAAGAGCCCGCGCGAATAAAAATACACTTTTCCTTGCCTTTCCACAGGAACTTCCTCCGCTCCACAGTTTTTACACAGCGCACCCGAACTTTGCCGTTGCGTTATCTTTCCCTCTGCCGCAAAGTGCTTGCAGTCAAAAGCGTGAGATGTTCTGAATCTGTTTCGACTAGGGTTCAGCGTTGCCGGTGATTTCTCGAGAGTGAGTCACCGGGGGAAATTCGGTACATGTCCAGTGTGCCGTTGCCCGGGCTTTGCGGCCTCCTCAGAAATCCTTCTTCCAAGGAGGATGGAAACGCCGAATCCGAACTTGAGCGCAAGCTTAGGGGGCATCGCTGCATAGCACTCTTACCAGTGCAGTTGCGCGATGATCTTTCGCCCCGGCGAAAGACGGCAGTCAGAAACGTCCGCGATAACAATGCGGCCCGGGTGGCTGGCCCAGGCCGCATTTGTTTTTGACCCTAATCTCCCAAGGGTGGCCCCATCCTCCGCGCAACTTTGCGGAAGAGCCTGCCCTGAGCGGAGTCGAAGGGGTGGGATTCCACGCATGGTTCTAATTCGCATGCTTCTAATTAATGACTAGATCGAGCGCGGCGGAATTCCCGTTGATAGGACATCCCGAACCCTGAGACACGGAAATCCGCACACTGCTGCCGTCGCCGAACGATTCCAGGGTCTCCCGAGTAATCGTCGCCCGAACGTGGCGTGAGTCCAGAAACGTGGTCTCCAATGTGTTTCCGTTCCACGTAATCTGTGATTGGGGAGTAAAGCCGTTTCCGGCTACTGTGAGTGAAACTGAATTCACATCGCTTGGAATTGCGCCCGGTGAGAGTGAGGTAATTTGAGCTTGCGATACACCGTGACAGCTCACAAACATCCCACTACAGGTCCAGCCAGATAACAACAACGTCAGGGACGCAATGAGGGCAATCCAAGAAAAGGGCTTACAGGGGGAAGAACGCATACTGGCCTCCCATTAACGAGGCTGATATTTTACACCCGATTAAGCGGGCTGATCGTTTGAAATCCGACACGGACCCGCCCTACCAAACTCCACTGCACCATCTGTATCAGCGAAGCCGAACTGCCGATAAAGTTGGGTGCCCCATCCTTCCGCGCACTTTGCGGAAGGGTGGGATTCCACAACTCTCCAATCCACGGGATTTTGGTCGCCCGATGCCCCGTCAAACACCCACCGCCCCGACATCAGTGTAATCCCACCCCTTCGACTCCGCTCAGTGCAGGCCCCAACCGTCGAAGAGCGCGACGTCAGGATGGCCCACCCGGCTCATTTGACAATCGTCATTTGACAATCAATTGACAAGTTCGGGTAATCAAATGCGCGACTCAATAATCAGAGGCAGTAGCAGTATCAACTCACAATTGTCACTAGGAGATAAGAACAATGAGCAGGAACATTCGCACATTCATCGCAATGGCTTTGCCACTTTTGGCCTTTGCAATAGGCCCCAGCGCCGCCAGGGCACAGAGCTTCACTGGCAACTATCCGGTGCTAGAAACTCAGGCGAAGGCTGGCATCGCTGGCAACATCAATGGAGGCAACCAAAGTTTCTGCCTGGTGCTGACGGACGATGGCGCCTTCGGCAGGCCGCACAGCGGCACGGCTACGCTTGAGAGCTTCGATGGCCCCGCGATCACCGGAGGGGTGTTCTACGTCATCGGCAACAATATCTTTGTGAACTTCACAGTAGGCTCGTCCAATGGTGAGGCCTCGGGCTTGGTGTTATTCGCTCCTGTCAACATCAGCAAGGGGACAATCGGAACGGGCATCCTCGGGCTGACCGGCGGGGTGCCGTCCAGCGGTTTGGCGACGGTGGGCGCGAAAAACGGGTGCTGAGATCGTCAAGCTGAGATCGTCAATGAGAAGGGCAGTTTCGGATCACCGGCGGTGGGTGCCCCATCCTTCCGCGCACTTTGCGGAAGGGTGGGATTCCACGGTCCCGTCCCTCTTGGGCCTTAGCATCCGAGTCCGATCCCTAATTCACAGTCTGTGTCAGCGAAGCCGAACTACCGATAAAGTTGGTGCTGCCGTTGTACGTCGCCGTAATGCTGTGCAAGCCCGAGGTCAGCGTCGAAGTAGTGAACTTTGCCGCGCCTCCGCTCAGAGCCACAGTCTTCAGGGTCGTCGTGCCATCGTAGAAGGTCACTGACCCCTTGACGGTCCCGCTGAACTGCGGCGTCACACTCGCCGTAAAGGTCACCGCCTGCCCAAAGTTCGACGGATTCGGCGACGAGGTCAGAGCGGTTGTGCTTGTGGCTTTACTCACAACCTGCTTCGCCACCTTCGACGTGCTGCCGTTGAAGTTCGAGTCACCGCCGTACACCGCTTTGATCGAGCTGGTACCTACCGGCAGCGTCGAGGTCATAAAGCTGGCCGAGCCGCCGCTCAATGTCCCCGTTCCCAGTAACGTTGTGCCTTTCATGAACGTGACAGTCTCTCCATCAGGTGGCGCACCGACGCTGGAACTGACCACTGCGGTAAAGGTCACCGCTTGCCCATAGGTTGACGGATTCGACGAAGACAAGAGCGCAGTTGTAGTCGTGGCCGTCAAATGGAATTTCGACACAAAGGCATCTTCAAGGCCATCCCTGCCTGCCTGCAATGGATTCTTGGTGGGAAAGTCATTTGAGTCGGTTCCACCGGCGACGTAAGTATTGCCCACGCTGTCCACGGCAATGCCGTAGCCAGAGTCAAAGTTTCCGCCTCCAAGATAGGTGGAGTAAAACAACGCCGACCCCGTGGGATTCAGCCTGGTCACGAAGCCATCTCCATAGTCAACACAGCCATCACTCGTGCAGACCGTCTTTAAGGCACCGGGTGTGGTCGGGAAGTTGGTTGAGTAGGTGTGGCCCGTAACGTAAGCGTTACCCACGCCGTCCACGGCGATGCCGTAGTCAAGGTCATACCCGCTGCCGCCAATATAGGTCGAGTAAATCAAAGCTGATCCTGAGGGGTTGAGTTTGGACACGAAGGCGTCGTATGAGCCGCCCCCGTACGTCGTCTGAAAGGCACCGGGCGTGGTCGGAAAGTTGCTTGAACCGGTCGACCCGCTGACGTAAGCGTTGCCCGCGCTGTCCACCGCGATGCCGGAGCCACCGTCATCTCCGCTGCCGCCAAGATATGTGGAGTAAATGAACGCCGAGCCCGCGGGGTTGATCTTGGCCACGAAGACGTCGTAGTACCCGCCGGCGTTGACCGACTGCAAGGGACTCATCGTCGGAAAGTCGGTCGAACTGGTCCCTCCGGTGATATAAGCGTTGCCTGCGCTGTCCACCGCGATCCCGCCCCCGTAGTCACGTCCGCTGCCACCCAGATA
>Ga0210407_10002378_pt1 | contig 16219 bp, 9 predicted proteins | sample IncBWC27MmetaG_FD_150860 | JGI IMG/M metagenome (GOLD analysis project Ga0210407, IMG submission 150860) | Forest soil microbial communities from Barre Woods Harvard Forest LTER site, Petersham, Massachusetts, United States - Inc-BW-C-27-M | ecosystem: Environmental > Terrestrial > Soil >...
ATCGAAGTCCAGAGGCCACTCTTGCTCAGATTCATGGAACAGGTTTGGGCCTTTCCGTTTGCAAGCACCTGGCCGAGGCTATGGGTGGAAGGCTCTCGGTGAAGAGTGAGGTTGGAGCGGGGAGTGTCTTTACGCTGCACTTGCTGGCTGCGGATTCACAGCCAAGTGAAGTCACAGCGATCCGTACGACAAAGCGACAAGGGGACGGAGAATGAATGAAAGCATTCTGTTGGTCGAAGATGAAAAAGCCTTACGGACCACTCTCAGTGACCGTCTGCGCAGCGAAGGATACGTGGTGGAGACTGCGACAGATGGGCGTGAAGGCTTCGACAAAGCCTCCAGTCATCCCTTTGATCTCATTATTTTGGATGTCATGCTGCCTCGCCGGAATGGCCTTGATGTTTGTCGGGACATTCGCGCCGCCGGGATGGCCACGCCAATTCTGATCCTCACAGTCCGGAACGAAACTGTAGATAAAGTGGTTGGACTCAAACTTGGTGCCGATGATTACGTGACCAAACCATTCGAGGCGTCAGAACTGTTGGCTCGGATTGAGGTCTTATTGCGAAGGGTTCCCATCCATAGCGGTCAAGGCATCTATCAGTTTGGGCCGATCCGTGTAGACGTAAGGGAGAGTCAGGTCTCGCGGGATGGAAAGCCCGTCTACCTTACTGCGCGTGAATTCCAACTTCTTCGCTATCTGATGGAACGAGTGGGCACCACGGTAACGCGAGAGGAACTTCTCCGCTCGGTATGGGGGTACGACGCAGATACTTTTACCCGAACGGTCGACACTCACATTGCTAGTTTGCGGCAAAAGTTGGAGCAGAATCCCAAGAAACCAGAGTTTATTCTCGCGGTTTCCGGAGTTGGTTACCGGTTCGTCGGTCGGGACAGTAAGTAGAGCTAACCCGGATGAGTGACTTCAATTTCCCGGCGTCTGGCAGGGATAGGTCGCCGTAGTGATTGAAGCCCACTTCCCGAATCGAAGGCACGACCGAGAAAGTTCTTGATGAAACTCGAAAAGTCGGTGCTTCAGAGTTTGCCGAAAATTCTGCTCCACGAACATCTGGATGGCGTGTTGCGCCCTCACACCGTGATCGAACTAGCCGCCAGCACTGGTTACACGGAATTGCCAACCAATGACGCGACGGAATTGGCAGCTTGGTTTTATGAGGGGGCAAACCAAGGGAGCCTGGCGAAGTACCTGGAAGGATTTCGGCACACGATCGCGGTAATGCAGACCGAGGAGGCGCTGGAGCGAGTCGCTTACGAGCAGGCCGAGGATCTCAGTCGCGACGGAGTCGTATACTACGAAACCCGATTCGCACCCATTTTCCACACACACAAGGGATTGACGCACCAGCAGGTGGTATCGGCGGTGCTTCGAGGAATGGCGCGCGGCCGCAAGGATTTCGGTATCCGCTCGGGGTTACTCATCTGTGCAATGCGCAACATGAACGTATCGCTCGAAATGGCGGAACTGGCGGTCGACTTTCGCGAACGCGGAGTCGTAGGTTTCGATCTGGCTGGAGAAGAAGGTGGTTATCCGCCGAAGAAGCACGTGGACGCCTTCCACTACATCCAGAGAGAAAATTTCAACATCACTATTCACGCGGGGGAAGGATTCGGCAAGGAGTCGATTTGGCAAGCTATCCAGTACTGCGGAGCGCACCGCATCGGACATGGGACTCGCCTGATCGATGATATCGCTGTGGCCGACGGACAGGCGGTCAAGCTGGGCGACCTTGCGCAATATGTTCTCGACAAGCGCATTCCTCTCGAGATCTGCCTCCTCAGCAATGTCCACACGGGTGCGACGCCCAGTCTTGAACAGCACCCGTTCAAGGTTCTGTACCAGCAAAAGTTCCGCGTGACACTGAACACCGATAACCGGTTGATGAGCGCCACCTCGATGACCCGGGAATTTGAAGCCGCCGCGGAAACCTTCGGGCTTACTCTCGATGATTTCGAGAAGATTTCTATCAATGCAATGAAGAGTGCGTTCCTGCCCTACGACCAGCGTTGTGACCTGATCTACAAGACGATCAAGCCTGGGTACGCGCGAATCCGGGAGATTGCTTCGAGATGAGCGACTTCGCTCGATGTGCGGTATCTCGCCTCTTGTTGCTCGCAGTCACCGGCAGTTCGTTGATTGGTCAGTCGACTACTTCTCCATGGATTCGCGGTTGAAACAACATCTACCGCAACCCTGCAATGAGCGAAAAAACATGGACAACCCTTTCATGGCCCGCGCCATTCAGCTCTCCCTCGATAATGTCCTCTCTGGCCAAGGCGGCCCCTTCGGCGCCGTGATCGTGAACGATGGCAAAATCATTGCAGAGGGCGTTAATCGCGTCACGATCGACAACGACCCCACTGCACATGCTGAGATCGTCGTGATCCGGAAGGCTTGCGCGCGCTTGAACTCATTCACTCTCAAGGATTGCGAAATTTACACTTCGTGCGAACCCTGCCCGATGTGTCTTGGCGCGATCTACTGGGCACACCTCAGCCGAATTCATTTCGGCAATCTCGCCGCCGACGCGTCCAAGGTCGGGTTCGACGATTCCTTCATATACCAACAAATCGCTCGGCCTTTCTCCCAACGCAAGATTCCCATGTTGCAGATGATGCGTGAGGAAGCGCTCGCTGCCTTTCGGAGTTGGCAGAAAAAGCCGAACAAGATCTCGTACTAACTGGCACTCAGCCCGCGGGTGAAATCCCTGCACCGTGAATCTCTTTGCTTTAATCCTTTCTGGATCGGGCCACATGCTGCTTATACTTATATGGCCGTATGCTCGACGCTCCATCCCCATCCCGTCGACACCGAAGTGTTGTGGTGCTTGTTGCGGTCGTCCTCGCTGGTACCGCCCTGGGAGCATGGTTCGCTCGAAAGATGTCCGATGGGCCCGTCAGCTTCAGTAACGAGATTCAGCCGATTTTGAATCAGAACTGCGTGCAGTGTCACGGCGGCGTCCGCCAGAAAAATGGCGTGTCATTTATTTTCCGCGAGGAAGCCTTGGGCGCAGGCAAGTCTGGACGGCGGACGATCGTGCCCGGTCATCCGGATGAATCGGAACTGATTCGGCGGGTAACTTCGTCTGACCCTGAGGCGCGGATGCCTTATCACTCGCCGCCTCTTTCTCCCCAACAAATCAAATTGCTTCGCCAGTGGATCAAAGAAGGGGCCAATTGGGAGGATCATTGGGCTTTTGTGGCTCCCAAGCCGCAGTCTCTACCCGCGGTGAAGCGGGCGGACTGGATTCGTCAACCCCTAGACCGGTTCATTCTCGCTCGACTGGAGAAAGAAGGGCTGACACCTTCGCCCGAAGCCGATAAAAGCGAACTGCTGCGCCGGGCTTCCTTTGACCTCACCGGACTTCCACCCACACTCGAAGAACAAGCATCGTTTCTGGCCGATTCTTCGCCTAACGCCTATGAGAAACAGGTGGATCGATTGCTCGCTTCACCTCGCTACGGCGAGCGCTGGGCGGCACTGTGGCTGGACCTGGCGCGCTATGCGGACACCAAAGGCTACGAAGCCGACCGGGAGCGGCCCGGCGTATGGCCGTATCGGGACTGGGTTATTCAAGCCTTCAACCGTAATGTACCGTACGACAAGTTCGTGATCACACAAGTCGCAGGTGACCTGCTGCCCGATGCCTCCTTCGAAGATCACATCGCAACTTCATTTCACCGCCAGACTCCCAACAACGATGAAGGCGGTACCGACGACGAGGAGTTTCGGTTGATCGCAGCCATGGACCGTTCGGCCACGACATGGTCGGTTTTGAATGGACTGACGATCAACTGCGTGCAATGCCATTCCCACCCGTACGATCCCATTCGACACGTTGAATACTACAAATCTCTGGCCTTCTTCAATACCTCTCGCGACGCTGACCTGCCTGAGGACACTCCGGTCTTGCGGGTTCCAAAAGATAAGAAAAGGTATGAAGAAGCCTGGAGCCTGCAACAGGAGATTGCAAAGCTAAGCCATGCGACGGTGAATTTGGGCCGACAACTGGAGAGCCAGGCGCAGTGGATGCCATTGCCCATCACTAATGCCTCAGCGAATGAGGCGCTCGCGTTGGAATGGGAAGCGGCGAATTCAGAACGAGAGCTTGCAGTGTTGGACAAGGACAAGCTGTCTCCGAAGGAGAAAAAGGACCAACGAAAGTATTTACTCTCGACAATTGCTGAAAACAGGAAACGGTCGCGATCGCGGGTGGCAAATGCATCCATCCCTTTCCAGGTTCAAGACGGCGAGATGCGGGCTGCTGCCAATACTCCGGGAAAGTCGGCTTATGAATTAGTGGCAACAGCAGATGTACAAACAATAACGGCTTTGCGCATCGAAGTGGTGCCCACAACTGGAGAGGCGGCCCGGCACAATCCGGAAGACGGTTTTATTGTGGATCAGGTCGAAGCCTGGGTGGTTCAGCCAAACGGCCATCAGGATAAGATCCGCTTCCGTTATTTCGTTCCGGATTCTGAAGACGATCTCAAGAGCGCTATTGCTCGGGCCATTCGATTTGGCCCGATGGGTGAATTGGCTGGCGGTTTTGCAGCAAATCCCAACCTGTTTCGCGCGCACTGGATGATCGGACTGCCCAACAACCCGTTGAAGCTGACACCCGGTAGCCGGATAAAAATGCGGCTTACGCAAACACAGAACGTGAACGACAAGCCGGCACATGTAAGGCGTGCGCGTTTGTCAGCCAGTTCTGATTCGCGCTGGTCAACGCTGATTCGAGATCAGGAATATCGCAGCAACCTGGTGCGCCTTTCGATACTCACCCAACAGTTGAAGAAGATACCGAGCGTCGAAACTCCCGTGATGGCCGAGCAACCGGACTACGAGAAGCGCGAGACCATGGAGTTCGAGAGGGGAAATTTTCTCACAAAGATCGGGCCTGCCTTGACGCCGGACGTGCCCGGTCTTTTCCCCCGACTTCCGGCTAACGCTCCTCGGAATCGCTTGACACTAGCTAAGTGGTTCTTCGGTCCAGAGCAGCCGTTAACGGCGCGTACCGCTGTGAACCGCTATTGGGAACAACTTTTCGGCACCGGAATCGTCGAAACTCTGGAGAATTTTGGGAGTATGGGGGAAAGGCCGAGTCATTCCGAATTGCTTGATTGGCTCGCGCTTCACTTTGAAAACGATCTTCATTGGGACATGAAAGCTCTGTTACGGGAACTTGTGACCAGCGCGACATACCGCCAGAGCGCAAAATCTACACCGACTTTGACCGAAAGGGATCCGCGCAACCGGTTGCTGGCGCGGGGGCCGCAGCAGAGGCTGTCGGCAGAGATGGTACGCGATCAAGCTCTGATCGCCGGCGGACTTTTGAACGACACGATGGGCGGACCTCCGGTGATGCCGCCTCAGCCCGAGGGCGTGTGGAACTCTGTTTATAACGACAGCAAATGGGTAGACGCGAAGGGTCCAAACCGGTATCGCCGTGCAATTTACACGTACATCAAGCGAACGAGCGGCTATCCGAGTTTTCTCATCTTCGATGCCTCCGATCATGACGTGAGCCTGGCGCGACGTGTACCCACCAATACACCCTTACAAGCTCTGGTCACGATGAATGATCCGGTTTATCAGGAAGCCTCGGAAGCGCTGGCTGATCGCATGCTGAAGGCTGCTGATAAGACCGATGATCGTTTAAGATACGGCGCACGCATGGTTCTTTCGCGCGATCTGACCGATTATGAGCTAGCGAGGCTGCGCGACTTGTTTGAAAAAGCTCTGGTAGAGTCAGGAGCAGGAATGGTGAAGAGAGCTGCGTATGGCAAGGCAGCATCCGGAAATGAAAAGCGGGCGATGACAGCGGTCGCCAGCGTTCTGTTCAATCTGGATGCGGCAGTAACCCGGTGATGGTCATGTCAAATTCCGAAGTTCGACCGAAGGATCAGAGGGCGAGAGAAGTTAGCATGGAAACATGTCCCGAATTACGGATGGCCGCGTTGCAGGCGCAAACACGTCGTCATTTTCTGCGAGCCCTGGGTGGCGGGCTGGGAACGATCTTCGTGGGAACATCTCTCCCGCAATATGCAATGCCAGGCAAAGAGTCCGCGCGTTCCGAATCTTCCGCGCTGGATTTTACACGCGATCCCTCCAGTCCGCTTTCAGAATTGCCCCCGCAGTTCGCCGCCAAAGCACGGCGGGTCATCTATCTGCACATGGCCGGTGCGCCCAGCCAACTGGAACTGTTCGAGCATAAGCCGGACTTGAGGCGATTGGATGGGCAGGATTGTCCCGCGTCCTTTCTGGCGGGCAAGCGCTTCGCATTCATCAGTGGTGTGCCGAAATTGCTGGGATCGCAATACCCGTTTCACCAAGTCGGACAAAGTGGTCACTGGATTTCCGACCGCCTGCCTCATCTGGAACAACACCTGGACGACATTTGTTTCATCAAGTCGATGCGTACGGACCAGTTCAATCACGCGCCGGCGCAGTTGTTAGTGCACACCGGGAATGCGCGGCTTGGATACGCCTCGTTCGGTTCGTGGGTGTTGTACGGACTCGGCACAGAAAACCAGAACTTGCCCGGATTTATCGTGCTGCTCTCGGGTGGCAAGTCACCCGACGGTGGCAAGCAACTATGGAGTTCCGGTTTCCTGCCGAGTGTTTACCAAGGTGTGCAGTGCCGCTCCCATGGCGAGCCCGTCCTGTACCTCGATAACCCTCCGGAGACAAGCCGTTCGCTGCGGCGCGATATGTTAGACGCCATCGACCAAATCAATCAACAGACGTATGCGGCGTTCGGAAACCCGGAGACCATCACGCGAATCGCGCAATACGAGATGGCGTTCCGCATGCAAATGGATGCCACCGATGCCATGGACATTCATAAAGAGCCCGACTCGGTTCGCGCGATGTACGGATCGAAGCCTGGCGAGTCCAGTTTCGCCAACAATTGCCTGGTTGCGAGGCGATTGGCAGAACGCGGTGTGCGATTTATCCAGCTCTATCACTGGGGATGGGATTCACACGGGGCAGACGCCAAAGAAGCACTGAACCTGGGTTTTGCCGATCGGTGCCGGGAAGTCGATCAACCGACCGCGGCGCTGCTGGCGGATCTGAAGGAGCGCGGCATGCTGGAGGATACGCTCGTAGTGTGGGGAGGCGAATTCGGCCGGACTCCGATGCGCGAGAATCGAAATGGCCAGGAGATGAAGTATGTAGGAAGGGATCACAATCCCGGCGCATTCACGATCTGGCTGGCAGGCGGAGGCGTCAAGACCGGAATTACGCACGGACAAACGGACGAGATGGGATACGAAATCGTGAAGGATCCTGTCGAGATCCGCGATCTGCATGCGACGATGCTCTACTTACTAGGCTTCGACCATCACAAACTCAATTATTCTTTTCAGGGGCTGGAACAGAAATTGACGAGCGTGAAACCAGCACGCGTTGTGGCGGAAATTTTGGCGTGAGCGGTTCCCCCATCTCTGACTACAAAGTCGCTGAGGGCGACCTTTGCTCATGACAGTGCCGGGCAGTCGCATCCTCAGGGAATTTCGTTTCGGCCTGGTGGTGCTGCTTCCTATTTTTGTAGTGATGACGCTGTTGGTGTTTTTCCCACCCGATGGGAAAGAGCGTGCGGACTGGGTGCAATTCATCGGGCGCTTTCATCCCGTGGCCGTCCACTTTCCGATCGCTCTTGTTCTTCTCGTCCCAATTGTGGAACTGGCAGGCCGAAGCTCCCGTCTTTCTTATCTACGGCTTTCGACCACCTTCCTGCTTGGGCTGGCAACGCTCACGGCAACTGCCGCTGCAATTCTTGGCTGGTGCCTGGGACGCAGTGGCGGATACAGTGGTCCGCTGGTTACACAGCACATGTGGGGCGGGATTCTGCTGACATTTACGTGCTGGATCTGCTGGATGCTAAGAGCCAGACTCGGTCAGCCCGGAACGTTGTTCGGAATTCCACTTGCGATGGCGGTTGTGCTGGTCGCATGGACGGGATATCGCGGTGGACAATTGTCGCTGGGCGCAGATCACCTCACAGAGCACATGCCTGCGGGGTTGCGTCATGTCCTGGGCGTGACGGGTAACGGTACGGTTTTGTCTAAGGCGGATCCGAACACATTCTATGGTGGGCGAATTCAGCCCATTTTTGCAGCTCGTTGCGTCACCTGCCACGGCCCTGACAAGCACAAAGCAAGTCTTCGACTCGACACGTACCAGGGAGTCATGCGTGGCGGGAAGGACGGGCCAGCCGTTCAGGCGGGGAACACTCAAGGCAGCGATCTATTTCGTCGAGTGACCCTGCCCGCCAACCACGATGACTTCATGCCCAAAGGCGGCAAGAAAGCGTTGTCATCCGACGAAGTGAAGTTGATCGAACTCTGGATTGCCGCGGGCGCATCAGAAACGCTCGCGAAAGACGCAATAAAGAACGCACCCGCGGATTCTGCAGCGCCAGTAGTTGCCGAAGTAACGTTTCAGGAAATCGACCCAGCCGCTGTCACCAAAGGGCGGGCAGGCATTGCGCCAGCAGTCGCCCAACTGCAGAAGCGATTTCCGAATATATTGGAATACGAGTCGCGAGGCTCTGCAGACCTGCGGTTGAATGCATCGATTCTTGGGACAAGGTTCGGGGACAAAGATCTGGCAGACTTTGCACCTGTCGCTGAGCACATTACGGAGGCTGATTTCTCCCGCACAGGTATCACTGACCAGTCTGCGAGCGCAATCGCGGCTATGAAACGACTGCGCGTTTTACGGCTAACGAATACCGGAATTACCGATGCTACATTGCTACGGCTTGGCGGCTTAGCTCAACTGGAATCACTCAATTTATTTGGTACGACCGTTACACCTGAAGCCTTACCGGCGATCTCGAGGTTACCGAAGCTTGCGCATCTGTACGCCGGTCAAACGTCAATTCCCCAGGCAACCCCGCTGCCCGAGGCGCTGGCAGGCAAGATCGTGTTCTGAGGACATGTATTTTAGCGTGCCTCGAACAGATAGAGCCGCTTCAGTCCGGGTTTGGATTGCAGTTCAGCGGCCGCGCTGGGTGTAACTTTTGTCTGAGTAAGATTGAGCGACTCCAACTTCTCAAGCTTCATGAGGTCTTTGACCCCGACCGACGTCACTGCGGTGTCGGATAAATCCACAAATCTCAGGTTGGAGAAGGCGGCGATTGACTGCATGCCTTTGTCAGTCACCTTGGTGCGGGCCAGTTCCGCATCCACGATCAAGTTCCCGACCGGAGCTAGTTGAGCCAGGGTTGCGTCGGTGCAACGTTCAGGCGCGCTGACGGTGCGAAGGATCAATCCGTCGGTAGGATTTTGCGAACGCGGAACAATGCTTATCCCCAGAGATACTTCCAGCGCTGCAATTGTCTTCCACTGGGGGCGATAGTCAGCCGTCAACGGTAGTGCGACTGTTTTCTCTTCTGTAGATTGCGGCAATCCTCGTGTTGCTTCTCGGGGATGCCGGATAGTGGCTCCAGCCGCGATCCAAACTTCTATGATTTTCGTTTCTTCCGGGCTCAACGAGGGCTTGCCTTCCGCCGGCATGAAGTCTTTGCTATCCGGCGGTAGCGTTATGCGCCGATACATTTCGCTTTGGCCCAACTCTCCTGGGGAAACCACCGGACCATCCTTGCCGCCGAGCATTAGGTGTTCGTGACTATCGAGTCGCAGCTTGCCTTTGAACTTTTCGTCATTGTGGCAAAGAACGCATTTCTGGTCGAAGATTGGCTGCACCCGCATGGCATAAAAACTGGTGGGGTCGATCGGGACTTTTCGCTCTACACCGAACCAGCGACGGAGCGGTTGAGGCATGCGCTCGGTCAGGAAGGTGCGGCCGTGTGTCAGTTTGCCGCCCTGATCGCCGGTCCATATCAGCAGGCCAATCGTCAGCATTAGAGCCGCAGCATACGCTCTCCGGTTCCATCCATAGAGACCCCAGCACGCAACACACCCTGCGGCGAGGGATACGCCGCCCCACATGTGTCGGATCACCAATGATCCTTCAAAGCCACCGCTCCAGGCCAAAAGCCATCCCAACAAGGCAGCTGTGATCGCTGTCGCGACCGCGAGCGCTAACACGAACCCTGCGGCCTGGCGCAGGTGTTCTTGAATGACACCTGCGCACTCAAGTATCGGGACGAGCAGGAGCAAGGCAATTGGAATATGCACAATAAGAGGATGGAATCGGCCCAGGAATTGGGCGAATTCGGCACGCTCCTGGCCATCCGGAGGAGCGTAGAGCAATAACATCACCAGCAGAAAAATCGAAGTAAGACCTGCAACGAGCGTCCACGCGCGGACTCGAAGTGGCATCCTGATCCCGTTAGGCCTTGCGCAGAAGTGTGATTCGCCCGATCGGCAACCACTCAGCTACAAGAATGTCGCCATTGTGAAGAAAGATGGCGTCATGCGGCGTGATGAACTTTCCAGCCGTAAACTGCGAACGCGTCTGAGGCCGTCGCGATCCCACATCGCCGTTTTCTGCTTTGCCGTCGCCTAGTTGCGCAACCACGTTATATTCTCGATCAAGAATGCATACCTGACTGTCCAGATCCGGGCAGACCATCCACTCGCCCTGAGTATGGAAGTTGCATGGCATGCGAAGACGTGCCTCGTCTTTGATCGTTTTCAAATGCTTGCCTTCGAGGGTGAAAGTCTGAATCCGGCGGTTTCCGCGATCGGCTACGACCAGAAGAGGAGTCTCGCCACGTGGATCGACCCATTGTCCGTGCGGATTGTCGAGTTCGCCGTCGTCGTGACCGGGCCTGGCGATCTCACCTAGAAACTTGTCGCTGAGAGAATAACGCAGCATGTGGTTTGACCCGTACCCGTCACCGACGTAGAAGTCGCCATTGGGAGCGAAGGCAACGTTGGTGGGTACGAAGTCGATGGGTCGGTCCGCGTAACTCGCATCTTCCCGCGGGTAGCCGTGTACCCAGATTTCTTCGCCCGCAAGCGTCGTCTTTACGACCCGGCAGCGGTTGATATCGCAATGGTAGAGACACTCATCCTTTCCTTCGCGACGAAGTTTCAGCCCGTGCGCTCCTCCCCGAAATCCCTCGCCAAAAGCCCGCAGGAACCGGCCTTTTTCGTCGAAGACTACGATCGCCTCGCCGCGCATGCTCGATTTGTGGACGGTATGCCCAACATAGATATTGCCCTGCTCATCCTGGCAAAGGCCGTGCGTATCTCCCCACACCAGGCCCGCGGGCGGGATTAGCCAATCATGCACGCACTCGTAAGTGTGGGCTCCGGAGCCTACTAACGGCGGTCGAGCGCCAGATTTGTCGGAAGCCTGAACGTAGAAAGCGGACGGGAAAGTCGTTGCCAATGCCGCAGCAGAGCATGTAGTCAGGAACGATCGGCGAGTTTGTTTGTGGGTAGCCACGCACCCTCCTCAGCTCAATAGACCAGTCACTACTTTTGCAGGAATCACTCCGGTGAATTTCTGGTCAAGCCCTTGAAACTTGAACGTGAGCTTCTCATGGTCAATGCCCAGCAGGTGAAGAAGGGTGGCATTGAAGTCGCGCACGTGTACGGGATCACGAACGATGTTGTAGCAGAAGTCGTCCGTCTCACCATACGCAATTCCGGTCTTTACGCTACCGCCTGCCAACCACATGGTGAAGCAACGGGGATGATGATCGCGACCGTAATTGGTTTTTGAGAGGCCACCCTGACTGTAAACGGTGCGGCCAAATTCTCCGCCCCATATTACGAGAGTGTCGTCAAGCATGCCTCTGCGTTTCAAGTCGGTGACCAGCGCATAGGATCCACGATCGGTGGCCGCGCAAAGCTTCGGGAGCATGCCCACTACATCGCCGTGGACATCCCAGCCGCGTTGATAGATCTGGGTAAACCGCACTCCCCGTTCCGCCATGCGGCGCGCCAGCAGGCAGTTATAAGCGAAAGTCCCGGGCTTTTTTGCGTCTTCACCGTAGAGGGTCCAGGTGCTGGCGGGTTCGTCGCGCATGTCGGTCAACTCGGGAATCGAAGTCTGCATGCGAAACGCCATCTCATATTCCTGGATGCGAGCGTGAGTCTCAGGATCTCCCAAATCCTCGTACGTCATCTGGTTGATGGCATTGACGCTATCAACAAGTGTGCGCCGCGTCTCTTTTGTCATGCCCTGTGGATTGTCGAGGTACAAGACCGGTGCGCCCTCGGAGCGGAAGGCCACGCCAGAGTACTCGTTTGAAAGAAATCCACTGCTCCACAGTTTCGGAGAAATGGGCTGCTGATTGGAATGAGGAATCAATGCGGAGTTGAGCACCACAAAAGTCGGCAGGTTCTCATTCATACTTCCCAGGCCGTATGACAGCCAGGCACCGAGTGAAGGCTTCCCCGGAACCATGTTGCCGGTATTCATCAGGAGGATTGCGGGTTCGTGGTTAATCGCTTCTGTGTGCAATGAATATACCAGCGCGATATCGTCCACCAGTTTGCCAGTCCAGGGAAGCAGGTCGCCCACCCAACGTCCGGATTTACCCTGCTGGGCGAACTTCCAATGAGACGGCGCGATCGGGAAACGCGCCTGTCCGGCAGTCATCCCAGTCAGCGGCTGGTTTCCCCGAACGGAATCAGGCAGGTCTTTATCGTAGAGAGATGCCAGTCCCGGCTTGTAATCCCACATGTCCATCTGCGGAGGAGCCCCGGACATAAAGAGGTAGATGCACCTCTTCGCTGAGGGTGGAAAATTCGGCAAACGCAATGATTCGGGCCCGGGCAAGCCATCCGACGCACGCGCTACACCCCTGAGTAATCCGTCGCCCATCAGGACAGCCAAGCCCGCCCATCCCAGCGCTTTTCCCATCCGGCCCAGAAAGTGGCGGCGGCTTTCCAGTCGCAGCCATTCGTCGCGCAACGCCTTTGGGATCGGCAGGTCGCAAACCGACAGCCCCTCTCCATACTGGTCGCAACACAAATGTTCGGTTTGAGATTTTTGTGATTTCATTTGTTCATCACCGCATCCAGATTCAGGGCTGTGCTCGAAACCAGCATCCAGGCCGCAAGTTCTGGTGCTGGGATCGCTTTGTCCACCTTGCTTTCTCCTACATTCAACAACCGAGCGGCGGCGGATGGGTCCTTAGAGTAAGTCGAGCGGAATTTCGTTAACGCATTTTCCAGCACGAACTTTTCTTTGGAACTCCAGTCTCGTGACAATAAGATTCGCCCAAGGTAATCCAGCCGAGCATCGACGTTGGACGATTCGTGAATCAAACGCTCCGCAAGTTTGCGCGAAGCCTCCAGCCGCAACGTTTCGTTCATGGCCACCAACGCCTGCAGAGGCGTATCCGTGCGCTGGCGGCGCGTGCAGGCCGCATCGCGCATCGGTGAATCGAAGGTGTCCATGTCAGGCATCGTGGCCATACGTTTCCAGAAGGTGTAAAGACTCCTCCGGTAGAGCGCCTCCCCATGGTCCTGCACATATTTTCGGGTATTGCTGGCGTCGTGGCTTCCGTCCCAGATTCCCGGTGGTTGATACGGTTTTACGCTCGGGCCACCGATTTTTTCCACTAAAAGCCCACTGGCTGCCAGGGCAGTGTCCCGCAGCATCTCGCTATCCATGCGGAAGCGCGGCCCACGGGCCAGCAGCCGGTTCTTGGGATCCTTTTCAGCAAGTTCGGGAGAGACGCGCGCGGACTGGCGATAACTTGAGGACATGACAAGTTGCTTGTAGAAGCGCTTAACATCCCAGCCGCTGTCCCGGAAATCCACGGCCAACCAATCGAGCAGTTCTGGATGACTTGGCCGTGCACCCATGACGCCGAAATCCTCGGTGGTTTCGACGATGCCGGTTCCAAATATTTCCTGCCACATGCGGTTGACCGTAACCCGCGCCGTCAAGGGATTGGCCGCACTCACCGTCCATTCTGCCAGTCCAAGGCGGTCCGGCTCAGCACCGGCAGGAAGCGGCGGCAGAAAGTGCGGCACTCCTGGCCGAACGCGCTCGGTACGAGCGTCGTAAACTCCGCGAGTCAGCATATCGGCATACGCGAGTCCCGGGGCTTCCTCGCTGACCAGCGTAATGCTGCCATCTTTGGAAAGTCCATCCAGTTCCTGGTTCAGTTCCGCAATTTTCACGGTCAGAGAGGGCACGACCTCGTCCCGCCGAGCGAAATAGAAGTCGCTTACCACTTTGAATTCATTTTCAGACCATTGGGAAAGCGGTTTCCGAACGATTTCCGAAACGTAGTCCTCGAATGGCAGGCGTGCGGCCTCGTCCGCCGCGAGTTCGCGAGAGTAAAAACGAAAATCCTGGAATGCAGACTGCCTCAGAGGGTCTGCATCGGGCGACATTCGCCCGAAGGTCAGCGGCGCTGAGGTCCGGACCGTGCCGTCGAGTTTATCTTTGACGACCTTCAACTCCGCCGGTTTCCCATCCACATAAAGCTTTATCCCGTCGGCTTTTCCTGAACCGGAGTAGGTCGCAACGATATGATTCCAGCGTCCTTGAATCAGAACTGTCTCTTTCGTCTCGATCGCGGCTGCATTCTGCGGACCCTGGTGCGTGAGCGCAAATGACAACTTTCGCTTGTTGATGCGAAGCTTCCAGCCGCGGCCTCCCTCCTCGGCATTGGCACGCGCCAGAATCACACCGTCCGGCTTTTTTTTGTCTTTCGATTCCAGCGGGTGGAGGTCTGGACGCAGCCAGAAAGCCACAGTAAACGACTGGTCCCGCTCGATGTCGCCAACCTCCGGCAAATCGAGGCGGGTGCTGATATCCATTCTCATGTAAGGCCAGAGCCAGATTCCCTCGCCCCAGATCACTGGGCTCTCAGTGGCGGTGGCGCTCGTCGGTTTATCCGCCGCTGCCGAATTGCCAAATGTCACACCCTTCTGTTCGTCGAACCGGAAACGCGCCTGCAATCCTGACGTACTTACGGCCTGCGCCGGCGACTTGGCCTCCGTGAGCCAGGTACCCACCAGTTCGCGGGCTCGGGAACGCCGTTGGCGAATCTGGTTTTCCAGTTCCGAACGTTTCGCCAGAACTTCGTCGTAAGCTACCCGATTGTCTTCCTTCGGCACACGGATGTAGGGAGGCCAATCCTTCCGATCGTCATTGGAGGGATTCTCTGTCAGGTTGTTAAAAAATGCGGTGAGCTGGTAGAAATCCTTGCGCGTAGTCGGATCGAACTTGTGGTCGTGACAAACTGCGCAGCCTGTCGTGAGGCCAAGGAATGCAGCACCGAAGGCCTCTGCCCGTTCACGCTTGTTGTTCACTCGCAACTCTTCGATGAGAGTACCGCCTTCGCCGGAACTGATGCCGGCGCGCAAAAATGCCGATGCGATCAGCGTATCCAGCGTCTTCTTCGGCAACAGGTCTCCAGCGATCTGTTCCTTCACAAACTGGTCAAACGGTTTGTTCTGATTGAAGGACTTAATAACGTAATCGCGGTATGGCCAGATGCTGCGGAAATTATCCAGATGCAAACCGTGAGTGTCCCCGTAACGGGCCACATCGAGCCAGTAGTGAGCGCGATGCTCGCCGTAACGCGGACTGTCCATCAACCGATTGACGACTTTCTCATACGCATTGGGCGATCCATCTGCCAGAAATCCGGCGACCTCATCTGGAGTGGGCGGCAAGCCGGTCAGGTCATAAGTTACCCGCCGAATGAGCGTTTGCTCGGCGGCCTCCTCTGAAGGTCTCAAACCTTCTTTCTCGAGGCGGCTAAGGATGAATCGATCGATCGGATTCCGCGCCCAGCCGTTGTGCTTCGTCTCCGGAATCTCCGGACGCTTGGGCGCAATGAAAGACCAGTGTTCTTGGTAGACCGCGCCCTCTTTTACCCACCGCCGGAGCAGAGCAATCTGCTCGGGCTTAAGCGTGTGGCGGGCCTCCGCAGGCGGCATTCTCTGTTTCGGGTCTTGAGACTCAATTCGCTGCACCAAGGGACTTTTGTCCGGATTTCCCCGAATGATCGCTGGACCATATTTTTCGTGTACGGCAAAAGCAAACTCGCTTCGATCCAAGCGCAGCCCTGCCTTCCGGGCGCCGGGATCAGGACCGTGGCATGCATAGCAGTTCTCGGAAAGAATGGGTTGGATCGTCTGGTTGAACGACAGTCTTCCGGCATTCGACCCGCCCGCGTGGCGAGCACTCCACCAAATGGCGATCCCGAAGAAGAGGCCCACGAAAACCGTGAATACAGCCCAGCGGATTCGCTTTGGTCCAATAGGATGCCGTCTCGGTGATGACTGAATTCCGAGTTCG
>Ga0210407_10002379_pt1 | contig 16215 bp, 15 predicted proteins | sample IncBWC27MmetaG_FD_150860 | JGI IMG/M metagenome (GOLD analysis project Ga0210407, IMG submission 150860) | Forest soil microbial communities from Barre Woods Harvard Forest LTER site, Petersham, Massachusetts, United States - Inc-BW-C-27-M | ecosystem: Environmental > Terrestrial > Soil >...
GCCGTATTATTGGGGTTGGCCCGGATACGGATACGCGTATCCGTATGGCTATGGCTACGGATATGGATACGACCCGTGGTGGCCAACGGCTGATTACTCGCCCAGCTACGATCCCTACTACGATTCTTACGACGACCCTGCGGCCGGCGATCCTCCACCTGCCGGGTCGTATCGAGATTATCCGTACCGCGACAACCGCAGGTTGAATGCTCCCCCTCCGAGCGCGGCGCCGAGACCCAACGACTGGAACGAACGGCCGGCGGCCACACCCAGAGATTCCGCGCCGCCATCGCCGGATCCCAACCGTCTGCCGGGCGGGAATAGCGTGACCATGGCCAGTGCGGCGTTTCGTTCGCCTGCGGCGGAGCCTGCTACCGCCGCACCGCGGCGCGAAGTGTTGAACGCCATGCGCGCGTTGCACGAAATGCCGCCGTATGCGCGCGAGCGCGAAATCGAGCACGGGCGCTTCAGTCATTTCTCGCCCGAAGAGCGCGAAATGCTGAGGACCGCGGAACGCTAAGCCAGACCGGCAAAAAAGCTTTTAACGCAGAAGGCCGCAGAGGCGAGTGGCGAGCAAGGAACTCCAAACCTCCAAGCCTCCTACGGAATGGTCATCACGTCCTCGGCGCCCGTCGCTGCAAATGGCGACCCCGGCACGGCGCTTAGCGACCCGTTCTCGTTGATCGAAAAGGCTCGCACCGTGTTGTCAGCCGAGTCGGGAACGTAGAGGTACAACCCGAGCGTGTCCACAACCGCTCTCGCTGGAAACGCGCCCACTGCAAACGGCGAACCGGGCACCGGCGATAGTTTGCCCGTATTCGGATCAATGGAGAATCCGGAAACATCGTTGCTCACGAAGTTTGCCGTGTACAAGAATCTCCCCCCAAGATCCACGGAGACGCCGAAAGGCTCATTGCCCGCTGCGAACGGCGAGCCTGCAATCTCCGCCAGGGCTCCCATCCCATTGATCGAGAACGCGCGAACGCCGTTCGCCTCGTCGCTTACATAAATATATTTGCCCGAGGGATGTACCTGGAGCCCGGTGGCCAGGAACGAAGCGAACGGCGAACCCGCCAGTGGCGTCAGTGCGCCGGTCACCGCGTTAATCGAGAATCCTTCCAGGTCGCCACGATTCCCGAACTGCGTGCTCACGTAAAGGAAGCCTGCGAGCTGGTCGATCGCCAGCCCGTTGGGCGCAAAGTTGGTCGTCACCGTGGCGCCGGCAATAGCAGTGGCCGCGCCCGTCGCGGAATCGATGGTGTAGCAGGTCACTGTGTTGGATCCGCCGTTGGCCACATACAGAAACCTGCTTCCGGGGTCGATAGCCGCGGCCATGGGATTGTTCCCAGTGGTAAACGTCCCCGCCGGCGTCAACCCGTTCGTCGCCTGGTCGATGGCAAGCCCGGAAAACTGGTTGGAGTGGGCGCACAGTACATACGCAAACTTGCCTGAGGGCGCCTTCGCAAAAGCCTCCGGCCCGTTGCAATTCGCCGCGATCTGCGACCCTGGCAATGGTCTCAGCGATCCCGTGAGGATGTCGTCGATGATATATGCCAGGACATTGTTCTGGTTGATGTCGGCCACATAAACTCTGGTCTTGGCCCCCGGCGGTGGTAGCCCCAGCGGATTGGCGCAGCCGGTCAATAATCCCGCCACAAGAATTACCAGGAGCCATTCGAGTGAGGCGAATCGTCGCGATTTCCCGTTGGTCATGGCGACCCCCGACTCCCACCCTATCGGCGCTACCTGCCTCTTACAAGCGACAAAGAGCGTCATCTCGCGAAATTGTCAGTCTTCTTCGGCACCCGGCGCTCACACGCTGGGCCAGCTGTGCCAAGCCTCCTCAAACGCCGGAGGCGCGTCACCCTTTAGCCCAGCCCGTTAGGACTGGGTTAAAAAGCAAAAAAATCATAAGCACCGTAGGTGCGGCACCCTCCCTTGTTCGGTTACGCGTGCTCCACCCGCCATCTGCGGTAGACTTGCCCCATGCTCCGTCAAATTGCGCCCGTATTCTTCACCATGGACATTCCCGCAACGCTCGCCTATTACACCGGCAAGCTTGGTTTCGCATGTCTGGGGACGTGGCAGGATCCGCCGGTCTACGCCATCGTCGCGCGCGACCAGCAGGTGATTCATTTCCGCTGCGCCGAGCCGCCCACCGCCAATCCGGACAAATACGCGGACGAATTGCTCGACGCGTACCTCCTCGTTGAAGATGCCGACGCGCTCTACGCCGAGTACGCCGCCCAAGGCGTGGAATTCACTCGCGGACTTGCCAACACGCCATGGCATACGCGGGAGTTCGCGGTGAAGGATTGCGATGGCCGTCTGCTGGCTTTCGGCGCGAACCTATAGTCTTCTCTCGAGTAACTGAAAACACCAATGGGAGTTGTCCCAACATGGTCAGCGGGGCGCAACGAGCACCTGCCCATCTAATTGTCCCCGAGCTTCCGAGCTTCTGGAACGTGATAGTCGCACACAGATGCGTGTTACTAACACGGCTGCCGTTGTATATAATCCGGCTCACCATGCCAAATCAAGAAACCCTGTACCACGTGGCCGGCCGGGTTGCCACGATTACGCTGAACCGGCCGGATAAATTGAACGCCTGGACAGCCGTCATGGAGCGCGAGGTACGCGCCGCGATAGGCGAGGCGGAACACGACGAGAATGTCCGCGTCATTGTCTTGACGGGCGCGGGGCGCGGATTCTGCGCCGGCGCGGACATGTCCCTGTTGAGCGCGGTCGCAGAGAAGGGACTCGACGAAGCGCGGCGGGCACAAGCGGTGCAAGCCATCAGTGGGAGCGACGATGGCGCGCGACGGGATTTCCAGAAGAAGTATTCGTATTTCCCGGCGCTGACAAAGCCCGTGATTGCGGCCATCAATGGGCCGGTAGTGGGCTTGGGATTGGTGATTGCTCTGTACTGCGATATACGTCTTGCTTCGGATGCGGCGCGTTTCGGCACGGCTTTTGCGCAGCGCGGGCTGATTGCCGAGTACGGCATGGCGTGGATGTTGCCGCGCCTCGTGGGACACGCCAATGCTCTGGACCTGCTGTTTAGCGCGAGAATGATCGATGCGGCGGAGGCACTGAAAATGGGGTTGGTGAATCAGGTCTATCCCCGGGAAACGCTTCTGGAAAGCGCACAAAAATACGCGGTGGACCTGGCGTCGAACGTGAGTCCCCGGTCCTTGCGGGTGATCAAACGGCAAGTGTATGACGCGATGTTCCAGACGCTGGCGGAATCGTTTGAAAGTTCCGAGCAGGAAATGCTGGCGAGCCTGCAGAGCCAAGACTTCAAAGAAGGCGTGGCCCACTTTATCGAAAAGCGTGCCCCCGCTTTCACCGGCAAATAACGAACCTCCCGTGAACTTCGGCGGGCGGCGAGCGGGGCGGGGATGGGACGGGCTTGAAGAAGTGGCGAGCGGCCGGTGATGGACAAAAGCGGCACGCGAAACTCGGGGACGGAAACTTGGGGACAGACGGAACGTTTTCATTTTCTAGAGATTTTCGGGCTATACAAAAGCTTTGTTGAGCTTGGGTCCCAGTACCCAGAAAGGAAGTATTCCCTCTTGCTTGCCCTGTAGTTTCTACACCCATCATATTTCTGCTACCACCACCAGCCACTCCATCCCTCCCGTCTATGTGATTGAATTCTCAGCCAGTTAGCAAATCCAACCCCAGTTTGGAAGGGGGGATGCCTTTCCAGTGGCAGGACCAAGAACTCTAAAAGACTATCCGGGTTTGATAAGTGTGGTCGGCATCGGCCGCGCTTCTCAAAACGAAGAACGCCCAGCGCGCTCCAGAAAGGTGAGAATCATGCGTATCGCTCGTTTGATTTGTTCGTTGCTGCTCGCCGTTGGAACATTGGCGATCACTGCTCAATCCCGAGCACAAGTTGCTGTCGGCATCTCCGTTCAATTTGGCCCGCCAGCGTTACCAGTCTATGAGCAGCCTCTTTGCCCAGGCGACGGTTACATCTGGACCCCGGGCTATTGGGCTTGGGATCCAGACGACGAGGACTATTACTGGGTTCCTGGCACCTGGGTCGAAGCTCCCCAAGTCGGCTTCCTCTGGACGCCCGGCTACTGGGGCTGGGAGCGCGGGGCCTTTTTCTTCCATGAAGGGTATTGGGGCCCGCACGTGGGGTGGTACGGCGGCATCAGTTATGGATTCGGATATTTCGGCCACGGGTATGAAGGCGGCCGGTGGGAACACGACCACTTTTATTACAACCGTTCCGTGAACAACGTGAACATCACGGAAGTCCACAACGTCTACAACACCACCATCATCAATCGCAACGAAACCCGCGTCAGCTACAACGGCGGCGATGGCGGTGTCCGCGAGCGGCCCTCTCGGGAAGAAGAATCCTTTTCTCGCGAACGCCACATTGCCCCGGTTTCCGCGCAACACCAGCACATTCAGGAAGCGCGCGGCAATCGTGAATTGCGCGCTTCCGCCAATCAGGGCAGGCCTCCCATCGCCGCAACACAACGTCCCGGATCATTTCGTGGCTCTGCGGTTGTTCCAGCAAAGGAAGCCGGCGGACGCTACGAGCCGCCAGCCAATCGGCGCGGTAACAACAACAACAACAACGCTGCTCGTCCCGATAACAATCCCAATCGTCCGCCAAACGCGGGAGGCAATGCCAATCGTCCATCCTTCGCTCACGCCAAGGAAATTACACCTCACGATCGGCCGGCTCCGGCGAAAACGGGCAATCCCAAGCTCGACCAGAAATACAGCCAACAGCAGGACAAGCTCTACTCCAAACAGGCGCAAGAGCATCAGAAGCTCCAGCAAAAACAAGAGCAAGAGCACCAGCGCATAGCGCAGCAAAATGCCAATGAAGCAAAAAGGCAGCAGGTCGAACAGCGCCACCAGCAACAGACCCAGCAATTGGAGCAACGCCACACACAACAACAACAGAAGATGCAGCAGAAGCAGCAGCCTCCGCCGCCGCGCCAGAATCCGCCGCCGAAGCCGCCGCCGAAGCAAAAGCCTTAACCGCCCGTTCGGGCGGGTGGTGGCTCCTTAATTCCGAGAAAGCCTTCGGGTGCCCCATCCTTGCGGGTTCTGCAAGGGTGGGGTCTTTCTCCTGCCCTTTTTCCGATTTCTATTTTCCATTTTCCGGTAAAGCAGGGCGGAACTTGCCGGCGGCGAGATCCTTCAACGCGCGGAGGCGTCCGTCGAGTTCGGCGGGCGTCAGGCGCCCCAGGCGGTAGAGCGTGCGCAGAAAATCCGGGGCCGCACGGTCGCCCTTGCGCGTGTTGCATTCCAGACAGCAGGAAACCAAATTGCGGTAGGAATTGCGCCCGAAGCGCACGCGCGGCACAACGTGATCCAGGCAGCGCACGCTAGCGGCAGTGCGGCGCAGGCAGTAAAAGCAAGCCCCGCGTTCGCGATCGTGAATGGCTTTGCGCCGCGCCCAGGTTTTCCAGAAATCCGCGGCTTCGAGCGCCGAGGCAGGAGGCTCTGCCGCGGCTTGGGAAGCGTAGTATCTGCGGAGCGCGCGGATCTTCTCCGGCAGCCGCATCTCTACGAGATGGCCGGTCTTGTGGCTCCGTTTGAGCACCCGCAAAGCCCCCAGCTCATCGAGCCGCCGCACCGCGTGCCGCACCGGTCCGTTGCACAGCCCCAAAGTGCGTGCCAGGGCGATAACCGCAAACTGCAGGCGAACCTTCCCCACCACGAGCGAATGCCGCAGCAGATACGAATAGACCACGCGCTCCTTGACCGTCAGCTCGAGACGCGGGACAAGAACATCTTCAAACTGCACCCACAGCAGTTTGGCATTCACACTTTTATTTCGCATTGGTTTACGTCCTGGAGGCGAAGGGGGATTCCTTGTTGAAGCGCCGGAGGCGCGTAACCCTTTAGCCCAGCCCGTTAGGGCTGGGGTAAAGAGCAAGAAAATCATGAGCACCGTAGGTGCGGCACCTAACCAAAAACATATTTCGGGTCAAACTCGATTCCATGTTTCTTCAACAACGCAACAAGCTCCGCATCAAAATCCATTTTCTTGTGATGCTCTTCCTGATTCCGTATGTACCGAATCACGACGGGAATCACCGACGCGCTGACACTGAACGCCGCATAGCCTTCCTGCCACGCAAACTTGCGACCTTCGTCACTGGCCCATCGTGAGGAATTCGCTTTGATCGTTGCAACGGCCTTCGACAAGGTTAAAACGGGCGGGATTTGAATTAGCAGATGAAGGTGATCTTCCATTCCACCTACAGCATGAACATAGATTTCCAGCTTTCTACAAATGCCCATAACGTAGGCCCACAATTTCGGCCGAAATTCGCCGGCTATCGTTTTGTGCCGGCCTTTCGTGCTGAACACCACGTGCACGACGTTTTGTGCGTAGGTATGAGACACGTGCCGCACCTCCGGTGTCGCGCCTCCGGCGCTACGAAATAAACCCCATACAAAAGCGGCCGCTACAAATGAAAACGCCCCGACCGAAGTCGGGGCGCATTTTTCTGCACCATGAATTCTACCAAAGCCGTACTGCCCTTGTCAAGAGAAACATTAGTAATCGAAGAAAATGTCGTAAGCGCTTAGGAGGCAAGGAGATAAGGAAACAGGGGGATTGAGGAAGTGCCAAGTTCCAAAGCGCCGTAGGCGTGGCATACTTTAGCCCAGCGCGTAAGCGCTGGGATGAGAAAGCAGGTCTGCGTTTCTTCCAGCGCCGTAGGCGCGACACACTTTGGCCCAACGCTCAGCGCTGGTTCTATATGGTCAGCGGTACATCGAGCGCAAATCCCACTTGGCGTCTCCTGCCCCACTTCCCTGCGTAAGCTGAGGTGAGACCATCCCCATAACGTGCTGAAGTACCGGCCAAAGGGCCATCGCCAGGAGTACAGCAGCAATGAAAAGCAGCCGCGGACGCGAAGATCTTGGGATTTCAAATTGGAGTTTCATACGGCATTAGACACCAGCTAGCGGCGGGAGTTCCCTAACGGAGGACGATCCAGGAGGGCTTTATTCTTTCGCTTTCTGGCGAGTGGCCGCGTCTTAGTTCCGAAATAGTTTTTGGGCAGCCCTCGATAAGAGCGAAGGCGTTGTCAAGAAACACCTCATCGCCGCCTTGGCTTTTCAGTGGAAAGGTGCCACACTGCGTCACTCCGCGCATCATGGACACAAGGCAATGCTAAGCAACCCCGGCTCGTTCGACGCAGCTTCGCTCGAGCGCTCCTCTCCGCCCCAGGAAAATTACTTACAGCCTAACCTTGGCCATGGCCTTCGGATTTGGTGGGCCTACTACTGGCCGACATCCCTGATTTCGTTCATCATCATCATCGTTCTCGCGGTTCTGCTGCGCAAAGCCTGGGAAAACGATGTGCTTTCAACCCAGGTTGTTCGGTGGGCTAATCAGATCCTGCCTTATGCCGTCGTCTCCGCGGTTTCCATGCTTGGCATCTGGCGCATTCTGGCAAAGAAATTCCACGCTTTCTCCATCGCCTTGCTGCCCCGCGCTCCTGCTTCCGGTAACGAGCCTTTGTCCCTGTCCCTTCAACGAACACTGCGCGTCTGGTGGGAATTCATCTGGCGCAACGTTGTCTACTCCGTGATTCTCAGGTTCGCTGGTTCTATTGCTCTCAGTTTGACGATTGGGATTCTTGCCACGCTAGGTGGCCGGACGGGTGCATTCGTGTCCTTTGTGTTGCAAGGCCTCATGGATGCCGCCGTAGGCTTATTCGTTATCTATTCGGGGATTCTCGATGAGGAGTTCGCGGATTTTCGCGTGACTTTGGTGCCGAGAGCGCCCATCTCGATCGCAGCCCCCTCCGCTCAGCCCGCTGCGCCCAATACCCTCACGTAGTAAATGTGCTTTATGGGGAGATTTAAACTCGCCCCTCTCGCCACCCGTCATTTCGAGCGTAGCGAGAAATCAGAACGTTGAAACCTTCCAACGTGCAACGTTCTAACGATTCCCCCAACGAGCAGGGGCTGATTGTGGAGCGCACCATTGCCCTCCGGCCGTATCCGGCTCTGAAACTGTTCCGCGACGCCCTGTATGCAGCGCTCAAGGATAAGCTGCCCCCCGATGTTTGGGACTATCCAACGCCGTAGTGTGACCACGACGGGGTGCTGGGGACGCGTGCCGGCGGACAGATGGGAAGCTTCCCTTTCTCTGAAAATTTCCAATCATCACGAGCCAAACGACCGATATCACAGGAACTTCAGAAAACGTCCCGTCTGCCCCCGATTTCCCTAGGACTCCACTTTTCGGTAAGCGCGTTTATCAGGCCCTTGACATTTGTCCCGGTCGAGCGCGGAAATGTACTTGACCTTGGAACTGGTTCCAAGCCTTAGGCTTCTCGCGTGAGTTCCGTTTCCAAAACTCGGCCTCTTTACTGCGGCGAATTGGCTCGTCTCTGCGGAGTTAGCCCGGATACCGTCCGGTTTTATGAACGGCGTCGGCTTCTGCCGCCAGCCGCCAGAACGTCGGCAGGATACCGTGTGTTTCCGCCAGATAGTTTGGCTCGAATGCGCACGATAAGAGCCGGTCTGTCCATGGGGTTCTCGGTCGGTGAACTCGCCGATATCCTACGCGAACGTAATGCCGGAGGAGCGCCCTGTCACCGCGTCAAGAAGCTGGCTGCCGAAAAGCTTGTCGCGCTCGAAGCCAAGCTGCGCGACTTGCAGAATTGGCGTCGCGAGTTGCGTGCAACGCTGAAGCATTGGGACCGCCTGCTAGGGAAGACTCCACGCGGGAAACAGGCTCGATTGCTGGAAACGCACACTCATCCGAAGAGCCGGACACGATTCCCGGCTCGCGGCATCCGCAAACGGAGAGAGCTATGAAGCTGATTATCTTGGTTGCATTGGCCGTTGTTTCCGCTCAATCGGGCCAGAAACCTGAATCAAAGACCGAATGTCCGATGCACGACGCTCACGCGCAAATGAACGAACGTGGCGGGAAAGGCATGGGTTTTTCTCAAACCGCCACTACGCACCATTTCCTTTTGAGGAAGGATGGCGGTGTGATTCAAGTAGAAACCAATGACCAGAAGGATGAAGCGAATCGGGACAACATACGAATGCACTTAGGCCACATCGCCCGGGCGTTTCAAAGCGGCGACTTTGACATCCCGATGTTTGTTCACGACACCATTCCTCCCGGTGTGCCGGAAATGAAGCGGCTGCAAAAGCAAATTCGCTACACATTTGAAGAGACTCCGGCAGGTGGTCGAGTTGTAATTTCTACCACTAACGACGAAGCGCTTGCGGCAATCCACCGTTTCTTGCGGTTTCAGATCGAAGAACACAAGACGGGCGACCCGCTATAAGGTCGCGGGGAGGTGCGGGAGGTGCCGGGGAGAACGGGGGACAGACGGGAAGTTTCCCTTTCTCTGAAAATTTCCAATCATTACGAGCCAAGCGATCGATATCAAACATCAGAAATCGTCCCGTCTGTCCCCGATTTCACAATCATTACGAGCAAAACGACAATATGGGGAACGTTTCGGCTGCTCATTAGGGTCCGAGTTTCGCTACTTCTCCGTCTAGACACACCATGCTAGTATGAAGTTCGATGGGGGAATTTTTTTCTACCTCTCCGTGGAATTCTGTATCGAGGGCTTATATGACAGTCCGAATCTCTGACTCCATTTCCAGTATTACGAGTGATATCGACCTCGAAGCTAGGTGGGACGCCCGCGAGGCCGATGCGTCGGTGGCTAAATGTGTGGCTGCGGCAACGGAATGCCTGAAGTCGCACGCGCCAAACTTCACGGAGATTCAGAGGGCGCATTTGCATCAGGTCCTTCTCGCAACTCGGCACGGCCACTTTGCCGTGAGGGAACTCTTGCGGCCCGAGAATGAGCAGCCCCTATCCGTCAACGTTATGCCTTTGGTACGGGCGCAACTCGAAACTCTCTACGCAATCTGTTTGATTGTCGAAAACCCAGGGGCCCTTACGAACTACGAAAAGGACGGGTGGAAGAAACTCTTCATCCGCCACATTATCATGCGAGAGGAATGCCGAAGCCTCTCGAGAGTTACCAAGGGCTTAGTAGAAGTAGAGGAGTGGCTTGAAAAGCTGAGAATTGTATCTGGCGTGACCGACATCGAAAAGCAGACCATAGAGGCTCAGGAACTAGGGGGGGCGCTTCCCCCAGGAATCTTGCCCGCTCCGATCTCTGCGTTCCCGACTCCTAAGAGGGTCATCAATCGAGTTACTGATCCGGACCGAAAACGCATGCTGATGCGTCTATATCCTGAATATCAATTCCTTTGCGGGTTTGTGCATTTTTCGCCGGCGACCGTAACCCTAACTAGTCTCCTTGATTCCAGACAGCCATTTCGGAGAATGTTCACTACAGGCCAAATCACGGAAACGTGGCAAAAGGAAATAGCCGGCCCAGCCATGTGGCTTAACGTAATCAGCGTCATTCAATGCTGTACCGAATTCCTGGCAATCTATCCGAATAATGTCGAGCTGGCTAGATGCTGCGTTGAGGCGTGGAAACCATTGAGCGAGAACACCTTTATCGGGCGCGTCCTTTGGGCACTGAGAGCCCGGAAACTTCTCGGGGCTATCGGGTGATGAGGTCAACCTCTGTCCCCGAGCTTCCCGTCCAGCGGTCGGCTCCCAAGAGCGCGCCGGGGCGAGAAAATTCTCTTTCGCGGCACTTACCCGACGAGTGATAATCAGCTGTGCCCTTCGACTGGCAAAACCCACTCGGACCGATGGAACCGCGTGGCTACGTGTGTGGTTACTGCAATCATCGTGTCGGCCCAGACCGCGGATGGTGGACAAAAACGCCTAATCAGGCCCGAATCTACATTTGTTCTTTTTGCTCCAAGCCCACTTATTTTGACTTCAACGGAGACCAATACCCCGGGGCTCCATTTGGAAACGACGTAGCAGCAGTTCCCGGAGACGTCGGAAGCTTGTATGCCGAAGCCCGCTTCTGCATGACGGTCAACTCGTTCACGTCTGCCGTGCTGACGTGCCGCAAGCTCCTGATGCACATTGCCGTCGCCAAGGGAGCACCGACTAACAAGTCGTTTCTTGAGTACGTGGAGTATCTCTCGGATAAGAACTACGTCCCGCCTGACGGCAAGGGATGGGTGGACTACATCCGAACTAAAGGGAATGAGGCGAACCACGAGATCAAGATTATGTCCGTGGATGACGCGAAAGACCTCATCACTTTCTCCGAGATGCTGCTCAAGTTCGTCTACGAATTCCCCGCCAAGGTAAAGCCACCAGGTGGGCCGTAGTAGTGGCGGGTGGCCGCGGCTTAATTCCGAAATTGCCTTTGAGTGCCCCATCCTTGCGGGTTGCTTCATGCAAGGGTGGGCTCTTCTCTTTTCCTTCTTCTATTTTCTACCGACGTTAAGACGTGCAAACGTTCCGACGACCTTCGCGCTCGTCACTCGCCACTGCCCTTCTTCTGCAGGCACTCCGCGCAGTACCCGCCAACTTCGGTCCGCGACATCGTGACCTTCATGTGAAAATCCCGCGCAATCTGTTCCTTCAATTGCTCGTACAGCCGGCTTTCGAACTCCCGTACTTTCCCGCACCGCAAGCACGCCACATGAATGTGGTCGCGCGGCCCGTGCGTCTCGTAGTAGTGCCGGTCGCCACGAAGATGCAGCAAATCCAGTTCGTCGATCAAGCCTTGCTTCTTGAGGAGGTCAATCGTGCGGTAGACCGTGACGAGGTGCACGCCCGAATCAATCTTCTGCGCCCGCTCCAGAATCTGATCCACGTCCAAATGCTGCTCGGCGTCATCCATTACTTGCAGAATCACCCGCCGCTGCCGCGTCATGCGGATTCCGCGCACACCCGCGGCCTGCTGAAGTTTTCCCGTTGTTTCCGCGGTGTTTAGACGCTCACCAGTGGAGACTCGGTGAGTCGGAGTTGCAGCCATTTGGAATCCTGCTCGTGCGCTGATTCTAATTTATTTACGAATGCGTCGGAAGCAGCCGCACGACGTCATTGTACATAACGTAAGCGAAGAACACCAAAAGGAACACCAACCCCACCTGCACGAAGCGTTCCTTGAACGCCAGGCTGAAATCCCGGCGGCGAATCGCTTCCATCGTCAGCAGCAAAATATTTCCGCCATCCAGAATCGGAATCGGCAGCAAATTCAGGATTCCCAGGTTCAGGCTGATCATCGCCATCATCGTAATGACGTCCACCGGGCCTTCCTCCACCGCCTGCCCTGCCATCGCCGCGATACCCACAAAACTTCGCAGTTGCTTCACTGACAATTTTCCGGTGAACAGTCTGCCCATGACTCCAAACAATTTTGCGGTAGCGCCGAGAGTTTCATCGGTGGCCTCTTTTACCGAGGCGCTGAAAGTCATCGGCTTGAAAGCCCATTCGCCTTCCGGAGCCACTCCGATGCGCCAGGCCGTCACGCCCTCTTCGTCCTTATTCTGCAGCGGATGAATCTCCAGCTTGACCTCGCTGCCTTTGCGGCGCACCACGGTATTCAAGACCTGCCCGTTCGAATGCGTGATGATTTCGTAGAAATCGAACCAGTTGCGCACCGGCGCGCCATTCACTGAGAGCACCAGGTCTCCGCGCTGCAGTCCCGCGCGGCTCGCGGGCGTCCCGCGATCTACCGGACGTACCAGCGCCGGAATCGGCGGATTTCCCAGTGCGCGCTCCGCATCGCGGATGTCCGTAGCCTTTACTTCGACGATTCGCTGCGCGCCCTGATGGTCGATCTTGAACCGCAGAATTCCATCCTGAGCGGTCTGCAGAAGCGATGAACTCATCTTCGACCACGTTGGCGTCGGAACGTCATTCACCGACACCACTTGATCGCCATCCTTCACGTCCACTTTTGCCAGTGGACTCGTTTGTGGAATTCCGCTGAGAACCAGCGGCTTGTCCAGATACGCGGGATACGGAAGTCCCTTGATCGCAAAAAAACCTGCCAGCAGAATCACCGGCATGATCAGGTTCACCGCCGGCCCCGCAAAAGAAATCAACACCCGCTGCCAGCGCGGCTTGCTCATCAATTCGTCCGGCCCGCCCGTCGGCGCCACGTCATTCGAATCGATTTCCGATAAATCCTGTCCCGCCATTCGAACGTAACCGCCCAGCGGCAGCGCGCTGATGCGGTAATCCGTCGCTCCGCGCTTGATCCCAAACAGCCGCGGCCCGAATCCGATCGAAAAAACATCCACGCGGACGCCGAACATTCTGGCCACGATGAAGTGTCCCCACTCGTGCACCAGAATCATCACGCCCAAAACCAGGAAAATTCCAATCAGTGTATTCATGAACTCGTTCTGCCTCTTCTCTCTTTACGAAGCCGCCGCCGCGGTAACCGCCAGTTTTTCTACTTCTTCTCTCGCCATTCGACGCGCTTCAGCATCCGCCGTAAGCACATCGTCCATCCGTTCGAATTGCACGCGCGGCGTTCGAATGAGCACGCGCTCGATCACTTCCGGAATTCCCAGAAACGCCAGCCGCCGCTCCAAAAATGCCGCCACCGCAATTTCGTCCGCCGCATTCAGCGCGCACGGAAACGCTCCGCCTTTTTTCATCGCTTCGCGCGCCAGCCGCAAGCACGGAAACCGCCGCGTCGAAGCCTTCTCAAAATCCAGTCGCTTGAGCTTCCGCCAATCCAGCGCTATTTCCTTAGATGTCTCGCGCTCAGGATAGGTTAACGCATATTGGATTGGCATGCGCATGTCCGTGGGCCCAAGTTGTGCCAAGACTGAACCGTCGATGAACTCGACCATGGAATGGATCGTGGATTGGGGATGCACGACCACGTCGATTTGGTCTGGGCGGACGCCGAACAGCCAGCGGGCCTCAATGATTTCGAATCCCTTGTTCATCATTGTTGCGGAATCGATGGTGATGCGGTTGCCCATGCGCCAATTGGGATGCGCGAGGGCCTGCTCGGGCGTCACGTTCGAAAGCGCCGCAAGCGGCGTCTTTCGAAACGGCCCGCCGGAAGCCGTCAGCACCAGACGGCGCACTTCCCCGCGCGTTCCACCGCGCAAACATTGATGAACCGCATTGTGTTCGCTGTCCACCGGCAGCAGCTCGCGCCCGGCCTTCTGCGCCGCGGCCATCACCAGTTCGCCCGCCGCGACCAGCACCTCTTTGTTCGAAAGCGCAACGGTTTTCCCTAGCTTTACCGCTTCGAACGTGGCTTCCAAGCCGACGACGCCGACGGCTGCGGAGACTACAATCTCCGCTTTCGAATGCGTCCCTACCGCCAGCATTCCTTCGCGTCCGTGGTGAATCGCCGGCAGCCTTGCGACGCCCCTCTCCCGCAGGATTGCCACGAGTTCATCTACTCGGTTTGAATCGCCCACGGAAACGACTTCCGGCTTGTGTTTTTTGATTTGACCGGCGAGCTCTTCCAGGTTGCCGCCCGCCGCCAGCGCCACCACACCAAACCGGCCCGCCAGCGCTTCCACCACTGAGAGACATTGCCGCCCAATCGATCCCGTAGATCCCAGAATTGCTAATTGTTTCACGGATCCTCTAGCTGCGATTTTGAGATGACGGAAAGGCGGGAGCAAACTCCCGCACTCCATAGTGCCTTATGACCGAGGGGAGTAGATCAAGATCCAATAATACCAGACAACCGGAATCGCGAGGATCAGCGCATCGATTCGGTCCAGCACGCCTCCATGCCCGGGCAGAATACTCCCCGAATCCTTAATCCCCGCGCTCCGCTTGTAGGCCGATTCCAGCAAATCTCCCACTTGCCCCGCCACGTTCCCCACGGCGGCCATCCCCAGCAAATGCGGCAGGGGCACGGTCATGTACCGGGCGGAAACAACTGCAACAATCAGCGACCCAATAAAACTCGCAACCGTCCCTTCCCAGGTCTTTTTCGGACTCAAGTGCGGAGCCAGTTTGTATTTGCCAATCGATCGTCCAACAAAATACGCCGCGGTATCTCCGACCCATACGATGACCATGGCGAAAAGCAGGAGCGCCGGTCCCTGTGGTCCTGCCGCATGGAGCGGAACGGCGAAGGAGAGCGGGAATGCAATCAGTATGAGACCGCTGGCGCTGATTTCCGCAGAGGGCAGGCCTTCCACCATGGGGCGTTTGGTGAAAAGCGTAAGGATTGCGATTCCCAAGACAAACAAGAAAAATGTCGCATCCAGCGACGGCGGTCCTCCACGAAGCCATCTTTCCAGAGCAACCAATCCTAGAACGTAACCATGCTCAACCCTTCCCTGCCATTGCGAATAAATGAGTACTAGCGCGCAACTCGCTGTCCAAAACCGGTACGCGCGATGCCCGATTGCTTCTCCCAAAGCAAAATACTCGAACAGGGCCAGCAGCGTCACCAGAGCAGTAGCCAACGCGACCATCGCCGTCGAGCCCCACAGCACCAGCCCCACCGCAAACGGAATCAGCACCGCGGCCGTGGCCACTCGCTTCCATGTCATAGAAAGGGAATCCCCTGTGAATGCGCTGGCATCATCTCATCATATCGAAGGAAATAAATCACGCACCACAGTAGGACAGGCATTCGTGTCTGTCCAAACTGCCGCTAGTTGTGGGCTGGATGCTGTGAAGACAGGTGCGACATATACTGCGGCGGCCGGAATTCAATGGTGACGTCTTGTTGAGCTTGGATAGGCCTTTGGTTCAAGAGAGCGGGCTTGTAACGCCACAGCCGAATTGCGCTGATTGCAGCAGGAAGAAGAGAGGCCGAGCCGCTCACGAGCTTTATATCCAGCACTTGGCCAAGCTCCCCGATGGTGGTGCGGACCTTTACCATCTCTGCCGATCCATATCGATCCCCCGGCCCTGGATAACGGGGCCAAACGAAGGAGACAAGTTCAGCAGCTTGCAATCGAGAGGGTTTATGAGTCACTGGCGGCCCAGACTCAGGAGCAATAAGAACAGAGAGTTGCGAGGTCATCGCAAAGGAAGAGGAGGCGGCGATCGGTTTTTCCGGCAGAGTCAGCCTGAACGGTTTGCTGCCGTCGCCTGGGCCAGTGACAAGGACTGTGGAGGGCGCTGACAGGCGCGACGCTGCGCGCGGCGCAGGCGTTACCCTGCGTGGAGCGGGATTTCTCGGTCCGCGGCTTATCCGTCCGCCCGCCCTGGATGGATGCGCGGGTTGGGAATTCGCGGGTGGCCACGCGTCTCGTGCGATTAGCCCGGTCGAGCCCTTGCGCTCAGGACTGACTTTGGGATTATCGAATTCAGTGACAGGTCGCGGCGTTGTTGCCGAAGTTGGT
>Ga0210407_10002380_pt1 | contig 16213 bp, 11 predicted proteins | sample IncBWC27MmetaG_FD_150860 | JGI IMG/M metagenome (GOLD analysis project Ga0210407, IMG submission 150860) | Forest soil microbial communities from Barre Woods Harvard Forest LTER site, Petersham, Massachusetts, United States - Inc-BW-C-27-M | ecosystem: Environmental > Terrestrial > Soil >...
CAATGACAATGAGCTTGTTTCGGATGCTTACGTCATTGAAACGACGAAACATGATTGCCTACTGTAGCGCATTTTGGCATCAGGGCGGCGAAGTTTGTCCGCCCACCGGTTTGCCCTGCGGGTCCTGCACCCTGCCCTTCCATTCGCCGCCGCGGCCCGTCCAGAACTTCCACGCCGAGTGAACGGTGGCCCCCATATAGAAGATGGCGGCCACGGGCAAGGTCAAAGCCCAGAGCGGGCCCAGGCGATAGAAGCGGACCATGGGCAAATAAGCCGCCGTCATGGCGAGCACGGCCGCCAACGCGAACAGCCTGGTGATGCGGTTATGGCCCAGCAGAAGAAGCGGCGGCGCGAGATACACGAGCGTCAATCCAAGCAAAGAAACCAGCAGCATCCAGATCGAGTGGCGCAACTGGTTGAAGGCCGTGCGGGAGATCATGCGTCCCATCTCTCCCATCGTCCTGTAAGGGCGGATGCTCCTGGCAGATGCGGTCAAGCCGAGCCACAGTCGTCCGCCGGCTGATTTCACGCGCGCAGCGAGCGCGCAGTCGTCAATGACTTCGTTGCGGATTGCGCGAACCCCGCCCGCCTGTTCCAGCCACTCCGGACGGACCAGAATGCATCCGCCGGCGGCGCCCGCAGTTCTGCGCCGAGGATCGGCGATCCAGCGAGGCGGGTAAAGCATGAAGAAGAAGAAAACAAATGCCGGAACCAGAAGCTTTTCCGCAAAAGTGACACAATGCAGTTGCACCATGAAGGAAGCGAGATCGTACGGGCCGCTTTCGGCGATGGCGATAAGTGTGGCTATACTGTCCGGGGAGTGAACAATGTCCGCATCGGTCAGGAGGAAGAATTGCGGCTTCGCGGCGACAGCCTTCTCCACTCCCTGCTGCACGGCCCATAGTTTCCCTGACCACCCCGGGGCCAGGGGTTTCCCGTCAAGAATCATTAAACATTCAGGCCTGCCCGCCTCTTCGGCCGCTGCGCGCGCGACTTGCGCCGTACGGTCCGTGCTGGCATCGTCCACCAGAAACACGCGGATGGCTGGAACGCCGGTCTGGCCAAGCAGTGAGCGAACGCATTCACCCACGACTTCGGCTTCATCTCTCGCCGGCACAATCACCGCGACCAAGCCTGGAAATTCGCTCTGTCTCTGCGCCATCCCAGTGTTGCGCCTGGTTTGCCAGAACGCTCCCCGCGCTACCAGCAGATAGCCCCAGATGACCAGGCTGAGTATTGCCGCGGCAGAGAGGAAAAAAAAATAGTTGTGAGGTTGTCCGAGAAACATTCAGCCGGTGGCTTCCCTCGCGGACGGCTCGCTGGTCGCCAGCACTTCCTGCACTTTTTTGCTCAGCATGCGCAGCAAGAAGGGCTTTTGCAGAAAGGGGATACGCTGGGCGTTTGAGCCGGCGGGGTCCAATTCCTCAGCGTACCCGGAAACGAATATAGTCTTGATCTCCGGACGAGACTGCCGGAGACGCTCGCTGACCACGCGTCCGCTCATCCCGGGCATCACCATGTCGGTGACTAACAGTGCGATATCGCCTGGGTGTCTCGCTGAGACCTCGAGGGCCTCTTCGCCGCCCATGGCCGTCAGAACCGTGTATCCAAGGCTCTCCAGATAGTCTTGCTCGGCTTCACGCAGCGCGTCCTCGTCTTCCACAAGCAGGATCGTTTCCCCGCCCCATACCTCAGGCGGGCTGACTTCCGGTTCAGCCTCCGCCGCAAGATTGGCGGTGGTCTTCGGCAGATACACGGAGAAGACGCTGCCCGCACCTGGCTGGCTTTCCGCCAATATTTCACCGCCGCTCTGCTTCATGATGCCATACACGGTGGAGAGCCCAAGGCCGGTTCCCCGGCCAACCTCTTTGGTGGTGAAAAAGGGCTCGAAGATCCTGCTCAGTATCTTCTCGTTCATGCCAAACCCATTGTCGGTGACCGTGAAGCAGGCGTATTCGCCAGGCGGCAGGCCGCTAATTCTGTTGGACGGCGAAACCTCGGCATTTCTTGTTTCTATTTTGATCTGCCCGCCCTGGGGCATGGCATCGCGGGCGTTCAGCGTCAAATTAATGATCACCTGCTCCACACGCGTCTTATCGGCGTTGACCAGGTGCAAATTGGCGGCGGGGGAAAAAATGAGTTGTATATCCTCCCGGATGAGCCTCCTCAGCATATCCAGGATTTCGCCAATCACGGCATTCAGGTTCAGGACAGTCCTGGTAAGCAACTGCTTGCGGCTGAACGCCAGCAGTTGAGCCGTAAGGTCCGCCGCCCGTCTCGCCGCCTCCAACACTCTTTGCAGGCCCCGCTGCAAGGGATCTTCCTCGGCCACCTTTTCCAGCATGAGTTCGGTGTAGCCGCCGATGACATTCAGAATATTATTGAAGTCGTGCGCGATCCCGCCGGCGAGCTGGCCTATGGCCTCCATTTTCTGTGATTGCACCAGTTCCTGATGGAGCGCACGCCCGTCTTGCTCCAGCCGGTTGCGTTCGGTCAGGTCCACCACGATACAGACGCATTGCTCCTCCGAACCGGGCAGCATTGCCGCGCCCAGCAGCACCGGCACGCGAACGCCATCCTTGCGGAGATATTCCTTTTCAAATGGGCTGCAGACTCCCCGTGTTCTGAGCTCGGCAATGGCATGCTCGTCCGCGCCTTTCGATTCAGGCGGGGTGATGGAGTCCCAACGCAACGTCCCGGAGTTCAGATCGTCTCTCGAGTATCCCAGCAAACTTAAGAAGGCGTCATTGGCGTCCAGAATGGGACCGCCAAGGATGGAGAAGTTCACTCCGACGACATTGGATTCCACCAGTGTGCGCAGACGGGCCTCACTTCGCGCCAGCGCTTCCTCCGTGGCCTTGCGTTCCGTGATGTCCTGCCCGACCCCGATCACCGTTCCTGGAATCTCAGCGCTGTCTTGCCAAAGAAGGACCCTGCTGGAGCCGTCTTTGCACCGTACCGTGGCTTCATAGGGCGTCCGTGACGGAGGCTCTTCACGGCGGGCAAGTCTGGCAATGCGCAGCCGGACACTTTCGCGTTCTTTCTTATCCGGGCGACTGACGTTCCACCAGCCATCGCCCAGCAGTTCGCTCGGTTCATATCCCAGGGCGGAAAAGCTTGGCGTCACATAAGTGATCCGGCCATCGGTGTCGGCAACCAGCACAAAAGCGGCAAACGAGTTCAATACCTCATTGGGCACCACCACGCTGCGCTGCGCCCGGCCCCGCTCCGCCAGGCTGTTCACCGTTACGAGAAAGGCCTTTGTCCGGCCATAGAGGACCGGTTTGGCTGCGACTTCAGCGGTGAAAACAGTGCCGTCTTTTTTGCGATGGATCGTAACGGTCTTGGCGCCATCTGCCCCGTTCATCTCATCCTGAAGTTCGGAAAGACCGTTGGCCAGCTGTACATCGAGAAGCGACATCCGCAGGAACTCTTCGCGGCTGTAGCCATAGTCCCGCACAGCGGCATTGTTCAGGTCGAGAAAAATCAGGGTTTGTTCATCACAGACCCAGGTCGGCTGCGAACTTTGTTCAAACAAGACCCGGTACTTCTGGTCCGGCTGGTCCATTCCTTCGTCCTCTACTGCCCTTCCCTTGCTGGGATCAAAAGAGCATGGAGTTCCTTCCGCGGCAACCGGAAGACCCCCATGCTTTTTCACTGTTTTCTAATCTCATTTTCATTAATCCTTAACGGTTCGTCTAGTATGAATTGAGCATGCCGCCTGGAAGCGATTCCATACATGCCAGCAGCAGCGTGCCGGAGCAAGCACAGTCGTCTAAGGCCCTCCTGCCCTCCTTCTTCCAGTCGCTATTTACCAGCCAGTTGAATGAGTTGTACTCCAAGGTACGACTGACGGAAGACCGTCCGATCCTGGAAACTTTGATGGCCAGCATGCGGGTAGAGTTTGCGGTAGGTCCCGCTGATGTAGCCCGGATTCCGGCCACTGGCCCGGTCGTTGCAATTTGCAATCATCCGTTCGGCATTCTGGATGGCGCCATCCTGATCACGTTGTTGCTTAAGGTGCGTCCCGACGTGAAGATTCTGGCAAACTACTTTCTCCATGCTATCCCAGAACTGGCGTCCCACTGCATTTTTGTAGACCCATTCGGGCGCGGCGAAACAAAAACGACAAACAGCAGAGGACTGCGGCAGGCTATTTCCCATTTGAAGACCGGCGGTCTGCTTCTGGTCTTTCCCGCCGGCGAGGTCTCGCACTGGCAGTTTCGATATGCCCAGGTTGCCGATCCAGAGTGGAGTGAAACTACGGCGCGACTCATAAGGATCACCGGGGCCACTACCGTCCCTTTCCTTTGCATGGGGCGGAACAGCGTGCCTTTCCATCTTCTGGGTATGATTCATCCATTATTGAGGACCACGCGTTTGCCTTGGGAGCTTCTCAACAAAGCAGGCAAACAGTTTGAAGTGCGTGTGGGAAGCCCTATCCCTGCCCGCAAAATTGAGAACATCTCTTTGGACACAGAAGCTACCAGATTCCTGCGCTGGCGCACCTATCTGCTGGCAAGCCGGGGTGAAGCGGCGACGCAAACCGTCATGAATCTGGGGGCCCCCATACTGCTGAAGAAGGTCCCCGAACCTGTCGCGCCTGAAGTAGAGAAACCCGCGATTGTCGCGGAGATGAGTGCTTTGCATTCCGCGGGCAAAGCGCTGGATGAAAACCGGGAATTTGCCGTGTACAGCGCCGGCGCGGACCAAATTCCAGACTCACTCAAGGAGATCGGCCGTTTGCGCGAGATGGCCTTCCGCGAGGTTGGCGAAGGGACCGGACGGGGGCGCGATCTCGACCGCTTTGATGCTTACTACACCCATTTGGTCCTTTGGGACAAGGCAAAGCAGGAAATTGCAGGCGCATATCGCGTGGCCAATACGCAGGAGGTTTTGCGCGACAAAGGCGTGCAGGGGCTATACACTTCCACTCTGTTTACCTTCGCCCCGAAATTCTTTCAAGCCATTGGCCCGGCGGCAGAACTGGGCAGGTCCTTCGTACGGTCTGAATATCAAAAGCAGTATGCTCCATTACTCATGTTATGGAAGGGCCTGGCCCGCTATGCGGTGCTTCAGGCCAGGGTGCCGGTCCTGTTTGGAGCTGTGAGCGTCAGCAGCAGTTACAATCGTGCATCGCGGGAACTACTGGTAGGCTATTTCCGTTCCCGGGCCTCGGACCCACTGGCGAAGCTTGTCCGGCCCAAGCGCTCATTCCGTCCGCGTATGCTCCGCGATTGGGAGCTTTCCGCGGTCCAGCATTTGCTGGACCTCGAAGAACTGGGCACATCCATTGCGGACATGGAAGAGGACCGGAAAGGCGTTCCTATCCTGCTCCGCCAGTATTTGCGGATGGGCGGATCGATCCTGGCGTTCAATGTGGACCGCAAATTCTCCAACGTCCTGGACGGCTTGATTATGGTCGACCTAAGACAAACCGGGCCCGCACGCCTGAAGCCGTATATGACAGGAGAATGCTGGGACGCTTACTTGCGCATCGCCAAGGCTTCTTCCCCGCTGGAGTTGCCCGTCTCTATATAGGTTGTCGCCGCCAACCTTATGCGGACCCTGCACAGGATCTGTAGGATTGAACCTATTCTCATGGCCCAACCTACTCCGGATTCCTATTGACGTGGACAAGAACGACTTCATTCTAAGTCTCCGTCACCACCTCAGCGCCGGCGAGCATTTCATTGGGCTTCATCCAGTAAGCGATGATCGCGCCGAACAGCAGCAATCCGATACTGCCGAGGAACGGCAGGTCCCAATTGTTGGTTTTCTGGATCACGTAGAAAGCCACCAGGGGCGAGACGGCGGCGGCCAGGGCCGATCCAATGTTCATGATTCCGCTGGCGGTGCCGGAGAAGCGCGGAGCGATGTCCATGGGCATGGCCCAGAACGCGCCAATGGTGAATTCGGTAAAGAAGAAAGCCACCGCCAGGCAAGCGGCCGCAATGTTCACGTCGTGGAAGCGCATCACAGGCAGCATGAAGGCCAGCGACAGCAGGAAGCAAATCACCACGATATTACGGCGCGCCTTGTTGCGGTCGCCGGTGCGGCGCAGGATGTAATCGCTGGCAATTCCGCCCACCGTGTTGCCGATCGCGCCAAAAATATACACCTCGCTCGAGGAAATGGCGGAATGTTTCAGATCAAGCTTGTAGTTATGCAGGAAAAACGACGGGAGCCACGTCAGGTAGAGCCACAGCGTCCAGCCGTAACAGAAATAGACCGTGGTCACCGGCGCCATGCGCCGGAACAACGGACCCCAGGGGACAGGCTCTTTCTTTTTTGCGGTCCTTGCGGCATAGGTGGCCAGGTCTTCTCGCTGCTGGGAAGTGGTGCCGCTATGTTTGCGCGGATCGTCGCGGAAGTACAGCCACCATATTCCCGCCCACGCCATGCTGACGGCGCCAATGATGACAAACGATCGCCGCCAGGAACTGACGCGGATCAGCCAGGCCACCAGCGGCGGCGTGATGGCGTTGCCGAACCGCGCAAAAGCATGCGTGATGCCCTGGACCCAGGCACGCCTTCCCGGTGGCGCCCAGTCGGACAGCGCGCGTGTCGCCGTGGGAAAGGTCGCGCCTTCGCCGAGCCCCAGGAGAACGCGGGCAATAATCAACGCCCACAAGCTGCCCACCAGTCCCATCATGATCGTGGCGCCGGCCCAGATCACTCCGCAAATCGTCAACGTAAGCCGGGCGCCAAAGCGGTCACTGAACCACCCTCCGGAAACCTGCAAGGCCAGGTAGGCCCAGCCAAATGCAGACACCACCCAGCCCAGCTGGATGGGACTGAGATGAAGTTCCCGCTGCATCACCGGTCCCGCGGTCGCGACGTTGATGCGGTCAATGTAGGTCAGCCCGTACATGATGCAGACCAGCAGGAGAACAATGTTGGGAGCGGAAAGAAGTCTTGCCAGCAGACCGGGGCTTCCCGCGCTGGGACTGGTGGACGACGCGGCCATAATGTAAGTCCTCGTGGGCTTGCAGATTTAAGTACAGGTTCCGCTTTCTGAACTCAACGCAATGCTTCTTCCGGAACAACAGACTTCTGCCCGGCCTGATGGCTTTGAACCAGACTCGCGAGCGCTGCCGCTGCTCCTCCCGGCTTGTGAGGAACGCCGGCGAGACGCAATCCCATCTCTACGCCGCTCAGGGTCCCGGCGAGCATGAGATCGTTGAAGTGGCCCAGGTGCCCGATGCGAAATACTGTCCCTGCCAGCCTGGAGAGTCCCGCGCCCAGCGACATATCAAACGCCGCCAGAATCGTCTCGCGCAACCGGTCCGCGTTGTGGCCTTGCGGCATGAGCACCGCGGTGAGCGAACTGGAATATTCCTTCGGCTCCTGGCACAGCACTTCCAGTCCCCAGGCACGCACCGCGGCGCGCGTAGCTTCGGCATGCCGGTGATGCCGGCGGAACACGTTCTCCAGCCCTTCTTCCTGCAACATCAGCAGGGCCTCGCGCAGGCCCCACAGCAGATTGGTGGCCGGCGTATAGGGAAAGAAACCGGAGCGGTTGGGCTTGAGCATTTCCTGCCAGTCCCAGTAGTAGCGCGGCAGTTTCGCACTTTTATTCGCAGTCAGGGCCTTCTCGGAAATCGCGTTAAAACTCAGTCCAGGCGGAAGCATCAGCCCTTTTTGCGAACCGGCCACCGTCACGTCCACGCCCCATTCGTCGTGACGATAGTCCATGGAAGCCAGGGAGGAGATGGTGTCCACCATCAACAGCGCCGGATGATGCGCCCGGTCCATGGCGCGGCGCACCTCCGCAATCCGCGTGGTCGCACCCGTGGAGGTTTCATTGTGCACCACCATGACCGCCTTGATGGCATGAGACTTGTCTTCGGTGAGGCGCGCTTCCACGTCCACCGCGGCAACGCCCCGGCGCCAGTCGCCGGGTACGTAGTCCACCTGCAGGCCCATGCGTTGCGCCACATCGCGCCACAGGTTGGAGAAATGTCCGGTCTCAAACATCAACACGCGGTCACCCGCGGAAAGCGTGTTCACGATCGACGCCTCCCACGCTCCCGAACCGGAAGCCGGATAGATCACTACTGCACTTTTTGTCTGGAACACCGGACGCAACGCTTCCAGAACTTCGCTTCCCAACCTGGCGAATTCCGGGCCACGATGGTCGATCACCGGGCGGTCCATGGCGCGCAGGACCCGGTCCGGCACGTTGGTGGGACCGGGAATCTGTAGGAAATGGCGACCGGTGTGAATCATGGGGACCCTCCGCATAAAACAGCGCTGATTCTTGCGACCCGCAATGATACATGAAGCAGGGAGACGCAGAACAAAGTTTTCCGAAGGGTTGCAAGTGATTTCACTAAACGAGCGTCAAATCCGGACGGGCCGCTGGCGGCGCGATTTGGACTCTAGTGCGGGGTCCAGTTTGGATGTCCGCTGAACAATCCGCTCGCGAATCCGATCTGATAAACCAGCAGCAGGCCAAACGCCAGGCTGAGCAGCCCGGAAGCGAGTCCCAGACGCACGCTGAAGTTCGCGTGGCGGCGTCCGAAGAACCTGAAAGCAGACGCAATGCTCATGGTGATGAGCATCATGCCGGCGACTGTCCCCAGGCCAAAGACCAGGAGGTACGCGATGGCCGAGCGCGGATCGCGGATGGTGGTCAGGACCAGCAGCGCAACCGCCGCCGATCCCGCGAGCCCGTGCACAATGCCCACGAGCAGCGGCCGGAACTGGCGATAGACACCGGTCCTGCCGAAGAGCCGATCCATCCGCGCCAGGGGCGTCTGATCAGGCGCATGGGAATGCGACTCCGGCGCATGTCCATGCGGATGCGTGTGAATGTAATCGCCATGGCTGTGGGGGTGCGCGTGCACCGTAGCGGCCGCATGCTCAACTCTGGCAATGGACCGCGCCGAGCGCATGAACGCGACTACGTTCATCAGGCCCAGTATGATCAACATCAACGCAACAGAAAATTCCATGCTGAGGCCGATCCGCGCCGGGATGACTACATCAAACAGAATGATGGCCGTCCCTACGGCAACAATCGTCAGCGTATGGCCAACCCCCCAAAAGATTCCGGTCAGGGCGGCGCGGCTGATCTTGTTCTGCCGGCTGACAATGGTCGTTACCGCGATGACATGGTCGGGATCAGTGGCGTGCCGCATCCCGAGGAAGAAACCAATCGCGATGATGGAGAGAAAGGTGATCATGTCCACGATGAGTCAGCGAGACGGACAACGCAGGCGCATATTCTAACGCATTTACCGAATGAAATTCGCGGCCCGTCCGTAACCGCCACATCTTCAGGGGATGAAGTTGGCGGTGGGCCCACAGAGACTCGACTTTACCCTGCTGATGAACAGCCGTAGAATCGTGCTGGCTCCGCAACGCGACAAGGCGTAGAACATCACAACAAGACGAGGGACTCGAACTTGATCAACCGACTGGCAGTCATCCTTCTTCTATCGAGCGCTATTAGCGCGACGCCAACCGCGGACCAGGTGACGCGGCCGCGCATTCTCGGCATTTCCCACATGGCGCTGTACGTGAGCGATTTGCAGAAGGCTCGCGCGTTCTACAAAGATTTCCTTGGATACGAAGAACCCTATACCCTGAAGCGTGAGGACGGCTCCGACCGCATAGCGTTTATCAAAATCAATGAAGACCAGTATGTGGAGTTGTTTGCGGAACCGCCGAAACAGGACGGTCAGCTGAATCACATCTCGTTCTTCACCGATTCAGCCGAAGCCATGCGCGCCTATCTCGCGTCCCGGGGCGCGAAGGTGCCGGAAAAAGTCGGCAAGGGCAAGATCGGAAACTCCAACTTTAATATCACCGATCCGGACGGCCACACGGTGGAAATCGTCCAATACGAGCCCGATAGCTGGACCAGGCGCGAAAAGGGAAAGTACGTTCCCGAGACGCGAATTTCCATGCACATGAGGCACGTGGGCGTGGTGGTTGGCCCTCTCGATCCGGCCGTGACGTTTTATCGCGACACCCTGGGTTTTCAGGAGACCTGGCGGGGCAGCAGCTCGGGCAAGGTCTTGAGCTGGGTCAATATGCGGGTCCCGGACGGAGATGACTACATCGAATTCATGCTGGGCTCGGCGCCGCCTGATGCCGCGCAGATGGGTGGCAAGAACCACATTTGCCTGGTGGTGCCCGATATCGCAAAAGCCGTCGCTACTCTGGAGGCCCGCCCGGCAAGAAAGAACTATACGCGGCCGATTGAGATCAAGACCGGCGTAAATGGAAAGCGCCAGGCAAACCTTTTTGATCCGGATGGTACTCGCGTCGAGTTGATGGAACCGAATACCGCCGATGGAAAGCCCGTGCCTTCGTCTACGGCCCCCGCGCCTAGATGAAGATGAAGACGAAGATGAGAGCTTAACCGGAACCGGCAATGATCAGCAGAAAACATCTCGAAGAAAGGTCAGGGCTCGCGCTGTGAAGTCACCATTCCAAGTCGCTGTAATCAACGATGAGATCACCCAGGACTTCGGCCATGCTTGCGAGACGGTCGCGCACGAGTTCGGCATGGAGTGGATCGAACTTCGCGGCATGTGGAACAAGAACATCCTCAAGCTTGATGCGAAGGAGATAGCGGAGGCCCGGCGTATTCTTGAACGAAACAAGCTGCGCGTGACCGACATCGCCAGCCCGCTGTTCAAGGTGGATTGGCCCGGGGCGGCGAAGTCGCAATTCAGTCCCAAGCGTGACCAGTTCTTTGCCGATTACACCTTCGACCAGCAGGACGAGGTCCTGGAGCGGAGCATTGAATTGGCAAAGGCTTTTCGCACCGGGCGCGTACGCTGCTTTGACTTCTGGCGGCTTGATGACCCGGCGCCGTATCGTGCGGCCATGAACCAGAAACTTCTGGATGCTGCCACGAAAGCGGGCAGGTACGGAGTTATTCTGGTCCTGGAGAATGAGTTCGCCTGCAACACGGCCACCGGGGCGGAGGCGGCGAAGACTCTCGCCGGAATCCAGTCCCCTCATCTGATGCTCAACTGGGACGCCGGCAATGCCGCGACCCGCGGTGAGACGCCCTATCCCGATGGCTATTCCCAGCTTCCCAAGAATAGGATCGGCCATTGCCACTGTAAAGACGCGGTGCGGAGACAAAATCCAGATAAATATGAATGGGCGGCGGTGGGACGCGGCCTGATTGACTGGGTCGGCCAGTTTCGGGCTTTGAAAGCTGATGGATATAAAAACGCTGTCAGCCTGGAGACCCACTGGCGGGGCGCTGGTACAGCCGAGGAATCCACACGACAGAGTTGGGCGGGAATGAAAGAAGCAATGCAGAAGGCTGGTACGCTCAGCTGATGAAGATTGGATTGATCGGCGGAGGGAATATCAGCATCACGCACGCGCGGGCCGCCTCTGCAATTCCCGGTCTGGAGATCGCGGCCGTTTATGGCACAAACCAGCATAAAGTGCAGCAGCTGTGCCGGGAGTATCGCGCCGCGCCTTACGACGATCTTGCTGCTTTCCTGGCCCATCGTCCCATGGAGATGGTCATTATTGGCAGCCCTTCGGGACTGCATGCGCAACAGGGAATACTGGCGGCCCAGCAGGGCCTTCACGTGCTGGTTGAGAAACCGATCGATGTATGTTCGGAGAAATCTGCGGCCTTGATCGCCGCCTGTGAGGCAGCCAAAGTAAAACTAGCGGTGATTTTTCAGGACCGCTTCAAGCCGCAGACTCGCCGGCTGAAGCAGCTTATCCAGGATGGAGTTCTTGGTCGCGTTCTGCTGGCCGACGCGCGGGTGAAGTGGTATCGCCCGCCGGAGTACTACTGCCGGTCACGCTGGCGCGGCTCCTGGGCGCTCGACGGCGGCGCCCTGATGAACCAGGGAGTTCATACAGTGGATCTCCTGTTGTGGCTTCTCGGGGACGTGGCCCGGGTGCAGGCCCGGACTGCAACGTTGCTTCATTCCATTGAGGCCGAAGACACTGCTCTCGCCCTGCTGGAATTTGAGAACGGGAGCCTGGGTACATTGCAGGCAACCACGGCGGCATATCCGGGGTATTTGCGAAGGCTCGAGATCACGGGGACCGAAGGCACAGTAATTCTGGAAAATGATCTCATCATCGCCGCCGATCTGCGCAGGCAGGAGACAAGTCTTACCCACTCCCCAACGGCTGACCAGAACCAAAGCGCCTCGTCTCCAGTAGTGGATGATGTTCGGGGACATCAGAGTGCGATCGATGACTTTGTGCGCGCCGTGGAGCAAAACAAAAGGCCAGCCTGCGACGGACATGAAGCCCAGCGCAGCCTGGCCCTGATCGAACGGATTTATCAGGCTTCCGCACAATTCCGGGGTTGCGGCCGCGTTTAGCCGGTTTTTCCGGAATTGACTCGCGCGGCTATTGCTTTTTCGTGTTTCTCCTCTTTCTCGCCGGCGTCCGTGCTGCGTTTCTGGTCCCGCCACGGGTGTCAAGCAGCGTCAGGGAATCCGCGGCGTTGAACGGGAACTGGCGGACTGACTCCTGAGGTCCCCGGCCAACGTTGCTCAGCGTGATGTCCACACGGCGGTTGCTGGCCAGGATGATGACGTTCATGTTGTTGAGCACCCTTTGCCGGTCGGCAACGCTCAGTTCGGGGTTCTGTTGCACTGCATTTCTGACCTCGACGTCGGTGAGGTTCCGTTGTTTGCCGAACGCCTTGGTCTCGATGTTAGCGGCCGGAACACCCAGTGCGACCAGCGCGCGCTTCGTGCGGTCAACGCGCCGTTCGGAAAGCGCCTGATTGTATTCCACGGAACCGCGGGGGTCGGTATGGCCCTCCAGAGTCAGGTGAGCATCCGGCTTGGTTTGGAGAAGTGTCCGGAAATCGCCCGCCAGCGTATTCAGAGTGGTCTCCTGGCTGGCAACCAGGCCGCCGTCGGGATTTTCGACATTAGGCTTGGCCGTCGCAAAATAAATGCTGTGGATGGCAAGCCTTCTCTCGATTGCCCGTACGTCCGGCGGCGGAGGCGGCGGTGGAGCCTGTACGTTCACCGTGGTTGTGGAAGAAGCCGTAAGCGCCGGATTGCGGTCATCGCTCACGTTGCAGGTCACGGTAATGGTCCCAGGTTGCGCCCCGCCGCTGTCCAGGGTAGCGGAGGAAGTGTTGCCGGAAATGTTCCCCGCGCTGCTGCTGTAGCTATAGGTCAGCCCGCGGCCATCGGGGCTGCTGGCGTTCGAACTGATGGTTGAAGTCCCGCCCATCCGCACGCTTCCCGGGTCCGGCGAGCATGAAATCACGGGCGGATGCGTCTGTTTCACGGCGAATCTGGCGCTGCAGGATGCATTACCGTTTTTGCTGCCATCGCTCAGGTTCGCGGTGACTACGTAGGAGTCGGGCGGCAGGCCAGTGGTGTCAATCTGTGTGGAAGCATTGGTCCCCGTAACTTTCACCCGGGCGCCACTCCAGCTGTATTTGACCGTACGCTTGGGGTTGAAATTAGATCCGCTGGCAGTCGCGGTCACCAGCTCGCCGGGAAAGACTTCTCCAGGCTGTAGCGAGCAACTCGCGGTGGGCAGCACCGCGGGCGCTTCGCCGCCGAACATAAAATTGAGGCCGGACTGTAGCCTTACGCCGCTGAGATCGGTGCTCGGAGTCGTGGCCGCAGGACCATACCTGTAACTGGACCATACATAGTCAGCCCTGAACAGCCGTAGAGCGACATGCCTTGACAGGTTGACATCAAGACCGCCGCCTCCCATGAGCCCTAACTTGTTGACATGGTGAAATGCTTCAGGCATAAGACGATGGTCGCCCACCAACACCTCAAGAAATGGGGAAAAATGACGGCTGCGGAACGTAACCTTGGGGCCCAGGGAAACGTTGAATAAACCTGCATCGTCAAGTTTGGTGGCTAGCACCTTCTCACCACTGCCCCAATGGTCGCTGGCATCGAGTGTGAGGCCGAGCCAGCGATTGAAGTTGTACGTGGCGCTGACGCCAACGCCGCGCGGATTTGATTCCATGCGGCTGGTCAACGTACTCAATCCCAGTGGACGAACACCGTGCACGTCCGCGCCGGGATACCAGAAAGAATATCCGCCGTAAAGCTCCACCTTGGGAGCAGGGTGGTCCTGAGCCGCGGCCAGTGTGCCAAACGCACATAGGATGACAAGCGTTGCCGACAGCGTTGCTAAAGCATGACCAAGATGGCCCTTTGAATGAGATGACATGCGAATATTCCTCCGAACTTTAATAACGTGAAATCCTGTTTTTCCAGCCGAATGCCTCATGGACATGAAGGCACGACAACCGCATTGTTGTCCAATGTGACTGCCCCGTTCCGCGCCAGCGCTCTGCCATTCAGCACCGCACCTTGGCCAAGCGTGATGGATGTCAGAGCCATGATGGTTCCTTGGAATACTGTGGCGGTTCCAGGTGTGTTGACTCCCAGGGTGGCTGAACTGCCGACCTGCCAGAACACGTTGTGAGCGCTGGCGCCATTGATCAAGATGATGTGGCTGTTACCGGCTGCCGTGGTCAGTGTGGTCCCTATCTGGAAAATCCAGGCAGCATTCGGATCGCCTCCGCCGTCGAGGGTGAGATTCCCGGTGATGCCCAGCGAGGTCCCTTGCTTATAAACGCCAGGGGTGAGGGTCAGCCCTCCTATATCTGCGACCAGGGCGGCCCCTCCTGCTTTGCCCGCGGCGGTGTTATACGCCGCGGTCAAGTCGCCCTGGGCGGTCGCGGCAGTCGCATCGGCCGCGTGGAACGCGCCCGTCTTTGTTCCCGGAGGAAATCCAGTGATCGCGCTTCCTGGCGACACGTCAACATCCGCAAGCTGCCCGCTGGTCCCACTAATGCTAGTGGGCGTATTCGTGTTGGTGACCGTGGAGCCGGCCAGAATTCCGACACCGCAGTCAGATGCCAACGGTATGGGTGGCGGGCCTCCGAGAATGCCGCCGGCCCCATTCTTGTCGGGATCGCCACATCCGGCGGTGAAAATAAATAGCAGAAGTGCCGTGAGCCAAATCTTGATCTTGTGGGTGCTGTGCGTCCGCATAGATGCCTCTTCTCTTCGGCTCAACTGCCGCCGTATCCAGTTTCCGGACAGCTAACGTTACCAACTCATAGCCACGCTGTATGTTCAAAATTGGACACCGGCGGCAAGGCCGTGTTCAAAAGTGGGCAGAATTCGTTTCTGTCACATATTAGGATTTGCCCTATTCGTGCCCAGGGAACGGGACCGATGGGGGAGTTGGCCATGCGATAGATTCTGTCTCGATTTGCAGCGAGACCCAAGAGCCACCGTGGACAACTCCCCGGTCTTGTGAGGGGAACTGTGAGGGCTACTACGACTGGCCGTCAATGCGGCGACCGAGGTGTGAGACTCGTCCGCAGGCGTTAAAGAGAAATGCATCACCAAAGGAGATTTAGATATGAAGAAAGTTGCGTTGATTACTTGCATATTGAGCCTGGGTTGCCTGGTCTGGGCGCAGTCGCCATCACTGGGATCGGCGGCGAGTTTCGCCGCTTTGGGTTCCTCAACGGTCACTTGTACCGGTGCGTCCACCATAACCGGAGACGTCGGCGTTAGCCCCGGCTCGGCGGTCACGGGTTTTCCAGCGCCATGCACGATCATCGGAGGCGCGATACACGCGGCTGATGCGGTCGCGCTTCAGGCCCATCACGATGCCGCGCTGGCGTATGCCGCGCTGGTAGCCGATACCTGCACGACCAACCTGACTGGTCAGGACCTGGGGGGACTTACTTTGGGATCAGGCGTATATTGCTTCGATTCCTCCGCTGAGCTGACCGGAACACTCAGTCTCACGGGCGGGGGCCCCTGGATTTTCCAGATAGCAAGCACGCTGACAACCGCGAGCAACTCTTCTGTTCTCGTAAATGGCAGTGCTGCTAGTCAAGGTTGCTCGCCCGGAGTTTTTTGGGCGATCGGCAGTTCCGCCACTTTGGGGACGGGAACGCAGTTCCAGGGAATCCTTCTCTCGCTTATCAGCGACACGCTGACAACGAGCGCAAACGTCTCCGGCGGCGTCTTCGCGCTAACCGGCGCTGTAACGATGGATACAAACAATATCAACGCGTGCAGTTCCGGCGGCACCACGCCCGCGGCTGGCACCATCAAAGTAACCGGCGGCGGACAAATCCAGGTGCCTGACCTCAGCTCCCCCGGCGTCGCGAGCTTTGGCTTCAACGCTGGAACTGGCCAGAACGGCAGCGGCGGACACTTCAACTATGTCAACCACGTAAACGGCG
>Ga0210407_10002382_pt1 | contig 16212 bp, 21 predicted proteins | sample IncBWC27MmetaG_FD_150860 | JGI IMG/M metagenome (GOLD analysis project Ga0210407, IMG submission 150860) | Forest soil microbial communities from Barre Woods Harvard Forest LTER site, Petersham, Massachusetts, United States - Inc-BW-C-27-M | ecosystem: Environmental > Terrestrial > Soil >...
CTCTCCGCGATTGCGTCGGACATGGTTTGTAGTTCGTCGCTCATGTGCTCATCATTTTCCGTTTGATTTGTCCAAGCGTCGCTTTGCAGACATTGAATCGCTTGCCGAGTTCGCGGTATGTGCCTTGCTGCGATCGCAGAGCCTCTACAATCTGCGCCCGCGTTTCTTCCGAAATATGTCGCCCGGGTCGCCCACGGTAAGGAATCTGCAACTGAACGCGAATGCGGCGCGGGATGTATTTGCTCACATGGAATTTCCGCGCAATGTCCCTTTCCTTTTCCCCGCGCCTCAATCGTTCCGCGATTTCGTTTTCCTGCTCGGGAGTCACAATGCGAGAGTTTTTGGTTTTCCAGACGCGCGGGCGATTTCTGCCCGTGAGTTGGCGCGGTTGCGACGTTTTCGCTTCTGGCACCGTGTCACAAAGGCGTGACTCCATGCGGCGACGTGCAACACATTCGCGAATAAGGTCCAGCCGTTCGTCTAGGTCGGTCATCGCTCTATCGCCTCGATACTCCACACGTCAACATGCCTGCGGACGCGCCGCATGGAATCCACTCGGGCAATCGCTGTGCTCACGATTTCGTGGCAGAAATCTCCCGCCGATATTTTTCTTCCGGGCTCGGCGGCGCGGCGATGCTCTAGCATGGTCGCGAACTTCGGTTTCTCTTCTTGCGTCAGACAAAAATCGATTTTGTCCAGCGGCGCACGGTAATTGCACAAATACCGCGCTCTTTGTTTGGTGATTCCCAACTGCTCGCCGATTTCTCGGTAGTTAAAACCTTGGCGGCGCAGTGCAATCGCTTCGCCAATCGCTTTCATATCGGCTTTCGGACCTGACGGTGTGAACTTGCGCAGCGGATCCAAAAACCATTTCCCGTTGCACTCGGGACTAAAACACCGAAATTGCTGTACGCGAAATGTGCGGCGTCCGCCGTGTCCTGCCTTGCGAACGTGTTCGCTGGAATCACAACGCGGGCATACGGGAACCTCGCGCGATTTCGCGGGAAGGGTTTGCTCGGTTTGTGTTGCTATTTTTATCATCGTAAGAAATCCGTGGCCGCGCTCGATCAGGGACGCGGCCACGTCGCCCGCGCGGTACGACTGCGAGCGTTCTGGCGAGAGGCTCGATTCGCGCCAGAAACTCGCGTCACTACAAACTCAGACTTCTTCCAAATCGCCCAAGCCAATCAACTTGTTAAAATCGACGCCGCCGCTTGATGGTACGGGATGCTGCGTGACTGGCATCGGCCTCGCGCCTGTGCGCGGAACTGCCGTCAACGTGCCTGTGCGATCTGGCGCAACGCCGCTAACGCGCGTTGGTTCCACGCGATTCTTTTCCAAGTCTGCCGCTTGCTGCGCTTTTTGGCATGCTTCCATCGCGGATTTGTGATATTCGGCTTGCGCGTCGTGACTATTGGCCGCATGGGAATGTGCATCGGCGCATGCCTGCAATAAATCAGACGCACTTTCGTCGGCTTGTTTGACTTTAGACATGGAAGCGCATTTTGCAAAATGCTCCGATAGAGCGCGATGCGATACGCTCATCTCTGCGTGGTGCGCGGCGGCTGTTTTGTGAAAGCCCGCAAGATGCTCGCTAACCTTCGACATGATTTCCCCCTTAGTGCGTGGCGATAAATTCCGCTCGCGTTTCCTTCCTGAGTTCTTCGGCTAGCGCGATGGCTTCCTCTGCTTCGTCCATGTGATCCGGCCCGAATATTTCACGGATTTTCGCGCTCACGCGCGCGAATCGTTCGTCCGAAGACTTGACGAGATTTTTCGCCGGCGTCGGCGTGCGAGGTGGTGCAACCGTTCCCACCTCTTCATCCCATTCCAAGTTTTCCGTGCTCTTGCCCGTTGCCACGGCCAGCCGCGCCGCCCCGAAGGCTTTTTCAGCGATGCCCGGGATATCCTCATCGTCGCCCATCGGGTCATTGCCGTACGCCGCGCGCAGCGGGTCGGAATCGCCATATACCGCGATGATTATCCAATCGGTATTTTCACTCATGCTTCCCCCTTCCGATCATCACCAAAAGTTCCCGCGCGCCGGAGCAAAGCTATGATTCGTAGAACTCCCCGACAAACCCCGCAGCATTTGCGAACGCCTGGCCTTCAAGGTCCGAGATGGTGTAATCGGCGCGCTTCAAGGGCGCAGTCAGCTTGCCGCACTTGCAAGCGTACAAGTCGAGATAGTTCGGGATCCCAGCCGTGAGTTCCTGATACGGTTGCGAGAGAACCATTTCGAACTGTGGACCCCAACCCTGAACGTGGTTCCCGACTTGGAGAAGGCGGCCCGTCGTGATCGAATAGCGATAAGAAATGAGAACGGTCTGGTTGTTGTCGCTGGCGCTAAATCCGTACACGCCCGCGCTCACGTTGTACTGGCCGACAGTCGGCACGCCCGTCACTTTTGTGAAAGCCTGTTTCGTCGAGTTGTAAATCACGCCCATGTCTTGCGTGAACGTGGCGTGATTGGTGACGGTGTAAGTCGTGGAGTTGAGCGTGTCGGATTCCTGCACTTGCGGTACGCCGCCGCCAACGCCCGTTCCGCCCGAATTCGATCCGGTGTAAATTGTGTCACCGAAATAAATGTTGTTCCAGGTATCGATGCTGAAACGACCGTATCCGGCCTTCCAGGTTACTTTCTTGTCGCTGATGGCCGTATCGTCTGGAAATTGGTATTGCCCGCGCAACTCTTTGATCGTGGCATCAATCGAAATGTCCACGTCCTGCAAAGTTGCAAACCACACCGGCGACGCGTTGAACGAGCCGCCCGAAAATGTCCCAGGGAGACAAAAAAGTTGCCCAACCCCAAAAAAAATCCGCATAACTTACCCCCTATGCCCCAAGATTTGTGCTGCTCATTTTATTCCTGCCGCTGTTTTCAACTCCGCGTGTCGCGCCAGCAACTGCGAACGCTTGCGCAGAATCGCGTTGTACTGGCTTTCCAACGCTCGCAAGGTCGGTTCGCCGTTCAATGCGCCCAGCTTGCAAAACAGTTCGCCATCCGAAATCAGCACGCGCCCATCCACGCCGCCATGCGCCTGATACCACCGGCGCAAGCTGAAGATGCAATCGGACAGCTCACGCTCCACTGCGCGGAACTGTTTTAGATTTTCGTGGTAGCGGTCCAGGTCGGTTTCAGGGACGGGCGGAACGTTGCGAATGCTGGGCGTGCTGTTCGCGGAATTGGTGAATAGACTCACAGGCGGGATACTAGATTGCTCCAGCGCCAGAGTCAAGAACTACTTTATACCGACTCGCCACCAGTACCTAAACGTTTACTATGTCCATAGCGAGTCGCGTTTCTATAAATCCCGCTTATGGCGTCCTGGCCCATGCTACACTCGCGCTCATGTGCCGAGTCTGCAAAGCCCCGAAAGAAGTTCTGGAATCCATCAACGCGCAACTCCGCCAGAAGCCCAAGCCAGTTCCCATGCACAAAATCGCAGAGGCTTGCGGCATCAGCAAAGCAGAAATCGGCAGGCATAGTTTGCAATGCGTTCCGCGCGAGACTTTGAAAACACACGGAACTTTCTCGCGCGCGCCGCGATACTGGGTTGACGAATCCGGTCAAATGCGTTCATGGCCCGGCCAAGAACTCGTCAACGAATCCGATCTGCGCGGGCCGGTCACCGTCTTCACAATCCGCCGCCAGGGACAAAACCAAACCGCCATCGTCGCCCGCCAGCGCACCACCGCAATCGAACTCAATCCGTTTCCGTGCATGACCCACGAACAAGCCAAAGCCCTCGCCGCAGAAATGGCAGAGCGTAATCAAAAAGCCATTGAGGCAGAAACCGTCACACTTCCGCCATCCATCGAGGAAGCCGCCGCGCCCGAAACGGAAACCGGCTTCGTGATCGTCCGCAAGCCCGAAGAAGAGAAACCCGCGCCTGAAGCAGAACGCAAACTCACACCACGCCAAAGCGAGCGTTACAAATGGCTGCATGCGCCGCTGGGAATGAAACATGACTGAAAATAAGATCCGCTGCCCCAAATGCAACTCGGAATGCGTCGTGGAAGTGAGTCAGCAAAAAATCTGCAATCAATGCGGCCTATCGTTTGACTTCAAAATCAAACCAACGCCCCACGTCGAAAGAAACTTCCACGCAACCGGATTTGTGAAACCCCAGTTCGTCGGCTCGTTGATTCCACCTGAGAAAAAATAACCGGTCGTGATGCGCGGGGCGGCTTTCTCCGCAAGGTCGGGGCGGTCGCGCTTGAGTCGGCGCAGCGCGTAGGTGGGCGCATTGCCGCCCTTGGATTTTTTCTGCTTAGGAATGTTTACATTGTCAACGTTCCTCGAATACTGATTTGCTCCAGTGGGATTCCCCGGTTTGGCTTCCGCCGCGACTTCGCCACGGATGAGTTGCTGCACGATTGTTTCAAATCCTCAGACTCAAATTAGCGTATCGAGACGTCTCCCAAAATCTCAAGCCAAAAAAGTAAACCCCTGTCCCTATCCCAAAAATTCACGAGGGATGAATTCGGGACCGTGTCAGAAGTGACACAAAATAAAATGAGGCGGCCCGGGCGCGGGCGGATGGCGCAAAACTCGCGGACACGGACGGACAACAGGTTGTAAGTGTATATGTAGCAGCATGTTAGAAGGGAACGTTGCGCACAGTACGGGAAGTTCTTTTGTTCGCCTGGGGCGAAAGGTGGTGCAAACACGCCGGAAACAACATTGCGTCGCGCCTTGCGGCTGCTATTGCGATGGTTGGCATACCTAGCGCCTTGCGCGAGGCGGCTGGGGAGCGCGAGGTCTCTCGTTTTCGCGCGACTGGCGACCTATTAGCCTTGCTTATGCTGGCGTGTGATCGGATAAGCGGGCGACTGTGGTTAGATTTGTGCACGTGTCACGAACGGCGGCGAGAGCGTCACTGGTAGAGTTCGCTTGTGATCAGATAGCCGACGCGTTGTAGGCTTTTGCGGTAGCTGGTAGCAAGTCGGCGCATGCGTTTGATTTCGTCGGCGGTTTGGTCCATCCAGTTATCGGGGCCGGTTTCGGCTTCGTGGATTTCTCGATAGAGACCGTGAATGGCCGCAACGGTTTTGGCGATGTATTCCTGGCGTCCCATCTCTTCGGGGGTTTGCGGTTTGTGTCCGTTGGTGGGCTTGAGCAGTTGGGCGAGTTGCTGTTGATCGGCACGGCGTTCTGCTTTGCTGTTGTAGTGGCCTTTAGCGAGTCGGGATTGTAGGTAGGTGATCTGTTCTTGGTAATCGGCGTTCTGATTTTGGGAACGAAGAGTGAAAACCGATTTGTGGTTTTCACTCGGTGTTGGTTTTGAACTATCTGCATCTTGTAAACCTGCTTCTTGCAAACCTTCTGCGTCATGGGTGACGCCTGCTGAATGTCGCTGGTGACGCTTGCTCATAGTCACTGGTGACGCTTGCTTGGCTGATTGAGGCGTCATGGGTGACGCTTGCTCATCACTAGCAGGCGTCATGGGTGACGCTTGCTCGGTGCGGCGAAGTCGCTTCATGCGTTCCACGTCCAAGAAATATTCGTTGTGCTGGTCGGCCTTGCCTTTACCGCCGCGAATCGTGCGCGATACAACGATTCCCAGTCGCCTTGCTCTGCGGAACTCGCGTTGCACCGTGGAGCGCGACACGCCCATTTCCCAAGCGAGGGTTTCCTGTGACGCCCAGGCGAAACCTTTTTCGTCATTCGTGTGGCGGTCGATCAGGAACAGCAAGCACTTGAACGGGGGCGAGCCCGGGATTCTCGCGATGCAGTCACGGACGAACCAATGCTGATTTACTTGACGTTCTTTTTTTTCGTGTGCTACGCTCACGCTCTCACGTTCCTATAGTACGGATTCACGGCGGGCCGCTCTCACAAGCGGCCCGTTTCCGTTTCAGACTAGAAATTTCCTGCGCAGTTCTTTCTTGCATGCCAATCGGATCCACGCGTTGATTGACAGCGTTTCCCGCTGGGCGCGTTCGCGCATTTGCTGATGCAGCGGCGCGGGCAAGCGCAGTTGCAAGGCGAAATCGTTCGCTTCATTCTTGCGCGGTTGTCGCCGCGCGGCACGTGTGTCGCTCACCTTGTTTCTCCCTTTGAGTCGTGTCGGATTTCTCCGCATGAATTCGATATACAGCAGAAAGCGGACATGCACCAGCGGTTTGTGAGCGTCGGCTGCAAATAGTTTGAGCGCGGGATTTCCCGCCCTGCCTGCGGAAATGCATTCTAACTTACCCGTCTCTTTCATGGCGACTCAGTAAGTAACTAACTTCTGTGCAGCGTTTTTCTGTTGACACTCGCACTCGCACGCGCGAGAATCCGCTCAATGTGCATGCTCGGCTGATAATCGAGCGGCGGTAAGTCACAGAGAGCCCAAATACAAAGTTGCCCTAAGACCTAAGCACGAATAGGCGGGGCGGCTTTCAAACGAAGAGAATCGCCAGCAACGGCGGTTGCCTTCCGATGAAAGCCGCCCCGTTTTTTTTGCATGGAGAGAATACCGAATGACTGGCAAGCCGAGATGTCCTAACTGCGAATCGCAAACCGTCCAATACCGCGAAGGCGATAACAGTTACTTGTGTCGCCGTTGCGGAACGCGTTGGCCCAAGGGCAAGGCGAAGGCGGCGAAATGAAACCAGAAACCAGAACAGCGATTTTCTGTGAACGTTGCGGCCAGCGGTTGTATCGGTGCCAGTGTGCGCAGCAAACCAAAAAGGAGAAATGAATGACTGGCGATTTTCCGAAACCGATTCCTTATTCTCGCGCGTTGCGGCTTTTGAACATGCGCGAAGACCCATGGATGCGAGTGCTGGCAACCTACGCAGAAAAAAACGGCGGCGGGAATGAAAGCAAAGTGACGCAAGCATTGAAGAGACGCCCAGCCGTGCGAATCGTGGCCGATTTGTTCCGTACAACCCCGCTACAAGTTGCTAAGGACATGGTTGCAGCACGCGGGCGCAATACGCTGGCTATCAACTGGTCATTCACCCAGCCAGACGAAAAGCCACTATGGGCAATCGGGCGCGGTGCGTGGTGAAAGCCGAAGATCCCAAACTCAGGAGGAAACAGAAATGAACACGAAACTTGAAAATGAACTGACCAGCGGTCGGCGGTACTGGCTAGAGCAAGTCACAAGGGCGTTAGAAAATATCTCGCTGGAAGATTTGAACCGCGCCGAAAAAGAGTTCAAACAAAATCTCCACGCAAAGTTTGAACTGACTATCGAACAGAACGGCTATGCGACGAACGCTACCATGGGCGTGCATTGGCCGAAATCAGGAGAGAAAATCGAATGAAAAAGAAGCGCACGAAAGTTCCGAATGGACGTCCGAAGCCGACGCCGAAAAAGAAAAATAAAAGCCCCTGGCACCGATACAGAACGATTCCGCCGAAGCCGATCACCGCGCCGCCCGTAGTGGACCGCGAAGAGGAAATCGTACTCGGCGCGAAATCGCTCGATGACGAAATCGCGGAAATCGAAGCCGATGAGAACGCGGAGCCCGAAGAAATCCCAGAGGACTAAATGCCACGCGGTAAAGCAGAAAGATCTTTGCAGTTAATTGCGGAAATGAAACGCATTCTGAAAGCGATTCAACCGGCGTCCGTTCGTGCCGTCTGTTATCAACTGTTCATACGCAAACTGATTTCATCCATGGCGAAAAACGAAACCAACAAAGTAGGCGTGCAACTGTCCTACGCCCGCAAAACCGAAATCATTCCTTGGGAATGGGTGGTGGATGAGACCCGCGCAATTGAATATGGGCCGGGATGGAAAGACAAAAAACAATTCAAAGAGCAAATGGCGCGTTCTTACTGCCGCGAATATTGGACAGGACAGCGCATTCGCGTGCAAGTGTGGAGCGAGAAAGGCACGGTGCGCGGAACACTCAAACCGATTTTAGATAAGTACGGAGTAGATTTCTTTCCCGTCCACGGCTTCAACTCGGATACCGCAATGCACGACACCGTTGCTTCGGCGATTCTCAGCGACGTTCCGCTAAATATTCTCTACGTGGGCGACCGCGATTGTAGCGGGCTGTATATGGTCGAAGTGGATTTACCAAACCGTTTGCTAGAGTTTTGGAAGCGTGAGCACCTATCCGTCGCGCTCTTTGAAAAGAAAATCAAAATCATTCATGTGGCGTTGACGGAAAAGGATTGCGAAAACCTTCCGTCGTATCCGGCGAAGAAAACCGACACTCGCCATGCCTGGTACGTCAAGAATCACGGATACAAAGCCTGGGAACTGGACGCCATGAGTCCGGTGATTCTGCGACGGCGTGTCGAACAAGCGATTTTGAAACTGCCGATTGATTGGGCGGCTTGGGAACGCACAGAGAAATGTTCGCAAGCCGAGCAGGCATCACTCGAAAATGTGCTGACTGCTTGGCAAAATCTCAAAGAGAAAAACATTTCGAGGCAGGCATAGAAGTACTTTTATGCGGAAGCACCTAGACGAAATCTTAGACGCCGTCCGCACGCTAGAGCGCGAACAGTTGCCGCGATTCTTGGGCGACTTGCGCGAAATCGAGGCGGTTGCCCTGGGCCGATTGTCCGCGCCGATCACGCCCGCGCCGCCAGATGAATCGCTCAACGTCAAGCAAGCGGCGAAGCGGCTAGGCATTTCTCCGAGTTACCTTTACAAAAATCATGGGCACTACAAGTTCGCACGTCACGAAGGCGGGCGGCTGATCTTCTCAGCGAGCGGACTGGAAAAATATCTGCAAAGCAAATCCCGATAGGAGCGAAACGAAAAATGAAGCGAGAAATATTTCCCGAGTATCTAGGTGACGTGGACACGGAATACTTGCTGCAAAACCTAACGAACACGAACGGCACGGCCCGCGCGAACATTGATTGCGTCCGCGAAATGTTTCCGCATGGCTTTACGGTTTCGGGCGAGTTCGAATGCAGTGTTTTTGAGACCGAGACAGAGCGCAACGAATATCGGGAAGCGAGCGAGCGGCGACTTCGGAAAGCAACGGACGGCGGCGAGCAACTGGCCGCGCTTGTTCCAGCCGACAAAATGTTAGCGCGGCTGATTCTGGAACCAAAAACATCACGCTAGGAAGCCCAGCACGAGACGCAGCCGGACGCCCTCGGCATAGGGACACCCCCCGAAAATGAGTAGTTGACACCTATGCGTAGCGTCACGTACTATATGCGTAGCGTCAGGCAAGGCGCGAGAGGGAGACAACGCACATGGCAGCGAAAGAACTAACCGCCCGCGAAATGGGAAGGAAAGGCGGCGCGGCACGGGCCAAGAAAATGACGGCGACGGAACGTTCCGAGAGCGCACGCGCGGCGGCGAAAGCAAGATGGGCCAAGCCGCGCAAAGGGGGAAAGTAAAATGCGAGGCGAAGGAAGAGTTTTTCTGCGTGGTGAAACGTTTTGGCTGGCGTATTTTCTCCGTGGCGTTGAGCATCGGGAATCGGCTAAGACTTCGGACCCGAAGGAAGCGGGCCGCAAACTGAAAGCAAGAATGATGGAAGTGGGCGCGGATGTTATCGGCGCGAAAAAGTTCGTGAGCCCGAAACAATCGCGCGTCACAATCGGCGAACTTGTGGCCGCGCTCAAAGCGAAATTTGAATTGGACGGGCAACTCTCCGCGCAGAATGCCAGCGAACTCAAAAAACTAGACGCGGATTTCGGCTTCGTTCGCGCTACGGAACTCACAAGCGAACAGATTGACACTTACAAGCGGGAACAAATCGCTGCGGAGTACAAGCCCGCCACAATCAACCGGACTCTCGTTTTCTTGACGCGTTGCTATTCGCTGGCAATCGAGCGCGGACACTTGAACGCTAGGCCGCGTGTGGAACTGCTACCCGTTCACAACGCGCGGCAAGGATTCTTTGAGGATGCAGACTTCCGCAAGGTTCTGGGATTCCTTCCCGCCGATTTAAAAGATTATTGCCTGTTCGCGTTCTTGACCGCGTGGCGGAAATCGGAAGCGAACTGCTTGCTCTGGAAGTATCTTGAAAACGGCGTGCTAGCGATTCCCGCCGAAGAGACGAAATCGGGCGTCAAGCGTAGCGTGGTAATCAGCGGCGAACTAGTCGAAATTATCGAGCGACGGAAGGCGGCGAAATCGTTTGAACGCGCCGATGGTACAACGGGAATCAGTCAATATATTTTTCATCGGGATGGCGAGCGGATAATCGAATTCCGCAAGGCGTGGGCGACCGCGTGCAAGAAAGCGGGATTCGCGGGGCGGCTGTTCCATGATCTGCGTCGCTCGGGCGTCCGTAACATGATACGCGCTGGCGTCCCGCAAAACGTCGCCATGAAAATCAGCGGACATGAAACGATTGCGATGTTCAAGCGGTACGATATCGGAAGCGACGCGGACCTAAAAGCGGCGCAAGAATCTGTCACACGATACAACGCGGCGCAATCGGCGAGCGCGGAGGCGTCCAACGTGGTAAGCATGCAGCGATAGCCTAACGTTCGGTCAACGGGGCGGGAGAAATCCCGCCCTTTTTTTTGTCCGAAAATTGTCCGAGATTGTCCGGGTTTGGGGTCAAAAACCGTGATAAATGCTGCAAAACGGATGCGAAACGCGTGCTGATTTGTTTGGATTTATTAGCAGGGATTACACAGCGTAGCAGGAAAAAAACCGGTGTAAGCGGGACGCTCTAACCGCTGAGCTAACCGCCCATCGAGCCGCACCATCGTAACAGACTCCGGACGCCCTGCGCTAGACCCTCGCACCTCGCTCCGCAAGATTTTTTCGCGCCCCGATTCCGCAAAATCTCGGCCAAAAATCGCAGCGCATCCTCGCGCCAAATTTCCGCAAATATTTCGCATTTCAGCGCCCGAATTCGCGCGCCCTCAGCTCCGCTAACTTATTCACATTAATGCACCTGTCACTACGTACAGGAGCAAAAATTCGCCTGTCCTTTGGTACAGGTTTCGCCGCAGCGTATCGGCTGTTAGCTGATTCACCACGAGCTTCGCACCCGGTGACTATTTTCGGCAGTCGAGCATGCTACGCTGGCTAATCGGGTGGGTTCTAGTACCACTCCCGGATACTCATGTCTTCTCGACTCGGCGAAATACTCGTCAAAGACAGTCTGATCACTGCGGATCAGCTCAGGCAGGCCCTCGACCACCAAAAAAAGACTGGCGGCCGCCTGGGCACCTGCCTGGTAAAGCTCGGTCTGGTCAGTGATGACGACATTACAGCCGTGCTCTCGCGCCAATACGGCGTTCCTTCCATCAATCTGAAATTCTACGAAGTAGATCCCGCGGTCATCAAGCTGGTGCCGCAGGAAACGGCGATCCGCTATCAGATCGTCCCGCTATCGCGCGTCGGCTCCACGCTCACCATAGCGATGACCGACCCCACCAACGTCTTCGCGATGGACGACATCAAGTTCATGACCGGCTTCAACGTCGAGCCTGTCGTAGCTTCGGAAACCGCGATCAGCGAAGCCATCCACAAATTTTACGGCGACGTCGAGAGCGTCGAAGAACTCGACAAGGTAATGAAAGACCTGGCCGGCGACGAAGCCTCGCTGGAACTTTCGGCCGAAGAAGCCGAGATGGACCTGGCGACGCTGGAGAAGGCCGCCGAGGAAGCTCCCATCATCAAGCTGGTCAACCTGATTCTCACCGACGCCGTCAAGCGCGGCGCCAGCGACATTCACGTCGAGCCATACGAAAAAGAATATCGCGTGCGCTTCCGCGTGGACGGCATCCTGCAAAACGTGATGGCGCCGCCCATGAAATTGAAAGACGCGATCACCAGTCGCGTCAAGATCATGGCCAAGCTGGACATCAGCGAAAAGCGGCTGCCGCAAGACGGTCGCATCATGATCAAGTACCTCAAGGACGGAAAGAAAAAAGAACTCGACTTCCGCGTCTCCACCGTGCCGACTCTGTTCGGCGAAAAAATCGTCATGCGCTTGCTGGACAAGGAAAACCTGCGCTTGGACATGACCAAGCTCGGTTTCGAGCAGGAATCCTTGACCAAATTCGAGCGCCAGATTCTGAAGCCCTACGGGATGGTGTTGGTCACGGGCCCGACGGGTTCTGGCAAGACGAACACTCTATATTCCTCCGTCGCGCGCCTGAACACTTCGGAAACCAACATTATGACTGCCGAAGACCCGGTCGAATTTCAACTGCCCGGCATCAACCAGGTGCAGATGAAGGAACAGATCGGCTTGAACTTTGCCTCCGCTCTGCGCGCCTTCTTGCGGCAGGACCCCAACATCATCCTGGTGGGCGAAATTCGCGACTTCGAAACCGCGGAAATCGCCGTAAAAGCCGCCCTCACGGGCCACTTGGTGCTCTCTACGCTACACACCAATGACGCTCCTTCCACCATCAGCCGATTGATGAATATGGGCATTGAGCCGTTCCTGGTAGCCACCTCGGTAAACCTGATTTGCGCGCAACGCCTGGTGCGCCGCATCTGCTCCGGCTGCAAGGAACCTCTGCACATTTTGCCGCAGGCGCTGATTGATGCTGGTTACACCAAGGACGAGGCGGACAAGACCGTAATCCAGCATGGCCGCGGATGTAGCACCTGCAACAACACCGGCTACAAGGGCCGCGTCGGTCTCTACGAAGTGATGGAAATCAACGACGATTTGCGCGAGCTCATCCTGGTCGGCGCGTCGGCTCTGGAAATCAAGAAAAAAGCCTTGGAAACGGGAATGATCACGCTGCGCCGCAGCGGCCTTATCAAATGCGCGCTCGGCCAAACCACTCTCGAAGAAGTCGTGCGCGAGACAGTTCTGTAAGCGGAGGAAATATGGCTGGCATCACATTAAGCGAACTCTTGAAGAAGATGATCGAAATGTCCGGCAGCGACTTGCACCTCTCCACCAACAGCGCGCCGCGCATTCGCGTGCACGGAAAATTGCGTCCGCTGGATATGCCTCCCCTTACCGCGGCGGACACCAAAGCCCTCGCCTACAGCGTGCTCACCGACGTGCAGAAGCACCGCCTGGAGGAAAACCTGGAGCTCGACTTTTCCTTCGGCCTGAAGAGCCTGGCGCGTTTCCGCGGCAACATCTTCCATCAGCGCGGCGCAGTCGCCGCCGTCTTCCGCACCATTCCGTGGGAAATAAAGACCTTTGACGCGCTGGGACTTCCCAACGTGGTTCGCGGCCTTTGCGACAAGCCCCGCGGCTTAGTTCTCGTTACCGGCCCCACGGGTTCCGGAAAATCCACCACGCTCGCCGCCATGCTCGACAAAATCAACAACGAGCATGAAGAGCACATGATCACCATCGAAGACCCCATCGAATTCCTGCACAACCACAAGAAGTGCCTGGTCAATCAGCGCGAAGTTCACTCCGATACGCACTCGTTCTCGAATTCCTTGCGCGCCGCTCTGCGCGAAGACCCCGACGTCGTGCTCATCGGCGAAATGCGCGACCTGGAAACTATCGAATCCGCTCTGCGCATCGCGGAAACCGGCCACTTGACCTTTGCCACCCTGCACACTAATTCGGCCGTTTCCACCATCAACCGTATCGTGGACGTTTTCCCGGCGCACCAGCAGCCCCAAGTGCGCGCGCAACTCTCCATGGTGCTGGAAGGCATTCTTTGCCAATCCCTGCTTCCCAGAGTGGATGGCCGCGGCCGCGCCATGGTGATGGAAATCCTGATCCCCACCGCCGCCATTCGCAACCTGATTCGCGAAGACAAGATTCACCAGATTTATTCAGCCATGCAGACGGGCACGGGCGCGTCCGGCATGCAGACCTTTAACCAGAGCCTGGCCAACGCCTATTTCCAGAAGCAGATCACCCTGGAGGTGGGGCTGGCCCGCTCTTCGAATCCAGATGAATTGCAGGACCTTATCAACCGCGGAGTGACCTCGCCGCAGCAGGGTGGCGGCAAGGTTCCTGTCCGCCGGTGAGCGAGCCAGCAAGTGAGCCAGTAAGCAAGAAGGATTAAGAGGAGGTACTTAGTCATGCCGGTATTTACATATCGCGGAACCAACAAGATGGGCGTGACCGTCCAGGGGGAACGCACGGCGGGCACCAAGGCCGAAGTGAAGGCCACGCTGACGCGGGAGCAGATCAGCGTCAGCAAGCTGTCCGAGAAGGGCAGGGAATTCAATATCCCCTCCTTCGGTGGCAGCGGCGTGGACTCCAAGGAATTGGCCATTTTCACGCGCCAGTTCTCGGTGATGATTGACGCCGGGCTGCCCCTCGTCCAGTACCTGGAGATTCTCGCTGGACAGCAGGAGAACATCGCCTTCCAGAAGATTCTCAACGGTGTGCGCGCCTCCGTCGAAGGCGGCGCCACTTTGTCCGCCTCCATGAAGCTGTATGAGAAGGTCTTTGACCCTCTCTACTACAACATGGTCGAAGCCGGCGAGACGGGCGGTATTCTGGACACCATTCTCCAGCGCCTCTCCAGCTACATCGAAAAGAACGTCAAGCTCAAGCGCGCCGTGCAATCCGCCATGATTTACCCGGCCGCCGTCTTGGGTATTGCCGGCGGCGTAATCATTTTGTTGCTGTGGAAAGTCGTTCCGATTTTCACCCAACTATTCAACGGCTTGGGTGTGGACCTGCCACTCCCCACGCGCATCGTGATCATGCTCAGCAATTTCGTTGGCAGCATCTACGGTTTGATCATCGCTGCGTTTTTCGCCGGAACCGTGTTCGCCTTGAAATCCTGGTACGGCACGCCGCAAGGCCGCCTGGCGATTGACTCCGTGATTCTGAAGATTCCGCTGATCGGTCCGCTGATGAGAAAAATCGCCGTGGCGCGTTTCACCCGCACTCTCGGCACCTTGATCTCCAGCGGCGTACCCATTCTCGAAGGTCTGGACATTACCGCGCGCACCTCGGGTAATGCCGTCGTCGAGCGCGCCATCACTGCGACGCGCAAAGCCGTCGAAGCTGGACGTTCTCTCGTCGATCCGCTGAAAGACACCGGAGTATTTCCCGGCATGGTCACCCAGATGATCGGCGTCGGCGAACAAACCGGCGCGATGGACGCGATGCTCCAGAAAATCGCGGACTTCTACGAGGATGAAGTGGACGCGGCCGTGAAAGACCTGCTGACCGCCATGGAGCCCATCATGATCGTCGTTCTGGGCGTGGTCGTCGGTGGCATCGTCATTTCCATGTACCTGCCTTTGTTCTCGTTGATCGGCAAGCTGGCAGGCCACTAGAACCCGTGCGGCGCTCGCCCGCACGCATGCAAGCGCCTCGTTCGCGGGGCGCTTGCGCATGCGCTGGGCGGCTTTCGCAGCGCGGCTGGAGCAGGGGACACAGCGCATTTCGCGCACGAAGCGCGGTGAAAAATCTGAAATGAAGTCCACACCCAATGTGAGTGAGTGGCTAGCGTGGCTAGGACGGGTCCGTTTCCTGGCCATTACCTTCCTCGTGAGCATTGTCATCGCCGCGCGGCATCTCACGCCCATGCCTCTGCCGGTTCGATCCTTTGTGCAATTGATCGCGCTCTGGTACACCCTTGCTATTTTCTACGTCATCCTCAGGCGCTGGGTCCCGCTCGCGCGCTGGCACGCGCCCCTGCAGATCGCTTGCGACTTGCTGATGGTTACTGGCGTGGTATACGCCACCGGCATGCAGGACAGCTACTTCGTCTCGCTCTACCTGCTTGCCATCCTGATGGCCAGTGTCTTATTTTCGCGCCGCGGCGTTTTCATCGTCGCCGGATTCGCCTTCGTTCTCTTGGGCGGAGCGCTGGAGCTCAGCTACTATGGCGCCATCGCGCGCACGGCGGCCTCCACGCCCACGCTGCGCGCCCTGGATTCCTGGCTCGCCAGCAATCTGTTCGCATTTATCGCCGTGGCCTACCTGGGCAGCCTGCTCGCCCAGACGTTGCGCAAGAAAGGCGTCGAGCTCGAAGCCAAAAGCGAGGAACTTAAAGACCTGCAAACTTTCAATCAGGACATCATTGAATCCATGCGCGGCGGGCTGCTCACCACCGATATGGAAGGCCGCATCCTGGTGATGAATCGCGCCGGCGCTGAAATCACCGGTTCCGGCCTGGGCCTGCGTCGCGGTGAGAAAATTGCCGACATTTTCCCGGGCTTCTGGCCGGTGGAACATGATGAGCAGGGCAACCCTCTCGCCGCCCGCAAGGAAATCGAATACAAGACCGCCGACGGTGCCACGCGCTTCCTTGGCCTTTCGATTTCGCCGTTGCGCACCGCGCAAAACCAGAATATGGGCTTCGTCTTTAACTTCCAGGATCTGACCGAGCTCAAGCGCCTGGAAAAGGAAGTCGTCACCACCGAACGC
>Ga0210407_10002383_pt1 | contig 16211 bp, 16 predicted proteins | sample IncBWC27MmetaG_FD_150860 | JGI IMG/M metagenome (GOLD analysis project Ga0210407, IMG submission 150860) | Forest soil microbial communities from Barre Woods Harvard Forest LTER site, Petersham, Massachusetts, United States - Inc-BW-C-27-M | ecosystem: Environmental > Terrestrial > Soil >...
CGGCCATCCCACCGAGCGACTGCCCGGCAATCTGAATGTGAGTTTTGCGTACGTCGAAGGCGAGTCGCTGCTGATGGGTATCAACGATATCGCGGTCAGTTCGGGATCGGCGTGCACTTCGGCGACGCTCGAGCCGTCGTACGTGATTCGCGCGCTCGGTATCGACGATGAACTCGCGCACAGCTCGATCCGTTTCGGGCTCGGCCGTTTCAACACGCTGGAAGAAGTCGATTACGTGACGGATCGGGTGAGCAAGGAAGTGAAGCGGCTGCGCGACATGTCGCCGCTGTACGAGATGGCGAAAGAAGGAATCGATCTCAAATCGGTAAACTGGAAGTCTTAACGATAGGCGGCGCGACGCGGTTCGGAGAAAAAAATCATGGCGTATTCAGACAAGGTTATTGAGCACTACAACAATCCGCGCAACGTCGGCAGCTTCGCCAAAGACGAGGCCAACGTCGGCACCGGCGTGGTCGGCGCGCCCGAATGCGGCGACGTGATGAAGCTGCAGTTGAAGATTAGCGACGCCGGCGTGATCGAGGACGCTCGCTTCAAGACCTTCGGATGCGGCAGCGCGATCGCAAGTTCGAGCTACGTCACCGAACTGGTCAAGGGCAAGCACATCGACGAGGCGATGACGATCAAGAACACGGTCATCGTGAAGGAGCTGAACCTGCCGCCGGTGAAGATTCATTGCTCGGTGCTGGCCGAGGACGCGATCAAGGCCGCGATCACCGACTGGCGCAAGCGCAAGGGTGACGTCGTCGAAGCTCCGGACAAGGCGAAAGAGGCTTAAGTTCCAATGGCTGTGATTTCACTTTCCGAGGGCGCTGCCCAGAAGATCAAGCAGCTGGTCGCCGACAAGGGCGAGGGCGCGGGTCTGCGAGTAAAGGTTGTGGGCGGTGGATGCTCGGGCTTGCAATACCGGATGGAAATCGACGCGGCGAAGGAACGCGACAAGGTTTTCGAGCGCGACGGTGCGCGGCTGATCGTCGACAAGAAAAGTTTTCTGTACTTGAACGGCTCGGAACTCGACTACGGCGAAGAGCTGATGTCGTCGGGGTTCAAGGTCGTCAATCCGAACGCGAAGCGCAGTTGTGGGTGTGGGGAATCGTTCGTCGTATGAACGTGCGGATGTCGTGGGGAGACTGATGCCTCATTATGATCGAATGCCTCTCATGTGGACGGCGGCAAGAGCCGCAGTTGATTTGCGCTGATTGCGGCACGCCGCTGTCGGCCTCGTTGGATTGTTTCGTCGCACTTGGACTTCCACGCAAGCTGAGTATCGATCTCTCCGCGCTCGAGCGGACGTATCACGAGCTCAGCCGCAAGATTCATCCGGACCGGTTCGCGTCGCGCGACGTCGCGATACGTGACGCGAGTCTCCGTGCGACCGCGTTGCTGACCCGAGCGTATCGCACGCTGCGCGATCCGACTGCGCGCGGGCTTTACTGGCTCGAGCTCAACGGTGAGAAGCTCGCCGAGAATAACAAGCGCGTGCCGGCCGATCTCGCGGAACTGGTTTTCGAGGTCCAGGAGCAACTCGCCGAGATGCACGATGCAGGCACCGATTCCAGACTCGCAGCAGGCGTGGTGAAGCGGCGTGCTGAGATTCAAGCGGCGATGGATGAAACCGTAGCTGAGCTGGAACGTAATTTTATCCAGTGGGACCAGAGCGCGCCGGGACAAAAAAATCATCAAGACCACAAAGTGCTCACAACCGAACTGAAGGCGATCCTCTCGAAGATTGCGTATCTGCGCACTCTGATTCGCGACGTCGATCGCGCGCTTGAGAACTCGAAGGCAGCTTAGGGCATGACGCGAATTTTCGGCATCGACCTCGGCACCACCAACAGCCTTATCGCTGCGATGGAGAACGGCGCGCCGCGCGTAATCCCCGTCGGCGAGAAGGGCAGGGGGATCCTCCCGAGCGTAGTTGCGATCGCGCCGGACGGCGCGGTCACGGTGGGCGAGCGCGCAATTGAGATGGAACCGCATCTGACCGTCGAGCGCGACGGTAAAGTCAGCGCGGTCGGTTTTGCCGGCGGCGAATACGGCGCGGTGATTCGATCGGTCAAACGATACATGGGTCGCGGCGGCGACGAGCTCGCGCCTGAAGATCGCGCGCGCTACACGTTCGCCGATCTCGCGGGCCCGGTGGTCCGCTTCCAGATTGGCAAGCGCGCCTTCACCCCGTCGCAAATTTCCGCCGACATTCTGCGCGCGCTGAAGGACTCCGCCGAACGCGCACTTCCCGATGAAGAAAAAGTTGAGCGCGTCGTGGTCACCGTGCCCGCCTACTTCAACGACGGCCAGCGCCAGGCGACCAAGGACGCCGGCCGCCTTGCCGGACTCGAGGTCGTGCGCCTGGTGAACGAGCCGACCGCGGCCTCGCTCGCCTACGGGCTCAACAAACTCGCGACCGGCAACGTCGCGGTCTACGACTTCGGCGGCGGCACTTTCGACATTTCAATTTTGAGCATCAAGGAAGGAATCTTCGAGGTGCTCGCGACCAACGGCGATACTCACCTGGGCGGCGACGATATCGACCGCGCGATTGTGGATTGGCTGCTCGCCGAATTGCCGGACACTGTCAAACTCGATCGCCACGTATGGAACAGCGCGCGCATGGCCGCCGAGGACGCCAAGAAACGGCTGAGCACTATTTCGGAAACTGAAATCGTCGTCGAGTTACCCGGCCATACAATTCGCAAGCGACTGACCAGCAACGAGCTCGAGAGGATGTCCGAGCCGTTCATGGCGCGCACTCTCAAGCGATGCGAACTCGCACTAGCGGACGCCAGGCTCAAGGCCACTAACATCGACGCGATCGTTCTCGTCGGAGGCTCGACGCGGATGCCGATGGTCCGCCGCCGCGTCGCCGAAATGTTCCATAGAGAACCTCTCTGTTCGATTGATCCCGACCAGGTGGTGGCTCTGGGAGCCGCAGTACAGGCTTCCGTGCTAATGGGAAATCAGGGCGACATGCTCTTGCTCGACGTGGTGCCGCTGTCGCTCGGGATCGAAACCATGGGGGGAGTCATGGAGCGGTTGATTCACCGCAACACCACTATTCCTACCAGCGTGAGCGAAGGGTTCACCACGGCTGTGGATAACCAGACCCACGTGGACATCCATGTTTTGCAAGGAGAGCGCGAGCTTGCTAAGGATTGCCGTAGCCTCGCGCGCTTCAAGCTGGGACCGATCGAATCCCAGCCCGCAGGCGTACCCCGCATCGAGGTCACTTTCCTCATCGATGCAAACGGGATACTAAATGTCAATGCGCGCGATGAGCGCACTGGCCGCGAGCATTCGGTCGACGTCAAGCCAAGCTATGGCCTGACGGACGAAGAAATCGAGCGAATGCTCGAAGAGGCCATCGATCTGGGTGAGCAGGATCTCGAAGAGCGCCTGCTGATTTCGTCCCGAATCGACGCCGAGCAAATCCTGGGCGCACTTCGAAAACAGCTCGGCGAGTTCGGGGCGCTGGTCGACGCGGACGAGCGAGCGCGGATGGATGAGGTGGTGGCGCGGCTGGAGGCGGCGCGGCTGGGAACCGATCGCGAGCTAATCGCACAACTCGTCGAAGAGCTGAACGAGGTTACCACTCCGTTCGCGGAGCGGATTATGGACGCTGCTATCAAACTGGCGCTCGAGAAAAAATCGGTCGAAGAATTGTCGTAGTAGGGAAGTTTGAGGGAAGTTTTAGACGATGGGACTCAAGTGGGATCAGGCCGAAGAACTCGCCGAGGTGCTCGCGGAAAATCATCCGGGGCTCAATCCGCTCGACGCGCGCTTTACCGATCTGCGCCAGTGGGTGATCGATCTCGACGAGTTCGACGACAGCCGCGAAGGCTCCAATGAGGCGAAACTGGAGGCAATCCAGATGGCGTGGCACGAAATTTATAAGGAACAGAACGAGGACGAGTCTGAATAGGCGTAGACGTCACTACGTCAATACGAGGAGGAAGGGCGGTGGAGGCAGGCACGACGATTTTGAAAGCGGACAACGGTGAAAAGATGCAGGAAAAGGAAACACTGGACGAGAGGTTGCCGGCGCTCTTCGAGCCCGACACTCTTCTGCCCATTCAATACTTCGAGGCGATGCGCCGAAAGCATCTTCTCGAAGGCGAAAAGCGGCTCATCCTGAGCGTGCTCGAGGATGCGATCGAATGCTTCATGAAGTGCATCGACGCGTCCACCAGCAAGGGTCAGCGACTGTTCCGCGATGCCGACGAGTGGATCGCGCATGAGGACAAGCGCTGGGTCTTTTCGTTCGACAACGTCTGCGACATGCTCGATATCAATCCCGAGTACATGCGGACGGGGCTGCGCAAATGGAAAGACAAGCGCCTTGACGCGATCGCGCGCCGCCGCGCGGCGGCGGTGCTCGAGGCCGAACGCGCCGCTGCGGAAGCGGCGCTGATGCCGTCGGGCCCTCCAGCGCCAGCGCCTGTAATCCAGGCGCCGGCCGCGGCAATCCAGAAAACGCACAAGGCGCCCGCCAAGACCACCCACGTCAAGCGCCGCCCTGAGCGAGTCAGGGTCGGCAAGCGCGCCGCCCGCAAACTGCGCAAAGCGCGCGCCTAGCAGAGCACAAGCGACGACGGCCGCAAGCCGTCGTCGCTCGATCATCAAAGAAAGCGACGCACGGGTCTTCGACCCGCGCGTCGCCTTCGTCTTTAGCCTTGTATGCGCGCATCCACTCGTACACGATCTGCTTGCGATGCCGCTGCGCACCAAAATCGAATGCCCCAACTGCGCCGCCGACCTGGTCGTCAAGCGCGGCGGCGTATGCCCAAATTGCGGCATCGCGATCACCGAGCACGTCGCGCGCGCCCGCGCGCGCGAGAAGCGAATCGAGCAGGTCGTCGCGGTCGTCGCGACCGCGATGGTGCTTGCGCTGATGCTCGTGACCAGCGGCGCGACGCTGCTCGAAGGCGCCGCGGCGTACGTAGTCGTCGGCGCGGTGATGTACTATCTCGCGCGCCGCACCTTTGTCTGATCGCCACAAACTCCGAGTCATCTGAACGTTTGTTAATTTACCTTCCGCCGAACCTGAACGTTCGTTAACCCTTCTCTCCGTTGACGTTTATGCGTTTTCGGAGTCACAATTAGTGTATCCGAAAAGTTCTCAATTCGTATTTTCAACTGTGAAGACGATGACCGTTGCAGGAAGTTTTTCAAAGTAACTCGATGGCATTGTTAATGCTCTCTCTATTTACCGGAGGAAACTGAAAATGAAATCCAAACTAAATCTGATGACGGCCCTGGTTGGTCTCGCGATGCTCGCGACGCCGATCGCTGCGGCTGCCAAGGATCATCGCGGCCCGGGGAACTTCTCGCGGCCGGCGCAAGTGCGCGCGCAGGCACGCGCCTTCAATCCGCCCGCGCGTGCCTTTGTGACCAACCGTCCGTTCCGCAATCGCGCGGTCTTCGTCCCCGCCCCGGTAGTGCGCGCTGATCCTGATCGGTGGGGAGATCGGCACGAATGGAAGCACGGCCCCGACGGTGACGGCGACGCCGACGACTACGTGCGCTATGGCCGCGGCGGCGGCTACTACGTCGCTCCTGCGCCGGTAGTGGCTCCTTACTACGCCGGACCAGGTTATGTAGGTGGTTACGGCGGCGGCAGGTCGTGTGCACAGGCGCGGCGAGTCATGACCGTCTATCAGCAGGACCGTTACCGCGGCCATCCCGCAGCGGCGGCTGATATTCTCCGGCAGAATCAGTGGGCATTTCGTAGCGGATGCGGTGGCGTAGCGCCTATCGGCGGCGGACTCTTCAACAATGGCTTCGGCGGATTCGGCAACGGATTCGGTGCAGCGCCCGTGTATAACAACTACGGCGGCGGATACGGACAGCCTTACGGCGCCGGTTACGGTGGCTACAATGGTGGATACGGACAGCCCTACGGCGGCGGCCTTGGCGGACTGCTTCAGCAGTTCGTTCACTAAACTCGGCGACACCTCCAGGTCTTGACGACCGACCGCGCGCCCCGTCCCCTCCCGGCGGGGCGCGCCGTTTTTTTTCGCGCGGCGATAAAAAGCGATTGTTCCCTCCTCGGCTCGCGCGGCTCAAAACTTGAACGTGCATTAACCTTCTCTCTCCGTTGCGTTTTTCTGTTTTCGCGAACCGATTTCGTGCATCAAGAATCCGTCTGTCTCCATCACCAATTGCGAAAATCGCGGCATCACCTGACGATTCTCGACATACGATGCTTGGCACCTTTGATGCTCTCTATCGGGGTAGAGGTAAATGAAAATGGAATACAGAAAAATACTGATGACAGGGTTGATTGGCTTCGCGATGCTCGCGACGCCGATCGTTGTGGCCGCCCAGGATCACGATAGCGCACGGACCGTTTCGCAGACTTCGCAATCGCGATCGAATCACAACGAGTCGGCGTCACGTTCCTACAACGCTCCGGCTCGCAACGTCGCGCCCTCGCCGGTAACTCGGCATGACTCGCCTGCAACGCAGTCGCGACATGATTCCCGCGACGAGCGCAGCGCCTCGGGCTGGAAAGCGACGCCAGGAGTGATGGTTGATCGTGACGGTCGCGGGGACCGCGATGACCGTGGAGACCGAAACTTCCGAACCGATCGCGACGATCGCGCGCGATGGGATCGCGACCATGACGGCCGCCACTATGGCGACGCGGATGACGCGGTTCCTTACTACGTGATGCCGTACGGGTATGCCGGCGGAGCGTGTGCCTGGGCGCGTCACCTTCGCACCGTTTACAACCAGGACCGATACACCGGCCATCCTGCGGCTGCTAACGACCTGCTTCCCCAGCTGCAAAGGGCGGAGCGAGCCTGTGGAGTGCCTTACGGCTACAACCGTTAACCTCCCTGCTTGCTTCTGCTCCTAGCAACCACGCGCCCCGTCCCCTCCCGGCGGGGCGCGCGGTTTTCTTAACAAGCTTGCGCCGCCTGGACCTCATCGAAAAATCTCAACGTCTATTAAGCTTCCTTCTCACTAGCGCCTTTCGATTTTCGATATTCGATTTCGCTATCCAAAATTTACCGACGTTCACTGATGCTCATAGTAAGAGCTACGGCCCTGCTTGCGTTTTTCGAAATCGAGACGGTTGGCACCTTTCATGCTGTCTCTAACAGGTAGAGGTGAGCCGACTATGAGCTACAAAAGAAATCTGATGACGGGCGTCATTGGTCTCGCGCTGCTTGCGACACCGGTCATTGCAGCTGCCCAGGATCATGACGGCGGCAAGCACGATTCGCATCAAGCGCAGTCGCATTCCGATCGTGGGCCGGCCCACATGAATGCTCCCGCGCACAACAATGGACCTTCGATGGCGCCGCAGCATGAGTTCCGCGAACAGCACGCCAACCGCAACGTCAACGCGGCGCCGGCGGTGGAGACTCGTCGCGACGTGCGGGAAGATCGGCGAGAAGATCGTCGCGCAAATCGACAGCAAGCAGCGGCGGAGCGTCGCGACTTCCGGCAGGATCGCCGCGAAGATCATCAGGCCGCAGTCGCAGCTCATCGTGACTTCCGCGAAGATCGCCGGGAAGCAGTAGCGACTCGTCAGGACTTCCGTGAAGACCGCCGTGAGGGTCGATGGGAAGGTCGCGACCGCGACAACGACGGATGGAGACATGAGCATCCAGACTACGCCTACGACAATGATCGTCGATGGGGTCCTTACTATACTGGCGGTCCCAACTACTTGATGCCGGAAGGGTATGCTGGTGGATCATGCGGGTGGGCGCGCCACCTCCGCGCGGTTTATATCCACGACCGCTACACCGGTCATCCTGCAGCCGCTTCCGACCTACTGCCGCGACTGCATAGGGCCGAGCGATCCTGCGGTCTGCGCTACGGCTACAACGGCTACTATAGAGGCTACAGGTACTACCGCTAATAGCCTTTCCGATTACCGACGGTCCCGATGACCGACCGCGCGCCCCGTCTCCTCCCCCCGGGGCGCGCGGCTTTTTGTCTGACAGCTCGCGCGTTATTTCCACGGGAGAGGCTAGGTGAGGGTTCTGTTGATCCAGCACAGTGCTCGCTTCGGATGTCTTCTCAGACCGCCGCCAGCCGCTCCATCGCGCGGATGATGCGCACGCGGCGCTCTTCCGGTGTTGGCGCGAACGACGCGAATTGCAGCGCAGTCGTCGTGATACCGGCGCGTCCGTACTCGTCGAGCCGCTGCTTGCACTTCTCCGCGGTGCCGAACACGAAGATCTTCTCGACCATTTCGTCGGAGACCGACTCGAGCGCCTTCTTGCGATCGCCGGCGTTCCACGCGTCGATCGCGACGCTGGCTTCCTTGTCGTAGCCGATCTCGCGGAAGAACTTGTTGTACTGCGGCACCGTAACGTAAGCAGTCAGCGAGCGGCGGAACAGCGTGCGCGACACCGCTTCGTCTTCGTCCACCGCCACGATAATTCTGCAAACCGCGTCGAGGCTGGCGGGATCCTTGCCCGCGGCGCGCATTCCGTCGCGGGTATGGTCGAGCATCGCGGGCAGCGTCTCGGGCGTGATGAAATTTACGATCACGCCGTCGCCAATCTCGCCGGCAATCCGCAGCATCGTTGAGCCTTGCGCGCCGATATAAATTTTCGGCGCATACTCGATATTCGCGTCGAGGCGAAAGCCGTTTATTTTGACCATCTTGCCCGCCATCGTGACCTTCTCGCCGCGGAAAATCGCGCGCAGCGCCTCGACCGTCTCGCGCATCATCGTCACCGGCTTGCGAAACGGCACGCCCATCCATTGCTCGACGATATTTGGCGTGGAAATTCCAAGGCCCAGGATAAACCGCCCGCCTGCGAGCTGATTGGTGGTGACTGCGGACATCGCAATCAGCGGCGCCGGCCGCGTGAACACCGGAATAATCGCGCATCCAAAGCGCAACTTGTCCGACAGCATCGCGGCCGCCGCGATCGGCGCGAACGCGTCGCTCGAAAACGATTCGTACGACCACGCATCGCTGTAACCGCATCGATCTGCGGCGCGCACCAGCTCCGGAAAATGACGCCCCAAAAAAGGATCGAACGGGAGTGTGATTCCATGACGCATTTTGTGTTCCCTCAGTCCGGCGAGATTACCGCCATATTCAGCACTTCCGCCAGATGCATCGGATGCCGCCCCGGACAAAAGTGCCGAATCTGCGAACGGCATGAAAACCCGTCGGCGACGATGATCGTATCCGGCGGCGATGCCTCAATCGCCGGAATCAACACGCGCGCGCCAATCGCCTTCGACACCTCGAAATGCGTGCGGTCGTATCCGAACGCTCCCGCCATCCCGCAGCATCCCGCGTCGAGCACCTCGACTTTGAGCCCGGGGATTCGCGCGAGCACGCCGGCTTCATCGTCTATTCCCGCAATCGCCTTCTGATGGCAATGCCCCTGCACGATCGCGCCGCGCTTCAACTCCGATAGCGCAAAGTCCGGCGCCTCGCGCGCGATGAATTCGCCGAGCAGCATCGAATGCGCCGCCAGCTCGGCTGCCCGTTTCTCCCCGGGAAAGAAAGAAGGCAACTCGTCGCGAAGAGTCAGGATACAACTCGGCTCGAGGCCGACGATCGGGATCCCCGCCGCAACAAACGGCCCCAACACATCCATCGCCTCGTGCAGCCGCCATTTCGCCCGCGCGAGCATCCCCTGGTCGTACAGCGGCCGCCCGCAACACAGCTCGCGCGGCGGCAAGATCGGCCGGAATCCGGCGCGCTCCAGCACCTCGACCGCGGCGATCCCGATATGCGGCTCGAAGAAATTCGTGAAGGTATCGGGAAACAGCACCACTTCGCGGCCATCGGCTCTGGGAGCTTCTCTGCGCTCGAACCAGGATCGGAACGTACGCGGCGCGAAGCGCGGCATCTCGCGCGCCGGATGAATCCCAAGCGCACTTTTCACAAAGCTAGCGACTAACGGCGCGCGCGAAAAAAAGTTGGCTGCCGAAGGAACGTGCGACGCGAAGCCTGATACTTCGTGCAGCATGCCGAAGAACGTCGACGAAAGCGGGCGGCGATGCCGTTGGTAATAGTTGGAGAAAAATTCGGCGCGATACGCCGCCATGTCGATCGACGACGGGCACTCGCGTTTGCATGCTTTGCACGCGAGGCACAAGTCGAGCGCGTCTTTCAGCGCGGGGTCGGCGAACTGGTCGGGGAGCAGGTCGGTGGTCAGGGACTCGAACAGGATTCGGGCGCGGCCGCGGGTCGAATGGATTTCCTCGCGCGTGGCCATGTACGACGGGCACATCGTGCCCGCGTCGGTCTTGCGGCATTTGCCGATCCCGACGCATTTGAGCGCGGCGCCGGCAAGCCCGCCTTCACTGCTGAAGTCGAAATGCGTCGCGACTTCGCGCGGCCGGTAACTCGCGCCGAGTTTCAGATGCGAGTCGAGCGGATGCGGATCCACGATCACGCCCGGGTTCATCATCGAGTCGGGATCGAAAGTTTTCTTGAAGTCGCGGAACGCGTCGATCAATTCGGGACGAAACATCATCGGCAGCAGCTCCGAGCGCGCGATTCCGTCGCCGTGCTCGCCGGAGAGCGACCCGCCCAGCTCAGCAACCAGACCGCCAAGCTCCGTCATCGCGATGCGGAATGTTGCGACCCCGGACGCGCTCGCGAGATCGAAATTGACGCGCGCATGAACGCATCCTTCGCCGAAATGCCCGTAATAAGTCGCGACGCGCAGATCGTGGTTGGTGAGTATGCGATCGAAGCCGCGCAGAAATGCACCTAGATTCGCGGGCGGCACCGCGGAATCTTCCGCGCCCGGCCAGCAGCGCGGCCGGCCCGGGATAAACGCGCTCGAGCCGAGGCCGGACTCGCGAATCTGCCACACTGAGGCCTGCTCGCGCACGTCGGAAAGTCTCGCGACGCCGGTGCACGTGGCAATTCGCCGCGCATCGGCGAGCAGCCGCTCGGCGCGCTCACGAGCTTCGTCGCGGGTCGCTCCGCCAAACTCAACGAGCAGAAACGCGCGCCCAGCCGGCAGGAATCGCACTCCGGGCATCCGTTTGGTGCGCGCGAATTCGGGGAGATTCTGATCGAATCCTTCGAGCGCTTCCGGACGATGCTCGATAATCCACGGAGTCTGATCGGCGGCTATGAACACATCCTCGAAGCCGAGAACTACGAGCTCAACTTCGTTGGGAAGCGGCACGGCCTTGATCGTTGCGCGAAGAACTATCGCAAGAGTTCCCTCGGAGCCGACAATCGCGCGCGCAACGTTGAACCCGCGCTCGCGCATCAGCTCGTCGAGATTGTAACCTGAGACTCGACGCGGGAGTTTGGGAAAATGGGCGCGGACCGAATCGGCGGTCTGGTCGCGCAGCGCTCTCAACTGCGAATAGACCTCGCCCTCGCGCCCGCCGCGTGCGATCGCGGCATCGAGCGTTGCGTCGTCCATCGCGCCGCTTAACGACATCCGCGTCCCGTCGTAGAGCACGACTTCCAGCGCCTCAACGTTGTCGACGGTCTTTCCGTACGCCGCAGAATGCGCGCCGCAGGAGTTGTTGCCGATCATCCCTCCGATCGTGCATCGATCTTTCGTCGAAGGATCGGGCGCGAAAAACAGGCGATGCGCTCCGAGCGCACTGTTGAGATGGCTCTGGACGAGGCCGGGCTCGACTTGAGCAATCCGCGAGTCGGGATCGATCACCACGACGCGATTCATGTACTTGGAGAAATCGAGCACCAGCGCGGCGTTGCACGCTTGCCCGGCGAGACTGGTGCCGCCGCCGCGCGCGAGTATAGGCATCGAGTTTTCCCGCGCGATCGCAAGCGCCGCGACGACGTCGCCTTCGTGGCGCGGAATCACAACGCCAATCGGCACCTGGCGATAGTTCGACGCGTCGGTCGCGTACGCGGCGCGAGTGCCGACGTCGAAGCGCACTTCGCCTTCGAGTTGGAGTGCGAGTTCGCGCTTTACGGAATCGAGCGAAGCCATCGCCGTCGTTCGATTCTAGCAGGTCGATTGGTCCGAGTTAGTGTTGCAGATCTTTGAGGCCTGCTTTTGGTGCGCCGACCAGGGCGACCATCTTGCCCTCGGGGGCGCGATTTTCGTGCATCGCCTGGTGGCATTCCGCGATCTCGTCGAACTTGTAGGTCTTGGCGAGGCATGGATCGATCTTGCCGTCGAGCACGAGCTGGTTGAATGCGTAAGCCTGCTCGTCGTTGGCGAAGTGCGAGCCCTGGAGGCGCTTCTGCCGCATCCACAGGTAGCGCAGATCGGCGACCGCGTTATAGCCGGTGGTGCCCGCGCAAATCACGACCATCCCGCCGGTGTCGCAGACGAACACCGAAGTGGGGATCGTGTCTTCGCCGGGATGCTCGAAGACGATGCGCGGACTCTTCCGCTCGCCGACGATCTCCCAGATTGCTTTGCCGAAGGCGCGGCACTCCGCGGCCCACTTGTTGTAGTCGGCGGTCTCTTTCCAATGGGGCATCATGCCCCAGTGCAAATATTTTTTTCGATTGATGACGCCCTTCGCGCCGAGCTTCATGCAGAACTCGATCTTGCGATCGTCGCCGACGATTCCAACCGGAATGCCGCCCTCTGCCTTGACGATCTGAATCGCCATGCATCCGAGCCCGCCCGAGGCTCCCCAGATGAGCACCACGTCGCCGCGGTGCACGATGTGCGGCGGCCATCCCATCAGCATCCGCATAGCAGTCGCGCCGACCAGGGTCGGCCCCGCGGCTTCCTCCCAGGTGAGATGCGCGGCCTTGGGCATGCACTGATGCGCCTGCACGCGGCAGAACTGGGCGAAGCTGCCCCAGTTGGTTTCGTAACCCCAAATCTTGAACGACGGGTCGTACATTGGATCGTCGCCGTTGCGAACCGACGGGGCGTCGCGATCCCAAACCCCGCAATGGATCACGACGCGGTCGCCGACCTTGACGTTGCTCACCTCGCTGCCGATCGCGTAGACGATTCCCGAAGCGTCGCTGCCGCCGATATGGAAATCGGAGTGATCGTACTTGGCCTTCTGCCGCGCGCCGATCACGTCCACCGGCGAGCCGAGCGCGGCCCACACGTTATTGAAGTTGATCCCGGCCGCCATTACATAGACCAGCACTTCGTCGGGGCGAATTTCGGGAACGTGGATCTTTTCGATCTTGAACGCGTGCTTTGGATCGCCAAACCGGTCCGCACGGATCAACTGTCCATACATCTGCTTCGGAACGTGGCCGATCGGCGGCACTTCACCGATTTCGAAAATTTCCTTGACGCTCATTACTTATCGTTCGCACCGGTTCAATGTGACCGGCGCCGAGTTCGGTTGTCTCCCGTTGGAATTTGAATCTGGGGCGCGGAAGTTAGGTACCTGTTTGCCGTCCATTTGACAATACTTGTCTTTCGAAGGTTAGCAAACGAGGGTATTTGAAGGCTCCCGCGGTCGGTTGACGCGGATGGGGTAATTCCATAAAAAACGGTCTCGGCTTCAGGATTTTCGCGATTCAACGATCACACGGGAAGGCAGCCTGAATCATATGGCGGTGCGCAAAATCGAGCGTGGCCACTACTTCGAGGACTTCGAGGTCGGTCATCTTTTCAAGCATCATTGGGGCCGCACCATCACCGAAGGCGACAACAGCTTTTTCAGCAGCTGCACGATGAACTTCAACCCGACTTACTTCAATCGCGAGTACGCGCAGAGCCTCGGCTACAAGGGCGTGGTCGTCAATCACATGCTGGTGATGAACGTGGTGTTCGGGCTTTCGGTCGAGGATCTCAGCGAGCGCGCGATTGCGCATCTCGGGTACGAGAAGCTCAAATTCCTCGAGACCGTCTATCCCGGCGATACGATCACATCGGAGTCGCTGGTGCTGTCCAAGCGCGACACCTCGCGGCCCGATCGCGGAGTCGTCAAGTTTCGCACCACCGGCCACAACCAGCGCGGCGAAAAGGTGCTCGAGTACGAGCGGCCGGTGCTGATTCGCAAACGCAATCCCGCGTAGGAGCACACGATGCCTCTGGTTACGCCTGAGCATGAATTTATCCGGCGCTCGGTCCGTGAGTTTGTCGAGGCCGAGGTCAAACCGATCGCCAACGATCTCGATCGCGAGAACAAGGAGATCCCCGAACGCATTCTCAAGCAGATGGCCGAGCTCGGCTACTTCGGTGTGATCTTTCCCGCCGAAGAGGGCGGCATGGGCCTCGATTACATCTCGATGGCGATCGTCACCGAGGAGCTGTCGCGCGGATGGCTCAGCGTCGGCTCGGTGATGACTCGCAACATAATCACCGGCACACTGATCAGCGCCAACGGCACGCCGGAGCAGAAGCAGCGCTTCCTGCCGAAGATCGCACGCGGCGAGATTCTGACCGCGGCGGCATTCACCGAGCCCGATTCCGGCAGCGATACGGCGTCGTTCAAGACGCGCGCGGTCAAGCACGGCGACGGCTACCTGATCAAAGGCGCCAAGATGTGGTGCACGTTCGCGAATCGCGCGCACATGCTGACCGTGATGACGCGGACCGATCCCGACATGTCGAAGAAGCACAAAGGACTGTCGCTGATACTTTTCGAGAAGGAACCCGGCGACGACTTCATGCCGCCGCAGTTGACCGGCTCGGCGATTCCGACGATCGGATACCACGGGATGCGCAGCTACGCGCTCCAGTTCGACGACGCGCTCGCGCCGGCGGCGAATTTGATCGGCGGACAGGAAGGACGCGGATTTTACCAGTTGATGGCGAGTTACGAGGCGGCGCGAATCCAGACTGCGGCGCGCGGCGTCGGCGTGGCGCAGGCGGCGTTCGAGTGCGCGACGAAATATGCGAAGCAGCGCACCCAGTTCGGGCAGCCGATCGGCGACTTCCAGGTGATCCGGCACAAGCTCGCGCACATGGCGGTCGAGATCGAAGCGGCGCGGCAGCTCTGCTACTTCGCGGCGGCGGAGAAGGACACCGGCAAGCGATGCGACTACGAGGCCGGGCTCGCGAAAGCGTTCGCGGCCGAGATGGCCGAGAGGGTCACGCGCGAGGCGATGCAGGTGCATGGCGGCTACGGATACTCGATGGAGTTCGAGGCGCAGCGCTTCTGGCGCGACGCGCGGGTGCTCTCGATTTTCGAAGGCACCAGCGAAATCCAGTACGAGGTAATCGGGCGTCGAATCATGGAGCAGAACTGAGGGCAGGGCGCATCCGCGATGAGCATCACCAGCGACGGCAGCTACTTCGAAGATTTCACGGTCGGCGACACGCTGATACATCAGCGCGGACGCACGATCACGGAGTCCGATAATCACGTCTTCACTTCGCTGGTGATGAATACCGCGGAGCTGCACTTCAACCAGGACTTGATCGACAAAAATCCGGATGCGTACGTTGGTGGGAAGTTGCTGGTGTATGGCGGCGTGGTGCTCGCGTTCACAGTGGGCCTCGCGTCGGAGGACACCAGCGAGAATGCGATTGCCGAAGTCGAGATGGACAACGGCAAGCATACCAACCCGGTTTTCCACGGCGATACGATTTACGCGGAATCGACGGTGCTCGAAAAGCGCGATTCGGATCGCCCCGACGCCGGGCTGGTGAAATTCAAACTGGTCGGCAAGAAGCCTGACGGCACCGTGGTAGTGGAAATCGAACGCACAGTTCTGATCAAACGCAAGCTGCATTACCTGCGCCCCTGAGCGAAATTCTCGAGGAGAAAATCAATCGATGTACGTATTGGATAAAGGCGCCCGCTTCGTAATTCCGCGCACCGAGATGACCTATCCAGGGCACAACATGAAGCTGCATACCACGGCGGCCGACGCGGTGAAGGCGCCGGTCGATCACGTGATGGCGGACTTCGAAGACGCGTGCCCGTACGAGTTCAAGGGTGAGAAGAGCCGCAAGGTGATGGTCGAGGCGCTGACCACGCTCGACTTCGGCAAGAAGGTCGTGACTGTGCGGCCCAACAATATCCATTCGAAGTTTTTCAAGGGCGACATGGAGGCGATCGTGCTCGGCGCGCCGAATCGCTTTCACGGAATCATGCTGCCGAAGACTCGCGGGCCCGAGGAAATTAAAGAAGTGTCGAAGCTGCTCGACGATCTCGAGAAGCGCGCCGGCTGGAAGTACAAGATTCAGATCGAGTCGCTGATCGAGACTCCGCACGCGCTTATCAAGGCATACGAGATAGCAACTGCGTCGGATCGGATGTGCGGGCTGGTGTTCGGCATCGCGGACTACGCGGCAAATCTCGGCATCCGCGAGGTCGGCTGGAAGCCG
>Ga0210407_10002384_pt1 | contig 16207 bp, 12 predicted proteins | sample IncBWC27MmetaG_FD_150860 | JGI IMG/M metagenome (GOLD analysis project Ga0210407, IMG submission 150860) | Forest soil microbial communities from Barre Woods Harvard Forest LTER site, Petersham, Massachusetts, United States - Inc-BW-C-27-M | ecosystem: Environmental > Terrestrial > Soil >...
TTCCAAAATGGGCTCAACCCCCGCAAGTAGCGTAATCACGGTGGAAACGCCATTAGCTTCGCCTTCGGTGGCGACGATCATGACAGCGTCGCCTTTCTGCAACTCCGAAAGCGCAGAGGCAGGCATACGGCTAATCATCTGCTGCAGATCGGAAGGGCCCCCGCCGGACCTTGCCATTCCGCCCGATCCCGGGCTGCCGGATGGCGTACCACCGGGTTTTGTTGTTTGTTCTGCACTCGCGAGGGAGCCAGCGCCGCTCGAATTAGGCCCGGAGGACGATGCTTCCGGTGGACTTCCTTTCAGACGTGCGGCAATTCGCTGCGCCATCGGTTGAGGAAGTTTGCGAAACTGCGATTCAGCCGTGACCTTCACGATGATGAGTTTCTTTGAAAACAGATCCTGGACCGTGATGGTGCCCGCGGAGGCGTCGATGGCAGAAATCGTACCGGCGATGTTGCGAAACGTGCCGGAAACGATTTCATCGGCGGCGAAATCAGCGCCATCGGAGCTGCGAGTGCCGCGAGCGCGAAGCTGATCACCCGGCTTGATTTGGTCGAGGGGGGCAGGCTTGGCGTCGTCAAATTTCACGGAATCGGAAGCATAGCGGCGGAGAACAGTGTCCTTGGAAAGATGGATGGCCACGGTCCTTTTTTCGGCCCCGGATGGCAACGAAACGCTGATGGTACCGCTGCCCGCATCGACGCCGCTTACCAGTCCTCCCAAGCCATGTTTCTGCCACTCTTCGCGCTCGTGGGATTGTTTTTCCGCGATGTCCGCCTTCTTCATGGCAATAACCGAGGCTGCAAGAACGGTTTTTCCGTCGTCGGCGAGCTTGCCACGCACAAGAATGCGGTCCCCGATCTGGAGGTCCGTCAACAGAATGGGGGTGGCGTCTTTCAGGTCCTTTTGCCCGGGCGCAATGCGCATAAACTTCGTGGCGTCCTGGACTTGAATGGTCAGGTCACTGCCCGCATCCGTGGCCAGGGTAATCGTGTTCCCAAAAATCGACCTTATGGCCCCAACCGGCCGCGACGTGCCAGGATTTTGCAGCAATGACTGCTGCCCGGCTTGGGGCTGGGCAGGTTGAGAGCCGACGCTACGATACGCACCGAAACTCAGACAAATGGCTGCAATCCAGAAGGCTTGCTTAGGCACAAGCCCATTGCCAAATCCCATATCGACGCCCTTACTCCCCAAATTTGACCACGCGAACGCTGCCGGAGAATGCTTGCGCTTCTTCACATCAGCCCCCTTGGATGGAGGCTGCCATTAGACGTGCTGGGGGGCAAATAACGTTTCACCAGCAAAGTTTCCCCCTAGCAGGTATGGAGTTCCTTGCGCCTGAGGGGCTTTCCAGTTGGTGGGGTAAAGACCCTATCCCAGACTTGTCTGGCTGCTCGGGCTGGGGCCGCCAGAATCGGGTGATGGTTCCCTTAGAGCGGGGCTTAGGGGTAAAGTGTTTTCGTGTACTAAGGTGTTTACCTGAGTCCTATTACGGGGGTTTACTTGATTGAGAAGCCGGGTCTCGAATGGTATTGCCTACTAAAGGTTCCTTGTCTTTCAGGTACCGGATTGACCCGTAAAGGGACTGTTCAAGCCTAGGAGAAACCTTCATGCCGAAACGAGAAGGCCCGCCCACGTTCCCCGAAGCAAACCGGGAAGAACCGTCAGAGCTGCTTCGAGAACTTGTAGCGCACTTGCGCCAGAATCGGACCCAATTGCGCGAGGAATGGGTGGTGCGCATCACCGAGACTCGCCTGCTCACCGCGATGACCAAGGAAGAGATCTTCGCGGAAGCAACGTCGGTGTACGACAGCTATGTAGAGGCGCTCGAGACCGAAGCCTTCGAAGCGCTGCAAGCTTACGCGCGAAATCTCTCGGAACGCATCATTCCACGCGGCGTCGAAACGCACGAAGTCGTGGGGATCGTGCTGTTGCTGCGCGACGTGCTGGCGCGTTCGCTGTTCGCGAAATACCAGACTGATTTCAAGAAATTGAACCGCATTTTAGATGCCTACGAGCCGGCGGCAAACCGCATCGCAAACACCGTGGCCGTTGGTTTCGTGCAAGAGCGCGAGCGCGTCATTCGACAGCAGCAGGAAGCTATCCGCGAACTCTCCACGCCCGTGCTGCAGGTTCGCGAGCGGCTGCTGATTCTTCCCATCATCGGTGTTATCGATCCTCAGCGCGCCCGGCAATTGACGGAGCAGCTCCTCCGCGGAATTCGTACCAACCGCGCCAAAGTCGTCGTGATCGATATCACTGGTGTGGCCGCCATGGACCTCACGGTGGCGAACAACTTGGTGCAAACCGTGGAGGCGTCGCGGCTGCTCGGAGCGACCGTCATTGTCACGGGACTGTCTCCAGAAATTGCGCAGACGCTGGTAACCATCGGCGTGGACCTGGGCAAGATGAACACGGTGGGCGACTTGCAGGGCGGCATTGAGCAAGCAGAAAGACTGTTGGGATACAAAGTCGAGAAACTAGCAGAGCCACGCTAGGCAAGGCGGAGGAAGGGCCACGTGGAAGTCCCGATTCTCAAACAGGGAGCGTTCCTCATCGCCACTTTTCAGGCCGCGCTTTCAGACGCGGACCTGAATCAACTAAGAATGGGCTTAGTGCAGCAAGTGGTGAAGTTTCGCTCCCGCGCCGTGATCGTTGATGTGACGGCTATGGACGTGATGGACTCGTTTGCGTCGCGGACGCTGCGAGAGATCGCCCACATGATCCGGCTGCGCGGCGCGGAGACCGTAATTGTGGGAATTCAGCCAGAAGTGGCTTTTGCAATGGTGCAGCTGGGATTGACGCTTGAAGGAGTTGCGACGGCGCTAGACCTGGAAGAAGGTCTGGCTTACTTAAACGACAAGTTCAGGACTGCGAACTGAGAGAGCCATTGTGTCGGCTGGGGAAATTCGAGTGGCAATCAATTCGGACCAGGATATCGTCGCAGCCCGCCAGAAGGGCCGGGTGATGGCGAACGAACTCGGGTTTTCCACGGGCGACGCCACCCTCGTGGCCACAGCAATCTCAGAACTCGCGCGGAACATCGTGTCCTACGCACGCAAGGGCCAAGTAACCATAAAGATGGTGAATGGCTTGAACCGCCAAGGCATTGCGGTCATCGCCAGCGATGACGGTCCGGGAATCCCGGATATTCGACAGGCCATGCGCGACGGCTTTTCTACTTCTGGAAGTCTGGGACTTGGATTACCTGGAGTGCGCCGATTGATGGACGAATTTGAGATTACCTCCCAACCTGGCCGGGGGACAATCGTGACGGTGAAGAAGTGGAGACAATAAAAGAGCCGATGGTCGAATATGGCGTTGCAAAGTACGTCTTGCCGGGCCAAGGCGAGTCGGGCGATCACCACTTGGTTTGCTGCAACCAAAGAGGAGTTCTGATCGCAGCGATTGACGGCATAGGACATGGCGAGGAGGCTGCCAACGCTTCCAGAACTGCAGGCGCGCTTCTCAAGAGTCTCGCAGACGAACCAATCATTTCTCTCGTTGAACGTTGCCACGAGAAACTCAGGGGAACTCGCGGGATCGTGTTGAGCCTTGCTTTCATTGAACCTGCGCATGGCATGCTGACCTGGCTTGGCGTCGGTAATGTGCAAGGGGTATTGATGCGCTGCACCGCGAAAAGAGGGAATGGGAAGGAGTCACTCCTGCTCCGAGGCGGCGTTGTTGGTTCCCAGCTACCTACTCTTCAGGCCACAGTGTTGCAGATCGAACGGGGAGACACACTTTTCTTTGCTACGGATGGAGTCCGAAACGATTTTTCCGAGAGCCTCTCCGCGAAGGAGAATCCACAAAGGGCGGCCGACAGAATTCTCGAGCAGTATCGAAGTGGAAATGACGATGCGCTTGTTTTAATCACGCGTTTGACGGGAATCAGTCCATGAAGAGCGCCATTCGACACAAGGCGAAGCCGCAAGAGGGTTTTGAGGACCAGTACCGGTCTTGCCTGCAAGAATACGCGGCCAGCAGGGGCGAACCGGCGCTGGGCCGCGCTTATGAACTCGGCCGCCGGGCCCTCACCGAGCAAAAGAGCCTGGTGGAAATGGCTTCACTGCATCACCAAGCTGTACTGGCATTGGTTCGCGATGTGGAGAATGAGAAACAGCGGGAGGAATTGGTCCGGGCAAGCGGTGAATTCCTTGCTGAATGTTTGTCGCCTTATGAGATGGCGCACCGCGGATTTCAGGATGCGGTGAAGGCCCTGAGGCAATTGAACGAAACGCTGGAAGAGGAAATCAAGCGCATCGCATACGCCGTGCACGACGAAGCCGGACAACTGCTCGTCGCAGTGCATTTGGCGCTAGCCGAATTGGCTCTGGAGCTGCCCGAATCCCAGCAAACACATGTCACGCGCATTAAGGAATTGCTGAATCAGGTTGAAAAGCATTTGCGACGGTACTCTCATGAACTCCGGCCAACGATCTTAGATGATCTTGGCTGGATTCCCGCGATCCGGTTTTTGGCGGACGGAATTTCGAAGCGGGCCAATCTGCCAATTCACATCGAAGCGACGATCTCCGGGCGACTGCTCAGCGCTGTAGAGACGACGCTCTATCGAGTAGTACAAGAAGGATTGACCAATGCCGTCAAGCACGCGAAGGCGAGCGGAGTGTGGATTCGCGCATGGAAAGAAAATCATGTGCTGTGTTGTTCGGTCCGGGACGACGGCTTAGGTTTCGACTCCAGCCAGGTTCATATGGCGACGGGCCGGAAAGGCCTGGGACTAATCGCCATGCGAGAGCGGGTAAGCGCTATCGGCGGAACCCTGCGAATCGAATCTCGCCCCGACCACGGAACTGAGCTTTCTATCCGACTTCCTATGGAGGGTAACCATGCCAATTCGAATCGTACTCGCGGATGACCATGTGCTGGTACGCCAAGGCCTAAAATCATTGCTGGAACGTGAGAAATTTCAGGTCATGGCAGAGGCCTCCGACGGACAGGATGCCGTCCGCCTGACGGAAACGCATCATCCGGATATTACGGTGCTGGACATAAGCATGCCAACGCTCAACGGCATTGATGCCGCCCGCGAGCTGGGCCGTTCTTGTCCGAAGACGAAAGCAATTCTTCTCACTCAGCATGAAGAAGAGCAATATGTCCACGAAGCGCTCGAAGCCGGCGTGAAGGGATACGTACTGAAGAATCAGGTCGCAAGCGACCTGATTCACGCAATTCAGCAAGTTTCCAGGGGAGAATTCTATTTGAGCCCGGGGATCTCACGGACAGTGATGGAGGCGTACCGGTCCAAAGCGGATAGGCCTGCAGATCCCTTGACTGTGCGCGAGCGGCAGGTGCTGCAGTTGATTGCGGAAGGAAAATCCACAAAGGATGCTGCCTCCCTGCTGGGTATCAGCGTGAAAACGGCGGAGTCGCATCGCATGAGACTCATGCAAAAGCTGGATATCCACGAGACAGCAAGCCTGGTGCGCTACGCTGTGCGCCGAGGCCTGGTACAAGCCTGAATAGCCCATTTGCGACCCCCTAGCGGCTTGCGAATGGGATGAATCTCAGAAATAGGAAATGCCCGTAGAGTACCCTTCGCCCGCCTCGCCCGCCATCGGGTCTTTACCCCAGAGAAATGGAGGGAAGTACCTGATTGCCGGGTGGTTAGGGAGTTTCTTAACCTACTCCCTAGAATAATGCAGACACGCCTCTTGCTTGCGGACGACCATGCCTTGATTCGCCAAGGATTAAGGGCATTGCTGGAAAAACAGGGATTTCAAATCGTGTGCGAAGCCTCCGACGGACAAGAGACACTGCGCTCGGTACAGAAGACGCAACCGGACGTCGCTATTATCGACATCAGTATGCCAATCTTGAATGGCGTCGATGCCGCTCGTGAGCTGAAGAAATCCGCTCCCAAAACGAAGATCATACTTCTTACGCAACACGACGAAGATCAGTACGTCACTGAGGCTCTGCGCGCGGGAGTGAAAGGATATGTGCTGAAGAGCCAGGCGGGGGCCGACCTCGTACATGCGATAAAGGAAGTGTGCCGCGGGTCCGTGTATCTCAGTCCGAACATATCGCGCGCTGTTGTTGATGCTTATCTATCGAAGACGTATGTGTCGACCGATCCGCTCTCCGGGCGCGAGCGACAAGTACTTCAATTGGTCGGCGAAGGTAAATCCACAAAGGACATCGCGGTGCACCTGGGCATCAGCGTGAAGACCGCCGAATCGCACCGAGCCCGATTGATGAAGAAGCTCGATATTCACGAAACTGCAAGTCTTGTTCGCTACGCCATCCGTCGCGGATTGATCCAAGCCTGACAGCGCCACCGAGAAGCTTTACCTGCTAGCCCGTTCTGGGTCATTCACTGAATTGAATTGGATGATTCACCGGATTGAAGTAATTTGGCGACCGGCTATCGTGCAATGAGGAGATCGGGCCGCCTCCATGGACAGGGCCCCACCTCGATCACCCCAATACCGAACTGCACTGACATGGAGGCGGACCGAACTCACGACAGTGGAAGGTCAGTGATTGAACCTTTCGGCGGGCAAGGCGAAGGCCATTGTCAAAACGGATCTAGCCGGAGGAGCACCTGTGAATCGAGGAGGCACCAGGTGCGCTGCAGCTGAAGCCAACTTGAAAGGCAAATTCCGAAATGCCTACGCGGTCTGGACGACTTGAGAAAAGGACTCGGGTGGCACTCCCAGTGCAGATTTCGAGCCCGAAGTACCCGCCTGCGACAGAGCCAACCACCACAGAAAATGTAAGCTCTTTGGGAATACGCGTCTTGACTCAGCGCCCAAGGCTGCCGAATGAGCGACTGATGATCCAATCTGTCGATGGGGATTTGCGTACCCTCGTTCGCGTTGTTTACTGCGAGCGGCTCTCGGACGGACGCTTTGGTATCGGATTACAGTTTCAAGGACAAGCGGTCGACTGGTCAAAAGGCCCGACTGCTGGCACCGTCGATTAAGTTGAGTTGCAGCTAGCTTCGGTTTTCTCGGCTTTTGATTATTTCGAAAGCTCACTGGCTTCTATCTGCTTACCGAAGGCTTCGACCAACTTTCATTGGGATCTCTGTCAGCGCAATTCCCTTGATTTATCGACTCAAAGACCAGGCGACGGAAGAACGCCCCATCAGTAGAGAGCGAGGCTTTCTCGTTGAGAAAGTACAAGTTGATAGGTTGAAGATTACTGTTCGAAGATCAGGATGGCCGGGTTTGCGTCGCTCATAGAGGCCACAACGAACTTCGAAGCGGAAATCACGTATATTACGCCGTTGCCACCAATGTTCCCTGCGATGGTTCCCCTGCCATTTGTTGGTAATGAGGAGATGGAATATGTAGCGTTAACCGACGCGCCCAAGGTCGGCCCGCTCGGAGCGCCGATATCCTCGGTGCCGGCGATGTTGCCAGTTGGGCTGGCACCGTCTGCGGTGAACTCGCCGGAGAAGGTAGTAACACCAAGTGTCGCGGCCGCTGTGGTCACCCCAGCGTATCTACCCACAACCGTGCTGTTGCTGAACGACCCCGCTGCTTGCGCTTCGCCGTAGCCCGACCAAGCAGGACCGTCTGGCAGGATGAAGAAGCCCTGATTGGAGCTAACCAGGTACGCAACAATGTAGGCCCCTCCGATCCGGAACGCCGCTCGGCCGTTGCCGGTGACGTCGTACGTCCCGGTGAGGCTTGCTGAAGTCGATGTGCCTTCGCAGTTCTGGTCGTAGGTAAGGGTTGCGATCCCGACGCCATCGGTCGAGAGCAAACCTGCGATCACATCGGACCCTGGGATCGTCGCACCAGCGCAAGTCGTGCGCCCCGTAAGATACACTACGGTATTTCCATTCATCGCACTCGTCGCAAAGCCTCCCACGGGGAACTGCTGTTGGAACATAGCGCCGTTCAGCAGCGGAGTCATGGCTGTCACGGCGTCTATCTCCATCGCAAACATCTTCCCCGCGTTAACAACATAAGAAACGAAATTGAGGTTCTGAGGCGGTACGCCCAGCACACCCGGGAGCGTCATCACGCCACGGCCGGTTGTTGTTTCAGACACGGAATAAGATCCCGCAACGATTGCAACGCCGCTGGTATAGCGGCCGGCCTGATTCGCGTCTGCTACCCCGTTGGTGAAGGTGCCCATGCCACTGGCGGTAAGACGTCCCGCAACCGCCGTGCGAGTGTTAAATCCGTCCAATCCCGCAATGCCAAAGGCGTACTCACCGGTGATTTTGGCGGTGCTGAACGCCGTAGTGTCTGCTTTCTCGATTGAGCCCGAGCCGACCGAGCCGTGACCTCCGCCCGCGTCAACCTCTACGAATTTGGCGTTGCCGTTCGCCAACATGGCGAAGGCCAGCGTGCCACCGCCCGGAATGTTTAGGCTCATGATGCCCCGGTGGTCGGCTCCGATCGAGTATGTTCCCGTGAAACTTTGCGCTGCCAGTCTGTCCGTGGGACTGGCGCCATTGACGTCTATTTCGCCGTTCGTCAGGTTTCCGGCTCCGTCCGCGGTGAACCTTCCTACAGCGGCGAAAACCGTGAAGGCGCCACCGCCTCCGGTAGTCATGCCGTCGAAGCTAAACGCGTAATCGCCCTTCAGTTCGGCGTTGTTCACACCGGGAGCGATCTGGGCTCGGACCGTCGAAGCAAGAAACAACGTCAAACACATGATCGGCAGAACTTTCAGCTTCTTCATTTTGCCCCTCCTTAGTACCTGGGCGGCGAAATGGCAATGATTTCGTTGCAGACAATCAACCTTCACGGTTCCGTCAGGACGAGCACGTGTTTCAAACGCGAACGACGCTCAAAATCGGGACGAGCACACTCTCGATTAATTCACTGCGCGCGCTCCCCGTCTTGATTGGCATCTCGAGACGGCTCACCGCACATTATCTATGCTTGAGCGGAAGCGGCTAGGCAATCCGGTGGATACCGGAAATGGTGACAGGGAAAATGCCTAAAGGTGGGGAACTCTTGGACGAGCAGACAGAAGGAAAATGAGGTGTTCTACTGAACCTTCAAGAAAGGCCGAGGCCTTCATTGCGGGACGGGAGAAGACTTAGTCTTGCTGTGGATTAATTCGCGGAGGATGGCGGGAATTTTTTCAAACTCTGCGGACTTGTCGAGGAAGAAATTTGCCCCAGCTGCAAAACATTCGTCGCGAACCTGAGGATACGCGTTGTTCGTACAAATCAGAACATAAAGATGCGGTTGGTCGACGCGAATTGCGTGGAGAACATCGAGACCAGTTCCCCTGGGCATCTGCAGATCGAGAATGAGAACGTCAGGCCTTAATTTCTGAACGGCCTGCACGGTTTCCGGCACATCACTTGCCTGTCCCAAGAGCTGCGCACCGGGCACCTCTTCAAGGAGGTCCACCAGACGCTTCACGACAGCTCTGGAATCATCAGCGATGAAAACTTTCATCTGAATTCTCCTCGAGAGCCCCCCTCCTTGGTTACAGAGAATGACAAAAAGTCGCGGAAATACATCCGGCGGAATCAGTAATTCTTTGTAAGACTAAATGCGCTGCAAGTGACGGCGCGCGTCCCGTGCGACGGATTCGTAGACTCAAAGGCCGCAGCGGGACAAGACCTCCGGTCTCCGAGTCGCGGTCAATTCAGCGCTAGTCCACGAGTTGAAACTGAAGGGCGTAGCGAATTAATTCAGCATTTGTTTTCATACCGGTCTTCTCCAGAATACGCCCGCGATAAGTGCTCACGGTCTTCACGCTGAGAGAAAGGTCCTCAGCTATCTCCTTGACGGTCTTCCCTGAAGCGATCATGCGCAATACCTGAAACTCGCGGTCTGACAAGAGCTCGTAGAGAGGCAGATCGGCTCCGTCCCGCAGATCCACGGCCAGCTTCTCGGCCAAAGTCGCGCTTACGTAGCGTCCGCCAGCGACTATTCTCTTGATAGCCTCTTTCAACTCTTCCGGCACGCTGTCCTTGGTCAAATAGCCGGCGGCGCCGGCCTTGAGGGCCCGCCGCGCATACTGTTGTTCGGGGTGCATGGTGAGAAGAAGAATCGGCAACTTGGGACGCAAACGCCTCAAGTCATCCAGGATGTCGAGCCCGCTTTTCCCGGGCATGCTGATGTCGAGGATGACGACATCCCAGTCCTGGCGACGCACCAACTCAATCGTTTCTTGGGCCGTTTTTGCTTCGCCAAAGGTCACTTTTGAAAATGCCTCTGCCAGAGTGTCTCTGAGTCCGCGGCGAAACACGGCGTGATCGTCAGCGATCAGAACCCGCATCGAGAATCTTTCCTCGTGTGACCGATCGTGGGAGGGGGATCGTCAACGTCATGGTTGTTCCGGCACCGGGCAGGCCTTCAATTTTGAGATTTCCATTGAGCAGGAGAGCACGTTCTTGCATCCCTACAAGTCCGAGAGATCTGCGGGTCTTGGCTTCTTCGGGATCAAAACCCCTGCCATTATCGAAAACCTGAAAAAGGATTCGATTGTCATCCTGTTCCAACCGCGCTTCGACTCGCGTGGCCTGAGCGTGGCGCGCTACATTGGTCAGGGACTCCTGAAAGATGCGGAAGATGGCAGTGGACGTATCCGCATCGAGTGTGAACAGTTCTTGCGGCAACGCCACGGTGCAACGAATCCCGGTTCGGCTCTCAAAGTCCTGGGCCTGCGATTCAAGGGCGGCCGGTAAACCGAGATCATCCAGTGTTCTTGGCCGGAGTTCCGAGGCAATCCTCCGCAGTGTCGCAATCGTACTGTCGACCAATTGAATGGCCGAGTCGACTTTGGATCGGAGTTGGGTCTGCCTCTTCGTCAGCCTGCGGCCGATCAGCGCAAGGTCCATCTTGATTGCCGTGCAGGCCTGCCCCAGTTCATCGTGGATCTCGCGTGAGATGGAGGTGCGTTCCTCTTCTCGCACGGTTTGGAGGCGGGCCGTGAGAGCGCGAAGTTGATCGAGCGAAGCTCTGAGCTGTTCTTCAGCGCGCTGACGCTCCGCGACCTCTGTTCGCAGCTCATGGTTCACGCGGGTAAGGACTGCCGTTCGCTGTTCAACCCGGAGCTCCAATAGTTCCTTGACCTTGGTAAGGGCTTCCTCTTTTTCACGCCTTTCGGTCATGTCCCTAGTGAGTTTGGCGAAGCCAAGGAGATTCTCCTTCGGGTCGCGGAGGGCGGTGATGACTACGTTGGCCCAAAAGCGGGATCCGTCCTTGCGAATTCGCCAGCCCTCGTCTTCGCTCTGCCCATACCTCGCTGCCTTCGCCAGAAGTCCCTGGGGCTTATCATTCATTTGATCTTCTTGAGGGTAGAAGACGGAGAAGTGCTTTCCGATGATCTCTTCGAAACCGTAACCCTTCAAACGCTCCGCCCCGGCATTCCAACTGACCACGTGGCCCATGGGATCCAACTGGAAGATGGCGTATTCTTGAACGCCTTGAACGAGCAGACGGAAGCGCTCCTCACTATCCCGGAGAATTTGTTCCGCGAGCTTACGATCGGTAACGTCTTCAAAGGCAACTCCCAGGAAATTGCTGGAAAGAGGAAAGACTCGCACCGAATAAACTCCCTTCCGTATGAGATCGTCACCGTACGAAATGTCCCCTAAATTCAGCGCCTTCCCCGGGCGGAGAGCCTCCAGCCACTGGCTGGGCATTGGAGTCTCCAAGAGCTTCGGGAAATCAGCCAGAGTTCGGCCGAGGAGGGTTTGAGATGTCGAACCGGTAATTTCCGCGGCGGCTTGGTTAGCATCAACGATTCTGAATGTTTTGACGTCCGAAGGATCTTCCAGGAGTAAGAGGACTACTCCGACCGGAAGTTTCCTTAGAAGCTCGGGGTATAGACCGAGGACCGCCTGGTCCAGTGGCCGTGTAGCAGAATTTGCGCCCTGGCCTTCGGGCCCGGCAAACCTGCGAAAGTCCATGATGCGCCTCTCGGGCGGATGTGCGGGCAGGGTATAAGGGCAAAAAAACTGCTCGCGGTAAATTCAGTTCGCCAAATCAGCCTCGCGCCGCTTTGCTCGGACATGACGGCGATATTGCAAATTGGGACAGGTTGGCAATCCGGCGAACATCTCGTCCGAGCAGATCGAGATGACCTTCGGCAGGTTCGCGGAATAGCCTGAACGCGGAGTTCAGCTTCGGAATGACGCCATATGTATCCTCAAAAATAAACTCCCGCCGACGCAGCAGGCTGCGTTTCTCGCAGCTTGCAGCGACTGCGGCATGCCAGGGATTAGCTTGAAATCTTCGCATCGAGGTAGATGCCTCGTGGCCGACTTGTCGGCAAACGTCAGCTCGGATTGTAGGATTTCGAGCGACTACCCACGGGGGCACCAGAGTCTATGCTCCATTTCTGACCCTCTGACCAGTTGTTTCCAACACGATGCATGACCCAAACTCTGATAGTTCTAGAACGTTCACTACCTTTAGAACTTCTAGAACTCCGATTGCCGGCGGCTGGGTTCCTCTTCTTTTCTCACACAAGCCAACTGGCGCCGGGGGCGAGAAAACGGGGTCTATGGTCATGCCTTATCGATTGAGTGCTATATTCGCTTTGCTGATTGCCAGTTTCGGTTTTGTCGGCTGTAGTGGGCTTGTTAGTGCGGGAACCAATGGCAATCCGTCTCCCACCACCCTTGCAATTGCCAGCGTACAGGCAGCATGTCCAACGGGTTCAAGCTGTCAAATTGCTTGGACGACGAACGTGCCCGCCGACTCTACGGTTGCCTACGGAAGCAGTACTTCCTACGGTTTCAGTACGCCAGTCGATTCGGCAATGGTCACAAGCCATCAGATAACTCTCTCTGGCCTGGCCGCTGACACCACCTACTATTATCAAGTAAGCTCGACGGACTCGAAAGGCAACAACGGGCGTAGCGGCGGCCATTCAGTAAAGACATCAGCCGCTCCTTCGATAACTACGCAACCCGTGAGCCAGACGGTGACGGCAGGCCAGACAGCTTCCTTCAGCGTGGCTGCCACTGGTACTGCCCCGATGAGCTACCAGTGGAACAGGAACGGCACGACTATTTCCGGCGCTACTTCATCCGGCTACACCACCCCAGCCACAACGAGTTCTGACAACGGGGCGCAGTTCGCAGTAGTGGTCAGTAACACCCTTGGCAGCGCAACCAGCATTGTCGCAACGCTCACCGTGAATGCGGCTACAGTGGCTCCTTCGATTACCGCACAGCCGACAAGCCAGACCGTCACGGCGGGTCAGGCAGCCTCCTTCAGCGTGGCCGCCACGGGCACTGCCCCCCTTAGTTATCAATGGCAGAAAAACAGTGTGGCGATCAGTGGTGCGACTTCATCCAGCTATACCACGCCGGCGACAACCACGTTGGACAGTGGATCGACGTTCCGCGTGCTGGTGAGCAACAGCGCCGGGACGGTCACGAGCGCAGCTGCCACGCTCACCGTGAATGCGGTTGCGGTGCCTCCTTCAATCACGACACAGCCGGCAAGCCAAACGGTCACAGCGGGTCAGGCGGCAACGTTCAGTGTGACGGCCACGGGCACAGCTCCTATCAGCTATCAGTGGAGAAAGAACGGAACGGCGATCAGCGGAGCCAGCTCGGCTTCTTACACAACACCGGCTACAACTGCTTCCGACAGTGGCTCACAGTTCACCGTCGTAGTCAGCAACTCAGCTGGAAGCGCTACCAGCAACGCCGCCGCGCTCACCGTAAATGCAGCTACAGTCGCCCCATCGATCACGACCCAGCCAGCAAGCCAGACAGTCACGGCGGGTCAGACGGCCTCCTTCAGCGTGGCTGCAACCGGTACTGCCCCACTGAGCTATCAGTGGCAGAAGAACGGGGCAAACATCCCGGGGGCCTCCTCCTCCAATTACACCACGCCGCTCACGACGAGTTCCGACAGTGGGGCGCAGTTCACGGTGGTGGTCAGCAACACGGCCGGTAGTGTAAATAGCAGCGCCGCAACGCTCACCGTGAATGCGGCTACAGTGGCTCCTTCCATTACCGCACAGCCGACAAGCCAGACCGTCACGGCGGGTCAGGCAGCCTCCTTCAGCGTGGCCGCAACGGGCACTGCCCCGCTTAGCTATCAGTGGCAGAAGAACGGCGCAAACATCGCGGGGGCAACGACAGCAAACTACTCAACTCCGGCGACGACCACGTCAGACAGCGGATCGACGTTCCGCGTGCTGGTAAGCAATATCGCAGGAACGGTTACGAGCAGTGCTGCCACGCTCATTGTGAATACAGCTGCGGTAGCGCCTTCCATTACCACACAGCCGACAAGCCAGACAGTCACGGCGGGTCAGCCCGCTTCGTTCAGTGTGGCAGCGACGGGCACTACCCCGCTGAGTTATCAATGGCAGAAGAATGGTGTGGCGATTAGTGGCGCGACTTCGTCCAGCTATACCACGCCTGCGACAACCAGTTCCGACAACGGTGCGCAGTTCACCGTGGCGGTCAGCAATACGGCCGGTAGTGTAACCAGTAACGCGGCGACGCTCACCGTAAATGCGGCTGCAGTCGCCCCATCCATCACGACCCAGCCAGCAAGTCAGACAGTCACGGCAGGTCAGACAGCCTCCTTCAGCGTAGCTGTAACGGGCACCGCCCCACTGAGCTATCAGTGGCAGAAGAACGGCGTAAACATTGCGGGGGCAACTTCTTCGAACTACACGACTCCGGCGACGACAACCTCGGATAGTGGTTCGATGTTTGGAGTTGTCGTAAGCAACTCGGCCGGCACGGTCACCAGCGCCGCGGCCGCGCTCACGGTAAATGCAGCTACAGTCGCCCCATCCATCACGACCCAGCCGACAAGCCAGACAGTCACAGCGGGTCAGACGGCTTCGTTCAGTGTGGCAGCGACGGGCACCGCTCCGCTCAGCTACCAGTGGCAGAAGAACGGCGTAAACATTGCGGGGGCAACTTCTTCGAACTACACGACTCCGGCGACGACAACCTCGGATAGTGGTTCGATGTTTCGAGTTGTCGTAAGCAACTCGGCCGGCACGGTGACCAGCGCCGCGGCCGCGCTCACGGTAAATGCGGCTACCGTGGCCCCATCCATCACGACCCAGCCGGCAAGCCAGACGGTCACGGCAGGCCAGACAGCTTCGTTCAGCGTGGTCGCAACAGGCACCGCTCCGCTCAGCTACCAGTGGCAGAAGAACGGTGTGCCGATTAGTGGTGCGACCTCGTCCAGCTATACCACGCCTGCGACAACAAGTTCCGACAACGGTGCGCAGTTCACCGTGGCGGTCACTAATACGGCCGCTACTGTAACCAGTAACACGGCGACGCTCACCGTAAATGCAGTTATTCCACCGGCGTTCACTGTCTGGGTAGCGCCTAGTCTCGACAGGGTGGGCAAGACCGACGCCCCTGGTACGGTTTCTTCCATCAGTCTGTCCAGCGCCCGCGGCGAGACTGTGGACACACAAGTCGTTCTGCGGGCTCCTTCCAGCGGCCTGACCAACGTGAACCTGAGTGCCTCCCCGCTTTCCGGTCCTGGCGGCGCCACCATCCCCGCTTCCAACATCACCCTTTACCGCGAATACTACCTCTCCGTCATCGGCACCGCCAGTTATGGCGGCGGCAGCAATCCTCCGCTCGGTTCAGGCACCTACCCCGAGCCCCTCATCCCCTTCAATGATCCGGAAACCGGCGCTCCCCTGTGCGGCTCAGCAGCCACTCTCAAAGCCTGCAACGCCTCCGTCAGCGCCGGCCAGAATCAACCCTACTGGATCGACATCTCCGTCCCTCGCGGCGCCACCAATAGCCCCCCAGGTACCTATACCGGCTCCATCTCCATCTCCTCGGCTCAGGGCAATGCGACCATTCCGGTTACGCTCACCGTCTGGAACTTTGAGCTGCCTGTCCAGCCCTCCGAACTTTCTCTCTGGACCGGTTTTAGCCCCAACTCCGGCAACACCGTGACCACTCTGGCCCAAGCGCTGATGCGCAACAAAGTCATGGGCTGGTACGATGCGGCTGCCAACGCTTCTTCCGACATCACGAGCTTCGGGCTTAATCGCTCGGGGCTGGACAACTACTACTACATCGGCATTCAGTGCAACGGCTCCTACAGCAGCATTCCTTCTACTTCCCAAATCAACGCTGCCGCGGCCAATTTCCCTGCCGGCTTGGGGTTGGACTTCTATATCGCCGATGAATTGAACGGGTGCACCAGCGACTACACGTCTGTCAGGACCATGGCAGCCAACGCCCACGCGGCCAATCGCAGCGTCAAGACCATATTCACCCTCAAGACACAGGACG
>Ga0210407_10002385_pt1 | contig 16204 bp, 10 predicted proteins | sample IncBWC27MmetaG_FD_150860 | JGI IMG/M metagenome (GOLD analysis project Ga0210407, IMG submission 150860) | Forest soil microbial communities from Barre Woods Harvard Forest LTER site, Petersham, Massachusetts, United States - Inc-BW-C-27-M | ecosystem: Environmental > Terrestrial > Soil >...
GTATTCGGCGGCTACGCGCTGAACGGCGGCCACCTCGCCGTGCTGTTTCAGCCGTTCGAGTTCCTGATCATCGCCGGCGCGGCCTTGGGCGCGTTCCTGACCGCGAACCGCCTCCCCGTGGTCAAATCCGCCGGCGGCGCCGTGCTGGGCTTGCTCAAGGGAGAGAAATACGACAAGGGCGCCTATCTCGAGCTCCTGAGCCTGCTCTACTCCGTCTTCAAGCTTGCCAAGACCAAGGGCGCGCTCGTGCTCGAGCAGCACGTGGAGAAGCCGGACGAGAGCACGCTCTTCCAGCGCTTTCCGCTGTTCTACGCCAACAGGCACGCGCTCATCTTCCTGTGCGACTATCTGCGCCTCCTCACCCTCGGCACCGACAACCATCACGAGATGGAAACGCTGATGGACGAGGAGATCGAGACGCACCACGCGGAGCACGAGGCGGTGGCGCACGCGATCACGCTCACCTCCGACGCGCTGCCGGCGCTCGGCATCGTCGCGGCCGTGCTGGGCGTCATCCACACCATGGGCTCGATCACAGAGGCGCCCGCCGTGCTCGGGCACCTGATCGCCGGGGCGCTGGTCGGCACCTTCCTCGGCGTGCTGCTGTCGTACGGTTTCGTCGGGCCGATCGGATCGGCGGTGAAGAACCGGGCGGACGCCGAGACCCGCTATTATCTCTGCATCAAGTCGGCGATTCTGGCGTATATGCAGGGCTACGCGCCCTCGGTCGCCGTGGAGTTCGCCCGCAAGGCCCTCAACTCCGATGTCCGGCCGTCCTTCTACGAAGTCGAGGAGGCCGTCGACAATCTGCCGTCGGTGGCGGCCTAGGCGGGCGCAGCATGGCCAAAGGCAGCAACGCCCCCCCGCTCATCATCAAGAAGATCAAGAGGCCGAAGAGCGAGGCCCATCACGGCGGCGCCTGGAAGGTGGCCTACGCGGATTTCGTGACCGCGATGATGTCGTTCTTCCTGCTGCTCTGGCTGCTCAACGTCACCACGGATATTCAGAAGCGCGGCATCGCCGACTATTTCGACCCGACGATCGCATCGAAGTCGCAAAGCGGCGCCGGCGGCGTGCTGGGCGGCCTCAGCATGGGCCCGCCGGGCGCGCAGGATGTCTCGGCCTCGCCGCCCTCCTTCCAGCTCGCCGTGGCGGCGCTCCGCCAGCCCGACGAGGGCGAGGAAGGCGACCTCGCGGGATCGTCGGGCCAGGGCGACGCGGGAGACAAAGTGGGTGGCGCCACGGCCAGCAACCAGACCGGCGGCGCCACCGCGAACGCCAAGAAGCCGGTGGAGCAGATGACCGAGATGGAGCTGCAGAAGCGCATCGAGCAGCGCGAAGAGAAGCAGTTCGCCGCCGCCGAGTTCGCGCTGCGCCAAGCGATCCAGGACGTGCCCGAGCTCAAGAACCTCTCCGACAACCTGATCATCGATCGGACGCCCGAGGGCCTGCGCATCCAGATCGTCGACCAGGAGAAGCGCTCGATGTTCCCGCTGGGCTCCGCGCAAATGGCGGACAGCGCGCAGAAGCTGATGGCGCTGGTGGCGCTGGTCGTGCAGAAGCTGCCCAACAAGGTCTCGATCACCGGTCACACCGATGCCGCGCCCTACGCTTTCGGCCGTAACTACACGAACTGGGAGCTCTCCGCGGACCGCGCCAACGCGAGCCGGCGCGAGCTCGTGAGCGACGGCGTCTCCGCCGACCGCATCGAGAAGGTGGTGGGGCTCGCCGACCGGGACCCGCTGGCGCCGGAAGACCCTCGCGCGCCGCGCAATCGCCGGATCAGCATCGTCCTCCTGCGTGAGGCCAAGCTCACAATAGCGGCCGCCAGCGAACCGCCTGCGCCCTGACCACCCCTTGCCTCGCCCCTGAGCCCTCGCCGATACTTGCGGTCTCCTGAAAGAGAGAGACGCGAGCGGTGACCGTCCACGACGAGACCCAGAACATTGCCTGGACCGGCGATCCGCCGGATCCCTTCGCGGCGCCGGCCTATTACCGAGGCGTCCTGGTGCGTCGCGTGTTCGCCTATTGGGTGGACCTCTTTTGCATCGGGTTGCTGGTCGCCTTTGCCTGGCTCGCGCTGTGGATCCTGGCGATCGTCAGTCTGGGGCTGTTGTCGCCCCTCCTGCTGATCCTGGGGTTGATCCCGGTGCTCTATCACACGCTCACGATCGGCGGATCGCACTCTGCGACGCCGGGAATGCGGCTCACCGGCGTCGAGGTCCGAAGCTGGACGGGCGAGCGGCCGAGCTACCTCCAGGCGTTCGTCCAGACCGTTCTCTTCTATGTGACCGTCTACCCGACCTGGTCGCTGGTCCTCCTGGTCGCGCTCTTCAACGAACGCCGGCGCACGCTGCACGACATTCTCGCGGGCACATTGGTTATCCGGCGGTTTCCCGAGGCGGAGGTCTTAGCGGCTCGATGACGCTGGCGTAGCGGCACCCGGTTCGCACATAATGCGGGGCATGAAAACGCCGCGCGCTCAAGCCGAGGGGCAACGATGCGGGTGAAAGTCGAGCAGGATATACCGGAGGGCAATGGCAGCTACCTGTTGCGCGGCCGGGAAGCCGCGCCAGGACTGCCCGCGGTGGCCTCGGCGCTACGGCCGTTCTACCGAACGGCGTCGCTGCCCTGCCCTTACCTCGACGGCCAAACCGAGCGCAAGCTGATCACGGAGATCAACGGGCGCGATTCCTACGAGTTCTACAACGAGCTGTCGCGCGCGGGCTTCCGCCGCAGCCACCATCTGGCCTACCGGCCGGCGTGTGCAGGCTGCGCCGCCTGCCTGCCCGTGCGCGTCGACGTCGTGAATTTCGAGACCAGCCGCTCGCTGCGCCGCACACTGAACGCCAACCGCGACCTCGCCACACGGGTCGTACCGGCGCGCGCTACCACCGAGCAGTACCGGGTGTTCTCGCGCTATCAGCGCTCCCGTCATGCCGAGAGCGACATGGCCTCGATGACCTATGGCGACTATCGCGCCATGGTGGAGGACAGCCCGGTCATGACCGTCCTGCTCGAGCATCGCAAGTCCGACGGCAGCCTGGTCGCGGCCTGCCTCGCCGATCTCCTCGACGACGGGCTCTCCGCGGTCTACAGCTTTTTCGATCCCGGAGAGGCCGCGCGCAGCCCCGGCACCGCCATGATCCTGGCGCTGATCGCGGAGGCACGGCGGCGCACGCTCCCCTACGTGTATCTGGGCTACTGGATTGGCGCGAGCCGCAAGATGGCATACAAGACGCGCTTCCGCCCGCTCGAAGCGCTGACTTCCCAAGGCTGGGCGCCCCTCTCGGATTAGCAGCAAAACCGAGTCTATGACGGCAATATAGGACAAGGCATCTCCGGTAGATGCCGATACCCTGAAGAAACTTAGCGCCGAACCCGCTACCCGAGCCACCCGATGCCACCACGCGTAAGCGACGAGCGCGACCCCGCTGTCGCAACCAACTACCCGATCGCGGACGAGGTGAAATTTTCCACGTGCTACATGTGCGCCTGCCGCTGCGGCATCAAGGTGCACCTGAAGGACGGCGGCATCCGCTACATCGAAGGCAACCGCAATCATCCCGTGAACCACGGCGTGCTCTGCGCCAAGGGCTCGTCGGGCATCATGCAGCACACCTCGCCGGCTCGGCTGCGCAAGCCGCTGATGCGCGTGGGCGAGCGCGGCCGCGGCGAGTTCCGCGAGATCGAGTGGGAGGAAGCGCTCGGCACGGCGGCGGACTGGCTCGGCGCCATTCGGGCGCGCGATCCCAAGCGGCTCGCCTTCTTCACCGGGCGCGACCAGAGCCAGGCTTTGACGAGCTGGTGGGCGCAGCAATTCGGCACGCCCAACTACGCGGCGCACGGCGGGTTCTGCTCCGTCAACATGGCCGCCGCCGGGCTCTACACCATCGGCGGCTCGTTCTGGGAATTCGGTGAGCCCGATTGGGAGCGCGCGAAATATCTGCTGCTGTTCGGAGTCGCCGAGGATCACGATTCCAATCCGATCAAGATCGGCCTCGGCAAGCTCAAGGGGCACGGCGCCAAGGTGGTCTCGGTCAACCCGGTCCGCACCGGATACTCCGCGATCGCCGACGAGTGGGTCGGCATCCGGCCGGGCACCGACGGGCTCCTGGTGTTCTCGCTGATGCACGAGCTGCTGCGCGCGGGCAAGGTCGACGCGGATTACCTCGCCCGCTACACCAACGCGCCCTGGCTGGTGATCGAGAACGAGGGTGCCCCCGATCACGGCCTCTTCGCCCGCGGCAGCGACAGCCAGCCGCTGGTCTGGGACCGCAAGCGCGAGCGGCTGGCGGACGCGAGCGATCCCGACGCGCTGCCGGCGTTGAGCGGATCGCGCGCGCTCGCCGACGGCCGGCGCGCCGTCCCGTCCTTCGAGCTGCTGGCGCGGCGCTGTCTCGATCCCCGCTACGAACCTGACGCCGTGGCGGCGGAGACCGGGATCTCCGCCGCAACGATCAAGCGCCTCGCGGCGGAGCTCGCCCACGTCGCCTTCGAGCACGCGATCGTGCTCGACCAGCCCTGGACCGATTGCCACGGCCGCCGCCACAACCAGATGATCGGCCGGCCCGTCGCCATGCACGCGATGCGAGGCATCTCCGCGCACGCCAACGGCTTCCACACCTGCCGCGCGATCCATCTGCTGCAGATGCTGCTCGGCGCCGTCGATACGCCCGGCAGCTTCCGCTACAAGCCGCCGCTTCCGCGGGCGATCCCGCCCTCGGGCAAGCCCGCGTGGCTTGCCGGCGCAAATACGCCGCTCTCGGGACCGCCGCTCGGATTCCCGGAGGGACCGGAGGATCTGCTGGTCGACGGAGCCGGCAAGCCGCTGCGCCTCGACAAGGCGTTTTCCTGGGAAGCGCCGCTCGCGGTGCATGGCATGCTGCACCTGGTGCTCGCCAATGCCGCCAAGGGCGATCCCTATCCGATCGACACGCTCTTCCTCTACATGACGAACATGAGCTGGAACTCCGCGATGAATCCCGCGGCAGCCATGGGCGGGCTCACCGAGCGCGATCCCACCACCGGCGACTACCGGATACCGCGCGTCATTTATTCCGACGCCTATTATTCGGAAATGGTTGCCTACGCCGACCTGGTGCTGCCCGACACCACTTATCTCGAGCGCTACGACTGCATCTCGCTGATGGATCGTCCGATCAGCGACGCCGACGGCGCCGCCGATGCGATCCGTCAGCCCGTGGTGAAGCCCGATCGCGACGTGCGCCCGTTCCAGGACGTGATGATCGACCTCGGCGCGCGGCTAAAGCTGCCGGGCTTCGTGACCGGTGATGGATCGCCCAAATATCCCGGCCTCTATGCCGATTACATCGTGAACCATGAGCGCAAGCCCGGGCACGGGCCGCTCGCCGGCTGGCGCGGCGCCAATGGCGGCCAATACGGCGTGGGCGCCCCCAATCCGCGCCAGCTCGAGCGCTACATCGAAAATCAGTGCTTCTGGCGCGGCGAGATCCCGCCGGAGGGCCGCTATTTCAAATTCGCCAACCGCGCCTATCTCGAATGGTCCCAGGCCATGGGATTTCGCGACAACGCCGAGCCGGTGGTGCTGCAGGTCTATAGCGAGGTGCTGCAGAAGTTCCGGCTCGCCGCGCAAGGCCACGGCCGCGTGCAACCGCCCTCCGAGCACCGCCAGCGGATCGAGACCTATTTCGATCCGCTGCCGCTCTGGTATCCGGCCTTCGAGAGTGAGCAGAGCGAGAGCGACGGCTATCCCCTGCACGCGATCACACAGCGGCCAATGGCGATGTACCACAGCTGGGGCTCGCAGAACGCCTGGCTTCGCCAGATCCACGGCGAGAACCTCCTCTACATTCATCGCGAGCGCGGCCGAGAGCTCGATATTTCCGATGGCGATTGGGTGACGGTCACCAGCCCGCACGGCAGAATCACCGTGCTCGCGAAGCTGATGGAGGGCGTCAACCGCGACACCGTCTGGACTTGGAACGCGATCGGCAAGCGAGCGGGCGCGTGGAACCTGGCGCCGGGCGCACACGAGGCCACGCGCGGCTTCTTGCTCAATCACCTGATCAGCGAGCTGTTGCCCGCGCGCGAAGGCGGCTATCGCTACGCCAACGCTGATCCCGTGACGGGACAGGCGGCGTGGTACGATCTGCGCGTCAAGATCGAGAAGGCTCCGGCGCCGCTCGACCATGCCGAGCCCGTGTTTCCCGCGCTCGAGGCGCCGCCGCTCCCGCCGCGTCCCTCGGTGCTTCGTTACGGCGCACAATTCCGTCCGCCGAGGCCGCGCGCATGACCAGCCTGCCCGCGCATCCTCAGGCGAGACGGCTCGGTCTCGTCATCGACCTCGATATCTGCGTCGGCTGTCACGCCTGCGCCGTCAATTGCAAGCAGTGGAACAGCGGCGGCGTTGCGGCGCCGCTCACGGATCTCGAGCCCTACGGCCCGGATCCGCTCGGCGTCTGGTTCAATCGCGTGCACACCTTCGAGGTGGGCGAAGGCGAGACCGGGCGCACCGTGCATTTCCCGCGCTCGTGCCTGCATTGCGCGGAACCGGCCTGCGTCACCGTCTGCCCCACCGGCGCCAGCTACAAGCGTGCCGAGGACGGCATCGTGCTGGTGAACGAGGATCTCTGCATCGGCTGCAAGCTTTGCTCTTGGGCCTGTCCCTACGGCGCGCGCGAGTACGACTACGACGCCGGTGTGATGAAGAAATGCACGCTCTGCGTCGACAAGATCTACAACGAGACCTTGGATGAGGCGAGCCGCGTGCCCGCCTGCGTCTCGACCTGCCCGGCTTCCGCGCGGCACTTCGGCGATCTCGGCGATCCCGGCTCCGCCATCTCCAAGCTGGTGCGCGAGCGCGGCGGCTATGACCTGATGCCGGAGCTCGGCTACGCGCCCACCAACAAATACCTGCCGCCCCGGCCGCGCCGGACCGCGGCCCAGGACGTCGGCGCATCCGTGGAGCTGGCGCCCGCGGTCCCCGCGGGAAGCGGCGGCTTCCTCGGCTGGGTCGACCGGTTGCTCTCGGGCTGAGACATGCACCCCGCGCTTTCGGTCATCGTGTTCACGACCCTCTCGGGCGCGGGCTATGGCCTGCTGGCTTGGCTCGGCCTCTGGGCGATGGCGGGCGGTTTGCCGGCCAACCGCGGCCTGGCCGCGGTCTCGCTCGCGCTTTCCCTCGGCGCCATCACGATCGGCCTCATGTCCTCGAGCCTTCACTTGGGCCATCCCGAGCGCAGCTGGCGCGCTTTCTCTCAGTGGCGAAGCTCCTGGCTGTCGCGCGAGGGCGTGTCGTCGGTCGCGACCTACGGCCCGGCGCTGCTCTTCGCGCTGGGCTGGCTGGTGATCGGCAGCACCAGCGGGATCTGGGCGCTCTTTGGCGCACTCTCCACTGCGGGCGCGATCGTGACCGTGGTCTGCACCGCCTTCATCTATCAGTCGCTGAAGCCGATCCAGCGCTGGAACAACAGCTGGGTGCTGCCGAACTACCTCGCGCTCGCGGCCATGACCGGCGTGCTTTGGATGATCGCGGTCCTGTCGCTCTTCGGCGGGAGCGATGGGTTCCTCGTCCTCGTGGCCATCTTCTGCATCCCGCTGGCGGCTCTCCTCAAGCTGCAATACTGGCGCTTCATCGACCGCACGGCGAGCCGGAGCGACAGCGGCACCGCCACCGGTCTCGGCGCGCTCGGCCGCGTTCGCCTCTTCGAGGCGCCGCATACCTCCGAGAACTACCTGATGAAGGAGATGGGCTTCCGCATCGCGCGCAAGCATGCGGCCAAGCTCCGGATGATCGCCCTCATCGCAGCGTTCCTCGTGCCGCTGCTGCTGACGCTCGCGGGATTGCTGGTGACGGCGGCACTCGTTCCGCTTTGCGCCATCCCCGCCGCCGTGATCGCCACGCTGGGCGTCCTGATCGAGCGCTGGCTCTTCTTCGCCGAAGCCAAGCACACGGTCATGCTCTACTACGGCGCAGAGCGCGCGTGACGGCTACTCCGCCGCCGCTGCGCCCCTGGCGCCGAGCGCGCGCAGGCAGTGGTCGACCCAAAGCTTGGTGAGCTTCTCCTCGACCGAGTTCTGGCCGAGACGGGTGCGCAGGTTCGAGAAATCGACGGCGTCCATGTTCTGATCCTGGTTGAAGCAGGAGAACACGGTCGTCTCGGCACCGGTCGCGGGATCGCGGTGCACCTGCAGGCACTGAGCGCAGATTTCCTTCATCATGCATTGCATGGGCGAGTTGATGGAGGCAATGGCGCGGTGCTCGCGCTTGAGAAACGGTGCCAGCGCGCCGTGCCGCGCCCTCGCCACCGCCGCCATCATTCCGTCGGAGCCGATCGCGATCACGCGATCGATCTCGTTGAGCTCGATGTCGACGGGACCGAGCCGGCCCTCGGCATAGGCGAGCATCGCATCCACGATGTTCGCGACCACGGTCTTGTCCCTGGGGCGGTCCGGGGAGAAGCCCGGCGCCTCGTCGCAGCACCAGACCACTGCGTCCGCGGCCTTCTCGATCTCATCGACCTTGTAACGATCCTGGCGCCGCTTGTAGCCCGCGAAATAGAGCACACGCGACCCCGCCGCGCGCAGGCCCTGGCCGATCGAGAACAGGACGGCGTTCCCGAGGCCGCCGCCGGCGAGCAGCACGGTCTCGCCCTTCGGCAGTTCCGTCGGGGTGCCCGTGGGACCCATGAGGATCACGGGCTCGCCGGGCTGCAGCAGCGTGCAGAGATCGGACGAGCCGCCCATCTCCAGCACGATGGTCGAGAGCAGCCCGCGCGCGCGGTTGACCGCGGCGCCCGTGAGCGCCAGGCCCTCCATGCCGAGGTTCGTTCCGTCGGTCTTGGCCGCGAGCGTCTCGTAATTCTGCAGCCGATAGAATTGGCCGGGCCGGAACACGCGCGCCGCCATGGGCGCGTGCACCACCACCTCGACGATCTGCGGCGTCAGGCGATGGATGGCGTGAACGGTGGCGCGCAGCTCATCGTCGAGCCGGCGCATCAGCTCGCCCGGCGACGGGCGCGAGGGCGCGCGGCGCGCGAGCATGCGGCTCACCAGCGGATAGCCCTGCTTGGCGCTCGCCATCGCCTTCACGACATTGCCGGCGAAGGACGGATGCAGGTCGCCGAAGAAGCTGATCGCGCGGCCGTCGCTTTGCACGTTGGTCAGGATCTGCGGCACCGCGGGCTTCGCGATCCGCTCGGGCGTCACCGGCGTGCCGCTCTCGTCCACGGCCTGGAAATACCGGCCGTCGATCGTGACGTGACCAGGGTCCTCGCGCTGCAGCACCGTGTTGGGCTGCGTGCCCGCCGCCACGAGGATGCTCCGCGCCGGCAACGTGACACGCTCGACCGCCGCCCGCGACAGCACCAGCGCCTTGGCGGCGCCGAACTCGTCGAGCTCGACTTCCTCCGGCGTCAGGCCCTCCGCGAAGCGGATGCCCTCCTCCATCGCCTTCGCGACTTCCTCGTGGTTGAGCGTATAGCTGGGCGCATCGACGAGACGCCGGCGATAGGCGATGGTGACGCCGCCCCAGCCGTCGAGCAGGTCGATGAAGCGCGGCGGGCGTCCGTCGCGCCGCGCCGCCTCGCGCTCTCCGCGGATCGCGCGGGCGTGCGCCAGGAACTCCGCGGCGATCGCCGCATCCTCTAAGCTCCACTCCGCCTCCACCGCGGCCTCGCCGCGCTCGGCGACCAGTACCTCGTAGCGCGCCTGGAACTTCTCGACCTGGACCACGTAATAGGCGAGCGATTCCGTCGCGGTGTCGATGGCGGTGAGACCGCCGCCGATCACCACCACGGGCAACCGCACCTGCAGATTGGCGAGGCTCTCGGTCTTGGCGGCACCCGTGAGCTGCAGCGCCATCAGGAAATCCGAGGCCTGGCGCACGCCGCGCGCGAGGCCGTTCTTCATGGCGATCACCGTGGGCTTGCCGGCGCCGGCGCAGAGCGCGATGTGATCGAAACCCAGCGCGAAGGCACTCTCGACCGTGAGCGTGCCGCCGAAACGCACGCCGCCATACATGGTGAATTCGCTCCGCCGCTCCAGCAGCAATCGGATCAGCTTCAGGAAATTCTTGTCCCAGCGGACGGTGATGCCGTATTCGGCGACGCCGCCGAAACCGGCCATGGTGCGCGAGTTCAAGGGCTCGCGGAGCTCCTCGACGTCGCGAATCGGGCGGAACGGGTGGCGCTTGCCGTGCGCATCGATGCCGGAGATCTCCGGCGGCAGCGGCTCGATCTTGAGGCCGTCGATGCCGATCACCGCGTGGCCGTCGTTCATCAGGTGATGCGCGAGCGTGAAGCCCGCGGGCCCAAGCCCGACCACCAGCACCTTGTAGCCGCTCGGGGGCTTCGGCAGCGGCCGGTGGATGTCGAGCGGGTTCCAGCGCGTGAGCAGGCTCAAGATCTCGAAGCCCCAGGGCAGGCCCAGCACGTCCTTGAGCGTGCGGGTCTCGATCTGCGGGATATCGACGGGGTCCTGCTTCTGATAGATGCAGGCCTTCATGCAATCGTTGCAGATGCGGTGCCCGGTCGCCGCCATCATGGGGTTGTCGATGGCGACGATGGCGAGGCCGCCGATGCTGAAGCCCTCGGCCTTGACCATATTGAGTTCGGAGACTTTTTCCTCTAGCGGACAACCCGCCAGCGTCACGCCGAACACCGTCTTCTGGAAGGCGCCGGACTTCTTGTCCTTGAGCCCGCGCGAGCAGCTGTCCTTGCCCTGGTTGTGGCACCAGATGCAGTAGTTGGCGTGATCGAGCGCGCCTATGAGGTCCATGCCCGGATCCGTGAGGGCGAAGCCGTCGCGCGCGCGCGAGTGCTTGGGGCTAAGCCGCAGCATGGTGACGCCATGCTCGACCACCGTCTCCACGGGGATCAGATGCGTCATCTCCAGCTTGTGTGGCACCTTGAAGATCACGCCGCGGCCGTGCCGCGCCTGGCCTTCCGGAGAGAGCGTCGCCCAGGCGGCGTAGCCCGCGGCGAGATCGAGCGCGGGCGCATGCTCGGCCTCGGCCGCCATCCAGCGCGAGACATGCGCGGCGTAGTTGGGCTCGGTCAGCGCCTCGCCCATGAGCGCCTCGAGCTCGCGGCCGAGCGCGGGGCCGTCGAGCGCCGCGGCCTTCTCGGGCGTCATGCCCTTGACGGCGCGGCGCTGCACGAAAAGGCGCTTCACCGCATAGAGCGGCGCCAGCGCGTGATGCCGCGCCTGGAGCGCGCGGACCTCGGTCTCGATGCCGAAGAGGTCGCCGACGAAATCCTCGAGATGCGGTGCCAGATCGATCAAGAGCTGCGAGTGCGCCTTGGGCTCGAGCGCATCGGGATCGCGCCGCGCCGTCACCAGGCGATTGTGCAGCTCCGCATCGACCGAGCCGAGCCACGCCACGAAGGCCGCATCGAGGCGCGTGAGGCCGTCGTGCCGGTGCAGATCCTCGAAGGCGAGGTCGTGCTTGAGATGGAGATCGCTGGTGGCCACCCGAGAGTCCAAGATCGAATGGGCCCGCGCCTCCCCAAGGCGCAGGCCCGTGGTGCGGGTCAATTACCGCAAAGCCGCGCTGCTTATATATGATTTCGCCGCCGCTGTGCTATGCGCAGATCGCCACATAAGCTCTTCAGAATCCCCAGAAAATCTCGGGTTATTGAGAGGCCTATGATTTCCTGGGGCTATCGGCGCCGGCGTTCGCGCGCTCCAGCACGGCATTCAGCAGGACGGCGCAGCCCATGGCGAGATCCTCGGGCTTGGCGTCCTCGATCTCGTTGTGGCTGATGCCGCCGACGCAGGGCACGAAGATCATCGCGGTGGGTGCCACGCGCGCCATGTAGACGGCGTCGTGACCGGCGCCGCTGATGATGTCCATGTGCGGATAGCCCATTGTCTCCGTCGCCTTGCGCACGCTCGCGACGCAGGATTTGTCGAAGGGCGTGGGCGGGAAATACCAGAACTCCTTGACCTCGGCCTCGAGGCCGATCGCGGACGCGATCTCGGCGCAGGCCGCGCGCAGCTCCTGGTCCATCCGCGTCAGCACGGCATCCTCGGGATGGCGGAAATCCACGGTGAAGAACACCCGGCCCGGGATCGTGTTGCGCGAGTTCGGACTCACCTGCACGAAGCCCACCGTGGCGCAGGCATGGGGCGAGTGCGCGAGGCCGATGCGGTTCACCGCATCGATCATGCGAGCGCTGCCCACCAGCGCGTCGCGGCGCTTTCGCATGGGCGTCGGGCCCGCATGCGCCTCCTGTCCGGTGACGGTGATCTCGTACCAGCGCTGGCCCTGGGCGCCCGTGACGATGCCCACGGGCTTCCGCTGATCCTCGAGGATCGGGCCCTGCTCGATATGCGCCTCGAAATAGGCCGCGACCTCACGGCCGCCGACCGGCGCCGGCCCCGCGAAGCCGATGCGCTCGAGCTCGGCACCCAGCTTCACGCCCGTCACATTGTCCGGGCGCTCCAGCCCATAGCCGAGATCGAACACGCCCGCGAACACGCCGGAGCCCACCATGGGCGGCGAGAAGCGTGAGCCCTCCTCGTTGGTCCAGCACACGACCTCGATGGGCGCCTCGGTCTCGTAGTCGAGATCGTTGAGCGTGCGGATCACCTCGAGCCCCGCGAGCACGCCGTAGACGCCGTCGAAGCGCCCGCCGGTCGGCTGGGTGTCCAGATGGCTGCCGGCGAGCACGGGTGCCAGCGCCGGATTCCGGCCCGGGCGCCGCGCGAAGATGTTGCCCATGCGGTCGACGCTCACGGTGCAGCCGGCCCGCTCGCACCAGCGGATGAAGAGCCCGCGCCCGGCCTTGTCGAGATCGCTCAGCGCCAGGCGGCAGACGCCGCCCTTCTCTGTGGCGCCGATCTTCGCCATCTCCATCAGCGACTGCCAGAGCCGCTCGCCGTTGATGCCGAGGTTCTGCATGGTGCGACTGCTCCCGATCCTACGCCATTCCGCCGTCGACGACGATGGTCTGTCCCGTGACCAGCGCGGCGCCCGCACAGAGGAAGAAGATCACCTCGGCGATGTCCTCGGGCTGGCAGATCCGGCGCAACATCGCCTTGCTGGCATAGTCCGTCTTGCGCTCCTCCGGCCAGGCCCGGGTCCACGGTGAATCGACGAAGCCGGGGGCCACCGCGTTGACCCGCGCTTCCGGCGCCAGCACGCGGGCGAGGCTCTTCGTGAGATTGATAAGGCCGGCTTTGCTCGCGCCATAGGCCATGCTGCTGCCGACGATGCCGAGTCCCGCGACCGAGGCGGTGTTGCAGACCGCGCCCTTGGCCGCCTTGAGCGCGCCTGCCGCCGCATGCGCGCAGCGGAAGGGGCCGATCAGGTTGGTCGAGAGGATAGTGCTCCAGAACTCCTCGGTCATGGCGCGGAGGTCGCCGAATTCAATCGGCTTCGTGGTGGCGGGCGTGCCCGCGTTGTTGACGAGGTAGTCGAGCCGGCCGAGCCGGTCGATCGCGGCTGTGACCATCCGCTCGGCTTCGCCGGACTTGCCGACATTGCCGGGCGCCGAGACGACGCGGTGGCCCGCGGCTTGCAGCCGCTGCACTTCCTGCTCGCCCCGGGGATCCTCGGGCAGGTGATTGATCGCCACCGTGGCGCCCGCGCGGGCGAACAGCTCGACCGTCGCAAGCCCGATGCCGGAGGCGCCGCCGGTGACCAGCGCGGCCTTGCCGGCGAGGTCGATCGTGATCATGCCTGCGGTCTCCTCTAGTAACCCAGCGCGCAGCCGTCTTTGCGCGGATCCGATCCGCCCAACAGGACGCCGCGCGCGTGGTCGATCCAGATCGCCTGGCCCGCGCCCTGCGGCTTCACGGGCTGATCGAGTTTGTGCCCGCGGCGCTTGAGCTCGGCCGCGATCCCGGCGTCGACCGTGGCCTCGAGCTGGAGCACGCCTTCGAATGCGAAACTGCGCGGCTGCTCCAGCGCGGCTTGCAGATCCAGGCCGCGGTCCAGCACCTGCATCAGCAGCATGGCATGACCGGTCGCCTGGTAATTGCCGCCCATCACGCCGAACGGCATCACCGTGCGGTCGTCCTCCATCAAGAGGCCCGGGATGATCGTGTGCAGCGGCCGCTTGCGCGGCCCGATCGCGTTGGGATGACCGGAGATGGTGCGGAACATGTGACCGCGGCTGTGCAGCAGGACGCCGCTCTTGGGCGCGGTGATCCCGGAGCCGAAATCGTGGAACAGCGAGTTGATGAAGGAGATCGCGTTGCGGTCGCGGTCGACCACCGCGAGATAGACGGTGTCCTTGTGCTCGGGCTCTTCCCAGTCGACGGGCTCGGAGGCGTGGTCGAGCTTGATCTTCGCGCGCGTTCGCTCCGCGCGCGCGTCCGACAGGAACTCGTCGACAGAAACCGTCATGGCCTGGGGTTCGCCAAGGAAGGCGTCACGCGTGCGATAGGCGGCCTTGGTCGCCTCCGCCAGCAGGTGATGGCGATCGGCATCGCTCCAGCGGGCATCGCCAAGCGTATAGCCCTCGAGCGTGCGCAGGATCATCAGCGCGATCACGCCCTGGCCGTTGGGCGGGCATTCATAGACGCGGTGGCCGCGATAAGGCGCCGAGATCGGCGTCACGTAGTCGCCGCGCGCCGCCGCGAAATCCTCCTCCGTGTGGAGGCCGCCGAGCTCGCGCAGCTTCGACACCATGTCGGCCGCGACCGCGCCTTGATAGAAGCCCGCGGGTCCCTCTTGCGCGATCTTGCGCAGTGTCGCAGCCAGCTGCGGCTGCCGGTGCAAGTCGCCGATGCTCGGCGGTTTGTCGCCCGGCAGGAAAACCGCGCGGCTCGCGGAGTCGTGCCTCAGCTTCTCCGCGCCGATCGCCCAATCGAAGGCGACCCGCGGCTCGATGCGCACGCCCGCCTCGGCCGCGTGAATGGCCGGCTGTAGCAGCGCCGCCATCTCCTTGGTGCCGTGATCCCGCTGCAAGCGGAACCACGCCTCGATCGCGCCGGGGACGGTGACGGAGTGCGGAGATTGGATCGGGATCTCGGAAAAATTCCGGTCGCGATACCAGCGGAGCTCGGCCGCCTTGGGCGCGCGGCCCGAGCCGTTATAGGCGATGGGCACGCCCGCTTTCGGCGCATAGAGCGCGAAGCAGTCGCCGCCGATGCTAGTCATTGCGGGCTCGACGACGGCCAGCACCGCCGCCGCGGCGATCGCGGCATCGACGGCATTCCCACCGGCCTTCAAGGTTTCGATCGCCGTCAGCGTCGCGAGAGGATGCGAGGTCGCCGCCATGGCTTCGCCCGCCACCGCGAGCGAGCGGTTGGGATAGTGGAAATGCCGCATCAACGAGCCCATTTTCGGGGAGACGAGAAGACAACGCGCTTGTCGCGTACTGTCGCATTGTCCTACCTTGCGGGTCAATCGCCGCAGGCCGCGCCTCGAAGGATCGAACCATGAGCAACGCTTACATCTACGACGGCTTGCGCACCCCCTTCGGCCGCCATGCGGGTGCGCTGGCGCCGATCCGGCCGGACGATCTGCTCGCGGGCGTGATCAAGACGCTGGTGGCGCGCAATCCGTTCAAGCCCGAGGCCTACGAGGATTCCGTCATGGGCTGCACCAATCAGGCCGGCGAGGATGCCCGCAACGTCGCGCGGCACGCGGCGTTGCTCGCGGGCCTGCCGACCTCGATCGGCGGGATCACGGTGAACCGGCTCTGCGGCAGTGGGCTCGCCGCGATCTGCGACGCCGCGCGCGCCGCGAGCAGCGGCCAGGGCGAGCTCTTCATCGCGGGCGGCGTCGAGAGCATGAGCCGCGCGCCCTTCGTGATGGCGAAGAGCGAGAGCCCCTATGCGCGCGAGGTCCGTGTGTTCGATTCCACCATCGGCGCGCGCTTCCCCAATCCAAGGATCGGCAAGAGCTTCGGCCAGGACACCATGCCGGAGACCGCCGACAATGTCGGGCGCGATCTCGGCATCGGCCGGGAATCGTCGGACCGCTTCGCGCTGGGCTCGCAGGAGAAATACGCCAAGGCGAAATCCGCGGGCTTCTTCGATGCCGAGATCGCGCCGGTGAGCGTGCCCGGCGCCAAGAAAGGCGCCGAGACCGTGGTGGCGCTCGACGAGCACCCGCGTCCCAACACCACGCTCGAGCGCCTGCAAGAGCTGAAGCCGCTGTTCCCCAACGGCGTGGTGACCGCCGGCAATGCCTCGGGCATCAACGACGGCGCGGGCGCGCTGATCGTCGGCACCCGTGAAGTCGGCGAGAAGGCGGGCAAGGCAC